>Ga0302250_1001100_pt1 | contig 21870 bp, 23 predicted proteins | sample AAG_RA_Asp_MG_FD_193536 | JGI IMG/M metagenome (GOLD analysis project Ga0302250, IMG submission 193536) | Enriched activated sludge microbial communities from anaerobic digester in WTTP, New Holstein, Wisconsin, United States - AAG_RA_Asp | ecosystem: Engineered > Bioreactor > Anaerobic >... | reverse complement strand
AGTAAACAATGCATATCACCACACTGAACTTATTAAAACATCTCTCTATCTTAGTTGTTGAAGATGATGAGATTGCACGCATGATGATCGCTCAAGGTATAAAACCGTATTGCGAGGCGTATTATGAGGCAAAAGATGGTCTTGAAGGGTTAGAAGTTTTTAAAGAGCATCGTGTGGATATTATCGTCACAGATATTCATATGCCAGGAATTAACGGCTTTGAGATGATGAAAGAAATTTTGACACTCAAACCTTCTCAGCTCTTCATTGTCATGACGTCATTTGATACGGACAAAAATCTTATTTCAAGTATTCATGAAGGTGCGTGTAGTTTTTTACGAAAACCCATTGATATTAAAGAGTTGCAAACAGCTCTTTTGATGACATCAGGGCGTATTGAGCAAACATTGAAACAATTAAGCCCTGATATTACGATTGATAGTCGAAAAGAGGTCATTTATAAAGACAAAGAGCCTATTTTCCTCACGCATAAGAACCATAAAATCTTTTGGTTATTGTGTTATAACTTTGGACGGCTCGTGACGTATGAAATGTTTGAAGACTACGTTTATGATGGTGAAGCGATCAATAAAAGTGTTTTACATGTTGCGATTTTGCGTATCAAACAACAGCTTGGCAAAATCAATATTGAAAATGTGACGAATTCAGGATATGTTTTAAAACCTTATAGTGGCGAATAACACTAACCCAAGGGAATTTTCTCTTGGGTTAAAATAGACTTCTTTTATCAGATAGCTCTCTTACCCATTTTCCTTGTATGTTTTCTCTCAAGCGTTCGAGTAATAAATACATTTCAATGGCATTTTTATTTCATTCTAAGTTTTATGCAATAAGAAAGAGAGAACTCTACTATATTATTTATGCTTGATATAGATAGAAGTAGGATACAAAAATGCTGTCTAAAATTGAAGCGTTAAAGCATGAGATATCAAAAGTCATTGTGGGGCATTCTGAGCTTATTAATTCTCTCATTATAGGATTAATGTGTAAAGGACATATTTTAATTGAAGGCGTACCGGGTGTCGCTAAAACAACAACGATTAATACGTTAGCCAAAACATTGGGACTTACGTTTGGACGGATTCAATTTACACCCGATTTATTACCAAGCGACATTATTGGAATGGAAATATTCAATCCAAAACTTCAAGAGTTTTCTACAAAAAAAGGACCTATTTTTAAAAATATTGTTCTTGCGGATGAAATTAATCGAGCCCCAGCAAAAGTCCAATCAGCACTTTTAGAAGCCATGCAAGAGAAACAAATAACCATTGGCGAGCATTCGTATCTCCTCCCTTCTCCATTTTTTGTTCTTGCTACTCAAAACCCGATTGAATCGGGAGGTACGTATTCTTTGCCTGAAGCACAGTTAGATCGTTTTATGATGAAATTAATTCTCTCCTACAACACAAAAGAAGAAGAAAAAGAGATCATACGTCGCGCATCTGCCTCGTTAATGCACTCTGTTGCAACGATATTTACACACGAGGATTTAGAAGAACTTTTTGAGGTTATTCAGCATATACATATTGATCCTGAGGTCGAAGAGTATTTAGTCGATATCGTCTTTGCAACAAGAGAGCCACTATCCTATAATCTCACCTCTATCGCACCATTGATTCGTTTTGGTGTAAGTCCGCGCTCGAGTATGGACTTGCATAGGGCATCAAAAGCCTATGCGTTTTTACAAGGACGAGACTATGTCACGCCTGTAGATATTGCTTCTGTGTGCAAAAATGTTATGCGCCATCGACTGATTTTAACCTATGAAGCAGAAGCACAAGGCGTTATAGCAGATGATATTATTAATACGATTTTAGCAACCTTGCCACTACCGTAAAACAAATGCATACGCTAATGTTTGAAAAGATTGTAGCCCGTACGAAAAAGCATATATTTACAGATATGTCTGGGAATTATAGCTCCCTCTCTAAGGGTGAGGGGTATGATTTTGCTACATTGAGAGAATATCAATATGGCGATAGTGTCAAGCATATTGATTGGAAAAAAAGTGCTCAAAAAATGGCTCTACAACAACGTATTTTTTTTGCAGAACGTGAAATTGACATCAATCTCATGGCTCTTATGAATGGCTCATTACATTTTGGGATATCTCGTATGAAGCAAGAAGTTGTTGGCGAAGTTGCTTCTTTATTGGGCTATTATGCATTAAAAAACAATGACCCGTTTACGCTTACACTCTTTAACGAAGCTTTAGTGACAACCACGTATTCAACCAAACAAGAATCAAGACTGCAAAATGTACTTAAAACATTACTTACCATGAATGTTATAGGACATCATATAGATTGGAAAGAGGTAGAAAAGTACGCAGTGCATGTTCTTAAAAAATCTTCATTGATGTTCATTATAGGCGATTTTTTTGAAGTTCCCTTGCTGGAAATCCTTTGTAGAAAACACCATGTTGTTGTGATTATTGTGAGAGATTTATTTGAAGAAAATCTCGATAATATAGGGACTTTACACATCAAAGACCCTATTAGTTTAGAAGAAAGACGTATCAGTGTTGATCATGCATTTGCGAAACAGTACAGTCAGCATCAACTGATAGAAGATAGAAATTTAGATGCCTATTTAAAATCTTCTGGAATTGCATATACAAAAATATACACATATGAAGATCCTTTTTTAAAGCTTTTGACACTGCTAAGGTCACTATGATGGAATATGCACTAATCAACTATTTTAAAACGCTATTGCATTTGCATCCACAAAAAAAAGAGTATATCTATTTTAATCCAGAAGGAGATTTTCAAGATATTAGGGGATTTGCTCCTATTGAAGATTACTCATTTGTGGTTTTTTCTTTTTACTGCTTGATTGTGGGTGCATTACTTTTTATGGGTATTCGTTGGTTTTATCATCGCTCACAATGGTATAAAACCAAGCAAACAAAACGTTTAGCAAAAGAGTATCTTTTAGGCTTTAATGAGATGGATGCCAAATCGTATGCGTATCTGTTTTCAAAATGGAGTCCGTATCTTGTAACGCCTCAGACACAAGAGTTTTGCCAGTTCATCTCTATGCATTTAAAGCGCTATAAATATGTCAAAGAATTAGGCGTATTGAGTGAGAATGAAAAGAATGCCATTAGGCATTTTTTAGGATGTTCACAATGAGTTCTCTTTTCTTTGAATACCCTTTTTTTTCTCTCATTTTAGTGCTGTTTATCATCAGCCATTTACTTCTAAAAGCCCGTAATCACGCCTATTATATTCCGCATATTGTTCATTTTTCACATGTAAAAAAAAGAGGTTTTTTTCTAACAGTTATCAAATGGCTTAGTATTGCTCTTTTATGTTTTGCTTTGATGTCTCCGTATATAGAGCGTCGTCAAGAGCCACTGAATTTATCGCATACTGTAATGATGTTGATTGATGTAAGTGATTCGATGAATGGAACACTCTTAGATAGTAATGTTACGCAACAAAGCCAGAGTAAATTTTTTCTGGCAAAACAGCTGGGTATGGACTATGTGAACAAGCAAGAAAATAGTGCTATTGGACTCATCGTATTTGGAGATTTTGCCTACATTGCATCACCATTGACGTATGATAAGGAGACGGTTAAAACGGTTTTATCTAGCCTTACTGAGGGCATTGCAGGTCAGATGACAGCAATGTACGATGCTCTGTTCTTAGGTGCTCGATTATTGCAGAAAAACAGTGCAAAAGAAAAAGCAATCATTTTGCTGACAGATGGGTATAACACAGCTGGAAAAATTAGTTTGGATGTTGCTTTCAAACAACTCTTGGAGCAAAAAATACGTGTCTATACAATTGGGGTTGGCAACACAACAGAAGAATACGATAAAGCGTTATTAGAAGAGATAGCAACAAAAAGCCAAGGTGCTTTTTTTGAGGCATCCAATGAACAAACATTGCAGAATGTTTTTGCTCATATTGACGCTCTTGAAAAAAGCTTTCAAAAATCTCCTGCAGAACAACTCAAAGATCAGTGGTTTATGTATCCGTTAAGTGTAGGATTTTTACTGCTGTTATGGTACTTTTGGATTGTGCAAAGAGAGGAAATATGACCTTTTTATATCCCTACAATGCGTCTCTTTTCGTCATCATTTTAGGCGTTTTTTTCATAGGACTGCTATTTAAAAAGCGTTCTGGTTTATCACGTGAAATCAAAGAAAAATTGAAAGTTAATCGTTCTGGAGCGATCACGTTAAAGTCGCTCAAACGTATCTGGTTTCTCTTGTTTTCACTGCTTGTTGTCGCACTTTGTAGACCTGTTATTGTTGAACAAGATAATTCAGACGGGTATAAAATGCAAACAGGAACACTTGCAATTAGTCTTGATATTTCCAAATCAATGTTAGCCAAAGATGTCTATCCCAATCGACTCGAGTTTGCGAAAGTATCTCTTTTAGAGATGTTTAAACACTTAGAGGATTTTAAAGTTGCATTGAGTGCTTTTTCAAAAGATGTTTTCATTGTTTCTCCTTTTACGCACGATAAAGAAACAGTTTCATTTTTGCTGACAAATCTCGATACCACCTCTATGAGCAGTGAAGGTAGTTCTATTCGGGCATCTTTAATGGGTGCGGACAAATTATTTGCTCCTTTTCAAAAAACAATCAAAGATGTCTTAATTGTCACTGATGGTGCTGATGGCTTGGAGTTGCAAGAATCCATCACAGAGGCGAAAAAAAATCAAATGAGAGTGCATCTTTTCATCATTGGAAGCAAAGAAGGAAGCACGATTGTGGATTATGATAACCATGTCATTAAAGATAGAAATGGCAATAACGTCATTACAAAACGTGATGACACATTGGCAAAGCTTTCAGAAGAGACAGGCGGTTTTTTTGTTATGACCAATGGTTCTTCATCGGATCTAAATTGGTTGCTAGAGCGTATTAAAGAAAAAGCAGCTAAAGAAGAGTCGTATATTGCAAAGAAGCGTTATACCCATGAGTTATTTTATATTCCACTCTTTTTAGCACTGACTCTTTTATGGTATGTTTTATTTCAGCCTAGAATGTTTCATTTTTCAAAAGTGCTAGTCGTATTATGTTTTGTAGCAATGCCTTATAAAGGGCATGCTGACATTTTTGATTTTTGGAATATCATAAGAGCGGAGCAATTAACGATTGCACATCAACATGAAAAAGCGCTCGAGTTTTATCAAAAGGTTTATGCGTCTAAACAAAATGATGTCTCCCAATATAACCTTGCAAACAGCTACTATCGTAATCGTGACTATGAAAAAGCAGCACAGTATTATCAAGAAATAACAACAACCAATAAGACCTTAGAGTACGAACGCCTCCATAATCTCGGCAATGCCTTTTATAAATTAGGACGTTTTGATGAGGCAGTGAAAGCCTATCAAGATGCACTGGTGTTGAGAGAAGAGCCTGCGACACGGTTTAATTTAGACTATATTCTAGAGCGACTTGACAATAAAATGGCTTCAGAATTTGATAGTCAACAGCAGCAGAATGAGAAAAGTAAGAAGGATGATAAAAAACCTAAAAATTCCGCTGCTTCTGAAGCTGAACAAGAAGATGAAGAAGAGAAAGACCATGATGCCAATAACACCCCAAGCAATCAACCACCAGAAGATAAAGATGGGGAGAAATGGGAGCGCACATTGCGTAGTCAAAAGCCAAGAACACAACCACAGCCACTCATAAAAAATGAAAGATTGGAAAAAGATAATGATGTTTTTTGGTAAAAATATTCTTTGGGTCCTACTCTGTTTCAGTTCGTTGTATGCAGAAGCATTGGTTCAAACCACCTTGAAAAGTAACTCTGTTTTTGAAGGCGAAAGTGCAACACTTACGATTCATGTCAAAGGCGAAAAAGTTGTTTTACCAAAGATCAACAGTATCAATGGCAATGAAGTCGTGGAACGTGGCGGAAAGATTCGTTCGCTAGAAGAGGAAGGAAAAGAGATTAAGGAGTACGAGTACACTATCATCTTTTTTCCAAAAGAATCTACAACGCTTGAAACATTTCATATTCTCATCAATGGGGAAACCTATATAACAGAGCCTCTCAAACTAAATGTCGTACCTCATCCAAAACCTCCTTATTCGATTGAATATCATCTTGAAAAATCAACCGTCGTTCAAAATGAGCTTTTTAAAATGACGATGAAGTTTTGCTACGATGAAGGTCTAGGGTTAAGCGATATCAAAATAGAACATCCTTCCTTTGAAGGGTTGTGGGTGCAGTCCATTGAGTACAAACCTACTTCTATTTCTGCCACAAATCAAGTGGTGTATGAAATAGAGTATTATCTGTATGCCACAAAGCCAGGTGAAGTGAAAATTGGGGCTACAACGATTAGCGCAAATCAATTACTAAGAGAAGATCTTTCGCAAACACAGCCTACAACGAATAATTCTTATAGTAGAACTTATAAACGAACGTTCAGCTCAAAAGCGACCAGTTTGCAGGTACTAGATGTATCAAAAAGCCCTTATGTGGGCACATTTTCATTGAATGCTCTGAGCGATAAAAAACAGCTCGATGGTAATGAAACGATGCTTTTAGCAGTTCAAATCAAAGGGTACGGCAATTTTGATGACCTAAAGCCTTTTTCGTTATCACTTCCCAATGCAACGGTCATTGCTCATGAGCCTAGTGTGCGCTCCTCTCGTAGAGTGAATGATCTGAAAGAGTGGGAATGGATACAGCGCTTTAGCATTGGAAATGCAAAAAGCGACATTGTCATCCCTCGCTTTGAATTGCGCTACTTTGATCCTGCAACAAAGCGTTTAGAACTCACATCAAGCCAAGAGATCATCATTCCGGTGGAACATCCAATACTTGATGAGTCTATCAAAGGTGGTGGACATGAGGCACGTGTCTTACCATGGTACGAAATAGAAATTTTTGAGGGGTTGTCAATGCATTATTTATTATTTATCTTAGGCTGTATTGTAGGGCTCATAGCTTATAATTATACGCAAAAAATATATAGAATGTGGGCGTATTATCGTTTATTTATGCCTTTGAGTTATGAAGAGCTTTTACGTTGTTTCTTACCGTATAAACATCAACATAGTAAGATTGATAAGAGCATTGTTTTGTTAGAAAAATGCCTTTACATTGATAAAACAACTGCCTTGACACTACGTGATAAATACGATTTATTTATGACTTATCAGATGATTCGTTCACAACTTTTAAAGAGTCTTCATCTCTAAAGTGTTATACCACTTCTAAATAGTAGCTCTCTATGTGATGATGCGTTCATCAAAGAGCTACTCTCTTAACAGACTCCAATGCTCTTATAAATCATCTTTGAGTATTGAGATGACCACCTCTGCACTCAATCTTTTGACAATGCAAATGCTTCATAACGAATTTAGAAGAAAGTGTTTGACTCTTTAAAAAGAATGGCGATGGTAGTGTGGTTGTGCTATCAATGGAGATGTAGTTTGTAGATAAGGAGAGCCCAAGAGAAAACTCTCTTGGGCGTGGAATGAGTAAATTATTTGGAGAATGCTTTTTCGATACTAAATGGCATTGCTTGATAGCCGGTTGTATCTTTGAGTTGGATTTCAACAGATGGTTGTTTTGCACCGTATTTGAATTCCATAATGAATGGATTTGGATCAGATTTGAATCCACCTGTTGCGATATCAAAGTCCGCACCTGCTGTTGCAGAGTAAGTAAAGACAGAGTCTTTATCGGTTTGATACTCAGTGATAGATGTAACAGGGCTGTACCATTTGTTACCTCTTTCTTTACCAAATTCCCATACTTGCTCAACAGTCATTTTCTTTTGATCAATTTTATAAATAACCGCACGAGAGTATTTCATACTTGGCATTGCAGGTTGTTCCATACCACGGCTATCACCATTGTCAAATGCGCTTAGATAAAGGATGTCACCTTTTGATTTTGAATCGATTTTAAATGCTGTATGTTGTGTCCATGTCCAGTCAAAGCCACCTTTGTCACTCTCGTAACCAGGACATTTTGAACCGCTTGGTCCACAATCAATTTTATTGCCTTTTGAATCAACTGGTGTTAATAGTTTATCTTTATATTTAGCGTTCCAGCCTTCTGGGCTACCTAAGATCCATTTAACTTGTTTATCACGACCAACTTTGATCATTGCAGATTGGTGGCGTGAGCTGATGATGATAGAATCGTCTTCCGCATCGTGGTCAACACTGTTAACGTGTGCCCAGTTACGTCCAGGACCAGAACCTACAACATCACCAAATTTATCAGAAGCATCTTGTTTTGCTAACTCTTCAGCAGAAAGAGTATGTCCTGCTTTAGATGCATCGATATTTAAACATACAGCACCTTGGTCAAGAACTTTCATGTTAACATCTCTGTATGGATCAAGAATAGAGTAAAGTTTCCACTCGTCAAGTACTTTTCCGCTTTGTGGATCAACTTCGATGATCACGTCTCTTACAGTTCTAACGTTTTTACCATCTAAACGTTTTTGGTTAGCACTACCAACACGCATAAAGTAGTGTCCGTTTGGAGAAACGTCAAGTGAGTGTGAAAAGTCATTATAACCTGCTGGGAGTTGGCGATTGAAAATCTCTTTACCCATGATGTCATACTTCACATAACGTTGACCATAACCCCATGTCATAGCACCGTCAACATTTTGTTTGAAGCCCATCATAACACCCGCTTTGTAAATTGAGTTGATGTCATAAATTGGCTGTGCGTTCATAAACCAGCGTACTTCACCTTTGGTATCAACGATGAAGTTTTGTGGATAGTAGTTCCACTCTAAAGCACCACCCATAGGGTTGTTCCAAACGGCACGTGTTCCTTTTCCAGCTTTTGGAAGGAAGTTGTTTACAAAGTAAAGTCTGTCTGAGAACTCTTTATCAACTTTTACAACATCAGCTGATGAGAAAAGTGATGCTTTGGTTGTTGCTAAACCATTTGGATCAGAATAAACACCGGTTGTATAGATTTTGTAAGTTTCTTTAACTTGCTCTGGTTTGCCGTTATTGACGCTTTTTGAGTACTCTACTTCAACCGTATTTTGATAATCTGCATAGAGACCAAATACAGGAATACCGCCATGTGTCAGTACATTTTGATCAGTAACCTTGTACTTAATTTCTTGACCACCTGGTTTTGGGACAATGCGTACAGAAACATCTTTAAGATCGTAACCACCACTACGAATAACCGCAGTAAGTGGAGCAATTTCATAAGGGTTAACAACCACTTCACCAATTTTTCCCGGAACCGCGTAATCTACTTTTGGACCACTAGCTCCACCGATTGCAAAGGACATCGTTGGAACGACGCTCAAGACAAGACCTGCAACAATGGCAGATGACAACATTTTACGGACTCTCATAAAATCTCCTTTTTAAATTTTTCTTTAAGTTATTATTTAATCTAATTTAAAGAACTTAGCGTAAGTATAAAGCGGGTGACTAACGGGAGAGTTTCGTTAAAATTAATTTTTGCTGAAAAAAGAAAAGAAAGAAAATTATGATTTTTAGAAAAAAGAGAAGGTGGCAAAAATGCCACCTTGGATTATTTAAAAGCAGATTGTAAATCAACAGATAGAGCACGATATCCGATCGTATTGCTATCGACAAATTTCATCTCTAAGAGAGAATCTTTTGTGCCATATTTGAATTCATGTAAAAATGGTGTGAGTTGAGCTTTACCTGCGCGAAATGCTTTAACATCACCAAGACCAGCCGTTGCAGAATATATCATCATTGAGTCTGTTTTTGGTTGGTATTCAACAACAGAGGTAATTGGACTGTACCACTCAAATCCCCTCTCTTTACCAAATTCCCATACTTGTTGTACTGTCATATTTTTTTCATCAACAACATATTCAACGGCACGAGAATATTTCATACTTATCATTGCAGGTTGTTCCATACCACGGCTATCACCATTATCGAAGACGCTCACATGAACTTTACCTGGCTTTGACTTTTCATTGATTTTATAAGATGTATGTTGTGTCCACGTCCAGTCAAAATCACCTTCACATTTACTATTTTCACATTTTATTTTATTACCTTTTGCATCAACAGGAGTTAGAACTTTAGATGCTAATTCTTTATTCCAGCCTTCTGGACTAGCAATAATCCATTTTACTTGTTTATCTCGACCGATTTTAACAGTTGCGCTTTGATTTCTAACTGACAAAATAATCGAATCGTCGGTTGCATCATAGTTTACAGAGTTAATATGTGCCCAGTTACGTCCTGGTCCAACACCTGTAACATCACCAAATGGAGCGTTAGGACCTTCCATATCTTCTTTACTAGCAGTATGTCCAGCTTTGGTGGCATCAACATTTAGACAAACGGCACCTTGATCCATTGCTAGTAAGTTGTTATCTCTGTATGGGTCAAGAATTTCCATAATTTTCCATTCATCAACTACATTACCTTCTTTATCTAGTTCAACAATGACGTCCCGTACAGTACGAATATTTTTTTCATCCTTACGTTTATAGTCAGCGGATGCTACACGTAATAAATAGGTTCCTTTGGAAGTCTCTTCCATATGATGGCTAAAATCAATATAGCTTTTTGGAAGCGAACGATTAAAAATTTCTCTTCCCATAAAATCATATTTATAATACGCTTGGCTTGTTCCCCATAGTAAAGAGCCATCTTTAGCTTGATCAAAGCCCATAAAATTACCTTTTTTTCGTATATTATTAGGGTCTCTGAATTTATCAACATTGAGATACCATCTTATATCACCATTGGTATCAACGATCCATACGTAAGATTCATAATCCCATTCTAAAGCACCGCCTGATGGGTTATTCCATGTAACTTGTGATGCATTAGGTAAAATAGAAGAAAGGTGGTTCATTAAATATAAATTGCCTTTAACACTTTTATCTGCAGGTTTGACGATCACTGCTTTAGGTACAGTTGTTTTTTGACCAGTTCCTGAACCATAAGATGTTACAGGTGGTGCATAAATAGTATAGGTTTCTTTAACTTCTTTTGGTTTAGAGCCAGCTTGAGCTTTTTTATAGGTTACTTCAACAGTGTTTTGATAATCTGGATAAAGTCCCCATACAGGGATTCCTCCATGTAATAAAGCTTTTTCATTAGATACTTGATAGGTTATTGGAATACCAGATTCGCCTTTCCCCTTAACTACAACAGAAATATCAGATAATGCATAACCGGCATTTCTAATAAGTGCTGTCAATGGAGCTACACCATAAGGATCCATCTGAACTGCTCCAATTTGACCGACACCTTTATAGGTAGATGGACCACTACCACCACCTGCTGCCATGATAATAGATGGGGTTACACTTAAAACTAGTCCTGCAACCAATGCAGAAGACAACATTTTACGTACAGTCATAAAATCTCCTTTTGTAGATAACTGAATTTTAAGATGACTTTTACTTCATCTATGAAAAGTTTAATCTTCTTTTCTGACAGATGTGTCACACTAAACTTAAATAAAAATAAATTTATTAAAATAAAAAGTTAATGATATAATTTAAAAAAAAGTGGAAGAATTGGAAGGTAAATACGCAGAATTGTTGATAGGAATAAAATGAATTTTTCACTTATAAAATCACTTCAGAGCATCGAAAACTACAAGGTTTATCATATAATCATTCTATCCGTAGTTGTGTTGTTCTCCATTATGTTTAATGGCTTTTATCAACTACAAGAAGAGATTCAGAATCTTGTTGAAAAAAATAGAATTACAGTGTCTAAAGATATAGAATATACCATTCATGCATGGCTTGAAGAGCGTATCAATAATTTAGAAACAAGTATTAAATACATGAATAAAGATCAGATTCTTGAAAATGAAGAACAGTTAAAATATTTTATTGAAACATTTCTAAATCAAAATTCTTATTTTGATCTTGTACAAATTCTTGTTCCTGAGTATTATTTTTATACAAATACAAAAAAAGCTAATGATTATAAAAAAATCCAAATTATATTCATGAACCAAGCCAAATTGATCCATTAAAAACAAATTGGTTTATTAGTACGAAAAACAGCCTCCAAACAACCATCACAGTCATGCCTATTCACGCGAGACTTTTAGAAAAAACAATGAATATTTGTTCTCCTATCATGCAAAAAAGTGAATTTAAAGGCGTTATGTGTGGTATTTTAAAAGCAGATTCTATTTTTCAAAAAATCCAAAAATTACAGTTGCCTCATGAGGCATATTATTTTATTGTGAACGCTGAAGGAAAGCTACTCTCATCTTCAGAGGAGAGTTTAGCCAAAGAGATCATTGAAGGACATTTCTCAAAAATAGCCATTCTTGATCATAATGAATCACAAACCATTTCATATCAAAATCACATCATTAATATCTCCAAAATGAAGCAATTTGACTGGTATGTTGGTATTGGAATGGATAAAGATAAAGTCTTTGGTGCCAGCTTGCATAAAATTATTTATCATGGGCTAGCTCTTTTTATTGGCTTTATATGTGTTGCAATTATTGTAAGTAGTGCATTTGAATTTATGAGACGTAGAGTTGAGCGCAAACAAAAAGAGTATGAATTTCTTTTAGAACACCGCTCTAGGCTCGCAGAAATTGGAGAGTTAATTTCAGGGTTTAATCACCAATTACGTCAACCTATCAATTCACTCTCTCTCATGTTAAGTAATATTTTACAGCTTTCTGAAAATCGTGTTCTTAAACAGGATATGCTTGAAGAAAGTGTGCAAGCGTGTCAAAAATCGGTTCAGCTAATCGATAAAACGATGACGATTTTTCGAAATTTTTATCGCTGTAATCAAGAAATTACGACATTTGATTTGAACGATTGTATCAAGTCCGTTTTGCATATCGTATTTACCGATTTTGTACGCTATAACATTAATTTTTCTGTTAATGAAAATAAAGATATTCCCATTACAATGACGTCTGTTGAGAATTTTGTGCAACAGATTCTTTTAGTGTTACTACAAAATGCCAAAGATGCTCTTTTAGAAGAAGAACTCAAACAAGGTAATACGATTAATAAAAAAATCTTGATTACAACAAAAGCAGAATATGGTAAGGTGATTATTGATGTGATTGATTGGGGTGGAGGTGTTGATGCGCATGCACGTGAAACCCTTTTTTCAATGACAAAAAATTCACAAAAGAAGCAAGGTTCAGGCATTGGTCTCTTTTTTGCTAAAAAATTAGCACAAGAAAAACTCTTAGGTGATCTTGTGCTAGAGCATCCAAATAATCCGACGATTTTCCGTTTGAGCATAGCTCAATATCTTACATGTAAAGAGTAATGTATGCATCTAAATACCCTAAAACTTCTTAGCACGATTTCAGTTCTGGTCGTGGAAGATGATGCGATGACGTTAATGGCAATCAAGCAAGGACTTAAACCCTATTGTGAAGCTTTTTATGAAGCCAAAGATGGTTATGAGGGGTTAGAACTTTTTAAACAGCACCGTGTTGATATCATTTTAACCGATATTCATCTTCCTGAAATGAATGGATTTGAGATGATTACAGAAATTCTCTCTCTTAAACCAGATCAACTGTTTATTGTCATGACCTCTTACGATACAGATCAAAATATTCTAAGCAGTATCCAAGAAGGTGCATGCAGTTTTTTGCGCAAACCATTAGAAATCAAAGATATACAAACCTCATTGTTGCTCTGTTGTGGAAAAATCAAGTCAACGACAAAACAGATTACTCCTGAAGTGATGATTGATTATCGTAAGGAGTCCATCTATAAAAACAATGAATTGATTTTTCTATCGCAAAAAAGCCATAAAATCTTTTGGTTGTTATGCTATAACATTGAAAAATTGGTCAGTTATGAAATGTTTGAAGATTATGTGTATAGTGGAGAATCCATCAATAAAGGGGTATTGCACACAGCAATTTTACGTATTAAACAGCAATTGGGTAAAGATTTAGTTATTGATAATATCCAAAATCAAGGGTATATGTTAAAGGTCACATACTCCACAGATAAATAAAATATTTGTTGTTACTGTTGAGCATAAGGAATGGTATTCACTCCATTCTTCATCGCTTCTTTAATGCCACCGCTTAAATTGATGACATGTGAATACCCTTTTGAGAAGAGAAAATTAGTCACTTTCAAGGAGCGGTTTCCAGAACGACATAAAATAACAAAGGTATCATCTTTCTTAACAACAGTAGCAAGGGCTTCTAAAAACTCTTTTTCGTTATAGCTTTGATCTTCTTTATAAAATGTTATGAGGTGGCTTTGAGGAATGACTCCTGTTTCACGCCATTCTGATTCTGTGCGAATGTCAATAATAGGAATATTTTGTGATAAAAAAGCATTGGTAAGAGGTTTGCTTTTGATGGTAGATACTGTTTTTTGTTCACTGCTATACGATTGTATGGCAATCATTCCAGCAAAACAAAATATCGCGATACAGATAAAGATCAAAAACTTTTTCATAATGTTTTCCAAAAGAGTTTATAAAGAAGAAACAAGCTTGCAAGGATCAAAAGCAAGCTTGTTTGATAGAAAAATGACTACGCTTTTTTAGACTGGATCATTTTAAGAATCCAGCTTGCACACATTGCTCCAAGGAGGAGGAAACAGAGAATGTATGCAAATAAGCACGCTTGTGCCATGTTGACTAAATGCTGTGATGGGATAAGATACCAACCATCTGCATAAAAATCAACTAGCCATTGTTGTAAAGAACTCAACTCTACACCATCTGGAACGATAGGCGCATCAAAACCACAGTCGCCTGTTGGTTTAAACCAATCTGGAGCCCATTTATCAAGTGGGAGTCCAAGAGGAAAACTTGGTTCTGCTGAACAGCCTTGCACACCAAATGGGTTATCACTGTGGGCCGCATGGTGAATTTTATTGAGTTTAATACTGTACATAATACCTTGAATAATGCCCCAAAAACCAAAAATATAACCAATGATTTTTAATGCAATATTTTGCGGATTGATCGACGCAACCAACCCACCAATAACCATACATAAAAAGGCAAAACGGATATAAACACATTGCTCACAAGGTTTCATATAAACATAATTCTGAAACAGTGAGTGCGCTACAAGGATCAAGAAGATACTCGCAGCTGCCATTACCAACCATAAAAAGCGTTGGTCTTGCCATTTGGCAACTGTACCGACAGGGCAGGATTTAAACTCCTGCCACAAGTTTTTGAAAAAGTCCATAGGAGATCCTTATTTTGTTGAAAGTTCTTTAATAAGTTCTACCATGCCATCTGGAGATGTGATACTTTTTGTATAAATGAGGTATTTACCATTAACAACAAACCCTGGAACACCTTGAACTTTTGCTACATCATAGCTTTGTTCCCACTCAGCAATCATCGCTTTTACTCTTGGGTCTTCTTTCGCTTTTTCAAAATCAGCTTTGCTAAGACCGCTTGCTTGTAAACCTGTCTCTAAGAAACTCTCTGCACCAGCGTCCCATCTCTCTTTTTTATCATGGTATGCGTTATAGTATGCCATTTTTGCTTTTTTGAACTGTGATTTTTCATCAAACAATGATTTAACACCATTGTCTTGATCTTTGATAATCAATGTTGCAAAAAGCTCACTTGCTTGAACACCATACTTACCTTTTGTTTTAAGGTGGAATGGTCTAAAAGTTAAACCTTCTGGTAATTTTGGAACAATAACAGGTGTGACAGCTTTGTCATACTTGTAACAGAATGGACAATCATAACTAAACACTTTAATCAGTGTTTTATCAGCGTTTGCAATTGGTTTCTCAAGTTTTACATAGTCAGTTCCCTCTGTAAAACCAAAACTTGCTGTCGCAACTAACATACTCAATGCCAAACCTTTTGCTAATAGCGTAGGTAATTTCATGGTAGCTCCTTTTATTAAGTTAACAGAATTATAAAAGGTTCAACTAACATACAAATCACGTATAAATTAAATTTTACTTAAATGAAAAGATTTATTTTATTTTTGAGAAATTATGGATGAAGAGATAAAAATGAGTGTTTTTTGGACCTAATCCAAAAAACACTCACCTATTAAAAGTCTTTTTCTATTTTAAAGGCATCGAAGATAATGTCTATAGCTGACATACGTGCACCGTGGTTGGTTGCATCGAGTATCTCACCATCGTTGTAGCCAAAGTCGCGCAAGGCTTGAATATCCGTAGCGTTAACATCATGAGGGGTACGAACGGCTTTAAGTACAAAAAGAAGCATCGCCTTTTCTTTGGCATCTAGCTTTGCATCGTTGGGATTGGCGCGCATCGCTTCAACATCTTTAGGTGTCCATCCGAGCATATTAATTAAAATAGAAGCGTTAAAGTCAACGCAGTAGCTACAGTTATTTTTATCAGAGATAAGCATACGAATAGAAGCGAGTAAAGGCATTGAAAGGCTTTTTTGCTTTACCATGTAGTATTCGATGAAACTCATTTGCTGTTTGATGAGCTCAGGGCTTGCACTAAAAATTTGAGCAGAGTTACTGACACGTCCTCTCATGGCTTCTATTTTTCCATAGAGTTCTGCGAGTTCACCTGTGGCGTCTTCTGGTTTAATCGTTTTAATAAGTGGCATAGTTTCTCCTAATGGTTTAGAAATGTTTGAATGTTTTGTGCAACGAGGCGCATAAGTGCTGTTCGTGCTTCAATACTTGCCCATGCAACATGGGGTGTTATGATGAGTCTTTCGTGATGTTTCACTGTTAAGAGCGGATGCTCTTTTTGCATAGGCTCTGCTTCTAGGACGTCGAGTCCTACATAAAGCTCTTTTTCGTCAATGATTTTTGCAAGGGCTACCTCATCGATGATACCACCACGTCCGACATTGACAAGCACAGTTCCCTCTTTCATCTCATGTAAGGCCTTTTTATCGATAAGCCCTTTTGTTTGATCATTGAGTGGTGCATGAATAGTGATGATAGAACAGGTTTGAAGCATCTCTTCTAAAGAAACACGTTTATAGAGTGCATCGTTGTTTGCACCGCTGGTCGAGAAATAAACCACTTCGGCACCAAATGCAGTAGCAATCTTCGCAACCTCTTTACCAATCGTTCCAAGCCCAATGATACCCCAACGCTTGCCTTTGATTTCCCAAAAAGAACGTTCAATATGCGTAAATGTAGGCGCTTTTACCCATCCACCCTTTTTAACAAAATCATCATAATAGGCAGCATGACCAATAAGATTAAGGGCCAACATGATGGTGGTTTGTGCAACCGATGCGGTTGAGTAGCCTGCGACGTTTTTTACAGCGATTCCCTTTTGGCTCGCATAAGCTAAATCAACATTGTTCGTTCCTGTAGCGGTGACACAAATGAGTTGTAGGTTTGGGCATCCATCCATGACAGCTCTATCAATAACGACTTTATTGGTCAGTACGATGTTCGCATCTGCAATATGTGCAACACACTCTGATGGTGCTGTTGTTTGGTATGTGTGAAACTCTCCAAAAGATTTAAAGAGACTTAAGTCTATATCGTCTCCCATGGTTTGTGCGTCTAAAAAAACGATCTTCATGCATTAATCCTTTTTAAGTAATGGTATCCATTCATCAAGTGTTAAAACACGACTAAAGCCAAAGGCTTGAGCAACCAAGAAAGAGCGGTGTAACTCTTCTGCACTCACCTCGCCTGCACTATTAGAGAAAGCAAGAGTTCCGTTGGCGTCGCTTAGAAATTCCACATTATATCCTAGTTGAGAGGCATCCCTCGCAGTAGCGTCACAGCAGTTTTGTGTCATATATCCTATGATAGTAACGGTGTCGATACCGAGCGTTCTTAGCCTATAGTTTAGGTCTGTTCCTACGAATGAACTGGCATGATTTTTTTCGATGTAGAGGCTAGGCGTGATGGCTTTGATGTCATCGTGAAATTCCCACAAGTGGCTTCCTCTCACAAATGCGCTTGCATTTTCTTTGAGACTTGTATGTTGCACTAAAACAGTAAAAATGCCCTCTTCTTGGGCTTTTACAATAGCTGTTTTGATCTGCTCAAAACTATGAGGTGGATAGGAAATTGGCAAAGCACCCCCATCAAAATACTCATTTTGGACATCGACAACAATAAGAGCACGTTTCATAAAATCTCCTTGACTGTTTGGTCAAGAAGCATTGTAGCAGTTATTGACCGATTAGTCAAGTGGACGAAAAATATGCTATAATCAACCCAATCATAAAGGAACTACAATGGAAACGACACGTGACAAGCTGATAAATGCAACATTTGACGAGGTTTTTTCGCATGGCTATCAAGGTGCGTCACTCTCTGATATCTTAGCCAAAGCAGGCGTACATAAAGGCTCGATGTATCATTTTTTTGCCAATAAAAAAGAGATGGCTTTAGCTGCGATAGAAGAAACCATACTCAAGCGAAATATGGAAAAATACCGCTATGTTGAAACCTATAAGAGCGGATTTTTAGAAGAATTTTATACACGTTTGCGCGACACATCGGTGAGAGACTTCAAACGAGGATGTCCTATTGCTAACATAGTGCAAGAGATGTCCAATATCGATGAAGATTTTAATGTGTTGATGAAGTCCATTTATGGGGCGTTTCGTGCAAACATTAAAGCTATTTTAGACAAAGCCATCGAAGTGGGAGAAATGAAGCCATGCGATACAACAAAACTAGCTCTTTTCATCACCTCAATCATTGAAGGTGCCATACTTGCAGCAAAAGCCAGCGGCAATGCACAGGATTATGTCGATGTAATTGAGGAGTTGATCGTGCATATTGAGAGTAAAAGGTAGTTTAAAAATATTGCAACCGTGACTCTAGGCGTGAAGTCTAAGAGTTTATACACTGAGATTTATGTACCCATTGTTTGATTAACCAAGAACAAACGAAGTATAACCCACAACTCTGCTATCATCACCTGTGCGTGCAAAACTGGTACGGTAATCTAAAAAGTGTGCTTTTAGGTGATGCGAAAGTGCACTTTGTACCATTGCTTTAACGCCTGTCAGTCCACAGGCTTCACACCCATGTGAAAGAGCGTGTAGGTCGAGATGTGAAATAGCATTGATGCAGAGTGTATCGAGTTTGTTGGCTTCTTCTTCTGTGTAAAAATGGCTAAGATCCGTACTGATGACGACAAGTGTTTTTTCATCAAGTAGGAGTGTGTCAACAAGCGTTGAAAGCTCCCCATGGGTGATGTCTCCGTACACAATTTCAACAACGCTCGCATGTTTAAAATAGTGCCTAATAAAGGGCATTTGTACCTCTGTGGAGTGCTCTTCATGTGCCATAGGGTGAAAGTCTAAAAAGGCAAATTTCTTCTGTAAAGCATGGCTATACTCTAGGTCGATTTTGATTTCACCACAAGGTGTGTGGTACGCCTCAAACAGGGCGATGGAAGCACCGGCAATGTAGATGCGATGACTTGGACCCAGAACAACGACACGCTCTATATCGGGACGTTTTGAAGCGGTATAGTGGTAGGCAAGATTGGCAGTGTACCCACTGTAAATGTAACCCGCATGAGGCACAATAAGTGCGCGAGGTCGGACATCGAGTTTTAATGCTGGCATCTCTTTATCAAAATGGGCAATATAATGTTTTATGTCATTGCAACTATCGGGGTAGAACATGCCTGCTACGGCAGATTTTCTATATTTATTCATCAAAAACTCCTACGAGTTTGGTCTTGCAGCTGGGACAACATCCCTCAACAAGGTAGTTTTCAGTGACTTCAAAACGGTGACGCTTGATCAAAACTGTATGACACTTGGCACATTTTGTTGGGTTTTCAAGTCCTACATTGCCGATGTAGATGTGCTTAGGCCCTGCTTTTTGGCCGATAGCTTCAGCCCTCTTGAGTGTTTCTAAAGAGGTCGCAGGAAGTCCTTGTTCGTGGTAATCAGGATGAAATGCACTGATATGCCATGGCGTCTCTTCTCCTAACTCTTTAGCGATAAACGAAGCGATGGAGGTTAGCTCCGCATCTGAGTCATTTTTCGTTGGAACGATCAGTGTAGTCACTTCTACCCAGATGCCATTGCGTTTGAAATGTTTGAGGTTTTCCAAAATGGCTTCTAGTCCACCACCGAGTTCTTTTTTGTAATAGTCATAGTTGAACGATTTGAGGTCAACATTAGCAGCATCAATGATGCCCACCATATCATCTATCACTTCAGAGGATTCAAATCCATTGGTTACAAAGATATTTTTAATGCCTTTTTCATGAGCTAAAATGGCTATGTCTTTTGCATAGGGGTAAAAGATGGTTGGTTCGTTGTAAGTGTAAGCGATGGAGGCACATTCGTATTTGAGTGCCATCTCTACGATGTGTTGAGGCGCAAAGTACTCTTTAGACTGTACCGTTTTTTCTTGAGAAATACTCCAGTTTTGACAGAAAGGACACTTGAAATTACAGCCAATGGTGCCGAGTGAAAAAGCTCTGGTATCGGGTAAAAAATGATACAGTGGTTTTTTTTCCACAGGGTCAACGTGCATAGCGACAGGGTAGCCATAAACAAGGTTTTTGATGACACCATTTACATGTTTGTTGACACCACAAATCCCTACTTGTCCCTCTTTAAGATGGCAATAATGCGCACATAGCAAACACACAAGACGTGTACCTTCAGCTTTAAAATAGTCCATTATTTCACCTTTTCGACCTTGTATCGCCAGATATCAGGATGGCTCTCTAAACAGCTAGATTCTAACCCCGCTTTTTGACACAGATGTGAAAAGAAAAGCTCAAAAGAAGGAAGTTGTTCCCATACTTGAGGTAAAAAAGTTGCTTTTCGACTCCCTTTTTGAAGAATGATGCCATCCACATTCACATGAATTTTAGATTTTAAATCCGCAAGATCACGATACTCAACCACCTCAGGTACACTGAGCAGCGAGACTTCAATGTGAACGCGTGAAAATTCTGCAAGGCTGAGCGGATAAAATCTAGGGTCTTCAAATGCAGCAGCTTGAGCATTGTGAATAAGATCATCTAAAAATGCTCTATGTGCAATCAAAGATCCAATGCAGCCTCGAAGCTGGTTATCAAGTGTGAGCGTTACAAAGGTTGCCTTGGGTTTAGCAAATTCGGGATAGAGCTCCAATAGAGCTTTTCTATCAATAGTAGAAGTATGGTTAAAGCCATCTTGGATGGCATGTTTAGCAATATCTAGGATCACGTTTTGCATGGCGCCTCCTTTGCAGAACATTATTATATGATAAAATGGCTAATAGGTTATACAAAAAAGGAGTTTAGATGCTGATGGCGATTTTGCAGCACACCCCTGTATGGGTTTATGTACTGTTTGTAGCACTGTTGGGATTAGGATGGATGCAGAGTCGTGATCGTGTTGTGCCCTATTTTAGCGCATTTGTATTGCCATATATGATGGTGCTTTTTTCTATGTATGGTGTTGCATCTGCTTTTGGTATGGGTATTGGTGTAGTTGCATGGAGTCTTGGTATGATGATCGTAATGGCACTGGGTATTCGTATAAAAACGTTTTACAATGCAATTTATATAGAAGAGCGCAATGCCTTTGCGATAAAAGGAAGTTGGCTTTGGCTAGGTCTTATGATGGTTATTTTTTGGTTAAAATTTGCGGTAGGTGTAGTGTTTGCAAAAGAGTTAAAAATCGTTTCTGAGCCTTGGTTTATTCTAGGGATTAGTCTGTGTTATGGTTTGCTTAGTGGTATTTTTTTAGTACGTGTGATTATTTTATGGAAAATCAAAAGCATACAGGTAAAACATTAACACTGTTTTGCTAGACTAACGTATGATTTTTAAGGAGTAGTGGATGAAACAATGGATAGTGGCAATTCTAAGTATAGGGCTTTTTTCAGGCTGTAGCATGAGTTTTAATTATAATTTTTGGAGCCAGAAAGCACCCGAAACGCCACCTCCTGCTGCGGTAAAAGAAGTCAAAATAGCGCTTCC
>Ga0302250_1001099_pt1 | contig 21873 bp, 17 predicted proteins | sample AAG_RA_Asp_MG_FD_193536 | JGI IMG/M metagenome (GOLD analysis project Ga0302250, IMG submission 193536) | Enriched activated sludge microbial communities from anaerobic digester in WTTP, New Holstein, Wisconsin, United States - AAG_RA_Asp | ecosystem: Engineered > Bioreactor > Anaerobic >... | reverse complement strand
GATTAGTTCCGAAGAACCGGTGCGCAGAAATGGCAGACCTCTTTTTCGTAAACACAGGCAGATCTCGTCAACTGCCCGGTTCGTAAAGCTTAGAATCAATACGGTCTTGTTGCTTTGGTGATAGAGATCGCTAAGGTATCGGCCTAGCAAACCGGACGTCTTACCCGTTCCGGGGGGGCCTTGCACGATGTAGAGCTGCAATGCCGCATGCATCCCTTTGATCACGCTTTCCATGCCGTTTTCAGGTTCGGTTTGAAGTTCCCTGTACTGCGGAGTATCCAAGCCCATCAGAACCCGCCGTCTGGTTTTTTCCGCGCTCAAAAACTGGGTAAGCGAACTAAGTGGAGAATAGAGTGAGGTTTCCAGGATGTCATGCTCCACAGCCCAAAGACTTTCGGCACTGAAGCGCCGTTCATTTCTCTGGCCACCTCTTACCAGCAATTCCAGGACATTATCCTGTAGCCTTACGATGCTCCCCCTCAGGATTTCCTGTTTACTGATGGCTGTCTGCTGTTCATAGAGGACTACTATGTCGCCCCTACGGAAATCGGTAAGATCGTCTGAGTGCGGAATGGCCAGGCTAATCTGCTTTTGCTGGATCGAAAGCGGTTTGAGGTCGGTGATCAGCTTGTAAGCAGCTTTTTTCTCAGCATTTCCCATTTGCCATAGTGCATTGTGTCCAAAACCGGAATCGTTGTTAGCTCCGAGGTCACCGATTTTTACGAACCAAATCTCTCTGATCACCCTTTGCAGGCTTGCGCAAAACCATTCCCACTCGTATTTATCCAGCCCCTGGCAAAAGGCTTGAAAGCGTTCATACTTGCTATTGGCAAGAGGATTATCCTTTGGCGTCTCACAGTCATTCAACCAATTTAACAGCGGTTCGGGGTTTTCGCTCAGTTGGCGCATTATCCCCACGATCCGATTTCTGCACATCAGTAAATCCTGTTCTAATATGGGGATATTTACCACATAGCGTAAAGGATTCTCCGGACTGGCGGAATACAGGATGGAAGAATTGTTCTTGCCATTGGTTCCATAGGCATTGCGGATTATCAGGTTATAGGCCACTACTTGCATTTGATGAGCCTTCCAAACCTCAATTGCCGGAGCTTTACCGCTTTTCAGTTCTACGATCTGATATTTATCCGCCGTCCTGGATAGTAAGTCAAGCCTTCCCTGCAAGCCATACTCCGGGCAGAGATATGAGGGTTCCAACAGAATTTCAGCGTCACCCAAGTTTCGCACGTATTTTTGGAGCTGAGGCAGATGTGTCTGTTTTATCCGCTTGTATAGATCGCTGGCGCATTCTTTTCCCAAAGATACCATTGCAAGTGGCAGCGCAGCAAGTCCTTTGCGGAAAAGCTCGTCATAATCGGCTTCCGGATTCATGGCCAACTCATCAAAAATGCCATTTACCAAAGTGCCCTGCAGCGTAGCTTCGCTGGAAGAATCCCGAAACAGATGATTCAAAACGAAGAGAGCCGGATCGCCACTATAAAGGTAAAAACAGGTTGCCAGAGCGGAAGCGTCGATCAGGAAATCCGGTTCCAACACCACCAAGCTTAGCGGATTGCTCATGTACTGGCCACTCTGACCCTGAATCTCAGATAGCTGATGGCAATGCAAAGTGGCGAAAGGCCATAGGCTCTTCATCAGCTTAGTCCAGATGCGGCCGTCATGGCCCGACTGCTTGTCATCGTTATTTAACCTGATTTGACAGGACTCCCCATCATCACGCACGGCATTTATCAGTAAACAGCTTTCCAGGTTTTTCCAGCTCTGAACTACACAGATAAAGCTTTGCTTGGTCGCCTGTCCCAAAGGACTGAAGGTGCTGATCCGGCGTCCTGTAAAATAGCTGTCCAACTCAGCATCGACCAGGCCTGGCGAAAAAGCCTGCAACAACCGGTAAAGAGTATGAATACCGAAATCCATTTCGCCGGAGTTCAGTTCATTCAGTTCCTCGTGCGCTGCACGGTTGCAGATTATCCGCAGTTGATTTGCCGCTGCCTGCAGTTCACCCGAAAGAGAAAACTCGCTGTTGGCAAATTGCATTCTGGCAAACAGCCCGCTGAAGCTCTGCCGGCTGTCCTCGGTAACTCCCTTGTAAAGCTGCTCCAGGGCTCTCCTCAGTTCGATCAAATCACTGGGTTTCGCACTTTTAAGCGCGCAAAACTCATGCAGCCTCAGCAATAGAGCCGACGCTTTAGTTTTATCCAGTTCCCTCATAAGCTAATATAGCCTAGTTCTTCCCCTTTTTCCTGATCCCCAGAATGTTCAGCTTTATCCAGCCCCAATTGAAGTAAATGTGCAGCAATGCCACCAAAAAAAACAGGGTTCCGGCCCAGGCATGCAATTGCCCCATGGATTCCGAGCCCTGCAGGCTCTCCGGGCCAAAACGGTAGAGCGCCATCGCTACCATCGTTAGCAAAAAAAGCAGCGCCAGAACGGGATTGATGAATTTCAAAAAGTTGTTTTTCATTCTGCGTCTTCCTTATCTTTTTGTTCTTCACTGAAAAAAGCTTTTACAAAGTCTACAGCCCGGAAATTAATCAGATCTTCAATCCCTTCTCCGATACCCAATAGCACAACAGGGAGCTTCAGGTTATGCCGCAGATTGAAGATAATTCCGCCTTTGGCCGTGCCGTCGTACTTGGTAAGGGCAATGCCGGTAAGCTTGATGGATTTATCAAAGTTCTCGGCTTGTGATATGGCGTTTTGGCCAGTGGTGGCATCTACTACCAGGATTGCCTCATGTGGAGCTTCGGGAAGCAGTTTTTTGATGCTGCGATCTATCTTGCCCAGTTCTTTCATCAGGTTTTCCTTGGTATGCTGCCGGCCCGCAGTGTCGATCAGCACCACGTCATAGTCCTTCGCCATGGCCGATGAAACTCCGTCGTAGATCACTGATGCGGGATCGCTGTTGGGCTGAGCCCGTACAATGGCCACTCCGGCTCGCTCGGCCCAGATGGCAATTTGCTCGATGGCTGCAGCCCGGAATGTATCTCCAGCTACGATCAGCACTTTCTTACCCATTTGCGAGAATTTGTATGCTACTTTTCCAATGGTGGTGGTTTTCCCGGTGCCGTTTACCCCCACGAAGGCCACAACATGCGGTTTTGCTTCTGGCTTTCGAAAGAAATCAGGATGATCCTCATCGGCCGCCAAAAGCAGGTCTCTCATTATTTCCCGAAGATAAATCTGGGCAATTTCCGGATCACTTACCTTTTCTTTCTTGATCTCTGCGCGGAATCTGTCCAGGATCAGCTCGGTCATTTCCACGCCTGTATCGCAGCGCAGCAAGATGTCTTCTATCTCTTCCAGGGTTTCTTCGTCCACTTTTCCGCGGGTTTTCACGGTTTCTTCGATCTTACCCATGAATCCGCTGTTGGTTTTGGTCAGTTTCTGTTTTAGGTTTCTTACAAAACTTAGCACTTCGGTAAATCCATCCTTCTAATGATTATTATTGACACTACTATCATGTGCGTTAAAATTGCATCACAGTCTGAACCGTCAACAGAAATCTAATGGCACATCGCAGTACAGATACGGTTCAGAATGAAAGGACTAAAAAAATGGAACATACCAAGCTTATGCCCCGGCATCTGCTGTTGTTGCTTTTACCCATAGCGTCAGCGCTGGTGGGAGGCATGTTGTTCAGCGGGAATAGCTCTGCATTTTTCCGCTCAGTTGGTGGACGGGGGATATCCCAGGCTCAGTTGTTTTTGGGCTTGGCTCTGCTGAGTGGCGCATTGGCCCTGGGAATCAGGTATCTGCCCCATGTCTTCAGAGCGGCGATCATCATCTTTATGCCCTTGCTCTATGCCCTGGCGGTGATGCCCCAATTGGGGCCAAAGCAGAGCCTTGCGATCATCTATGCATTAAATCTGGCAATTACCCTGGGGCTTTGGGCGATATTACGCTTTATCTTTTTCAGATCCCAGGTTCAACGCTTGCGCACTGCAGTTTTCGCTTTTCTGGCAGCATTGGTGTTGACTCTTTATTTCAGAGCTTTGTATCTGGTTTTAGGCATGCCTTTTCTTAGTTCCCAGTGGTCTGGTTTCTATTGGAACTCCCTGTTCCTCTTCATTTTTGTCGGTTTTGGGCTTTCAATAGCCGACGTAGCGATAATCCGCAAAGACTATGCCGATCGTCCACCCTTAACCTTGCAGGAACTAGACGAGCTTGATAAAGCTGAGGAGGAGGAGGAAGAAGACAGCGATGCTTAGCGACCGTGATTTCTTTGTGCTCGATACAAAACGAGATTCAGAAGGCAATCTGGAGCCTTTGAGTATAGAGCAGCTCTTCCCTAATCCCCAACCCTTGTTGTTGGAAATCGGCTGTGGCAAGGGTGAATTCATATCAGGCTTTTCCAAGTTGCATCCTGAAATTAATATGCTTGGACTGGAAGCGGCTGACAAACGCATCAATAACACTCTAAAAAAGCTTGATCCTGCCGTAAATCCCAATGTCCGTCTTTTGCGCCTATACGTAGATTCCAGCCTTTCCAGGCTATTACCTGCAGAATCGGTGGAGGGAGTCTTTATCCAGCATCCAGATCCCTGGCCAAAGCGCAAACATCATCGCCGCAGATTGATTCAGGCAGAATTTCTGAGAGCCCTTGCTCAGATAATGAAGCCCAACGCCCAAGTGCAGATTTCCACCGACCACGCTGGATATGCTGCCTGGATCGTAGAAGAATTTATAGCCAGCCCTGCCTTTATCCCTGTGTACGAAGAAACACTCTTGCAGCATTCTACCTTCGATAACCACATCACAACCTGGTTCGAAGCTGAACAGCGCCGCTTGGGATTCGACCCCAAATTCATGCTATTCAAACGCATTTAGGAGCTACCTATGAGCTTTAACTTCAGTAGCAACAAAAACGTGAATCACATGCTGAATAATGTGGTTCAGTGCATCACTTCCATCACGGAAGAGCAATTGAAGCATATCCAGCGCCTTACCAGAATCGGTGAGTCCCTTTCCTCGGAGACAGACCTTAACAAGATCTTCGATATGATTCTGGAAGAAGGCATCGAATTCACCAGAGCCGATGCAGCGACCATCTACAAACTAAGCGACGATGGCCAGAAACTGGAATTTGAAATTGTTTACAACGCCACGCTCAACTTGAGAAAGGGTGGAACCAGGGGACCCGTGAACTGGCCTAGCATAGCTCTTTACGAAACAGACGGCAGCCCGTCTATGAATAAAATCGCCAATAATGTCTATTTCAAAAAGCGTAGCCTCTGTTTTGACGACGTATACGAAGCGGAAGGGTACGATGTAAGCGGAACGATAAAGACAGACCGTGATAATAACTACCGTTGCAAATCCATGCTGACCATACCCCTGAAAAATCATGAAGATGAGGTTTTGGGAGTAATCCAATTCATCAATGCCATGGATGAGAATAAAAACATCACCTCGTTTTCGGACGAACACCAAACCATGCTGTCTTCTTTGGCTTCACAAGCGGCAATAGCGCTATCCAACCGCAAGCTGATCGAGAGTTTGGAAGAATTATTGAACCAGTTCATCCGTTCCATCGCCGTGGCCATAGAACGTAAATCAAAATACTCGTCCGACCATATTCAACGAGTGGCAGTGCTAACCGAAATGTTTGCCGCCAAGATTAACGAAGCGCCCAAGGAGTATTTCGACGGTCGCAGATTCAACAGCGTGGAATTGAAAGAAATCTCGATGGCAGGATGGATGCACGATATCGGCAAGATTGTAACCCCTGAGTTCATTATGGATAAAAGCACCAAACTGGAAGCCATAATAGATCGCATCGACCTGGTTATGCTGCGCATTGAGAAGCTGGAGCTGCTCTTGAACCACCTGGAAGCTGTTCTGCCGCCTGTAGAATTTCAGGAATTCTTGCATCAAGAGATTGACCAAAATCTGGGTTCAACCGATTATCAGAATTACCTGAAGAGCATATCTGACTTTCTGGAAAAGATGAATATGGGCGAAGAATTCGTGGCCGAGGAAGACCTGCAAAAAGTGGAACGGATCTCAGCTATAGATTTTGATTATGCCGGAAAGCACTACTTTATCCTCTCCGAAGATGAGAAACGCAATATGATGATCAAAGGACGCGGAACCTTTACTCCAGACCAGTATCAGATCATGAAAGATCACGTTTCCATCACCTGGGAAATGCTTTCCAAACTAAGCTTCCCAAAAAAATACAAGAACGTGGCTTTCTATGCCTCCACACACCATGAAACCCTGAACGGTAGAGGTTATCCACGAGGCATTGGGGCAGATCAATTGCCCTTGCAATCCAGAATAATCGCAGTTGCCGATATCTTTGAAGCTCTAACCGCTGCCGACAGACCCTACAAAAAAGCAAAAACACTTTCCGAAGCCCTAACCATAGTAGCTTTTATGGTAAAAGACGGTCATCTGGACAAAGACCTGGTAAACTATTTCCTGGATAGCGGCCTGTATCTGGAATACGCAAAGCAATTCATGAAACCAGAATACACCGACGAGGTGAATGTAGCAGCAATTAAAAGCAAATATACTCCTGCATGATAAACGGACTTTTCGACAAACCCAGGCTCTGGTTGGCACCTTTGGCAGGCTACACCGATCAAGCCTATCGGCAAATTTGCAAAGAATGGGGTGCTGAAATTCTAGTCAGCGAGATGGTTAGTGCCGACGGTCTGATCCGGGACTCTGCAAAAACCGCTCAATACATCACTTTCCTGGATACAGAACGCCCCTTTGGCATCCAGATTTTCGGTTCAGAGCCTTATGTTATGGCCAAAGCAGCAGAATTTCTGATCCCTTATAAGCCCGATTTTATCGACATAAACATGGGCTGTCCAGTTAAAAAAGTGGTACGCCGGGGTGCCGGAAGCGCCTTGATGCAAACTCCTGAGAAGGCGGCAGTTATCGTGAAGGAAGTACAGAATGCCCTGGCCGGGTCCATCCCTTTTAGCGTTAAATTCCGCAGCGGTTGGGACAATAGTAGCTTGAACTTTCTGTATTTTGGCCTAATGATGCAGGACAGCGGAGCAGATTTCGTTACCCTGCATCCCAGAACCTCCAGACAGATGTTTGGAGGGCTCAGCAATTGGGAGCACATCAAAGCCCTCAAAGCCAGACTGAATATTCCTGTCGTAGGAAACGGCGATCTCCACAGCCCCGAAGATGCTGAGCGGATGTTGAATGAAACTCGTTGCGACGGCTTAATGATCGGCCGGGGAGCCTTGGGCAAACCCTGGATATTCAGGCAATGTCGTGAATTCCTGACAAGCGGTTCATACACTCCGATCACCAAAAATCACCTGCTGGAAACAGTCGTGAAACACTTGGAACTGGCTTTGCAGTATCAGCGCGAAGCTGTAGTGGTGAAGGAAATGCGTTCCCAGCTCTGTTTTTACACCAAAGGCCAATTGGGGGGAGCTGAACTCCGCAACAAAATCAATCATGCAGAATCTGCAGAGGAACTAAGACAGATACTAAGGCATATGCTGTGATTTTCGGATTAGATTCATCTATTATAAACCCGATCGGAACCTCGACGGGATTATTCCGTGTGTTAGCAGGCTTTCATGACCATTCTGCGACTTAATTCACCCATTTAACAAGCTTTTCCGACTATCACGCTTTACTATATTTACTTGACTATCAATAACTTCCCAGGTTTTACCTTGACTGTGCTATCATATTTATACAGGTAAACTCCTGAAGGGCAGGACATCCCCCTATCATCTTTGGTGTTCCAAACCAAGGTGTTTTTCCCGGCGAGAGGCAGTCTGTTAACCACTTGCCCTTTCAGGTTATAAATAACGAGGCTACCATCGACGGAACAAGCCTTATCCAGCACAAAAGTGCAGCCTTCCCTTATGGGATTGGGATAATGGCTGATTTGCCCAAGGGCGGGAACACAACTCTCATCATCAATACCTGAACCTTCATAGGGGATCAGGCTAAGCGAAAACTTCGGCAGATAGGCGATATGCTGAGCGGCAGTGGCAGTGGGAGGATTGTAAGGATCATAAGTATATGAATCGGTGCATGCCTTGCGGGAGCGGAAAAGATCGGCGGGGTCGGCATAACAGGGATCTGTGGTAATGCCATAATCCAAAGGCAGGGGGCGCAATGCCATCAGCACCAGATTGTCGCGACCATTGTAGTAAAAACCTTCCTGCAATGGGATTTGAAGCGTTTCCTGGGCGATCATGAAGTCAAGCTGACCGTCAAACACCTGAACCAGCTCAGTAGCCGGGATCCAGCCATTGGATAGATCGTCCAGGGCGGTATGCCCCAGAAAGACCTTGATATCCTGATAGGGCATCGATTGATGCGTGAAAGCAGGATAAATGGTTAACGAATTTACGTATCCGGCTGTGAAGTTCAGTTCATTAGCGTAGTAAATGCACTCATATAGGGTGCTACGCCAGTAAAAATCGATTGGGATGCGGGAAGTGGCACTGCCGTTGCCAATCGTGACAGACTGGCTGGCTTCGATTTCCACCACTACCGGCTCACCTAAAGGAAGTCCGTTTCCTTCGTTGTCCATTACAGCCAGGTAGGCCTGAAAACTATGCAAACCTGAGTTCAGAGGCCGGGTATTTGATAAGGAAAAGCTGTCTGTTTCACCTGGAGCCAGGCTGTAAGGTGTTACCACTGGCAACAATCCAGAGTGAACCGGAACCCCGTCCAAGCAGTAAAAACAAATCTCGTTGCTGGGGAAGCTGTATTCAAAGACCTCGGTTCCGTTATTACTTATCTGCAAAATAAGGTTAACCTCGTATCCCTGAACCGATTCCACAGACAATATCCCGATCAGATCTACCTGTCCGAAGAGAAAAACTTCGGCAAGCAGGAAAAGCAAAAAAAACATCCATTTACTCTGTTTCATCTTTCCTCCCGGTTTCCTGAATAATTAGCAGCTTTCGTTCCAAATCCCATGTTTTCTTAGGAGTAATGAGGTAGCTCCGTCTTCCAGGCGGAGATCTGGAGTCCTGGAGTGATGGACTGACAGATTATTGAATTGGAGTATTCCTTGCTCGCCTCCGCCCTACCTCCCGAATACCACCCGAATCCCACCCGAATGCGGTTCGGGAGGCAGACGGGAGGAACACGGGGGGCATAACTGGGGCGAGCAAGGAAGTGAAGGAAAATTGCCCTGCGAGTTCCCGCTGTTGAATCGCAGCAACAATGTAATGAAAGAGATTATCCATCAGGATGTTACAGCTACCGGATCACACATGGGAGGAGCGCAAATAGCCAATTTACCGGAAGAGATATATAGACTTTACTTTGGGATAGAATAGGAAAACGGCCACTCTTTCAGCTGCGGTGATGTACTGATCCAAAGCAGCAGAAAGCGGTCATTGGATTATGGCAAGGAGTCTGCCAGGATTAGAGACGCAGAAATCTGATTGACAAAAAAAGCCACTGTTATAATTAGTAGAAAATACAGATAAAACACTGGAGAATTGAGATGAATGACCAGTTGCAAGACCTTTTAAAGCGTGTGTATGAGGAAGGCGTGGCCAAGGCCAATGCCGAAGCCGAAACTATTATCAGCAAAGCCAAAACCAGTGCAGATGAGCTGCTCTCCCAAGCCAAATCCGAAGCCGAAAAGATTGTTTCCGCAGCGGAAAAACAAGCCGCCGATCTGAAAAAGAACACCGAATCCGACCTTGCCATGGCGGTAAACCACAGCCTGAGTGCGGTTAAGCAAAAAATCACCGATCTTATCCTGAGTAAGGCGATCAATGCCAAACTAAGCCAAAGCTTTGGTGACGCGGAATTTGTAAAAAAGCTGATCTTCGAAGCCCTAAGTGCCTGGAAACAGAGTTCCGCTTCCGGCAGCATCACGATCAGCGAAACATTGAAACCCTTGCTGGACGAATTCTATCTGAAATCCCTGAAAGAGCTTTTTGACAACAAGCTTACGATCGATTTCAGCCCAGCCATGAAGAAAGGTTTTGAGATCGCTCCCGTTGACGGAACCTATAAGCTGAGCTTCAGCGATGAGGACTTTGCCAATCTTTTCAAGACCTACCTGCGTCCCCGCACCAAAGAGCTGCTCTTCGAGTCCTGATAAAATGAGCCGGGATTACTTTTATTTTATCTCAGGATTGCCGAACCTGAATTTCGAGGACAGCAAGCTGGCTTACAGTCCCGAGCAATTCAGAACTGAAGCTGCTGCCCAGCTAAGCGAATCAGATTTCCGGTTTCTGGAGATATTGCACCTTCCGCAAGATTTGGAAAATTTGCTGCGTCTGGTTTACAAGAGCGAGAAAGACTTCAATCCTGAAGGTCTTTACCCGGATTCGCACTGGGAAGCTTATCTGGAATTCCTCAGAAGGAAGCTGGACAAACCTGATCTGGCCTGCCCCCCGGAGTTTTCCATCCTGCCGGAATTTGTTGGCAATACCCTCCTTAGAATTCTCCAACAGGAGGATATGCAATCCATGCTAAAGACGGAAGGGGAATTGATCCGGCAGTTTTACGCCTGGACAGCCAGACACGAGAACGACTTTCTGGCAAAGTGGTTCAACTTCGATGCCCACCTAAGAAATATTCTGGTTGCCATTAACGGCCGCAAATTCAATCTCCCCTACGCAGATTATCTGGTAGGCGAAGATGAACTGACAGAGAAGCTGGCCAAAAGCCATGCCGCGGACTTTGGTCTGGGCAAGGAAGACGAGCTCTTTGAATCCCTGATCCGCATTTATGAACAAAACAACCTGCTTTACCGGGAAAAAACTTACGACATTCTCCGTTGGAAATGGATCGATAACCAGAATTTCTTCAATTACTTCAATATTGACCGCATCCTTGGTTACTACTGCAAACTGCGTATCCTTTCCCGCTGGCTGAAGGCTGATCCGAACTGGGGCAAAGAGGTGTTTCATGACACTCTGAACGCCCTCGAAAACAGCTTCACCTTCCCGGAAGACTTTAATATAAAAAGCGTTAAGAAACACTAAAAAGGTAGATAGATATGACCACAGGTATTGTAAAAGGAATCATCGCCAACCTTGTGCAAGTGGAGGTCTCCGGCCCGGTTGCACAGAATGAGATTTGTTATATCAAGCTGGGTGAAGTAAAGCTGATGGCCGAAGTGATCAAAGTTCTGGGAAACGTGGCTTATACTCAGGTTTTCGAAAGCACTCGCGGCCTTAAGCCAGGAACCGAAGTGGAATTCACTAAACGCATGCTGGAAGTGAAGCTCGGACCCGGAATGCTGTCCAAAAACCTGGACGGTTTGCAGGACGATCTGAACAAGATGCATGGTATGTTCCTCAGCCGGGGTGACTACACCGACCCCCTCGATAATGATGCAGTGTACTACTTTACTCCCCTTGCGAAAGTGGGTGATGAACTCAGCGCAGGCGACTGGATCGGCGAAGTTCCCGAGAACTGGATCAAACACAAGATCATGCTCCCCTTTGTGATGGAAGATAAATACCGCCTTACCTGGATTGCCGAAAAAGGTGATTATAAGATCACCGACACGATTGCCAAAGTGGAAGACGGCGAAGGTAAAAACCATGATATCACCATGGTGCAATACTGGCCGGTAAAGCTGGCCGTCCGCACCTACAAGGACAAACCACGTCCCTTCAAGATGCTGGAAACCGGACAGCGCACCATCGATACGCTGAATCCCATCGCGGAAGGTGGAACCGGTTTTACCCCTGGACCCTTTGGCGCAGGAAAAACCGTGCTGCAACACATGCTTTCCCAGCATGCGGAAGCCGACCTGATCATCGTTGCCGCTTGTGGTGAACGCGCCAATGAAGTGGTTGAGCTATTTGTGGAGTTTCCAGAACTGGATGACCCCCGCACCGGACGCAAACTAATGGAACGCACCATTATTATCTGCAATACTTCAAACATGCCTGTGGCAGCCCGTGAAGCTTCGGTTTATACCGCCATGTCCATCGCCGAATATTATCGCAACATGGGGCTAAAGGTGTTACTGCTGGCGGACTCCACCTCCCGTTGGGCTCAGGCTTTGCGTGAAATGAGCAACCGCATGGAAGAGCTTCCCGGTCCCGATGCCTATCCCATGGACTTGCCTGCCATCATCTCGAATTTCTATTCCCGCGCCGGCTATGTGAATCTAAAAAATGGCGCCACCGGTTCGATAACCTTTATAGGAGCTGTTTCCCCCGCTGGTGGGAACCTGAAGGAACCCGTTACCGAAGCCACCAAGAAGGTTGCCCGTTGTTTCTACAGCCTGTCTCAGGACAGAGCGGACAGTAAAAGGTATCCCGCTGTCGATCCCATCGATTCCTACAGCAAGTATCTGGACTACGACGAAGTAAAGGACTACTTGAACAAACATATCAGCCCCCATTGGGTGGATGACGTTCTGGAAGCTAAAAACCTGCTGTTACGAGGCAAGGAAGCCAGCGATCAGATAAATATCCTTGGCGACGACGGTGTTCCCATGGAATATCATGACCGTTATTGGAAAGGAGAATTGATCGACAGAATAATCCTTATCCAGGATGCCTTCGACAAAGTGGATCAAGCTACTCCCATCAAACGTCAGGCCTATATGCTGGAACTGGTGCTATCGGTATGCCGCACCGACTTCGTTTTTGAAAGCTACGAAGAAGTACAACCCTACTATTCACGTGTTATCAACACTCTGAAACAGATGAATTATACCGAGTTCGACAGTCCGGACTTCAAGGAACGCGAAACGCAATTGAATTCCATTATGGACGAAAGGAAGGTGAAATAATGGCCGGCACTGCATTTCAAAAGATATTCACAAAACTGAATCAAATCACCAAGGCTACCTGCTCGGTTACTGCAAGCGGAGTTGGCTATGAAGAACTGGCAACCGTAAGCGGACGTTTGGCACAGGTAGTTAAGATCATGGGCGACACGGTTACCCTGCAGATCTTCAGCGGAACCGAAAATATCGGAACAGACGCGGAAGTGATCTTCTTTGGCCGCCCCCCCATGCTGAAAGTAAGCGAACAACTGGCCGGACGTTTCTTCAATGCCTATGGCAATCCCATTGACGGCGGTCCTGATGTGGAAGGCAAGGAAGTGGAAATAGGTGGCCCCTCGGTAAATCCGGTGCGGCGTATGGAACCCTCGGAGTTTATCGCTACGGGTATAGCCGGTATCGACCTGAATAATCCTTTGGTAACAGGCCAGAAGATACCATTCTTCGCCGATCCCGATCAACCCTACAACCAGGTTATGGCGACCGTAGCGCTGCGAGCCAATTCCGACAAGATCATTCTGGGCGGAATGGGGCTCTCCAACGATGATTACCTTTTCTATAAATCCACCTTTGAAAACGCCGGTGTGATCGACAAGATCGTGTCCTTTGTGAACACGACCGACGATCCGCCTGTAGAGCGTTTGTTGGTTCCGGATATGGCTTTGGCCGCTGCGGAATATTTCGCCATCGAGAAGAATGAGAAAGTATTGGTGCTGCTAACCGACATGACCCTGTATTGCGACGCACTCAGTATCGTTTCAAACCGCATGGATCAAATCCCCTCCAAGGACAGCATGCCGGGCTCGCTCTACAGCGATCTGGCCAAGATATACGAAAAAGCAGTGCAATTCCCCGAAGGCGGTTCCATAACCCTGATCGCAGTTACCACCATTTCTGGCGGAGATATCACACATGCAATACCGGACAACACCGGATACATCACGGAAGGCCAGCTTTACCTGCGTAAGGACACCGATATCGGCAAAGTGATCATCGATCCGGTGCGTTCGCTGTCCAGGCTTAAAACCAAAGTGATGGGTAAGAAAACCCGCGCTGACCACCCCAAGGTGATGGAAGCTTCAGTGCGCCTGAATGCCGATGCCCTGAAGGCTAAAACCAAGCGGGAAAACGGCTTTGACCTCACCGACTACGAAGAACGTGCCATTGGATTCTCTCATGACTACGCCAGCCAGATTCTGGCGATCGACGTGGACATCAAGCCAGATGAGATGCTGGACGTTACCTGGGACCTCTTCCAGAAATACTTCACCCGCGATGAAGTAGCAATTAAAGACGAATTCATGAACCTCTACTGGAAAAAAGCATGAGCCTGAAATTCCAATATAATAAAATCTCTGAAATGCAGTTGGGGAAGCAACTTGTGATCAGGGAAAAAGCACTTCCCATCCTGAAAAACAAGGAGTCTGCCCTGAGGATGGAAGTGAAAAAAGCCAAGGACACAGCCAGGGAAATGGGAGACCAGATCGCAGCCAGAACCGCTGAGATTCAGGATTACATGAAGCTGTGGGGCGAGTTTGATCCAAAGCTTCTCCAGATAAACAAGGTGGAGATCAAAACCCGCAAGATTGCCGGGGTTAAAATCCCCGTTTTGCAGGATCTGGAGTTCAAGATTTTACCCTACAACCTGTTCAAGGCTCCCTCCTGGTTTGCCGAAGGTATTATCTTATTGCAAGAATTGTCCAGACTGCAGATCGAGCGTGAATTCTACATAAGGAAAATGCAGATTTTGGAGCAGGTTCGTAAAAAGACCACCCAGAAGGTGAACCTCTACGAAAAAGTGCAGATACCGGCTTTTCAGGAAGCTATCCTGAAAATAAAACGCTATCTGGAAGACGAAGAGAACCTCTCCAAAGCCGGACAGAAAATCCTGAAAACCAGAATGGACAAGGAGGAAAAAGCATGATCGAAAAAATGCGCAAATACTCCTTTGTGCTGTATCATCTGGATTACGAATCCTTTATTACCGACCTCCAGAAACTGGGACTGGTTCATTTGATCCGTAACAGCGAAGAGAAAAGCGAAGCGCAAATCCTGAACCTTGAATTGATAAAGGAATACAGCGAATGCAGTAGCTATCTTGCCAAGCTTAAAAGCTCAGCTGGCAGACAAGCCAATCCCCTGCCAACCAAAGCGCTGCTAAACAAAATAAACACAGCTAGAGAAGAAAGGGATCGGCTTTCTCACCAGGCAGACGTGCTCAGGAAACAGATTAGAGACCTTGTTCCCTGGGGACATTTCGATTACGAACTCGTGCGCAAATTGCGCAAAGCAGGGCTGCATATAGACTTCCATTCCTGCTTGAAAAACCACTTTAAGAAGGAATGGGCTGAGCAATATCCCTTGCAGATCATCAACGAACATAGCGGAATCCTATATTTCGTGGTTCTGTCTGATAGCGGAAGTCCTGCCCTGGAAGCCGACACATTCTCCTTCCACCATCACACCCTCCAGGAATTTGAGAATCAACTGAAGGATACAGAAGCTCAGATCAACTCAGTCGATGAATATCTGAAAGACATCTCCCCCACCGCTATCGAGGCTTTTAAGGAAGAAATCAGCCAGTTAAGCCAGGGTTATGATTTCGAAGATGCTTTGGGACAGGGGATCAAGGAAGCAGAGGATCATCTGATTCTGCTAAGCGGATGGATCCCGGTTAGCCTGGAACAAGGCTTGAAGGACTACCTCGCCAAAACCCAGGTGATCCATTTCAGCGAAACCGGCAAAGCGGATGACAATCCCCCTATCCGCTTGCATAATAATTGGTTTAGCAGGCTATTCGAACCCATCAGCAAGATGTATATGCTGCCTTTTTACAACGAGTTTGACCTAACGCCTTTCTTTGCGCCGTTCTTCATGTTTTTCTTCGGTTTCTGCAATGCGGATATGGCCTATGGAGCCGTGATCATACTCCTGGCTTTTCTGATGCAAAGAAAAGCAAAGAACGCTGCCATGAAGAGCATGATGACCCTTTTGATGTTCTTCGGCATAGCCAGCATAATCATGGGTTGGGTGATGGGCAGCGCTTTGGGCTATGACCTGAAAGAAGTGGCTGCTCTTGGCGACAAGATCATCATTCGTAATAATGGACAGATATTCAATTTTGCCTTGCTGTTGGGTCTTATCCAGATCCTGTTTGGCATTGCAATTTCTGCCATAAAGCAGATAATCCAGACCGGTTTCAAGTATGGGCTCAAATCGATCGGCACTTTCTTGTTCATTCTGGCTTTGGGTGTACTGGGTGCATCGCAGTTGGGTGCGGACATTTCAGCGGTTCAACCTTACTTGAAGTACCCCATGTATGCTGGGCTGGCCTTGATCTTCTTGTTCAATAATCCCCAAAAGAACCTCCTGATAAACATCCTCAGCGGTATCTGGGAAATGTATAACATCATAACCGGATTTTTTGGGGATATCCTTTCCTACATCCGGCTTTTTGCCCTGGGTGTTTCCAGCGCTATCCTGGGTTTCGTGGTGAATTCCATCGGGGCACAGATGGCTGGCATTCCAGTAATCGGCCCGGTGATCTTCATCGTTTTCATGCTCTTTGGGCACACCCTGAATCTTGCCCTGGGTGGGCTCAGCGGTTTTGTGCATCCTTTGCGCCTAACCTTTGTGGAATTTTATAAAAACGCCGCGTTCGCAGGACCCGGCATTGCATATAAACCATTTGGAAAAAAAGAATAGGAAATACTGGAGGTATTAATGACACCTGATTCCTTAAACACAGTAGCACAACCCATTGCAGCAGCCATGGCGGGCGGAAATCTGGCATATTTCATCGCCTGGATCGGTTTGTTTCTCATGGTAGCCCTTGCCGGAGTCGGCAGCGCCTGGGGAACAGTTATCGGTGGCAGCGCATCTGTGGGTGCCATGAAAAAAAGGGATGACATTTTCCCAAGCTGTATGATCCTTTCCGCTTTGCCGGGAACCCAGGGTCTCTACGGCTTTGGTGCTTTTTTCATCCTGAAAGCACACGTTACCACAACCATCAATATGATTCAGGCTTGCGCCATTTTGGCAGCCGGACTCATTATGGGCATAGTGGGACTGATCTCTGCCTATCAACAGGCGCGCATCGTAGCCAACGGCATCGAAAGCTTGGGTGCGGGAAATGATGTATTTTCCAAAACCCTCATCCTGGGTGTGTTCCCAGAGCTTTATGCCATCGTGGCTTTCGCAACTTGCTTCCTGATTGGCGGTTCGATCCCCGGTTTAGCCTAAGCAATACCCACCCAAACCTAAGGGTGATGGCCATTTTTCGTGGTCATCACCCTTTTTTTTACCGATTACCAGAGCCCGGTTAGAGAATTGTAATCTTTTTTACGCTTCGCCAATTTCCGCTTTGCAATTTCAGTAAATATACCCCGCTGGCCAGCCTGGTTTGAGGTTCCCATTTGAAGCTATTCCAGCCACTTGTTCTGGACCTAAGCTGAATCTCTTCCAGTTTTCGGCCTTTCAGATCATATAGGCATAGGGTTGCCAGATTGCCCGTTTTGCTGTAAATGCTGATCTCTGCTCTTTTCCAGAATGGATTGGGATATATGGCAAAATCAAGTTCCGGGCCAGGAGCAAGATCGTCCATCACGCTCACCACCATCACCTGTGCCGTATTGGAAGGAGCAGACTGGTGATCGCCAGGATATGTGGCGATCAGGTGAAAGCTGTAAGTACCGGGATCAAGGCCGGCAATCTCGAAGCTTAGCTGAGTGCCGGGTAAAACCTGCAAAAGTTCGCTATTCATATATAGCTCATAATTTAACACCTGCAGAGAGCCGGCGGGAGACTGCCAGTTTAGCTGCACCGTGCTGGGCGGAACGAAAACCGCACTGAGGTTTTGGGGAGCGGGATACTGCATCCCCAGGCTGCCATCGGGGTTCAACCTCATGCCATAAATGTCCATCGCGGTTGTCCCTTCTTCCCACATCAGACTAATCCAGTTCGAGCTGTGTCTGCCAAAGTCAAAATGGTATTTATTAGTGGCATTGCTTGCCAGCAGCACCCCTTCAAACGGGCTCATGCCATTCATCCGGAAGCAACTGGCTTTTAGCAGCATACTCATATCACTGCTGGGAACCGCGCCTTCCTCATATACCAGAACCACCCCTTCCTGAGTCTGCCAGCTATATAGCGGTGAGGCTACATAAGGGCTCAGGGCCAGAATGTTGACGCCAGATTCGCCCCACAGCCGGGTTCCGGCGTAGTCCATCAATTGGCGGCAAATTCCGCTGTTATTCTGGTCGGCATCCGTGATTTTGAAAAACACATAGATACGCTGTTGGGCAGGATCAACCGTGAGAACCGGGTAGTATTGCTGCATTCCGGTGTCGAGGGTGGCCAGAGCGCCATTTACCGGCATGGATAGGCTGCCATCCCCAGCCACTCTGGAAACATACACTTCATTTACCATGTCGCTGTTGCGGTCGTCGTACCAGGCCAAAACCGCACCACCTGTTCCATCCGGTTCAAAAGCAATCAGTTGGTTCCAAGCGCTGATGCCCCCTGCCTCGCTGATTGCCGTATTCCATTGCAGAATCCCCTCTGTATTGAATCTGGCTACGTACATGTGCCGGGTGGGAGCCCAAAATGGCCCGCTATCCACAAAATACTTGAGCAAGATCTCACCATTGGTTGATTCCAGCAATTGCGGCCAGGTGTATTCTCCCGCTCCAGAAGTAAGAGAAACTCCGTTCTCGCCCCACAGCTTCTGTCCCGCTGCACTTAGCCTGTGAATCTTTATCTCATCGTTACCGGGGCCAGATCGCTGCCAGGCAGCATAGCAGTAATTGTCTGAGGTATTGCATACCTTGGGAGAATAATTTGCATAATCCGTGGAAGTATCGGAAGAAAGGGTTAGCCCATCCGGAGCCCAAAGCAGAGTTCCGGCTGGGTTTACTTTATAGATGTAGATGTTGTTCACTCCTGCGGAGCGGATGTCCTGAAAACACACGATGGCATTCCCATTGTTATCCACGCTCAAATCATAATCAGTAAGCCAAGTCATGGAGGGATTACCACTTACCAAAACCCCGGCCTGACCCCATTGCTGCACACCCTGCTGATCAAGGCACTGTAAATATACATCGTAATTACCGTTCGATCCATTATCAAACCGGCTTACATAAACATATCCATCGGATGTGATCGCGGTTTTGGGTAAAACCTGCTCTCCATCACCTCCGGCTATGTGAGTGGGAAAAGCAGCATTCTGGCTCCATTGCCCTAAAAGGGGAAAACTTAGGAGCGCTGCTACGAGAAAAAGAAACAGTGTTTTCATCACACACCTCGCAGAATTGATCTAAAGCTCTTCTAATTTCCGGTTTCTAAATAGTCAAGTAAAACCTTGCTTGCTGGCTCCTGTTATACTGCCAGCGCTGGCTAACTGAAAGATATAACCTAAGAGCTATTTCCGATACTCCAGGCTGAATCCTGCTTGCAGAGGAGTTTTAAAAATTACGGTATGCTGTTTTGCGCCAAAGCCAATCAGCGAAAAGCCCTTGTAAAGGTTCACCCGCAACCCCGCTTCCCAAGCGAACATCAGGTTCCCATATGCCAGAATCGGGAATCCTTCATCCATTATGCCATGGCTTTTACGGATTCCTAATCCAGAGTCCCATCCAATACCTGGCGCAGCATAGAGCTCCAGGAAGCCCAGGCCAAAGGACAGCCTTTTTTGGGCAGTTAATCTGTTTACATAAATGGTTCCATCATAGTCTTTCACATTGGTAAAGCCCACGCCCAAGAGGTAGCCTTGTCCCAGCCCGCTTATACTACGTTTTATCCTGCCATAACGGACAAATGGCATTGGACAACCGTATTCCGCCAGTTGCACCTTGGAATAGCCCAGTTCAAAGGACATATCGATTCCGTCCTTTGCCAATGCGTCTGCTGGAAAGAGGTCTTTTTTATCTTTTCCGTTCAGCAGATTGTACGATAGAAACAGCTTCATGCTTTCCTGGGTCTTATCAAATCCATAAGCAGTGGAAAAGGGCTTGGCATCCTTTGTATAAAGAAGATTTATGGCAGTGTGCCGTTTACTGCCCAAAGGCTGGCTAATCCCTACGCATAAGCCTGGAATAAAGCTACTGGCATCTTTCTGGTCATTGCTGGGGATATTTCCGTAGTTAGCAGCATATCTGGCTTTTTGAAAAAAACTCAGATTGGGGCCCACCATACACTCCAGATTGGCGAGTTTGCTGCTCAGCAGCAGAGGAAGCTCCAGATACTGGGCTTTGGCGGAAAACTCAATTCGGCCATAAGGCTCTTCGTGCACCTTATATTCACGCCACTGCAGATGTGGCCGGGTAGCTATCTCAAACTGGGGAAGCACCTGCCAGCCCAGCTTCAGATCGCTGTAGTAATGCGTTCTGCGATACTCAAATTCTTCCACCAAGGCATGATCTGGGCTGGCGGCGAGGCCGGCCCTGCCAATTCCAAAACCCAGGCCCAGGCTTAGCCCGGGAGCGATCGACTCCGCCAGTTCTTCAAGGGAAACGGCATCCAGCAAAGCTTCTGTATGGCGCTCGTTCAATATCCTGAAGAGCAACTGCACAACATAGCGGTCCTGATACATCCGGCGGCCACCAATTTCGGAAAAAGGCAGCAAGTCTTTATTGTAAAAGGCCAATACCGAAACTACATCCGTTCCTGGCCAGGGAATTCTGATTCCTGCGTGAATGCCGGGCACCAAGGTTTTAGCGTCCTTATACAGCTCCGGATTATCGGTAATATCGTCAAAAACAAAGTCATACAGCAGAATCCCAAGGTTTGGGCCGCCAAAGAAATCCCAGCCCTGAATTCTGGTATTCAGGCTGAGCGGAACGTCCAGATATTGCCCCATGTGTTGCATGATATTGTCGCCGGTGTAGCCATGATCGGAATACTGATATTCCCTGTGATGATAATAGGGACGCAGGCTGAGCTTCAACTTTCGGGTGATTGGGATGCCGATCTCGAGCATAGGAGATCCGAAATCGCGGAAGAACTTCTCACCTCCAAACTGCGAGGGCAGAGGATCGGGGCTATGCATGGTGCCATGGAAAAAGCCGATTCCCAAGCCCAAATCCAAACCCTGAGAGAATAACTCGCACCCCCCAAAAACAAAGATGACGCAAATTAGCAGAATTCGCCGAGTTAAGTGGCTATACAACATCAGGCTAAACCTCTTCATGTCAATCTGTAAAAGCATGAAACACAGTAAATATTTTCAAAATCTCCTGTCAATCATAATCTGCACGAGTAGCGCCCAACATTGAGCAGGATTGCTCAAATGGGACTGCATTATGGCAATAAAAATTGTTTGACCTCAGAAGACACCGAGTCAGTATAATGAGAAAACGGATTTACACGGATTCAATGATTTGTCACTCGAATTCTTTATCACTCCATCATAATCAAAAGGCAGACCCTGGAGCCTGCCTTATTGCCGAAGTTGGTAGTAGTATGAACCAGAGTCCTACTTGCCGGTGGTTTTGCTTATCTTATCGATAAAATCGTCCACCCACAGTATCTCTCCTTGCAGAAGGTAGATGGGGCGAAGCGAAATACTAATGGGATACATGCTGCAACCTTCCTTTATCAGGAAGGCTTCCAGATCGCGGTAGCAGCTGATCTTCTCTTCCAGTTTTTTTCTGTAGCTTTTTAGCAACGTTATCTGAGTATCCTTGGGGAAGATATCGAAGTTGTAGAACGCTATTTCACTTTGCCATCGGACGTGCTCCGGCTCTGCAACAAGCTCGGTTAGCTTGTCTTTGAAAGCTTCGATACCTTCGGGAGTGATCTTGTATATCTTACGAGCACGGTTTTCCTCGCTGATTTCTGTGCTTGACTCCACATAACCAAGGGTTTCAAGTTTAACTAGAGTTTTATAGATGGCCGACATGGATAGCTCTGTCCAGAAACGCATATCGCGAAATTGAACATCTTTCTCGATCTGATAGGGATGCTTTTCTCCTTCGGTTAGAAGACCAAGCAGTGCGGCTTCAGCAGATGTGATACTCATGAGATACTCCTAAATAAGACCATTGCACATATTAACAAATCGAGTTCCCTTCACAATCACAACCAGGTGTTCAATTAAACCCCGCCAGGGGTGAAATACTATAGCCTGGGACGTAAGT
>Ga0302250_1001098_pt1 | contig 21879 bp, 12 predicted proteins | sample AAG_RA_Asp_MG_FD_193536 | JGI IMG/M metagenome (GOLD analysis project Ga0302250, IMG submission 193536) | Enriched activated sludge microbial communities from anaerobic digester in WTTP, New Holstein, Wisconsin, United States - AAG_RA_Asp | ecosystem: Engineered > Bioreactor > Anaerobic >... | reverse complement strand
CCTAAATATTCTTTTTCTTTAAGGCGGGCACCATTTATAAAAGCAATTGTTTCCATTACTTTCTTGCCTGCCGGCTGAACTTTAGTAATAAGCAATTTACAGTCCAAGCAGTTAACAAAAAAACCATAGTTATTATCTATAGCACAGATTAACCCGGGCTCACCCTGAACAGGTTCGGTTGTTTTTTCTGAGCTTAGCACCTTTAATTCTTTATTCCTGAAAAGTGTCCAGGCACCGGGAGTTAAGGAAAAAGCGCGGATTTGGTTATGGATTTCTGTTGCTGTTTTCTGCCAGTTAATTTGGCGGCTAAACTTAGTAATCTTATTGCAGTAGCTTGCCTGTTTTTCATCCTGCTCTGCACCGATAAGCTTTTTATCCCTTTTCAGCATTGACCAAAACTGCCATAATAAAGCAGCTGCCTGTTCTGCAAGGCGTTCTTGAAGTTCGCTGCAGGTTTCGTTTTCGGCTATAGAGAGCTTTGCTTGAGCCAATATTGGACCTGCATCCATTTTTGCCGTCACTTGGTAAATAGTAGTTCCGGTTTCGGTTTCGCCATTTAAAAGAGCACTTTGAATAGGGCTGGCACCTCTATATTCAGGTAATAGGGAAGGATGCAGGTTTATTGCTCCCAAAGGACACAGGCAGCGGATTTTTTTGCCTAAATAACCGCCAAAGGCAGCGGTAATAATAATATCTGCTTTCTGTTCAGCCATTTTAGCAATGCTTTCCCCGGCATTAATATCCTCAGGAGTAATAAGCGGTAAATTATGCTCTTTTGCAAATCGGGCTACGGGAGTGAGGGTTAAATGTAAATTGCGTCCGGCAGGTTTTGGGGGTTGACTAATTACTATAGATGGCTTATAGTCATTTTGCAATAGCTTTTGCAGCGTTGGTAAACCGTAATCGGAAGAACCGATAAACAGATAACGCATTATAGTGCTATCCCTTCCATTATGTTCTGTCCGTTTACTGCCCTTGCCTGCAGTGCTTTAAGCTTATGCAAAATCTTTAAACGGGCAATTCTTCCCAGGTGGTCTGTAAATAGAATACCTTCCAGATGGTCATATTCATGCTGAATAATAACTGCCTTTAATCCTTCAGCACTTTCTGTTTGCCTGTTACCGCTCAAATCGGTGTAAGTATAAGTAATAATTTTACTGCGAGAAATATCTGCATATATTTCCGGTAAGCTGATACAGCCCTCTTCGTAAATAACTTCCCCTTCTCTGCTTTCAATTACAGGGTTAATCATCACTATCGGGTTTTTCTGGTCAAACATATTTTCCCTGTCCGGATCTATAACTATTACCCGCCAAAGTGAACCAACTTGATTAGCTGCTAAGCCAACTCCGTCTCTGGCATACATAGTATAGATTAAATCCTGGATAAATTCTTGCAGACCGGGGGTATTAAAATCAACTTCCGGCAGTTTCTGTCTTAAAATATCATCTCCAAAGAGACGCACAGGTAAAAGTTTGGGCTGATATTTCATTTCTCGGTTCCGGGTTCTGTTGTGGCAACAACTCCTACAATAGCATTTTTTTGAATATCTATTCGCACTTTATTGGTATCATCAATTTCCAAGACCACAATTCCTTTATCGGGTTTTAGAGAAACGACACGGCCATAGATTCCGGAACTGGTTAAGACCTTATCGTTTATTTTTAGTGCTTCTTGCATCTTTTGGGTTTCTTTTGCTTTCTTTTGTTGGGGACGGATTAGCAATAGATACAGGATTACAAACATTATAATCATAAAGATGAGGGTAGTTCCGGCACCGCCTTGTTGGGTAGTGCTTTTTTGTGCTGCTTGCAGTAATATGTAGTTCATTTTTTCTCCTATAATCCAAAGAATCTTGGATATATTTTATTTAGTATTTGTATCAGGATATTAGTATATGCTCCTGCTATTAGATCATCAGTAACAACACCCCAGCCCTGGGGCAGTTCCTGAATTTTTTTTATGGGAAAGGGCTTAGCTATATCAAACACCCGAAAAAGCACGAAGGCATAAAGTCCAATTAACCAGTTATGAGGTAAAAACAGCACACTGGCAAAATAGCCGCAGACCTCATCAATCACAATGCTGCCGTTATCTTTTCCCAGGGTTTTTTCCGCTTTTGTGCTTAAGAACACACTCAGCAGGCAAAAGACCAACCAGACAGGTATCGTGTAAAATAATGCCTTTCCTTGAAAAGGTGAACCCGCAAAAAGCAGGTAAATTCCAAACGCTGCCAAAGAACCTATAGTTCCTGGCATCCACGGAATAAAACCTATACCCAATAAAGTGGCGATAAAAGTGTAAGGGTTAAGCTTTTTGTTGTTGGCGGTTGTCATAATGTTATTTGGACAAATGCCTCACGCCGTAAGTTTTCTATCCAGGTATTGAAAGCATCAAACTGTTTTTTCTTCAGGAGCATCTCACGGGCTTGGTCTTTCACTTCTTCATATTTATAAATACGGGGAGGGTATTCCTGTAAGCGGCAAAAGATATACAGCATATCGTTATTTTCCAGAACGGGAGTCATTTCGCCGACAGGGGTTTGCATAATTTGAGCAGCAAAAAGAGGAGGCAGGTCTTTTTCCGTAAATTCACCTAAAGAACCGCCATCTTTTTTACTCTCTTCATCCATTGAATATTCTTTTGCCAAAGAGGCAAAGCTTTCGCCGTTGGCATAGCGGTTACGGATTTCTTCCATCAATTGTCTTTCGCGTAAGGAATCCTCCGCTGCCGGAACCAGGGTCTTTAGGATGTGGCGAGTTCTAATTTCTTCGCCTCTTTTTTCTTCCAGTTTAATAATATGATAGCCGAATTCGCTTTCCACGATGTCACTTATCTCTCCAACTTTTAAGGCAAAGGCAGCATCTTCAAAGGGTTTAACCATTTGACCCCTTTTAAAAAAACCGAGGTCTCCACCAACTTCTTTACTGGGGCAATCACTTTCCGCAGCGGCAAGGGTAGCAAAGTCCTCACCTTTTTGCAGGCGTTTTTGGATTTCTTTAATTTCCGCCAGTTTTGCTTCTTTGCTTTTCCGGTTGGGTTTTATTTCTCTAAAGATTATTCCCAAATCCCAGGAAACAGGTTTTACGGCTAAAGTATCTTTCGTTGCATTATAGAAATTGATTACTTCTTTTTCTGTAACGGTTACTTTATTCACTATTTCTTTGTTTAAAATCTGTTCGGAGAGTGCCCTTTCAGTTAGCAAGTCCTTATATAACTGCAAGAGATCGGATTCTGTAAGTTTACTTTTTTTCAGGTCTGCATTAAAGTCCGCGGAACTGGGATATTGGGCTTTTATCTTCTTTAAGTAATTTTCTGCCATTGTTTTGATCTCGTCATTATTCACCGTAAGATTGAGGTCTTTTGCCTTCTGAATAATCAATTTTTGATTGATCATTTCGTTTAAGACAGCACCGGGGTCTGTCCCTTCTTTTAAGATACCGGCACTTTGCATTTGTGCCATTTCTTTCTGTAAATCGGAGAGTAAGATAATGTCTGTTCCTACCTTGGCTACAATTTTATCTATCAATTCTGCCGTTAAAGATAGGGTAAACACTATCAGCAAAAGGGCTAAAGTTAATTTTCTTTTCATTATTTATCTTCCTCTATTTATTGCCACCGGCTGCGGTTAAGGAAAAAGGATGTCTTTAGTAATAATATATCTCGCTACTTTGGGCTTTGATTTCTTTAATCAATTCCTGAAACACCTGGTCTTGTTTTTCCAGCAGAACCTTGCGTTTTATTTCCGCTCTGTAATCCTCAAAATTAGCTTCCTGAGGGGTAATTTGGCTTTCCAGAACACGAAATACATACCACAGCGGTTCTTTATAAACCAAGCCAAATTTATTATCTTGCAATTCGCGTGCCTTTAACCAGAATAAAGAATCCGGGCTGCCCGCAGCAACCATTCCCATAAAGCCCCCTTTGTTTTTCAGTTCTTCAATGGAATAGCGTTGCACGGCTTCCCCGAAATTCAATCCCTGGTTAAGTTGCTGCAGAACATTTTCCGCAGCTATTTTATCGCCTAAAGCTATACGCTGGATATTATAATTAACTGCATTTTTTTGAAACTCTGCCTGATGCAGGCGAAAGTAATTAAACAGCTGATCTTCCGAAACCTCAATTTCGGAAAGGCGTTTGGCAATTAGCGCATTGGCTTTAACCTTTTTGGCAGCATAGTTAATTTTTTGTTTCACTGCTTTGTCTTTATCTAAGCCCTGTTTATCTGCAGAATGAGCTAAAAGCGTAAGGTTTACCCAATCCTCAATGTATTTTTTCCTTGTCTCCGGAGAAAGTTTTTCCCAATCCTCAACGGCAAAAGTGGACTTAAAGTCATCCAGATAGAGAATTTCTTTATCTACCTGGGCTAAGGCAACCCCTTTTTCTTCTTTTTTTGTGCAACCACATAATATAGTAAGCAAAATTAAAGCAAAAGCAAATCTTTTCATCTTATAAATAGGGCGGAGTGTAAGTTATTTTAATATAAGGTTTTTTCTCAATAGGAGTGCTATCATTGCAATCCCAAAATTCCAGCGTGCCAAAATTCTTGCGTTCCTGAGTGGACTTAATCACAATTCCTTTTGGGATTTTATCACCTGATGTATAGGATTGAATTATAGGTGTAATATCAACTGTTAAAGAATCGCCGGTTATAGTTCCAGTGCTGGTTACTGTATAAACAAGATATTCATAATCACTTTTTAACAAGGGCACGGGAACGGTAATAGAATCCTTTATAACATTGAAAGGATAAAGAGAATAGCTCTTTGTGGAATGGTAATAATCATCATTTTTAATGTGTAAAACCAAACTGGCTTTATTAATTGTCATTCTTTTTCTCTGTTCAGCTGTAAGTTCACTTCCTGCGTTATCTACAAATATGGTAGAGGTTGGCTCATATTTCACATATAGGCAGGAGGAGGTTAAATTGCTTATTTTCCATTGGCTGGAAGGAGTTGTTACCGGTGCTTCTAAAGTATAAGTATCTTTTGCCGGGGATTGATTATAAGTTATCCATTCTTCTTCAGTTTTATATTTGATATTTAACTTCGGACTGCTACTACTTTCCAGAGAGTATATTTCTACCCAACCTTCATTTTCCACCTTCAGGGCTAAATTCCAGCCGGTAGAATCAGGATTTTGCCAATTAGTTATTTCGGTTTCCGGAATGCTAAAAGTAATTTCTTCACCGGCAGTTCCGCTTGTATCAGCTAATGAATATGTAGCTATAGGATTTGGTGATAAATCGCTATCTGTAATATTTGCCGGGTCTAAAGAATCATTCCAGACCTTGTTCACTTTGTATAATTTTAACATCAGGGAATTACGCAAAGCATAACACCCGACAATGTTTAAAGAGAGAAAACAGCTGTCTGTTTCAATACTTTCTATATTCGCAGGTAAGCCCGTAAACCTGAAAAAACTTAAGGCGCGGGCATCGTTATAATCTCCTGCCAAAAGTTTCTTTTCACTGCCGGAAATACTTATTTCTTCAGCAGCAGGAAAACTGAAACCCATCATCATTCCTGTTTCATCATCAACGGTCAGAGCTCTTACATCACTGAAATTATTGCCTGTCAAATTATCCTTATCAGTGCAACCGCTAAGCACTGTTAAAATAATTGTCAGACAGATAAGCAGCTTTAATATGGCTTGGAACGATTCCATAATAATAATCCTATTTTAATTTAAATCTATTATACAGTATTATAAGTAGGCGTTGTGGATAGGGGGATATTTGGTCAAGCTTTTTCTTTTCTCTTTGTCTTCTATGCTTTTCCAGCTGACATTTTTCTGTGGATAACTTGTGGATAACTTTGGTCTCTAACCTTAAGTTATCCACAATAAAAGTTCCCCAATCCATTTAGTATTAACTTATTCACTGCTATCCACATAATTTCATCCACACTTGTGGATAACTTTCCGGAGAAACGACATTCCCATCGTTTCATACCCCGGAAAAACGAAATCCTCGTCATTATATTGGAAAAACGACGTCCTCGTCGTTTTAGAGTTGACCGGGAGGTCAACTCTCCTGATTTCATAGTTGACCAGGAGGTCAACTCTCCGGATTTCATAGTTGACCAGGAGGTCAACTCTCCGGATTTCATAGTTGACCAGGAGGTCTATACCCCGGAGAAACGACGTCCTCGTCGTTTCATAGTTGACCAGGAGGTCAACTCTCCCGTTTAACAACACCCCGATTTCTCCAATTTGCAAAACTTATCTCTCACGCTATTTATTATCAAGCTAAAAACTCAACACCTTAATCAATCCCATAATCGGCATTCTATTTTTTCAGGTTTTTAATAATCCCTTCCAGCAAAATTCGGAAGTCCTCTTTTTCCCGAAACTGATTTTCCACCATTTTTTTGGCATGTAAAACCGTTGTGTGGTCTTTCCTGTTATAATATTCCGCAATATCTTTCAGGGAGAGCTGGGGAATTAAATAATTAGCCAAATACATTGCTACCTGACGCGGAAAAGCAACCTGTGGTTTACGCGTTTTTTCCAGTAACTGAGAAGGGGTTATTCCATAGCATTCACAGACCTGTTGGGTAATTGCATCCAAACTGATAGCGTTCATCTTTTCGGAAATCATATCGGAAAGAATTTCGCTTGCCAAAGAAACATCTATTTCTTCAGGATTCAGTTTATTATAGGAAGAAAACGCTAAAATACGAATTAGCGAACCTTCCAAAGCACGAACGCTGCTGGTAATGTTATCGGCAATAAAATTAATAATCGCATCGCTTAATATCACATTTTCGGGTTCGGCTTTTTTGTGCAAAATTGCTACGCGCGTTTCAAAATCAGGATTTTTCAGGTCACACAATAAACCGCTTTCAAAACGCGTAACCAACCGTTTTTCCAAATCAGGAATATCTTTGGGAGGCCTGTCCGAAGTGAGCACAATCTGTTTTCTATTTTCAAACAAAGCATTGAAAGTATGAAAAAATTCTTCCTGAGTTCCTTCCTTACGAGAAAGGAAATGGATATCATCCATCAGCAGCAAATCCACTTTTCTGAATTTGTTTCTAAATTCCGACATTTTATTACTGCGAATACCATCAATCATTTCATTGGTGAATGCCTCGGAAGTGATATAGTAAATGGAACAGTTCCGACCTTCTTTTTGCACGAAATTTCCAATTGCCTGCATTAGATGGGTTTTACCCATTCCGCTCTCACCATAAATAAAAAGAGGATTATATGTATAACCGGGAGATTCGGCAACTGCTTTGGCTGCACTATAGGCAAAATTGTTATTTTTCCCCACTACAAATTCATCAAAAGTATAACGCTCATTTAGTTTTACATTGGAAACAACCCGGTTGCCGCTATATTCAGGCAGTTCTTTTTCTTCATCCCGATGATTTCGCCGGGGTTGAGTGATAAATTGCACCTCATATTTCCTGCCGTAAAGCCCGTAAGAAATTTCTCCTAAGACCTCTTTGTAATTCTGATTCAAATAATTTGCTGAGAACTGAGTAGCTACTTTAATCATCAATTCCCGATCATTCATATCCACTAACTTTGTATCTGAAAACCAGGTTTTAAAACTTTGAGAATTAATATTCTCTTCCAGTTTATCCAGTATGTTCTGCCAAATATCCTGATCCATAAAGCACTATCCCATAAACTTTATTTATCCACAAACCGTATGCTGCTGTTACAGATACGCCAGTGATATTATTATCTTATTTATTTTTATAAACTTAACCTCAAAAAAAGGACTTCCTTCCAATCCCCCTTTTTGCAGTTATCCACAACTTATCCACAGCTATATTAAAAAATACGGTTTCACATACCTTTATAGATTTCCCCAAGCTGTGCCAAGACCAACTTCACCAAAAAAAATCTCATCTCTGTTTTGTCAAGCAACTAAAAGCTAAGGATAAGATAACTTAGCAAAAGCAAAAAATTAACAACACTCTAATTTCAGAAAAGATAGAACCGAAACAGGATTTTTTTACCTTAGGGAAAATGAATCCTATCCTTTTTGTTTCTATAAAGTTAGTGTTGGCTAAATTTTTTTTAAATCTTTTGCCCGAGAATAGAAGGAAACCATTGCAAACCCAAATCTTACGCTAACTACCCGGCAAAAAAGAAGGACGCAAAGCTATCCTAATTGGGAATAATGACTTTTTGGATAAGCAAAAGCGGGTTTGTCTTGGCAGATTTTTTGTCTCTGCTTTTTGCCTTTCGCTTTTTTTTCCCGCCTGAAAGATAGCATAGTGTTTTCCGTTAGATACTTTAATAACCCTTTAACGATTCTTTAACGATGCCTTAACCTTGCTAAGGAATCGGTAAAGGAACTTTTATGCTGTATCAAATAGCTGAGAGGGTATAATACAGCTAAAAAAGCGGAGCTTCATCCTCTGCGGAACAGGTACTTATTACATTAGAATGCAAACAGGAAAGGAGAATTATATCAAGAAAGCAGTGCTATTGAAATAAAGATAGGTAGCCGTTCTTTGTACCGGTGGACACTGTTCCGCCGTTTTTGGTACCGGCGGACACCGTTCCGCCGATTTTTGTACCGGCGGACGCTGTTCCGCCGTTTTTTTTTATTCGGCGCTACAGCGAGCGCCGGTACAAAGAGCGCCGGTACAAAGAGCGCCGGCTACACAGCTTCCCTACTGGAGGGTTGTCTGTATTTGAACAATGTATTGAAGAGTTCTCAAACTTAGTTTTAGTGTGTATAAACAGACATATTAGTGGCATTTGAGTGGGCAGTAAGGAAGTAAAAGGGTGCAGGATAAAAATATTCTATAACCGATATGTATGTAATAACGAAACACCCGGGTTTCCATTGAACGATGAGGGCATCATTCCTCTGCAAGAAAAAAAGGCGGAGCTTCATCCAGTTCCGGCTACATTTTTCTCAATGTTCCCAAAGCTATCCTATTCAGGACAATCTCTTTGTTTGCAGTAACTGGATAATATTCTGCAATTCCTGGGCATAACACATTGCTATTGAATAACTTTAAGCTCTACCCGTCTATTCCGTTCCCTTCCGGATTCGGTTTTGTTGCTGGCAATGGGGCGATTGGGTCCGTATCCAACAACAATCAATCTTATGGGATCAATACCTTTAGATTTTAAATAATCTGCCACGCTTTGAGCTCTTTGCCGGGATAAAACAAGGTTGTATGATGTTCTGCCTTGATTACAGGTATGGCCTGAAATTTCCATTCGGATACCCGGGTTGCGTAATAGAGTTAGAGCAATATCATTCAAAACTGGATATGACTCAGGTTGAATAACTGCACTATCGTAAGCAAAGAGGATGTTATTGAACACAAAAACCTTGTCCAGAGTGAGAGGTTCCATCACGATTTGCAAATCCCTGTTGCGCTCTCCAGGATTAGGGATAAGTTCCATGCTAACTGTCTGATAACCCTCCAAACCACACTCCACTCTATACCTGTTACACAGAGGCAATTCTGTTTGATATATCCCCCTGCTTGGTTTAAGAGCTTTGCGGTAGCGAGTCCCGTTGATAATATAAATGATATTTAGTTCGGGGCTCAAGTAATATCCTTCGGGATCTACAACCGTAGCTGAGATGGTAAACAATACCCCGGAATTTATTTGATCCCGAACGATTTGTCCTGTAAGAGGAGAAGTGAGATCCGTGTCCTCATACCAGACCGGATTGTCCGTGTCATCTACGATCCAGTAAGACCTGGGAGCATATTCAACCAGTAAATATTCGGGAGATGTACCCCGAGAAGAAGAGCGAACCAAGGTTGCATTATTGGTTCCGCGCTGATGCACATATCGTTTCTCTCTCATAGCTCCATTGATAACATTACCCAGGTTTTCAGGATAAGACCAATCATCCCATCCGGAGCTAAGCTTCACCACCTTGAATAAATCCATATCACCCATTCCCGGGTAGCCATCTGAGCAAAAGAATAGAGTTTTGCCATCCCAATCTAAAAATGGGGAATCCTCGTTACCCTCAGTATTAATTGATGTCCCCATGTTAATTGGGTTTTGCCACTCTCCATCGGTAAATATACTATACCAGATATCAAAACCTCCCTGACCTCCGGGTCTGGAAGAGCTGAAGAAGAGGACTCTGTCCCTATACACCCAGGGGTCAATATCGTCCCAATCACTACTCACTGTTTGCATTAGAACCGGTTTCTGCCATAAGTTCTCTTTTTTGCTGGTATAAAGATCAAAATCTTGGCGATTGCTGTCATACTTTCCCATAATCCAAGCCAGGTTGCCATCTTCCGAAAATGAGCCAATAGCTTCATCGTCATCGGAGGCAAGTTCTTCTACTAATACAGGTGTGGACCAGGTATTATTCAGCGATTCTGAACACCAGATATTATATCCATTATAGGGTGCAGGACGAGCTGAGGATAAATAAAGCAAATTGCCGGAGGGATGAAAGCAGAAGTAATCTTCTCCGTATTCGGTCAAAATACCCAAGGGTAGTTCTGCTTTGGTTACCGAACTGAAGATCTTGGATTGATTTTTCAGAATTCTCAGTAACTCTCTGGCAATGTCAGAATACTGAACATCACCGTATTGCAGGTATTCCTGAAATAGCTGTATTGCCCTGGAATTATCTCCCAAAGCCATATAATTCATTGCAGTCCAATAAATGTAATCAGGATTGGGAGGGTAAACCCTCTCCTGCAGCAAGTCCAATTTTTCCAAAGATAGCTGATAATTGCCTAAATCGTAAGCTTCAAGAGCTTCATTGAAAGTAATCTCTTCCGAAAAGCTATCCTGCAGGTCTTCCTCTGCCTCACGATACATAACAGGTTCAAACGGGTGAACAATAACGAAATTCACCAAGCTTAAAACCCAATTTGAATACTCCCATTCAAGATCCCAATTCAATTCTCGGGTAGCTTGAAGCTTGGTATCTTCAGCATTTTTAATGAAATCCCCGGCTTGAGAGGCGGTCATCTTGATATAGATTACCTGATTAAGATCCTGGTTATGCAAGGATAGTGCCCCTCTTGACGAGTCATAGCCCAGAATTTGAATTTTCCTGGTTGTATATTCTTCTCTACTACTTTCCAATAGAGTTTGAATCTCCTGGCGGATTTGCTCTTTTCTAAGCTCTAAATCAGAACTGTTTAGGATGGCATTAGGAACCTCTACTAAAGAAGGATTCAAGCTCAGCCACTGCTTTCGGTTCTGAACTATACTTTTAATCTCATCGGTAGTTAAACCTGCCAATCTGATGCTAAAGATCACAATTGCCACAAGTAGGAGATATGTTTTACTCTTATTCACTTTTCGCCTCCCCTCATTTTCTCCATAGATAATATCTAAAGCCAATGCCAAACCGCGTAGTAGTCCCCTCCAGCGATGCCATTCGGGAGGGGAGATTTGGATTTTGAACAGGACTGGGTTTATTTGTAGTATCAGAATTTAGCCAGGCATTTACTTCCTCACTTCTATACCAATTTCCTTTATAAGAACCCTGATCTTGTAACAAGCCATACAGATAGACATCCCAATCTGCACTTAACCTTAGGCATAGTTCAGTGCGAACTTCTAAACCATTATATAAATTAAATGCTCTTGTAGATCTGCTTTTTGAGCCATCAGCATCTTCCTCATCAAACTTATATACATAACGGTAATTAACCGTATCCACTTTGGCTTTGGTAGTCATCGGATAACGAATTCCCAAACGGTAGCTTACTATCGTATCCAGGTTTAATGTCTTCTGAAAAGAACTGAACCTAAAACCTCCTCCGATACTGAATAGATCAAAGCTGGGGGAAACCTTTTCCCTGTCCAGATCCCAGGGCAAATAAACACGATCCAATAGACCAATTGTATAGATTAGGTTCACATTGCTGTTTCCGGCAAAACCGGTATAGTTATATAATCCGGAAGCGCTTAATGCCATCGCTCCGAGCTTTTCTTTATCAGCAATGCCTTCATAAGCTCCAAAGAACTCAATATTCTCCAGAGGAAAAGTGTTACGATCGTTGACAACCGTGAGAGTGGTTGTTTCTCCATCAACAATATCAGCCATAAAAGTGTCCTTTAAAACATCCCGGCGGTCATAAGCTTGAATCTCGTATCTGCCTGGAGATAAATACACTCCATCATCCAGAGCATATTTATTGCCATTAACAGTAAAATACCCTCCCTTAAGGTTAGACCTGATCTTTATCCTTCCGGCAGGGATGCTAACCATTAGGTTGGTTTCTTCTCCTGCACGAATCACAACTTCATAACTTTTAGTGATTACGGGGTAAGCGGGTGATACCTGTTGCAGCGATGCCACAACCCTCATTATGCCAATCGGGAATTCTATGCTGTGATCTGAACTCAGTTCAATATTTCCGGAATGAATCACTATATCCGGATTATCACAAACAATATTCAATTTACCAACCAGTTCATCCTCATTTATAGAGGAATTGCCAAATGCTTCCACATTCACAATTTTCCTGGCTAAAGAAATAGATCCATCAAACACACTCACATTATATGAACCGGTAGGAAGAGCTATGGGTCCATTATTATAGTAAAAAAGATAACCATTTACTTCTGTTCCGTATCTTGTATTGATATCTATCGGAGAAAGTAAGCCCACCGAATTCGTGTGGTGATAATCATAACCTGGGTTCACAGCTGCCAGATTTACCAGGTATAACTTGAATTCATAATCTCCAAATGGTTGAAAATCAAAGACGGGATCCCAATAGAGCAGCTCTTCCAGATTGGAATTGCTGATATCCTGATATCGCCCTAACAGAGTTCTCGCTTTATACCAATTAGTTGTGTTTTTAAGGCGATAGAAAACATACAGATCGGCACGAATGTTAAATCTTGAAACAGTGCTGCCCAATTGAATCGTATAGCGCTGATTGTCTTGACTTACTTGGAAATCCGTAATCTCTTGCGCAGCCAAGCCCATTGCCAAACTAAAAACCAACAGTATTAGAATTCTTTTCATCAGTAATGCTCCAGTTCTTTAGGTTGCGGCGTAGTTTATAAATTTCAATGATACTTGTCAAGATAAAAATCCGTGGCATTTTAATTTAATGGGCAATGGTTACCTACCTGCTAACAATTGAACGATGAGGACATCGTTTTTCCGGAAAAAGCCCCTAAGTCCAACATCGGAGGGTTGACCTCCTGGTCAACCCACCTCTCACTCTTTATTTCTTTACCGAAAGGCAAACGGTAACGAAACACCAGTGTTACCACTAAACGATGAGGACATCGTTTTTCCGGAAAAAGCCCCTAAAGGCAACATCGGAGGGTTGATGTCCTCGTTAACCCACCTCTTACGCTTTATTTCTTTACCGAAAGGCAAACGGTAACGAAACACCAGTGTTACCACTAAACGATGAGGACATCGTTTTTCCGGAAAAAGCCCCTTAGGGCAACATCGGAGGGTTGACCTCCTGGTCAACCCACCTCTCACGCTTTATTTCTTTACCGAAAGGCAAACGGTAACGAAACACCAGTGTTACCACTAAACGATGAGGACATCGTTTTTCCGGATGCAAACCAATGATAATTTGGTTACCCGATGATTGATTTTCCCGGTCAACCACCATATTTGTTACATTTCGTTACTGAAAAGAGCGTGATAAAGAAATAGTGCGGTTGCAAGTGGAACGAAAAAATGTCGTTATTCCTGATAAAAAATCGGAGCTCTTTTGAGCTCCGATTACATCAATTAGTGAGAAAAATTCAGAGTATTTCTCTATTATTAATAAGAAAGAGTATCAGCAAATGGAGCAGTTTCTTCAACAGTTGATTCAGGCGGAGGCATTAATTTCCGTTCGTTTCTTGGATATTCGTCCTCTCTTTCAGCCAGATATCTTACGCTATACATTATTTCTTCCGTTATTCCTTTCCAGAAGTCATCACTATCGTTTAAGTATTCATTAATCTGTTTCAAGCAGTTATGTTTTTTATCACTGAAGGTTAATTCCACTTTCAGTTCATTGGAGGTATTGCCATTGGTTTTAACAAGCGCATTCAATTTATTCAGCATATCCAAAGCATCTTCTTCTTCATCGGACAAGTCATCCGATAAATCTTTTAAAGCCGTGAAATCCATCGTCATATTGAACGGATTTTTATTCATTTGTCGGGCAAGAGTTCCTTCTAAATTGCGATTACTTTTTTTATAGTTATTATGATTGGTAGTGCAGATCATCACATCATTTTCAAAGAAAATGACTAACTCATCCAAATAGTAGTATTTACCTTCTTTACGCAAATAACCTTCCCGGACCATATCTTTCAGCAATTCCTGTATTCCCTTATTGTCTTTAACTGATGCAATAAGGGTTACAAAGGGTGCTTCCTTTTCGTCCAAAATATTCACTGCAATTATGCCGGAACCATCTGCCAGCTTATTCAGATGCTTCATTAGCTTGCTTATCTCAGGATTGTCAACACTTTTCAACAGTTTATCAATTCTCTTTTCCGAAAGGGCATAAAGCTTAGGATAATTGGTTTTTACAGAGCTCAGCATAATCAATCCTTCGGTTGGAACATAAGGATAAAGGTCTTTCACATTGACGGCATCGGCAATAATGCTTTCTAATTTCTTTTGCCTCTCCGGGGTCGTCTCAAATTTTACTGAGGAGACCATTTTTCCCTTATCAAAATCGGCGGAAAAAGAGAGGTAAGTATTATATAATTCAGTAGGTAAATCAATTACTGTTTTCATTGGAATTTTGCTTTCATAAGCAATTCCTAAAAGAACGCTTTCAAAAACATTTTTCGGGTCGTCCACCTGAAATTGGTCCATAATTTCCCAGTAACTGTAAGAATAGGGTAAATTTGTATTAAAATAATAGTCGCTATACATCTTGCGCTGCTTGCGCTGGGAAATTAATCTTTCCACATTTCCCTGGGCATCCTTTAATCCTTTTTGAGCAATACGAGCCATTCCATCCAAATTAGCCCAAAGGGTTATATCATGACCTCTCAGCTTACTGCGGCTAAATTTCTTATTAGCAAGAATACAGTCAGATTTATCCTGGGTTAAGTAAGTTTTCACTTTCTTGCTAAGGTCGTTATCATTGCTTGGATCGGTTATTCCAATCAGCATAGATTTTCCAGTCCACATACAGGAAAGACCGTTCAGATCAATTTCGTAGATGTTGGATTTTTTACTAACCGATAGGTCTTTACCACCAGGTAGAGCTATATTTTTGGTGAAGTTATACACTTTTTCCGCATTGGCAATAGGCATAACCATAAAAATATAGGGAAGGTTTTTTTTCGGATCATACTCCCCAAAAAGGTAGGAGGGCTTCGTAGTTATTAATCCTGTGCTGCGCGGATCTTTAATTAATGCCTCCAGATTATACTCTTCCAGGGCAGAAATCAAATCTTCATCAATTTCACCCTTTTTCATTGTTCCGCTCTCCTTTAATAGCTGCGGTAAATTAACCTTGGATACAACGAGAGCGTTTTTACTAATATGACGAATTTGAGGCGAAGAGGTTGCAAAATAGTAAACAGCAATAACCACAAGAATTATAAATAAAACTATCAGAACCGGGATTAAAGCTGATTTCTTTTTTCGCTTACCCTCTAAAACTGCAGGGGTTCCTTCTTCCGAGCTGGGAATTTCTTCCGAAACCTGCTCCTGCATTGATTCTTTCATTTCTTCTTGCATAAGTTCCTCCAAATAATTTATTTGTTCTTCAGCAAAAATAAAGACAAACACAACTATGTAGTTCTCTAAAATTATGTCAAGTTTTTTCCTTCTCGCTGCCAAAAAACTAATATTAAATCCCTAAAAACGAAAAACATCTTGACAAAAAAAACTTAATGCTAAGATGAGTAATTATGTCGCAGAAGCAAATTCTGCTAAAAAAAAGGAGAACTATTATGAAAACAAAGGTCTACCTGTTAGTGTTGCTCTTACTGCTCTTTGTGGCAGGACTGCAATCCCAAACCTTAACCCAAGTAAAGTTAGGGGTAATTGGAGGGTTAAATTTTGCTAATTTCAGTGGAGATGATATTGAGGATCTGGATGACGAAGGTTTTGATATTGAAGGAAGAACCCTCGGGCACATTGGAATTATCGGAAATGCAACTGTATTACAAAATCTTTCTTTGCAAGGCGAAATTGCCTTTAGTATGAATGGGTCAAAATGGGAAGCGTATTTTTGCGATGAAGATGAAGTATATGATGCAACTTGGACACATAGTATAAATATGCTGCAGATTCCTGTCTCTGCTATCTATACTCTGAATCTTCCTGAATTAGCAATCAAACCATATTTGGGAGCAGGCATTTCAGCAAGCATTCCTGTCAGCTCCGGTCTTTCGGTAGAACTTGGTGGACAAGATGAAGATTTCGATTATGACGATGATGATTATATAGAACTTTCCTCCTTCGTTCTTGGCTATCAACTAAACCTGGGTATGGAGTATAAGCGGTATTTTTGCGAAATCAGATATGAAAGAAGTATTACTCCTGTGTTTGATGATAAGTATGTAGACGATGTTTTTTATAAAAACCTTAAACTCTTGGTAGGTTTTCGCTTTGATAGTAACTTTTAATATTATGTAAACATAACCAGTTGAACATTATAAGCGGAGGTTTCGTTGCCCCCGCTTTTCTTGCTAATAACTTAGCGCACAGCTTTCCCCGATTTTTCTAAATTTGTAATCAGGGAAATAGGGAACGGCAATTTATTTCTTTGCTAAACTGCAGATACCCGAACAAAATTGGGGCTGTTTTCTAACTTCACAACTGCAATTTTTGCCGATTTTTGATATAACAAAAGGTTCAAGTGAATCACTTTTACACTGCCCTGCTATAACATTTTAGTTTGCCACTCTGTATCATTTTTGTTTTGAATATAATTCTGCGATTCAATGATATTAATGATAATAGACAAGGCATATTACCAAAATATGGGGCTGTCTCACAACCTCCAAAAAGTGCATATTTTAGTGTTTTTGGGTATACATAAATGTCTCCTCAAGGGGAGATTGTTTATTAAGATCGCTTCTATTAACTGTCTAAAAACTAATCTTTAGTTTCGGGACAGCCCCATTATTATGCTGATCATCAACATTGCCTGCTATTTGACCAGTTCACATCTTTCTCAGCGGGCAGGCACTCCAGATGCTTCACATATATATTATAATCTTTTTTTTCTTCTTGCCCAATCTTTTTTTTCTCTGCTTTCTGCTTTTCCTTATTTAGCTACAATTAGCTGAAATTCGCCTTTTTCATGTCTTCCTCTTGAACTATTTTCTACTCTTAACCTAAACCCAAATAATACAAATACCAAGTCCAATGCTCTGAATAATGCCCGGGGAAACATCAAAGCTCTTGTTCTTTAGGCCAAAGCTGATCAGATAGATTACGATGCAGAAATGAACCCGGTATTTGTCTCAGGATCTCATACTCCGTTTCCACAGTTTCATTGGAGATGGAGAACGAATACGGCTTTTGAATAGTGAAATTGAGCCAGGATTTTTCTTTTAAATGCGTTACTTTATGTGTTCTTCTATTTTAACAGTATCATTTTATTGGACAATATCTTACCATTTGTTTCTATACGGTAAAAGTACAGTCCGGGAGATACTCAATTACCGGTTTTATCCGTTCCATTCCAAGTGACTTTGTATGTCCCTTTTCTTTGAGGGTTGGTTACCAACTTTGTAACTAATTGGCCCCAATTCAGTGGTTTTCCATTATATGTTCTCCAAATGTTATTACTTATACTAAATAAGCAGTTTTCAATCAGTGAAGTATTGTTATCTTCAATCTCGTAAAATGCTTTGTTATACGCAAACAGGCAATTATCAAATGTTACGGTAGAATACTATTTTTTAGAATTCCATTTGAAGTTTCGGTGATAAAAGTTTAAAAAAATGATGATGGCGATTTGAAAAAAGTATGATAAAGGCTTGAAGTTTTCAGTGATTAAATTTTCAGAAACGGTGATGTTACTTGAAGAAATGGTGATAAAAACTTACATCACTGAATAGCATAATTACGACCCAATTTCTCCGATTTGAAGTTTTCAGTTAGGGACTATAAAGATAAGCTCTTTGTAGCAAGGTAGCTTTTGATGAAAAAGAGATTGACATAGATTAAGAAGATGAAAATAATGCATTTGGTCGTTTGGCATTGCATAGATTGTGAGAAACGAGGGATATTAGATGCCCTCTAAGAATCTGAGAAACAATGTGTTGGAATTGAAACCAACATTTGAGATTCAACTAATTTATATTTTCAAGCTATAAATACTTATTATCTTTTCTCATATCTTACCCAAAAAGGAGTAAGAAAGGGGATGACACAAACACAGCATAGATACTAGTACTTTGGAGTCTATTGAGTAAGCAATACTAGCTTTGCCTAATAGTACAGTAGTTAAGAAGTTGAATATTCTTGCGAGTTTTTCCTGGCTCAAAGCCGAAGAATTAGCCAAGGTCATGGGTTGACAAACTTTTTCTTTTCCAAAAAGGTCGGAGACCTTTGAAAAAAAATATGCCTGACGGCATTTGCCGAATCAGAGTTCGGCAACCCATTATATTTCGCAGTGATTTCTACGGAACTTATGTATACTGAAAAATGAAACTGCAAGGGTGTTTATAGCTTTCCACAAAAAAATGAAAAAAAACAATTTTTTGTGCTTGACAAGATATTCTTATTATAAATAGTATAATTAGTAGCTGAAGAGGCTATATGTTAAAGAGTGTAATGTGCTATGAAAGAAATTTATAACTGTTCAAAAAAAAGCCCCGGCAGTTTATTTGATATGAGCCGTCGTAGTAAGGTAGCATTTGATGAAAAAAAAGGACTTGACTTGAATTAAAGAGATGAAAATAAAGCATTCGGTCGTGTGGCCTTACATATATTGTGAGTATTGAGGGGTATCAAATGCCCTCAAAGAACTTGAGAAACAATGAGTTGGAATTTACACCAACATTTGAGACTCAACTTATATAAAGTAAAATGGAGGAAAGATGTTTAAATATTATTGTATTTCAATTTGTATCATATTTATCTCATTACTAAGTGCTTATTCCATTGATGAAACCTTAATAGAAATCTCAATAGAAAAAGAAGCAATGGCCCGAGATAATGTAGTATGTGAAAATAAAATTGCTGAACTTCGCAACAATGACCCTGATTTTTTACCACAAGATATGTTTGAATCAGATACAAAATATCTTATGAGGATTTGTAAATCAGCACCAAAGATAATTGCTATAAGGGATCAATACATTAAACCACATTTAGAAAATCTAAATTGTCTTAGGAAAACTATAGGAGGGGTTGGGGATATTAAAATTCAATTAGATAATTATGATGCTAATACTGAAAAATATTCTTTATACATCACTAATGAAAAATATCCTCATCTTAATTGTAGAGCTTTGTTATCAATTCCTTCAGATGAAGCACGCTTTTTGTATGAAAACTTTGATAAATTTGATTATTTTGCTTGTGGTTATATATCCTATGATGATACAATAGCAATTTCATATATTGATATTTATAATAAAGAAGATCCAATATGTCAATATGAAGTGGATACACTAAAGCCCTATTATTTTTATTCAGATTTTAGCTATTCAGATTTTAGTTATGATGGCGAAATTTTTGCATGTAGTAATAATAAAAGTGTATATGTTCTAAAAACTCTACCTGATTCTACTATTTGTTTATATAAAAATAATTTCCCTAATAAGATTAATTGCATTTCACTCAGTCCAGAAGGAAAATATCTTGCTGTAGGTGCATATGGTATAGAACCAACGAAAAAAGACTTTTGGTTGATAAATGTTCAAACAAAGGAAGTTATATTATCGGAAAGTTTTGATGGAGGTATATACTCTGTAGATATTAGTCCAGATGGGCGGCTTGTTGCGGTAGGAGGAGGTTTTTCTTACACAAATTCTGACGCAAGGATATATGATATAGAAACAGGAAAAATGTTATGGGATTTTTCCGGTTATGAATGTATCAAAGGAGTCAAATTCAGTCCTAACCAAAAATATATTGCAAATATTGGCAAAGAACTAAATGTATATGATTTAACAACACTGGATAAAGTCATTAATGTTTCAACAAGTAATTGTTTTTTTGCTTTGGATTTTAGCCCAGATAGTAATATTCTTGTAGTTGGAGGGAAATATGAAGGTTTTGCATTTTACGATATGAATTCCAAGATGTTAACTAATAGCTATGAAAACAATAAGCATGTCTATTCCCTGTCATTTGACTTTACTGGAAAACTACTTGCAGTCGGTTATGAAGATCTGAAGATAATCAGCTTGAAAGCTATGTTATATGAGCGAGAATTTAAGACTTTTGGAGGTCTTTATAAACCTGGATCAATTTACGTAGTTTCACATGGAAAAGCTTATATATCGTTTTACCCCAATTCTGCTGGTTATGAAGAATACTAATATAAATAAAAAAGGTCAAAAGTATATAAATAATGATTATAAAGTTGATAATATTGAAAACTCAGAGCCCAACATAATAATAGAGATGGTGGAATAAGACCTTTGTATAATTCACGATTTCTATGCTAAAGAATCGTAAATTTTAAGAGTGGTTTACGAGATTGTTATTATTGTGTTTCCCTTTCAGGCGTTTAAGCAATTATTTTGGAATCGTTTAAAGATAATTACTTTATAAACAGTAGATTTATAAAGATGATTGATCATCAGATGACAAGGATATAATAACGAACCGTAATTAATGTTCAGAGCTAATTCCGTTAGGAATGGTAATATTTATCATTATAATAATCTATTAGCTATAGCTAAAGATAAGAATTACCAGATTGTAATTGATAACAAAGGTATTATGAGGTTGTGAGGGAATGAATTGCAATTTATAAAGTAATAAAAAAATTATAATGACTTCCAGTTTTAGAAAAAGGAAATGAAAAGGATGTATGAATCTTCTACGGTATAGAAAGTTATGTTATTTTTAATGATAATTCCTATCCTTTTCATTTCTTAGAATATCTTTCGTTTAAAGCATAAGCAATCTTTCCCTTTCTTATGAAATGGGTTTGATATTTTTAGCTTATTTCATAAGGAGTAGTTTCTTTATCTGGCTATTAAAGTTTCCCGCTTTCATTTGATAGAAATAGATACCACTGAGAGCAAGAGTTCCATTTTGAGTGCGTCCATCCCAGACAATATGATAGTTTCCTGGAACTCTGTTATCATTTACCAGTTTATGGACTAATTCACCGCGAGCTTTATAAATCCTAATTTCCACAGGTACAGCTTCTTTTACTGAGTAATGGATAGAGGTAGAGGTCTGGAAAGGATTAGGATAGCAGGATTTAAGTTCTGTGATTAATTCTTGCACAGATGCGTCATCACAGGATACAACAAAGACACTAATCGTAACTGGTGCAAATTCACCGGTTGGATAAGTTGCAATTACTGCATATAAATAATTACCTGCAGTTAGTCCAGTATCATTATAATGGGTGATAGAGGGGTCGGTTATAGTATAGATAAGATTGCTATCACGATAGATTTTATAACCAGCTTCACTAGCTTCTGGTGCAGTTCAGTTGAGTATAACATCATTGTTGGATGTTTCTGCCGTAAGATTAGCTATGGTTTAATAGACAGGAATTACGGGAATTGCCGTGATTATCTGTATACTTGTAGTATGTATATCTTTTTCATAAACTACAGATAGCAACTTATACTATCCTGTTTTAAAAAGGGGGGCATCATAAATTTTCCAAATGTTGCTTGACAGAAAACCCGGTTGTGCAAAGTTGTGAATGATTCTCAATACAAGGAGGAGAAAACGATGGAAGAATATGCAGTTATCTTTAATCAATACCTTAATCATAAGGGGCTCAAATTAACTAAACCCAGGCGTTGTATACT
>Ga0302250_1001097_pt1 | contig 21895 bp, 17 predicted proteins | sample AAG_RA_Asp_MG_FD_193536 | JGI IMG/M metagenome (GOLD analysis project Ga0302250, IMG submission 193536) | Enriched activated sludge microbial communities from anaerobic digester in WTTP, New Holstein, Wisconsin, United States - AAG_RA_Asp | ecosystem: Engineered > Bioreactor > Anaerobic >... | reverse complement strand
GCGCAATGCCATCCAGTTAAAGCTATTAACGGTTCCGGCCGGGCGGCTTTTCTTGAATTTTGATAATGCAACTCTCTCGATCACGTTGTCGGCATAATAGATAAACTTATAATCCTGCAGCTTGCTCTTAGAGGCGCGTTCGGTATCGGCTATTCCGCTGCCAAAATCGAGTTCGATTCCGGTGATCGGTTTCAGATTATTGGCCTCTACGTTCAGGGCAATTCCATAACGGCTGTCCAGACTATAGGATTTCTTCAGTTTCGGGTTTGCCGGATCGCCCAGGAAAAAGTTCACTCCACGACCGTCGGGGCTTACTTGGGAACTAAAAACCACCTGTTGCAATGGTGTGTCGCCATCGGAGTGCAGCAGGGAAAGGTTGGCGATGCTTTGCCGGCCCGGGATCAACTTCACGGCTTCACCGTCGTGCATTTGAAACTTCTTTAGCTCTACCTGCGTGATGCTGGCTCCCTGGCTACTGAAACTAACCTTCATCAGATCATTCTCCAGGCTGATGGTTTCAGCTTTGACAGTGGAACTCAGGAGACTGTCGGCCAAAGGCTGAGCCGGCAAGGTGTCGGTGGTCGCAGGTGCCGGAGCAGAAGTCTGGGGGCTTTTTTGTGCCGGGCTTGAGGCATCTGTGGCCACTGGCTTGGGTTTCCAGACAAACTGATTGAAGATCATAAAAACGATCATCATGAGCAGTAAAGCGAGAAGAGTGCGTTTATCCATTAATATTTTCCTTCAGGGCAGAGGATCATATCCACCCTTGTTAAAGGGATTACAGCGCAGAATACGCCAGGCCGTAAGGCAAAAAGCCTTGAAAAAATTATACTTCTGAAAGGCTGCATAACCATAACTGCTGCAGCTAGGTGTGAATCTGCAACTGCGGGGCAAGAGCGGTGACAAAGCCAACTGGTAAAATCTTATCAAGCCGATGAATAACAGATTCGGAAACCAGAGTATTGATTTCATGGCTTCTTCCTTTGTCTCAGTAGCTTGCTAAGTTCATCCAATTCCATACAAAGCTCCGGCCAGCTTAGTTCCCCGGCTCCTGGCCTGGCTACCAGATTAAGCCGGAGATTGGCTGGGAAAATCGCGGAATTATAAATAAACCAAGCCCTGATCCTGCGTTTGAGCTTGTTTCGGATGACTGCCTTGCCGACCTTGCGGCTGAGCGTGATGCCGATTGCGGCTTCGCCTTCCCGCCATAAAACGGGAACATAGAAATGCACTGTCCGTATCTGATAATCAGGTTTAAAAAACTCCGTGTAAGAGGCGTGGGATTTAATCCAGCGCACCATAAGCTCATACGCTTAAGGTTTTTCTCCCTTTAGCTCTGCGACGTGCCAAAACCTTGCGGCCATTCTTGGTGGCCATGCGGCTACGAAAGCCATGCGTATTTTTACGCGACCGGTTGGAAGGTTGGTAAGTTCGTTTCATTTTCTTCTATCTCCTTGAATAAATACAGATTTATGATCAGATAGCCATGAATTTTCATCAGCCTGTATTGTCAAGCCGAATTTTCAGGTTCTGCCGCTGCTTCCCTCTGATGAACTCCGCTTTTCTCCGGGTCGAGTAAGAACATAAATCCTGTTTTGAAAAAATGTCCTTGCCTGGCTGAAGGCCGATCCTGGTATTCATCTTCACATAGCTCCGGACTTCTGCTTCAAGCTTGTATACGATATTGCAGCTTTTCTGGCTTGGGCATGCTGCAGTTTGCGGGGGATATTATAAAGGATCCCATCCTTGTGAAAATGAGACCCGGTTTGCTTGAATCTAAACGAGACATCTGCCTTTACGCATTGTTCTCGAAGGGCAAGAATCCACTCAAAGTCGCATATCCTGGCTTCCTGTCCAGATTCACCACCCACAACCACTTCACGGATTTCGCTATCCAGCCAGGCACTTATATCCACATGCTCCAGAAGAGGTTCCAACACTATATACTTGTGTCTGATGGGAAGCGACCGAAATATCGGCAAGCGCTCATCTGCCCTGGCTTGATTTTCACAAGTTACACACACGCTTACGTTTTCATAACCATCTGCCCAATCATCGGGCAGGTTTACCGTAAACCGATGAATCCGCTTGGTGATGAAAAGAAAGTGACAATCACTGCGCTGTTTTATCATTTGCCATGCTTCAGTTCTCCAGTTATCGCATACATCCAAAAGAAAATCCGAAGTAAAGCATGTCCAAAAGAAAGTACCTGCCGGATGCCGGTATTCTCCATTTTTTTTTCTACTGATGGGCAGATCAAAGCTTATGTTCTTCTCAACAATTCTGGAATCCCTGCCATACTTTGTATCCGTCCGATACACATAGCAGTTTTGGCAGCCCTCGGAAAACTTGCTGCATCCATGCCATGGGTTCCACATCCTTCCCTTCGTGGGGGGCTTATCCTGTTCTATATCTGAAGTTTGTTTCATGGATCCAGCTTGTGATAGGTGTCAGGCTTGTCAATTACATGTTTTCCGGATGCTGGTCTGAGGTTTCTTGTAGGGGCAGACCAGGGTGTCTATCTTTCTAAAAGGATTATGTCTTTCAGTTTTACCTGTATAAGAGCAGAATAACTGCGGGTCCTTGCTCGGCTGGCGGATGACTCCCGATAGTCTCCCTAAATCGTCCGGTATCCCATACGGGAGGGATTCGGGTGGCATCCGCGTGGCATCCGCGTGGCTTTCGGGAGGCGAGCAGGGATGCTCAAAATGTGGATTGTCAGGAAGTGTAGTTTTAAACCGAGATAATGCAGTAGAATTCCAGCACACGGAGTTCCGGTGTCTCACCGGAAAGGTCTGCCAGCGTCTCGCTGGCATAAAAACCAGCCAGAGGCCGGTAAAACCTTGCCAGCGTCTCGCTGGCATTCCAGGGACAGGGAACTGCATTAGTGCAGGTTTGGGGTAAACGAAGGCAGAACTACCCTACATTAGCTGTTTTCATCTTCAGGTTCATACCTCGGGGGACACGCATGGAGTTTCTGGTGCTGGCTAAGGTAATCTCCCAGCCAGACCCGGGCTCGCTCGTTTCAAAGACCTGCAGAAATGTGTTTTGGAAAGGGGCATAAATGCCATTTTCCACCTGCAGCCACAGACAGGATTTTGCCAGCCGGGAATTATGTCAAGGAGGCGAGATAAAAAACCGCGGTAATTGATAGAAATGTTGTGGAAAGATATCCACAACCCATGACAGGATTATCCACGCTCTTGTTTCTAGCTTACGAAGCATAAGACAAAAAAAACGCCGCTTCCTAAGAAACGGCGAATTTTTTTATTATAAACAGACAGGCCATAACCAGGTCTATTTATGTTTATGACGATTTTTGCGCAGACGTTTTTTCCGTTTGTGAGTAGCAATTTTATGGCGTTTTCTTTTTTTTCCGCAAGGCATAGTTCAGCTCTTACTTCTTGGTCTTCACGTCCACCACGTTACCCTTGAATTCACGGGAAAACTTGAAGGTGGGGACGGTTCTTTCGGGAACAGGAACTTTCTCGTCGGTCTTGGGGTTGCGGCCAACGCGGGGTTTGCGGGTTTTCAGTTTGAAGGTGCCAAAACCGCGGATTTCAATGTGGTTCCCTTGGGCCAGGGTGTCCTTGATGGACTGCAGAAGGGCGTCTACTACTACGGCTACGTCTTTGCGGATGATTCCGGTATTTTCCGAAATGATCTTTACTAAATCGGCTTTCGTCATTTGGGTTTCTCCTTAAATTTAGTCTTTATTATTCGCTTTAGCTTTCATGCATCAAACAATAAAATACTCAAAAACAGAGCCTTAGGTTTTATGTCAAGAGAAAAATATCTTTGCCTTCCGCCAGTGGCGAAAAAACCTGCTTCCCAAAAGGCTGAGGAGCTCAATTCAACTGAAGTTGCACGAGTAGAAATTGATACACGGATTTACACGGATCCCACGGATTTACACGGATTTTCGATTTGACCACCGAAGACACAAAATGCACCGAAATAGCAATAGGAACACTGAATTTCACTGATCACAGGAATTTGCGCGGATTTTCTCTTTGCCACTTCATCACTTCATCCCTTCATCACTTCATCACTTATCATCCTGATTATCGCAGCTTTTCTCCGTGTTGCAAAGAAACATGAGGAAAATCCATTCGAGCGCATAAATTAGTATTGCTAAAAAATCGCTTGACAAATTCTGTAGCACTCATATTGTTGAGCCCATACCTAAAACATGTTAGCGAAGATAACATTTATCAAGGAGGAGATTATGGCAAGGCAAGCAAGAATCGCGGAATTGGAAACCCTGAGGATGGTGGAGATGGGAAAGCACATTTCCCTCAGCTATGCCGGTCGCAGGTATCAATTGAAAAAGAGCCGGGGTCTGAAAATATGGGCCGAATTGATCAGAAATCCCGGGATTCCCATCAGCTATGCCCAGCTTGACTCTGCGTTGTGGAATGATCCTCAGGCAGTGGGAGGCGATTTGCCCCTGGCAGAGCTGAAAGAGCTGGATTTCAGGATTCAAGGGGATTTCCCCAGCCTGGAGTTGGTTGATCTGCGTACTATTAAGGAGGTAAAAGGACGTTTGAATCAGATTATCGCCGAGTTGGCCGAACTGGAGCATTATCACGATTATGCCCGTCAGGATGATCTGCTACAGGAGAAGGAAGAACTGGTGGAGTATTTGAAACAGGTTTACCGGCCTCAGGGCAGATTGGTGCGTATCCCCAGCGAAAGCCTGAAATGCGAACGGAGAGTGATGAAGGCACTGACGAGGGCTTTGGCAGAAATCCACAAGGTGGAGCCAGAGCTGGCACAACTTCTTAAAGAATCCCTGCACCGTGGATCAGCCCTTATCTACCAGCCAGGATGAACCCAAGCCTGGCTCCTTGCCGATTGGCGTTTGACAAGACTGCCTATTGCCTTATTATATCTATGGGGTTTGGTACAAATCGAGGTATGTGAATGCCTGTATCTGAACCAGATCAGAATAATTTAGGACAAGAGACTAGGAAGGAGAACGCCATGGAGGCCTTCACGTTTTACAATCCTACCCGGATCAGCTTTGGGGTGGGAAAGATCAAAGACCTTGGAATGGAATTGAACAAAGCAGGAATCAAGCGTATTCTGCTAATCGCCGGGGGCGGTTCGATAAAACAAAATGGGGCTTATAAACAGGTTTTGGATTCACTGGGTAAAGGTGGGATTGAGTTCAGGGAAGTCTGGGGTGTTCAAGCCAACCCCACCCTGGCTAAGGCACAGGAAATTGTTAGCATCGCTAAAGAAAATCAGACAGAAGCGCTTTTAGCGGTAGGAGGCGGCTCCGTGATTGATACTGCCAAAGCAGTAGCTGCTGGAGTGTATGCTGCCGACACCTGGAACCTGTTTACAGGTACAGAAAAGATCGAAAAAGCCCTGCCACTCTATACGGTTCTCACTCTTTCCGCTACAGGCAGTGAAATGAACGGCAACGCCGTGATCACCAATAGCGAAACCCGCCAGAAATGGGGGATTGGCTCGGAACTGCTATATCCCAGGCTGAGTATAATCGATCCGGCTCTGCAAGGCAGCCTGCCATTCAAGCAAACCGCCAATGGGGCTATCGATGCCATGGCACATATTCTGGAATACTATTTTGCCGACGATAAAGCCATCAGCACTCTGGCCATCAACGACGCTCTGCTGAGAACCATAGTCGAGATGGCCGACCGGCTGAAAACCAATCCCTCCGACTTGCTGGCCAGAGGAAACCTTGCCTGGAGCGCTACGCTTGCCCTGAACGGGATCTCCGGAGTTGGCTTGAAAGGCGGGGATTGGGCCTGTCATCTGATAGAACACGCCTTCTCTGCCCTGCACCCAAACATAGCGCATGGCGAAGGATTGGGCGTGATCATCCCGGCCTGGATCGAATACATGAGTGAAAAGGAGCCAGCCCGTTTTCTGCGCTGGGCAAAGAACGTCTGGGGAGAAGAAAACGTTTCCAGGGGCGTACACCGCTTCCGGGATAAACTGGAAGCCTGGGGCATGGCTACTTCTTTGCGGGATCTGGGCATCAAGGAAAAGGATCTGCCCGAAATCCTCAGCTTGATAATGACTACCCCCAGAATCGGCGCAGTAAGTAAATTCACGGCTTCCGAGATAGAATCGCTGTTAATGCTTGCATATTGATAATATTACGCATAGCCGGGCATCCAGATATGACTAAGGGGGATCTGTCTTGTGATGGGATGAGTATGTTAATAATGTAAACCTCATGGGAAGAAGTGGTCAAGGGCGATATTGAAAAGGAAAACAGGCTAAGAACTAGTTGGCGGAGCGGGATCAAGTCAGAGGTATCTCAGCATAAAAAAAACTAACTTGAGAATGGCAGTGTAGCCGTAGTTCAATACAAAGAAAAAACAGAGGAGCAAGAGATGAATTAACGAAGCAACAATTAAGTCTCATATCCTGTCCGGCACTTTCCGCTTGACATAAAGAACCATATTTTTGCCTTGTAGAAAAAACGGACAGACAAGATAAGGAAACGACTAAAATGCGAGAAAAACCCGTTCCCAAGAGCGATAAAAATAAAGTGGAAATCCCAGCCTACACTATTACCCCTCTCCCTGAGGGACGCAAGTTTCGCAAGCGCAAACCCTTCGTTCAGGACTGGGTAGAGGCAATTCTTTTCGCCTTTGTGGTGGCAATGATTATCCGCAATTACACCTTCGAAAACTTTCTGATTCCCTCGTCTTCTATGGAAAAAACCCTGTTGGTGGGTGATTACCTGGTTGCCAATAAACTGAAGTACTATTTTACAGATCCCAAACAAGGCGACATAGTTACTTTTCGTTATCCCAAAATCGAAGAAGGAACCCCAGAACATGAGAACACGAAGAAGGATTTCATCAAGATTTTTCCGCCTATCTATATAAATAAAGCTCATAGTTTTTCAAAGTATCCTCTCACGGCTTTTCACCTTTGCTACTACTCTCGCAAGAATATCGTAAAAAGGGTTATCGGAATGCCCGGCGACACGGTCGAGGTGAAAAACAAGATCGTCTATATAAACGGCAAGGAATTCAGCAAAGGCTATGAAAATTATGGAATTGCGCTTCCCAGCCCTCCGGAACCGCCCCAGGTGGTACGCGACCACAGCTACGCCGAAAACGAAATGGACATCATAACCATGAATAATTGGTATGAGCCATACCGGGTAAAACCAGAAGACGATTCCACGACTGTGCGGAAGGTTTTTAACCGGGATTGGTTTGGGCCAATCAAGGTTCCGGAAAACTGCTATTTCGTGATGGGCGACAACCGTGATGTAAGCGAAGACAGCCGTTATTGGGGTTTCCTGGAACGCCGATACATCACAGGAACGCCATGGCTGATCTTCTTTAGCAAGGGGATAGAATTCAACAAGCTTTACGACACTCCCCATATCCGATGGAACCGGGTTTTCCGCCATCCCCACTAAGCATCTACATACATATTCCTTTTTGCCTGTCCCGATGTGGGTACTGCAGCTTTTATTCGCTGCCCTTCAGTAAAACCGCCATGCAGGAATATTTTGGAGTTTTGCTGCGCGAGAAGCAGCTCTACCAAGGCTATCTGCAAGGAACTCTCACCAGTATTTATCTGGGGGGTGGCACGCCTTCGCTGCTTAGCGCAGGGCAGATTCTAATGCTGTTGGAGGGGCTGATTATCAATTCAGACACCGAGATCACCCTGGAGATCAATCCCCTGCAAATCACCTGCGATTATCTTTCAGAGCTTGCCAAAACCCCGGTAAACCGGCTTTCCATCGGCTTGCAGAGCATGGACGACAAACAACTGGCCTGGTTGGGACGCAGGCACAGAGCAGATCAGATGGAACAGAAAATCTCCTGGTGTCGGGAATTTGGATATAGAAATCTTTCATTGGATTTGATTTACGGCCTGCCTGAAGCGCAGTGTGAAATTGGTTTGCAGGAGAATCTGCAAGCCTTTCTGAGTCTGAAGCCCCAGCATCTTTCCTGCTATCTGCTTAGTTTGGAGGAAGATTGCGCGCTGGCTGCTGAAGGCCCCAGCCTGCCAGGCGACGACCAGCTTTCGCGGCAGTATTATACGATTTGTGATACCCTATCGGAAGCAGGTTTATTGCAGTATGAAATCTCGAATTTTTCTCTGCCAAGCCATACTGCAAAGCACAATCTGGCCTATTGGAAAAGCAGCGATTATCTGGCTTGGGGTGCTTCCGCTGCTGGCTGGATACGGCCCCACAGGTATCAGAATCCTGCGGGTTTGAAAGACTATTACCACAATGTTAAAGCAAGCATCCTCTTTCCGGAAGCGGAGAATTGCAGCCTGGAACAGGAACAATGCGATTGGCTGATGATGGGTCTCCGCCTTAATGAGGGCATCAGGAGCAACGACTTTGTCCAGCGTTTTAATTGCGACTTACCAGCAAGCTTTTGGGCCAAGGCAGATCAACTGGAACGCCTTGGAATGCTGGAGCTTGGCTCAGGCAAAGTCGCTCTCAGCAAACGAGCCAGGTTTGTGTCAAACAGCGTGATCGGAGAACTAATCCAATGCATCTGATGCAGTTGCGTGATCTGCTGGTTGAACAGCTTCGGGGTAGCAGCTTTGAGGCTGAAACGTATTTTGCAGGAGGATGCGTGCGGGATTGGCTCTTGGATAAGCAAACTGAATTGCAGGAAGCAGATGTTTGCGTTCATCTGGAGGAAGGGGGCATCAAACTGGCCGATTTTCTTTGTAGCTCTTTTCATGGCAGCCAGTTTATAAGCCATCCGGAATTTGGAACAGCGGCCTTTAGTTATGAAGGTTTGCGGCTGGAATTCGTGGCTACCCGCAAGGAGATGTATCGCAAGAATAGCCGGTTTCCCCAAGTGAGTTTTGGCAGTTTGGAGGAAGATGTACTGCGAAGGGATTTTACCATTAATTCCTTACTTATGCAGGTTAGTACGGCAAATGTACTTGATCTTACGGGCAAGGGTTTGGATGATCTCCGGGCAGGATTGATTCGCTGCATCGGCAATCCCAGGCAGAAATTCCGGGAAGACCCTCTGCGTCTGATCAGGGCTTTCCGCTTCGCCGTGCGGTTCGGTTTTACTATCGAACCGCTAACCCGGGAAGCCTGGCAAAGCGAAGCGGATGGACTTAGAAAGCTGTCGCGCAGGGCAATTGAAAGCGAACTGAACAAACTCGATGCTGCCAGAAGGGGAGAGCTGACGGATCGATTGAAGCTCTTCCTAGGTAGCTACTCAGATAATAATCCCCCAGACTCCAGTACAAATAATTCTTGACTTCGCAGCAAAGCTGTAAAATCCTGACAAAAGGAGGTTCAAGATGAATGACGATATACTTGATGGCCGTGAGATTCCTGCAGAAGAGCAGGAGCAACTGAAAGAAAAGATCATCGATGTGGATGCCGACAAACTGAAGTTTTACGAGGATCTACGTCAAAAAGCCAAGGGCTGGACGAACAGCAAAGGCGGAGCATGGGGTGGAAAACTGGGAGAATACCTGTTTCTACTTCCAGATTTCTTTATTCTGGTAGCTCGGTTAGCTCTGGATAAAAGAGTGCCTTCCAAGCAGAAATTGATGGCCGGCGGCATAGTGGCCTATCTGATTATGCCGATTGATCTCATACCCGATTTCATACCTGTGATCGGACATGTGGACGATCTGGTGTTGGTGGTTTTGGGTTTGAATATGATTCTCAACGACATCGATGCCAAGGTGCTGGCCGATAACTGGAGCGGAGAGGGCGAGGTGCTGGAGCAAATGAAAAAAGTAACTGCGGCGGCGGAACGTTTTCTGGACAAGAATCTTTTACAACGCATCAAAGGCTGGCTAAAACATAAAATATGATTTCCGACTTGCTGATCGCCTCCAATAATCCGGATAAATTGGCCGAATTGGCTGCTTTGCTTGGCCATTTACCCTTGAAGTTGCATGGATTGAGGGATTTTGAGCATCTCCAGCCGACCCTTGAAGATCGCGATACGATCGCCGGAAACGCAATTAAAAAAGCGCTGGAAGCAGCTTTGGGAAGTGGTATGCTTTGTCTGGCAGACGACACGGGGCTGTTTATCGATGCCCTGGAGGGTGCTCCGGGTGTTTATGCGGCGCGCTTTGCCGGAGAGAACTGCAGCTATGCCGATAATCGTCGTAAAACCCTCCAACTTCTGAACGGCCATACCAACCACCATGCCAGTTTTCGTACTGCCGTCGCTTTGGCAGCCCCGGGTGGCTTGATTGCGGTGGTGGAAGGCAAAGTGGAGGGAGAAATCACCCTCTGCGAAAGAGGCAGCAGCGGCTTTGGTTATGACAGCATTTTTGCCATTAACGGCATTACCTATGCAGAAATGGATGAGGCCGCAAAAAACGGGTGTTCTCACCGGGCGGAAGCGATCAAAGCCATTATGCCAGTATTGTCTAAAATCGCGGAAGAGTCAACCGGATTTAGCGGATCGAACGGATAAACACGGGTATTTTTTTACAGAAAAACTAATACATGAGAGTGAGACGGATAAAGCTGGAGTGCATTACGAAAATTCAGACCATAACCAGGTTATCCAGGCAAATCCGTGTTCCTAATATAGAATGAAAGGAGTAAAAACATGATAAAACCACAGATATTTCGTCAGTATGACATCAGAGGCATTGTGGGTGAAGAGCTGAACGAGGAAACCTATTATCTTATCGGAAAAGGCTTTGGCACGTATCTTGGGGCTAAAGGGCTGAAGTCCATCGTGATCGGAGGCGATGCCCGACACAGTTCTCGGCGCTTTATGGACGAATTCATCCGCGGAGCTTTGGAAACCGGCTGCACAGTGTATGACATAGGAATAGTGGCAACGCCTGTTCTATATTTCGCTATCTGGCGTTTGCAAACCGATGGGGGAGCAATGGTTACCGCCAGCCACAATCCATCCCAGTATAATGGTTGCAAACTTAATCTGGGCTTGGGCAGCGTATATGCCGACGAACTGCAGAACGTTCTCAAGATCATCCAGAAGGGCGAATTTTCCTCTGGTAAAGGCGAAAAGCTGATTTACAGCTCGATGGACAGCGAGTATATCGACTATGTAGTTCAAGGGATCAAGCTCAAACGACCTGTAAAAGTGATTGTGGATGGCGGGAATGGCATGGGCGGGCCTTATCTGCCTGAGATTCTGCGGCAGCTCGGCTGCGAGGTGATCGAGATGTATTGTGATCCGGACGGGGATTTCCCCAATCATCATCCAGACCCCACAGTAGAAAAAAACATGCTTGATCTTTCCCGGGCGGTGGTGGACGCCGGTTATGAGCTGGGAATTGGCTTGGATGGTGATTCAGACCGTATCGGCGTGGTGGATGAAAAGGGCAAAATGCTGTTTGGCGACCAGATTCTGAACATCCTGGCTCGGGATTATCTGCGGGCAAATCCTGGACAAAAGGTGATTGCCGATGTAAAATGCAGCATGAATCTTTTTAACGACATCAAAGCCCGGGGCGGAGAGCCGATTATGTACAAAACCGGGCATGCAAATATCAAGATGTACATGAAGGAAGCGGGAGTGGAGTTTGCCGGCGAGATGAGCGGGCATGTGTTTCTGGCAGACCGCTGGCTGGGCTTCGATGACGCCATCTACGTTAGCTGCCGTTTCATCGAGATAGTTTCCCAATCCCTGGTGCCAGTTAGTGAGTTCCTGGCCGACCAACCCAAGCTGTTCAATACTCCAGAACTCCATACCAAGTGCGCCGATGAGCGCAAATTTCAAGTGGTTGCCAAAGTATGCGATGAATTCAAAGCTGAAGGCTACGACGTGAATGACATCGATGGGGCCAGAATAACCTTTGCCGATGGCTGGGGTCTGATCAGAGCATCCAATACAACCCCGGTTCTGGTAACCCGCTACGAAGCCTTGACGGCTGAACGGATGCAGGAAATCCAGGCCTTGGTAGAGAGTAAGATAGATAAGTACCTGTAAAGAGAATCAGCGTTTCGAAGAGAGGTTGATTGCTGCCAGCGAGACGCTGGCAGACCATGCCTGCGAGACGCAGGCATTCCCTCGAGACGCTGGCAGACCATCCTATTGATTACACATCGATTGCTCTACCTTTGAGGTTGATTGCTGCCAGCGAGACGCTGGCAGACCATGCCTGCGAGACGCAGGCATTCCCTCGAGACGCAGGCATTCCCTCGAGAAGCAGGCATTCCCTCGAGACGCAGGCATTCCTATCCGGTGAGACACCGGAATACTACTGCATTATCTGGGTTGAATTGCCTTAGCAATACGAATGAAATACATATCCGACCCGTATTTCATTCGTATTGCAAAGGCAATTCAAGCAGGTGGATCAGCGAATTAGCGCTAGTTTGCCCTTTTTAGTATTCCCGTTTGCATCTGCCACCACAAAAAAATAAATACCGCTGGCGCAGTCTTTTCCACTTTCGCTTCGGCCGTTCCACTGGAAGCGGGAAAAGGCGTTTTCTGTCAGTTTGGCTACCAGGGCTCCTGAGCTGTCGTAGATATTGCATTTTCCAGTTCCTGCCGGCATGCTGTCTCCGGGGAGATTAACTATTTGCACTGAGCCATGAATTGAGGGCCGAAATGGATTGGGGAAGGCTTTGACGTTTTGTAGTGCAGTATCGGGCTTTATGCTGCGGCCAATTTTCAGGGTATTCAGCCCGTCGGGAGTTCCGATCAGCAGATTACCCAGCACCGGATCGTAGCCAAGGGCTGTGATATAGTTGCTCAGCAGGGGTTGAGCGGGTTTAAAGTAATTGGTAAATCTTTCGGTTTCAGGATTATACATTGAAATCCCATTTTCCATGCTGCCGATCCAGATGCGATTAAACGGATCAAGGAAAATGGAGGTGGGAGTGGTTCGCACCGAACCGAAAAGGCGTTCTTCGTCCACGTAGTAAAGGGTATCGTTTACCCATTGGAAAGAAGTGGGGCTGTAGATGAAGCGTTTTATCATGGTGTCGTAGCGATACCAATTGCTTTCGTTCCACATGAAAAGCCCTGTGCTGGCAGCAATCCAGTGCTGGCGTCCTTCATAAGGGGTATCCACGCTAACCACGCCATAAACTATGCAGTTGCTGAGGTCTGGAGGTGTAGGGGTAATCCAGTGGCTTCCCCCTGTGCTTGGCAGTGAATCATGATTCCAGATGATGAGGCCACGGTCGTTATTGGTGCCAAAGAAGTATTTGTCGCCATTGTAAAAGGCATATAGTCCGCGTTGATTTACGCTGTTGGCCAAAGTGAAGCGGGAGATTATCTGCAAATCCATATTCATCACATCCACTCCGCCGTCGTAGCACATTATCAGCATGGTATTGTCCGGGCCGGGATAAATCCCTCCGATGGTGGCTGTGGTAAGGCGGGTGGAAGTATCAAAGGGTCCCCAGGTCTGGGTTTCATTATCCCAGGTTCGGATTCCGTCGGTATTGAGGTGTTTCCAGAGATTGTTTTCTTCGTCGAGGATGCTCAAACCCCGCAACCAGCCAGCCGGACTATTTGTATTATCCCAGGTTGCAAACCATTTGCGGTTTAGTGCATCTACGGCGACGCCAACAATGTTATCGCTGTGAATGGGGCTGTTGATAATGTTATAGGTGCTCCAGAGGCCGTTTTGCAGCTTACTTACTCCCATGGTGCCCTTGCGGACTGGATCATTGTCATAATAACCACTGGCGAACCAGGGATCGTGGTTTTGGTCGGTTATTATCTGGCTGATTTTTCCAAAGCCGATGTTGTTGGGAGTCCAGTTCAAAAATTCGTCATCCGCCTTCAGGTACATTCCCTGACCCCATGAGCAGAAGGTGAGATATTGGGAACCTGCTACTATCTTTGAGATAGGGCTGTAGCCGAGGCCGGCGGTATTGGCTGGATAATGGACTGCCTGCCCGTTGGCGCTGATCCTGCTTATCAGGATGGAATCGGGATTAGACAAGCTAAGCAAGCTCTCATCCCAACTACCATAGCTTGCCCAGATAGCCAGATCGTCTTCTATGAGCACGGAGGAGATCAGGTGGCCGGTCAATCCGTTTTGGCTATTATAGATCTGCCAGGAACCCTGGTTCAGATCCAGAGAATGCACGAAAATCCTGTTTTCCACCGCAATTGCCAGATGAGTGGAATTTGCAGAAAGATGCACGCTGCCGCCAATGGGCAGGGGCGAACCGGCATAATGCATGCTATGCCAGGCCGAATCCACATCCAGGGAATCTATGTGCACATAGCTGATCCCGGAATTTGTAGCCAGAAAAAGACGGCGATCGGCCATTAGCAGCATGTCTTTTATCTCATTGCCCAGCAAGCCGCCAGAGGTGTTTTCGCTGGTGTATTGATGCAACATCAGGGGAAAGGATACGCCTTCCAGATAATAGAACAGGGCCAAGCCCGCGGAGGTGGCCACTAGAATTGTTGATTGATCTTCGATAATCCGGGTTACCTGATTGGAGGGCAGGCCCAGCGAAGTATTTACATCCTGTAATCCCAAAGGACTTTTAATGCTGATCCCCAGGTCGGAAGAACCCATCCACAGGCTGTTTGAAAAGCCAATATTGGCCAGAGTCCGGATATCGTTCGAAACCAATCCGTTGCCAGTGTCCAGATAATCGATTCCATGCAGGATCCCCTCATTGTGCAGCCCGCCGGGCACCCATACAACTCCGCCCCAGGTGGCAAGATAAGCATCGCCATTGGCTTCCAGATAGTCGTAAATGTGGTCTACGTTTGTTATGGTTTGCCAGTTGCTGGCGCAAAGCGAAGTCGCCAGCATTAATATTGCAAGATACAGGTATTTCATTTTTTCTCCCTTCGCATGATAAGATAGGCTATTACCACCATTAGCGCCAGAAGTCCTAAAAGTACTGAAAACAGCAGCTTTTTGGAGGATAGCGAAAAGCCGATGGCAATCAGGCCGAAGAGCAGGGTTACTATATAAACGATCAACGAAATCGTTCGCTGGGAAAATCCAAAGGCCAGCATCGTGTGATGAATATGGGCTTTATCGGCAGTGAAGATATGCCCCAGCTTGATTCTGCGGAAAAAAGCCAGGGCTACGTCCAAAACAGGTATCGCCAGCACTGCCAAAGGGATCATCAGGGTCATGGAAGTGATACCCTTGAATTGCGACGATCCGGCCGTGGATATGGCTGCGATATTCAAGGCGATAAACAGCGCGCCGGTTTCTCCCAGAAAGATGCGCGCCGGATAGAAATTGTATCTGAGAAAAGCCAGATTCCCAGCCATGAGAAAGGCCGCTATGGCCATTACCAGGTTGTTCTGTTGCCGGAAACCCACTATCAGAAGCACTGCTGAAACTATGATCGTGATTCCGCAAGCCAGGCCGTCCATGCCGTCGATCAGGTTGATGGCGTTGAACACCACCAAAAACCAAAGCAGGGTAAAAGGAAAGGACATCCAGCCCAGACTAAAGTCAGCTCCCAATGGATTGGTGAGATGCGTTACCCGGTAGCCGATGAAGAACATCAAACCGGCGATAATGATCTGCCAAACAAGCTTGAGAATGGCCGGGGTTTCAAAACGATCGTCCCATAGTCCGAAAACCAAGGTGATAATTCCCATCCAGCTTAGCTTCAGCAGCATTTCTCCAGTTTCGGGATCGCTGCCAAAAAGGTAAAAGCTGGCCTGGGCCAAAAAAATCGGCAGGGCAAAACTGAGACCGCCCGCTTCGGGAATAAGACCTTTGTGGATGCGTCTTTCGGAAGGTTTGGCTACGATACCCAAAAGGTGAGATACCCTTATGTTCAAGGGGACCAGTAAAAAGGTGAAAATAAAGATCAGGACGGCTTCAAAGAGAATCAACAAGATAATGCTCTCGATACTGGCTAAGCATGTTTTGGTAGGAACATAGCTGCTTCACTTTACTTGCTGCCCGCTGTCCCTTATGCCAGACTGGGGAAAAATCGGAGGCGATCCGCACAAAAAGCCTTGCCAGTGCGGGCTCGTCGTTCAACGGAACCAGGTAGCCGCAATCATTGTCCACTAATTCGGAAATCGAAGGGATAGCCGATCCGATCACCGGTAAACCGCTGTGCATGGCTTCGATAATGCTGAATGGCATGGCTTCCCAGCGCGAGTAAAGCACATAGGCATTGAATACCTTCAGCCAGGGAATGACCTCGCTATCCCAGCCGGGAAGGATGATTCTGGTTTCCAGCCTGTGAGTCCGGATTATCGCTTTGCAGAGTTCCAGGTGTTCGCCGTCGCCTACGATAATGAACTTCAGTTTTATGCTTTGCTTGCAGGCCAGGCAGGCAGCCGTGATTAAACTTATCACGTTCTTTTGGTCGCTGAAGCGGATGGTACTGCCGATGATTATTTCTCCTTCTGGCAAGCAGCGTTTTTTGGCAATATGCTCCAAAATCTCGCTCTGCATGAGGGGAAGGGCATTGAAAACCGTATATGCTTTTTTTTCGCTTATCAGGCCAAGCTTCAGGCAGTTCAAACGGTCTGAATTATTCACGAACACAGTTTTATGCCCCAGGGAATTGCCCCAGGCTTCCATGAAAGTAAAGAAACGGTATTTCAGTTTACTCTGGGATTCCTGGAAGGGAGTTCCATGAGCGGTGTGGATTATCAGGGGAACTTTACAGATCCTGGCTGCCAAACGTCCCAATAGTCCCGGCTTTGAAGAATTAGTGTGCACGATGTCGAAGCGATAACGCTTGATAATCAGGATCAGATGCAGAAAGGTAAAAAAATCAGTATAGGATATGGGGTGTCTGAATGAAGGCAAGCTGATAAAGTGAAATCCTCGCCTTTTGACGGCTTCTGGAAATTCACCTCCCGGCTTGCAGGCCACCCATATCTCAAATTCGCGGTTGTCCAGCCCTTCCAGAAGATACAGGCTGAAACGCTGCACTCCAGACAGGAGGGGTAATAGCTGAAGATGGAGTAATTTTTTCATTCAGGCTGGGCGAGGCGAATTACTCCGAAAGCCCCGGATTTTTGGTTGCTAAAAAATACCGTATTGCCTTCAGTGCGCGTATTTGTACCTTCCACTTCTGTTATCTTGGCTTCGCCATGGATGCACAGTGCAAAGCTCTCTATATCGTCGGGGAACAAAACGCCTATTTCGTATTCGCCTTCATCGATGGTTACTTTGGCCCGTTTCTCCCACCACTTGCTCAGCTCTGCCGCCGTGGTTTGCCAGGTATTGCTGCTCTTCACCAAGGCCAGAATGTACGGATAAAGCTTTGGCATATAACGAATATCGGCAAAACTGGCGATGGAAAAATCGATACTGAAAATGCCATGGGTCCGCAAAACTTGTTGGAAGAATTTCTTGATCTGGTGCTTAGCGTCCTCAAGTTGAATATGGTTGTGCTTGTTTATCTTGAGGTGTTCGTCCCGATAGATCGTAGGAATCTCCAGATAATCTGCTTTTGCACCATTTATCCAGGGATGCCAGGGTAGCGACATGCCATTTTTGTAGCCCGGAAGAGCATAAAAACAGGTGCTTTGGCTGAACCCAGGGTTGATCTTGTTATGCAGATCGCGCAGAGTGTCATTGATCTGATAGCCAAGTTGGCGGATGCCGATCTGCTCCTTGTTTAGCTGGTGTAAAAGGATCTGTTTGCGGGTGAGGTAATCATCACGGTTCATTTTGTCTGTGGTGGCCAGAAGCCCGATGTCGTGGCCCTCCCGTAAAATCTGCTGGATTTCTTCCTGCAGGTCGGGATCTTCCAGAGTGTAATCTATCTGGTCGGTGGATTCAGTTGCCAGATAATAGGTGCTGCGCAGGTTTGATTCCCGTTCCAGCTTGCGGAACTCCTCAAAATTCCAGTACAGCTCATAATTTGTGAATAGGTATTTCAGCTTTCCGGAAAGGATGTGACCCAGTTGCTTCCATTTGAGAGTAAACAGCAACGAAAGATCATCCGCCACGGATAGAATAATCGACGACAAATCCCACTTTTGCAAATCATCGATGCTGTGAGATAGCAACACAGCGGCTTTCTGACCAGCAGGCCAGAAGAGCTTCTGAGCCACGTGGCTTTTTTTGCTGCGGCAATGCTCGATCAGCATGCTGTTCAGTAGCCACAGCAGATTGTCGACTATCGGAGTTTCCCTATACTGGTAAAAAGCGCTGGCGGAATCGGGATAATATCCTTTTTCCAGGCTGTCGCTATCGCTTCGTTCTTCCAGATTTGAGAGCTGTAAAAAAACGTTTCCCACCAGGTCAAAGTTTATCTTGCCGCCATTGATTTCGCTTTCTGTGTAGTTCTCAGCGGGATACTCAAACTTGCGGGAAGCGATAACCGGGGTAAGGGTTAAGAGCTTTATCTCCCTTAAACTGCGTCTGAGGCGATCTGCACTGTATGCCTTGGGATCATAGAAATCCGGATCGCAGGGGATGAAGAAAGTGATGTATCGGCTGGCCAGGGTTTTCAGCTCGTCTACGGTTGGTTCAGTAAAACTGTATATCAACAGGATATCTTGCTGTTTCAGCTTGTCGAGATCGTCGATAAAACGATGGTTGTAGCCTAAAGTCTGGCAGATAAATCCTAATGTGAATTTTATCTCCCTTTGGAAACGGGAGAGCTTCGTGTCAATTACTATCGAGATCATGCTGTTGATACACCGCCAATTACATTTTGAGCCAGACAATTTTCTTTATTGTAGGCTGTCAAGGGAAAAGAAAGTTATTTGATTAGGACAAGGGTGTGAAAGTGGTAAGGTTAAACAATGGCTGAGGTAGCTCCGTGGTAGCTTCGTCTTCCAGACGGGGTTTTGTTGGAGTGTTGGAGTGTTGGAGTGTTGGAGTTGAGGCATGAGGGGGAAGGCTTTTTCTTGGTTTTAAACGAAAAACCCCGAACCGAAGTCCGGGGTTTATTCATCGTTGGTCTCAGGCTAACTCATTTCGATATTAACCATTAACCTGTAAACTTACTTGGCCAGAATCATCTTCTTGGCTTCGTTATATTTACCACTGGTCATGCGATACATGTAGATACCGCTGGACACAGTTTTGCCATTCATATCGCGTCCGTCCCAGGTGATCTGGTAATAGCCTGGGGCATCATGATCGTTGTTAATGCTCTTGATCAGCTGGCCTTTCACGTTGTAGATGCTGATGTTTACCTTTCCGGCCTCTTTCAGGCTATAACGGATGTTGGTATTTGGATTGAAGGGGTTGGGGAAGGCGTTCATCAGTTTGGTTGCCATTGGGATAAGCGGAGGAACCGGATCCTGGCTGGGATCACCAATGGTGATGCTGAGCGGTCCGAAAAATTCAGACACGCCGTCCAAGGATACGCTTTCCAGCCAGTAGTAGTATACCATGTTGCTGTAGGCTTCAATGTCGGTATAGCTATAGCTGATCTGGGTTCCCAAGGGGGTGCCGTTGTCGATCAGGCTGGGGTTTATCTTAATAGCCGTGGTCAGATCGTTTGCTTCGGCACGCAGAACGTTGTATCCGCTGTGATTGGTTTCGGACTGAGCCGTCCAGGCTATTTTCACGGTCAGGTCGCTGGTTATGGTGGCAGTGAAGCTGCTTAGTTCCACTGGGAGGGTATCATCCAGATCTTTGGGGAAGATGGTTTTCAGAGTAAAAGGTCCCTTCCCTGAAGGAATGGTGAAGTATGCCGTGGTATCTGTCCAATCACCAGGATTGTTTACCAGCATAGTAGTTCCTGCTCCTATCTGATAGGCCAAAACCTGAGGAACGAATCCCAGGCCATGAGTGAAGGTAACGGTAACGCCGGCCAGATTTCCTCCATCGATGGTTAAGACCAGTCTTTCGTTGGTGAGGGGATCGCTGGTTGTTCCATAAGATGCCGATACATTAATCAAGGGATTGCCCGTTAGGCCAGCAAAACTAACCTCGGGATTTATCGGGACACCATCAACGGTGATTTCTGGAATCACTACCAAGGCGGTTGCCCCAGTTGCCTGCACCTGACCGATTTCGGTATTGGTGGTCAGGAATTTAATATTATCGACGTACCAGTTGTCGTATTGGAAGAGGTTTCCTTCAATTTCCCAGCAGAGATACACCCTGTCGTGCCCGGCTAAAATATCCTGGCCAAGAGTGAAAACCTTTTCCTCGGAAGGATAAGTAATGTTTGACGCGGAAGCCTGAGTCCAGACATCGAAGAATGAGTCGATGGTATATCCATAGCGTAATTTGTAGGTACAGCCAACGCCATAATCGTCTATCTGGTGACGGAATTTTACTATTAACTCTGGGATATCAACCGTGTAGACAGGCGGGCTTACCAAGCGGGTAATCCCAGGGTTGATGTTTTGAAAACCGCATTTCCATTCTGGAGCTTGACCACCAGCATTGCTTGTGGAGCTAACCGACCAGCGGTCTGTTACCCCAGCACCGATTACAAACTGCTGCCAATAGAGGGCTTGAGGGGTTTCGTAGAGAGTTTGCAGATAAGGCAGGTCATAGATGGTTTTATCCACACCCACCCCATCCAGGTCGGCGAAATGCTCTGCTTTACTTTGATCGTCCACTATCTTCAGGCTGGCATTTTTGGGGCCAACCGTTCCAGGATGGAAGATCACGTTTACCACGATGCTCTGGTCTGCGGTTAGTTCCAAGGGATACTCATTCAGGTCTTCCAGGATGTAGTGTGCCTGATCGTCGCCCACGATGCTTACGCTGTTTATGGTAAGTGTTCCCCCTCCGTTATTCTTGATGATGAATTCCTCAGGGAACGAACTGGTCTGAATCTGCACATCGCCAAAGTCTGCGCTGCTGGGATTAAGCAGGAAGGCAGGTTCCGTAGGGATAGTTTCGATTGTGATATTGTCTATGTAAATCGACCGATAAGTTCCACCCAAGCCATGGCGGAAGGCTATACAGTTATCTGATCCTTCGTAAGTGCCAAAGCTTACTTCATACTGAGTGTATGTGGTAGTAAGGTTTATGGTTTGATGGAGCGAGAAGGCAAGCTTAGCCCCCATACCATCCATGGTTCCTACTTGCAAGGGATACGCTGCTCCTCCTGCTTTGGCATAAAACTTAACTTTTATGGTTTTCAGGATAGGCTCAATAGGAGGAGAAATGGCCACCAACTCCGCTGCTGTATCTGATGAATTGGTCAAATACAGGTGATTCGGCGTCGATAGGGGAGTACTGGAAGTGTAGGTGTGCACATAAGCATAAGCGGAACTGGAAGATACCACCTTTGACCAGCCAAAGGGCAAAGCCGGAGCTGTTACGCTGTCGAAGTTTTGCGAATAGGGAAGCTGCCCGGTGTGGATCATGTAATCCACTCCCGTTCCAGAAAGAGGAATCTGATGAGTTACTTTGCCGCTCACATTGTCGGTGATGTTCAGATAAGCGGATTTTGCCCCCTCAGTAGTAGGATTGAAGCTTACTGAGACATACATCTCATCGCCAAGATCCAGTTCTTTGGGATAGCTATTGAAGTCGCTCAAAGTGAAATGGCTTTGATCGTCTCCACCTATTGAGATGGCAGGATCGATGACTAATTGCCCAGCCCCGACGTTTGAAATAGTAAACATCTGGGGTGCCGAAGGGCTATTGATCTGCTGGTTTCCAAAGGCTTTAGAATTCGGATTGATCGCAAACACAGGGACTTCAGGAGTAAACTGCACAGAAAAATCATCAAAGCACATGTACCATGGGCTGCTATTGGCGATTACTTGCAGTCCGATGTAGTATAAACCGCTGGTGGGCGGCTGCCAGGCTCCTTTGGTAAGCTGAGCGTAGCTTGTGTTGGCTGGGGCAAGAACCGAGGCCAATTCTGTGGTCATCGCGGTCCCGTTGGCTGCGGTTCCGATGTACATCTTGAAGGATGTCCACCCTGAGTATCCATCGGCATTATACCAGATTCCGAAATCGTAGAATTCACTGGCATCGAGGTTCATCGCTCGTGAGAACATCCAATCGGAAGAAGTGGCGCTGTAGGAACAGGTAAGATAATCCGTTCCGCTTCTGGGAG
>Ga0302250_1001095_pt1 | contig 21903 bp, 24 predicted proteins | sample AAG_RA_Asp_MG_FD_193536 | JGI IMG/M metagenome (GOLD analysis project Ga0302250, IMG submission 193536) | Enriched activated sludge microbial communities from anaerobic digester in WTTP, New Holstein, Wisconsin, United States - AAG_RA_Asp | ecosystem: Engineered > Bioreactor > Anaerobic >... | reverse complement strand
CCGTTCGGAGAGCAGGTTGATCACCTCGTCCATCTCGTCGAGAGTCCGGACCATCTGGAGGAGTTCAGTGTCCTTTCCCGCATACGCCTCGCGGACCTTCTGCTCTGCCAGGGTAAAGCAGAGCTCGCGGAGCGCCGAAAGATACCCGATGCGGTCCGTGCAGGTGCCGCAGCTCACTGCATCTTCCCACCGGAGCGGGACAAAACCGTCCATTGTTGTCTGGAGTGTCTCAAGACGCTTCGCCAGCGCCACGGGATCGCCGCACGCTGCCTGGCACCTGCCGTCACCGGTATCTCCAAACCAGTAGGACTGCATACCGGACAGTAAGGACGCGTGGGGCAATAAAGATCGCATATTTTCCCGGAATATTTCCAGCGGCTTACTCAACCCCTCTCGGAGGAGGTGGGTGAATTACGGAGATGCCGGAGATCGCGGACAATAACATACAGCAGGACAAAGAAAATTGCGAATTTCACAGTATAGAAAACAAAGGGGATTGAGGGGAGGGAATTTTCCAGTACTGAATAATCCCAGTAGGGTTTGTAGACAATCCCCAATAACACGGGGGTCTCAAGGAACATGACAATCTGGACCGTGTAAAACAGCACAAGATGTCGCAGGGATCCCAGAAGAAAAATGGCCAGGAATGGCGTCAGCCACACAAGATAATAGGTGCCCATCACTTTATTGCAGAAGAAAAATATCAGCACGCTCAGGAACAGGACATAGGTCAGGGTAAGTTCAGAGGTATCCAGGTGCCGGAAATACCAGTAAAGGAGGAGACATTCTGCAAGAACCATAATGATGAGGAAGAGGTTGCCGGGGCCCTGAACGTGGAAAACGGAGAAGATCGTATCAAGGTAATAGACAAAACTGTGGGCTTCCGGCTGCCGGACGATATGGAAGCGGTATGTCTCGATGAACTTCCCCGTATTGAGCAGAATGAAAGGGAGCATGCATGCTGCTGCCGCCAGGATGGATACGGCTACTCCCTTCCAAAAAATCTTCATATCCCTTCCGTTTTTCAGGTTAGATAGGAAGAATACGGGAAAACAGGCAAACGGGAACCATTTCAGCAGGACTCCTGTTGCTGCGGAAAGGTACGATACCATCTCCTTCCCATGGATGAAGCAGCAGAGCGAGAATACCAGGAAAAACGTCGGTATTATGTCAAACAGGATCGGGATGAAAAATGCCGTGGAAAAAGCGGTTGCGTACAGGAGCCCGGCCCGGAATGCATGGGTCTGGCCGAAGAACCGTGCTGCAAGAATATAGACGCAGGCAAGTGTTCCAAGATCGAACAGCAGGTTCATGGTCCCGAATGTGAACAGGAACCCGGTAAAGTCAGGGCTGGAAAGAAGGGGGAGATATGCAATAATCAGCGGGAGAAAGAACAATTGCGGGTATTCTGCATAGAAGCTGATATAGGGTAATCGACCATGGAATATCGAGTCGGCATACCAGTAATACAGCGTCATGTCTGCGGTGAGGATGTGCTCAAGTGCCGGAAGGGCAACGGAAATCACCAGCAGCTTGACCACAAGACCGGTAAACGCCAGGATGATGAGGTCGGCTTTCAGTACCTGCCACCCGATCCCTTTGAGAGGGACACCGAAGAACCTGACGGGTGTGACTGGACTGGTCGGGACATCAGTCTCTTGTTCTGGCATGGCCTTTCGAAGATTCCGGTATCCCCACCAGCCAGCAAAAAAGATGAACAATATCCCGACAGGAACAAAGAGTTTTCCGGGCGGGTCTGTTGCAACAGCGTATCTGACAAGGCCCGACATAAGGAAAAGTGCCCCTGAAATCAGGAGGAGCCCCGGCACCCATGCAACAAACTTCCCACCTGTTTTCCAGAAACCATACAGTGTAAGGATAAATGCCCCGACGAGACAGATGGTGGCGACAAGCCATACTACCATACCGGAAATCACTTCGCCCGGCCCATGGCCGGTCAGGATGCTGAGGATTTCCTTTGATAACGGGATGAGCAGGATATCATTTCCCGCCATTACCTGGCACCGGAACATGGCCCACTGGAGAGAAAATGCCTGTTTGGAGCCAGAGGTTTCGATATACAGGGGCAGAAAGAACGCCAGGTAAGGCAGGAGCAGGAGCGGGTTCCGGTCAGTCGCCATGAGAGTATTCTCTCTATTCTTCTCTCTCGGATTGTTCATGATTGTATCTGCTTTCACTCTTGGGAGGAGAGGCGGACTATGGTATGACAAAAACACCGGTTCTTTCAGTTCTCCCTCGTCAGGCCCACGTAATCCCAAACGACCACAATATGACCGGAATCATGATCGATCCCATACAATAAACTGCCGGCAGGTTTATGAAACGCGGCACAAGACCGACTGCCGTTGCGAGGATGAGCACGAGAAAGCCGAATGGGCCGGTGAGGAGAATGCTCAGGCCAACCACGAAGGCGATCACAACACGGTTAAGGAGCAGGTTGTCAAGCCTGCCAATCCTGTGGGCAGAGCGGGAGAGCCATACAGTAATGAGGTACGCAGCGCAGGCTGCCAGAACTCCCGCTACCATCAGATCGCCCATGGAAGGCAGGGGCAGTTCGGCAAGAGCCGCTATCACGCCATTCCTCATCCGCTCAAGCGCAAAAAGGGCGGCAAGACCGATGAAGGCGTTTGCGGTGTTCGCTGCATTGGTGGCAAGGAGGTATGCCCTCCGGTCCCTGTCATACCCGATGATGGACGCAAGCACGCCGTTTGCAGAAGCCGTGGAAAGCCCCGGGAGCCATCCAACGGCAATCCCTGCTGCTGTCCCGAGGATGGATGACCGTGCCACCATCCGGTCAGGTATCCGGATACCCCGGAACTGTTGCTCCGGCACCGTCCCCTGCGATGCTGTCAGGAGCACGGAGATGCCAAACAGGCCGCAGAGGAGCGGCATCAGGATCGCACTGCTCCCGGCAAGGGTATGCCAGCCAAGGAAGGCATACCGGAGGGCAAACACGCCAAGGATTCCCGAAACAAGGAAGATCGCAAGCCCCCACAGGGGGGCATCGCTTGTCACCAGCATCCACCCAACCGCGGCTATCAGTAAGATCCCGATCCACCAGTCGAACCAGGGCTGGAGTGACGGAAGGAGAAGAAAACAGACAATAGACAGGGGCACTGCGATGACCATCGCACAGGCACTCCCGAGTGCCGCGATCCGCACCGCTTCCTCGCCATTGCCCTCGAGACAAAGCGCGTGCGCCGGGAGCACGGCAAGCGCTGTATCAGCATCCGGTATGCCAAGGAATGTTGAGGGTATTGCGTCGACAAAGGTATGGGTGATAAGGGCGGAAAAGAGGGCACATGCAAGGGCAACAGGCCCGAGCAGGGAGAGGAAAATGACCTGGAGACCGACGAGGACGCCTGCAAGGGTATTTGCATGGACACCGGGAATGATCCCGCTTATCGTCCCCAGTATCACCCCGGCGAGGACACCCAGCAGGATCTCAATCATCAATGATATATATATGGTATTGTGAATAAAAATTAACCGAAATGCATACCATCATCTCCCCGCGAATACTACACCAAGGCAATCCGCCATGAAGATCGCAGTCACACGCCTGAAAGGAAAAGAGAAGAGCGACGCTTCCCGCTGCCGTGCCTGCGGCCACGAATGCTATAGCGTCCACCCGCTCAGGTCAGAGCTGCGTGAGAAGGAGATCGCCGCCTTCATTGATGCAGCCTCCGCAGGAGAGTTCGACTGCATCTTCTTTACGAGCGCCCTGCCGGCGAAGATCATCGCCCCCCGCCTCTCAACGTCTGCACGGGTGATAGCAATCGGCCCCCAGACTGCAAACGAGCTCAGGGAATACAATGTTGAGTGCGAAACGCTCACCAGTTTCTATTCCCGGGACTTCGTGCCGTACCTGGGCGACTGGATCAAGGGGAAGCGGATCGGTATCCCCCGGGCAGATGTCCCGAACCAGAAACTCCTTGACGCGATAACAAACGCAGGGGGGACCGTCAGCGAGTTCCGGTGCTACGGGCTTGAGCCGACCGGTGAGGACCTCCCCCTTGACGATGCAGACGCAATCCTCTTCACCAGTGCCATGTCCTATACCAGGGCCCGCTGGACTCCCCGGGACGGCCTGCTTGTGATGGCAATCGGCGATATCACTGCCGCTGCCATGCGTGCCGGGGGGACGACTCCCGTCGTGGTCGGCGATGGTTCACTCGAAGGCTCCCTGGCTGCTTTGAACGCATCCCTAGGAAAGACCGGGAGTATCTGATATGGAAGTCCCCCACCTGCCTGAGGGTCCGGAGACGATCCATCTCTGGAGCAAGGCCGGGATCATCGTTGTCGACAAGCCTCGCGGACCCTCTAGCCACGAGGTAGCCGCGTGGGTGGGAAAGATGCTGGGGTGCCAGGTGGGCCACTCGGGCACGCTCGACCCACAGGTATCCGGCGTGCTGCTGGTCATGCTCGGCAACGCCGTCCGCCTTGCCCCGCTCCTGCTCCAGCACGACAAGGAATATGTCTGCCTGATGCGGCTGCACGGGGATGTGGACCGGGAGCGAATCGATAAACTCGCAGAGGAGTTCACCGGCCGGCTCTACCAGCGACCGCCCCGGAAAAGCGCGGTGAAGCGGAACCTCCGTATCCGCGAGGTCCACAAACTGGAGATTCTCGACGTGGAAGGCCGCCTCGTCCTCTTCCGGGTGCACTGCGATGCCGGTACTTATATCCGCTCGATCTGCCACCACATGGGGTTTGCTTTGGGCGTCAGCGCCCACATGGTGGAATTGCGCCGGACCCGCTCGGGCACGTTCCCGGAATCGTCGATGTATACCCTGCACGATGTGCAGGACGCAGCTGTTGCGGCACGGGAGGGAGACCGGTCCGCGTTGGAGAAGATGATTGTATCTGTCGATGCAGCCGTCCCCGAGCTGCCAATCGTGCTTGTCCGCGATGGGGCAATAGATGCGCTCTGCCACGGCGCCTCGCTTGCCGGCGTGGGCGTGGTCAATACGATGGAGTTTGCAAAAGACCAGACCGTTGCCGTGCTCTCGGAGAAGAAGGAGTTCATCTGCCTCGGAAAGGCGCTCGTGCCGTCGGGTTCTTTCAGCCCCGGCGACACCGGGCTTGTCATCGCGCCAACCACGGTCTTCATGCAGCCCGGCACCTATCCCCGTGCCTGGACAAAGTCCGACAAGGTCTACCCGTCAAAAGCGGAGAAGAAGGCAAAACAAAAAGCGGCAAAGCCGAAGTCCCCGCGTCCCGCGGGAAGATCGGGGAAGCCTGCCGGCAAGAAGTCCTTCGGAAGACCTGCCCGGAGACCGGACAACCGGGGCCAGAAGAAGAGATACCATTAAAAAAAGCCCCGGCTAACAAATAGGATACACTTTTTGCTGAGGTAGTCTAGCGGTAGGGCGCAGGCCTGGAAAGCCTGTGGTGCGAAAGTGCCTCGGGGGTTCAATTCCCCCCCTCAGCGTTTTATTATTTTTCTGGTTCGCGTGAGGGGGGTATCAGGGACACCCCCCTGGCGTTCCGGAAAAAATTCGTGCAGACCCCCCCTGCATGCGGGTGGGGGGGTATCCGAAAGACCCCCTCCCCCCTTTGGCCGGAACAGACCCCCCGTTACCAGATTTGAGTGGGCCCGGACTGGCAGTCCTCTCCCGGTACCCTCTCTGAAAAGACCCGTGCAGTATTGCGTACATCCCAGTTTTGAGTTGGGGGGTATCCGGGACACCTCCCCTCCCCTTCCGTTTTCAAAACGATCAGACCCCCACCCTGCCTGACAGGGGGTATCCCGGATCCCCCCCTTCATGTGGCTGAAAAACCGGAAAAAGGGACAACCGGACCGGATAGCGTGATACTCTTTACGTCGAGGAATACAGGTGTACAGGAAATTGGACCGGGCCGTGGGAGGTAGGGGGGTATGCGGGAGACCCCCCCCACCATGAAAATTTTAGTGGGGGGTAGCTACCCCTCCTCCAGCAGGACCCACCCCCCTCCATGCCATTTTCAAACCTGCAGGACAAGACCCCTACCCACCCCTGCCACTGAGGGAGGGGTGGGCTGGGGTCCTTTATTGCACTGGCAGCGAAACCTGTTCACCTGAACATACCGACAGAGCCCTGTTTTTCAGCCAGACCGGAAAACAAAAACGTGGAGGGGTAGCTAGCCCTCCCTTGGCGGGGGGGTGGGTAGGGGTCCCTCATGTGGTGGGGGGGTCCCTGCTGCCGGATCCGGCCCGGGACAATGAGAAGGGTGGGTACCCCTCCTGCATTTTTCCCGCACCGGGGCCCGTCAATAAACCTGCCGAAAGTTTATTGCTCTTCCAGGCAGTTTCTGGCAAAAGCAAGATACTCCGGAACGACCTCGAACCCGAGGAAATGCCTGCCTTCCTGTTTCGCCACCAGCGCGACTGTGCCGGAGCCGAGGAACGGGTCGAGAACGAGGTCGCCCGGATTGCTTGAGTACAACAGGATCTTCCGGACCAGTTCACGGGGGAGCTTCGTGGGCGTCTTCTTCTTCCCCTTCCAGTACTCGCGGTTGATCACCCAGACATCCTCGGGATAATGGTCGATCTTGTTGAACGTGTACTGTTCTGGGTCCTTTGCCACGAAGAGGATGTGATAGTGGCTGGTCACGTATTTCTTCTTCGTGAAAACACCGAACTGGTACTTCCAGATAAGGTGGTTGATGGTGGTGAGCCCCGCATCATCGATCCCTTCGAGAATGTCCCGGAGCCGGTTCCACCCGGAAAAGATGTACATGCTGCCGGCCGGAGAGAGAACACGGGCCGCTTCAGCGATCCACTGGCGCGTGAACTCACCGTACTCTTCTTCCGGCACCTCGCGATAGCCTTCGAGGACATTGGCCCCCTTCCGGTTGTAGTTCAGACGCTGGGCCTTAAAATCGATGGCAAACGGGGGGTCGGTGACGATGAGGTCGACCGTGCCATCCGGGATGCGGGGGAGAAGTTCGAGCGCGTCGCCCTGGTACAGGGTATCCGGCCGGAATGCGCCGGGCTTCTTCATTCAGCTCTTCCCGCCGGCGTCCCGCCCCATCTGGAAGGCCTTTGCATTGATCTCAATCGTCTTTTTCGGGACCAGCCGCTTCACTGCTTCGAGCAGGTTCTCCGGTTTCAGCGGGATCCACCGGGAAGCCGCGCCCAGCATCACGACATTCTGGGAGAGCGGGCTCCCCGCCTCGGTTGCGATGCGGTCTGCCTCGATAAGGCAGAGGCCGTGTTTTTTGAGTGCGGCGATAATCTCATCCTCGGTCGGGGGAGTGAGTTTCTGGGTATAGACTGACGTCGGTATGACAAGGTTCCTGCTCACAACCGCAGTTCCCTCCTTTTTCAGGTAATGGGAGTACCGCAGCGCCTCCAGGAGGTCAAACGAGATCAGGAGGTCTGCCTGCCCCGGGGGAATGAGGGGGCCGTACAGCCCGTCGATGCGAATATGGCTCTCAACCGAACCGCCGCGCTGGGCCATGCCGTGGGTCTCCGCACCCTTGATGTGCCTTCCCTCGATGAGGCAGGCCTCGCCAAGGATATTGGATGCAAGGATCGTGCCCTGCCCGCCGATACCGACAATCAGGATGTCGAAGCTGCCGGTCATTTCTTTCTCTCCTTGCCAATCGCCCCGACAGGACAGAGCTGGGCGCAGACCGCACAGCCGCTGCAGAGATCATTGATCCGCGCTTTCTCATCGGCGAATTCTATCGCCGGACAGCCGAACCGTACACAGGTCCCGCACCCGGTGCAGGCTTCGGTGTCGACCTCGTAACGCCCGCGCTTCACGCCCATGCGGCGGGCAGTGATGACGCACATCTGCTTGGCGATAATGACTTTGACGCCCTTCCTTTTCTTTGCCTCCGAGAGGACATTCACCATGCCGGTGACGTCGTACGGGTCAACGGTCTCGACAAAGGTCGCCCCGCAGGCCCGGCAGACCGCATCGAGCGAGATTGCCGGGGTCTCCACGCCGCACGCCGTCAGGCCGGTGTTCGGGTTCGGCTGGTGGCCGGTCATGGCCGTGATCCGATTGTCGAGGATGACGACAGTCATGTTCGCGCCATTGTAGACGGCGTTCATCAGGCCCTGGATCCCTGTGTGCAGGAACGTGGAGTCCCCGATCGTACAGACCACATCATGAGTCTCACCGGAGTGGGCGATCCCGCTGCCAACCGTTATTGACGCGCCCATGCAGATGGTCGTGTCCACGGCCCCAAGCTGGAGGCCGAGGGTATAGCACCCGATGTCGCTAGGGTAAACTGCGTCGCGGAAGACCTTCTTTATTGCATAGAAGGCCCCGCGGTGGAGGCAGCCCGCACAAAGGATCGGGGGGCGGACCGGCAGGTCCGTGACGGGCGCGGGCGCGGCAAGCGGGCTTTTTTTGAGGATGCCTGCCTTCTCCATGATGGCCGCAACTGCCTGCGGCGATAACTCTCCTTCGTAGGGTGCATACCCGTTCTTCTTGCCAAATACCGGGACCGTGCCTGCCACCTGCCGTACCGTCTCCTCGACTTCCGGTGCAAGTTCTTCGATAACCAGGACTCTTTCGTGTTTCCTGACGAAGTCACCGAGCCATTCCTCATCAATCGGGTATGCCCCGATCTTCATGAAAGAGACCCCTTCCGGCAGGAGTTCCTGCACATAGGTAGCCCCGATACCACTCGCGATGACCGCAGTCTTCCCGCGGATCTCGTACCGGTTCAGGCCAAGGTCCACGAGCCGCTTCCGGATGGCGGGCTGCTTCTCGTTGAGCTTCTTGTGAAGTACGCGGGTATGGGCCGGAATCACGACATATTGCCGTGGGTCTTTTTTGAACTCGCCCTTCCGTGTGCTCTTTGTCACAGGTCCGAGCCCCACATCACCCTTCGAGTGGCAGATGCGGGTCGTGGGACGGAAGATCACCGGAATACCAAACTCCTCGGAAAGGGCGAATGCCTCAGAGACCATGTCGTGCGCTTCCTGCACGCTCGCCGGGTCCAGGCAGGGCACCCGCGCGAAGTGCGCATAGCACCGGGTGTCCTGCTCGTTCTGGGAACTGTGGGCGAACGGGTCGTCCGCGCTCAGGATGACAAGGCCCCCGGTCACACCAGTATAAGCGCTCGTCATCAGCGGATCGGCAGCAACATTCAGCCCCACATGCTTCATGGTGCAGATTGCGCGGACACCGCACCAGGCTGCGGCAAGCGCGTTCTCCAGCGCCACTTTCTCGTTCACCGACCATTCAAGGTAATACGGCCGTTCCGGCTGTGCCCGCAGCGTATCGATCACTTCGGACGAGGGCGTACCGGGGTAGCCGCAGACAAAGTCCACACCCGCTTCGAGACAGGCATGCGCTATTGCTTCATTCCCAAGGAGATACTTCCGTTCCATGATCCCAGTTCCGTATAATTACCGTGGTCTTTTTACACATATCCCTATCTAAAGATCCCGGACAGGATCCGTTACCTGCGCTTGTGGATTCACAACCTATAAAAACTCCGGTGGAGTAGTAATTAGGGTAAAATCCAACCAACTATCGGGCCCGTAGCATAGCCAGGTGGTGCGCCCGGCTGATAACCGGGAGGTCATGAGTTCGAATCTCATCGGGCCCATCGCATTTTCATTGTTTTTGCTAATTTTACAATACCTTCACAGCAACGAGACCTGATGGTCTTTTTCATTAGAATAAAAAAAAGGGGCGCAGGATCATTCCTGCTGTTTTTTGCCGAACACGTACCCGATGACAATCTCCAGCGAGGCAAGGAGCGCCTCCTCATTCTTAAGATAGTCATGCATTGCGCGGTACAGCATGAACATGATGTCATAGCCGTAGACCTCGAGCGCCCTCTTTGCTGTGACGGGATTGAGGTAGGAGTCGGTCAAAAACCCGTCGAAACTGTACATCAGTTCGAAGAAATCCCCGTCCTCTGAGAGGACACAGAACTGGTCGACAACGGGCATTGAGGGGTTGTCGGGGCGGAACGCGGAGGGCTGTTCGGACTTTCCGAGGATGATCATCTTCTGGGGATAGTACTGGGGGTCGTAGATCTCCCCCTTGGTGTCCTGCTTGCCCTTCTTGAGCATGTTGAGGCCCACGATCTTCACCACCGGGATTGCCGATGTTGCCATATTTTGTAAGAGCCGGGCCTCGTTCTCCCGTATCGTTTCCGCCAGTGCCTTCTCGTTCTCCTGCAGTGCCTCAATCTTCTGCATGAGGGCGTCAAATCCCTTCTCGACATCGTCCATTCTCAAAAACTCCCCGTGTAACAGTCTGTATCAAAGATAAGAAGTGTTCATGCCCGAGCTATAAAACGACTCCTTTCCGGTACCCGGTCATCCCCATGACAAAGGACATGCTGCAGGAAACGGTGAAAGGGTGACAACATGAAATATTTGGTATCCCCCCAAACTTTATCCGCGATCACCGATAACCAAGGATAGATGACACCGGTCGAAGGGCTCGAACTGGCCCCACGGAAGGTCGGGTTTCTCCGCTTCCTTTCAGAACGGGGCGGCAGTGCGCGGACAACGGAGATCGCCGCCCACTTTGGCGTTGATCCCTCCACGATAACCAAGATTATCGGGGATCTGGCAGAGACTGGATACCTGCACCATACCCCCTACTATGGCGTAAGCTTGACCGATGAGGGGAAGCAGTACGCGCAATTCCTGGTGAAGCGTCACCGGATCTTAAGCCTCCTCCTTGTCAGGAACGGGCTCTCCCGCGAGGATGCATGCCGGGAGGTCTCCCGGTTCGAGAGTTTCATCTCCCGCAACGCAATCGACACCATGTGCCGGGCCATGGGCCACCCGCAACTGGGCGCCTGCGGGGAGATCACCCATGATGATGGATGCTTGGCTGAGAATGCACGGCATGAACACGGGAAGAAACGGATCGTGCGCTCGTGAGCCCGTCCATGATCGCAGAACACATCCCGGACCTCGACATCATCACCAGCTGCGCCGAACGGCAGGATTCGGTCTTCTCCCGGGCAAGTCCCTGGACCAAGCTCATCCTGCTCATCCTGATCGTCCTCACAATCACCATCACGAGCAACCTCCCTATCCTTTCCGCCCTGTACACCGTGATTTTCGTATCCTGCATTGCTGCCGGACTCCCCATGAGGAAGATCATTGCCTGGTACGCCATGCCCGTGATCTTTGTGCTCTCGCTTGTGGGGATCCTGGCGTGGACAGAGCCCGGCGTCCCGCTCTTCTCCATTCCTGTCGGAGGGTTTGTTCTCACGCTTACCGACCAGGGCATCATCCTTGTCGTTACCCTGCTCGTTAAGGCGCTCATCTCGGTCACGTTTTCGCTCTTCTTCCTCATGACCACGAAGTATGCCCACTTCTCGGCCATGGTTTCCCGCATCTTTCCTTCGCCGCTCGACCAGGTCTTCCTCCTTGCCTACCGCTTCCTCTTCCTGACCCTTGCCATGGCCGCATCCCTCTTAAAGGCAGTCCGCTCACGGGGTGGGGGACTCATCCGATCCATCCGGGTCCAGGGGCGCCTCTTTGCCGGTATCTTCGGCCTTGTCTTCATCCGTTCCTTCGAGCGTGCTGAACGCGTCGAGAAAGCAATGGTGGCACGGGGATATAACGGGTCATTTTCCGCCCACACGAAGATACCCGGGCCGGGGATTGCCGGGTATGCGCTGATCTGCGCAGGATGTTCTGCAGTATTCCTGCTCGTCTGGATCTCCCCGCATGCGGCTGGAGGGTGGTGAACCATGACAATCATGCGCCACGATCCCGACCACCTGCACTGCGAGCATGAGGATCCCTCGCGTGAACTGATCCACGTTGACTGCGCCAGTCATACGTATCCTGACGGGAGCGTTGGGATCCATGAGATGTGTTTCCATGTCTTAAAAGACGAGATCGTTGCCCTGTGCGGCCCCAACGGCTCGGGCAAATCCACGCTCATCGAGCACCTGAACGGCCTGCTCCTTCCCACAAAAGGCGATATCGTGATTAACGGCAGGTCGGTCACCCGCGGGGAACGCGAGGGCCTCTGGAAAGAGGTGGGGGTGATCTTCCAGCGTTCCGAGGACCAGTTGTTTGCACCAACGGTCCTTGACGATGTCATGTTCGGTCCGCTGAACCTGGGCATGGCACCGGAAGAAGCGAGAACGGCGGCGCTCGAAGCGCTTGAGGCAGTCGGTGCCGCAGAACTTGTGGGTAAGCTGCCCAATTACCTGAGCGGCGGGCAGAAGAGGCTTGTCTCGATAGCCGGGATCCTTGCCATGAAGCCGCGGATTATTGCCATGGACGAGCCGACCTCCGATCTGGATCCCGTCCACAGTGCCCGGATTGAACGTCTCATCGTGGAGCTGAAAACACGGTATGGCATCAGTGTCGTGATCGCCACTCACGACCTCGAACTCGCGGCACGGATCGCAGACCGCATCTGCCTTGTCAGAAACGGGGCGGTCTTTGCAGAGGGGAGTCCGCGCGATGTGTTCTATGACTCCGATCTGATCCATGAGGCGGGGCTGAAACAGCCGGATACGGTCAAGACATGGCTTGAGTACTGCAGGTCACAGGGAGGGAAACGGGACGAGCGGCCTGTCACAAGGGTGGAACTGGTGCGGCTGCTCGGGACAGGTCCTGGCAGGTAACCGGAATGTAAGGACCCGGAAAGTTTGGGGTGTTACCAAACATTTCCTCATGTTTTTATGTTTCCCGGAATAATGGTTGATCAGACAGCATCGTTCACCCGGGGAGGAATGAGAAACCATGGCACACATCCATCTCGAAGACGGGGCGTTCCCGCTCACCTGGGTCCTTGTCTGGTGGCTCCTTGCCCTTGCATGCATCGGGATTGCACTCTGGATCTTACGGTCTCAGAGGCGAAAGGATACCGGCAGGATCACCGTTGCCGCGTTTGTGACGGCAGCAGCCTTCGCGCTCTTCCAGGTCAATATCCCGCTCTTTGGCGGAGTCCACCTGAACCTGACACCCCTTGTCGGCATCCTTGCCGGGCCGGTGCTCGGTTCCCTCGTGATACTGGTCATTAATATCCTCTCGGCAGCCATCGGCCACGGGGGATGGGGCCTTGTAGGGGCAAACGTGCTCGTGAACCTTGCCGAGGTTCTCATTGCATGGGCGGTCTTCCGGGGATCCCGCACGTTCATTCCCGATCTCTTCTCCCGGGCAGCGATTGCCACATTCGCCGGACTCTTCTGCGGCAACCTCATCATGATCGCGATCATTTTGCTCTCCGGGGTCCAGGGGATAGCCCAGTCATCGGGACAGGTCCTTGCCGGCCTCTCTCTCATTGTCGCCGTGAACATGGGAGTGGCCGTGATCGAGGCGCTCATCTCGGGACTCATTGTGCGATATATCGGGAATGTCCGGCCGGACCTTCTGGGAGAGCAGGGACGATGACAGGGCTTCTGGAAAAGCGGGGGCTGATTCTCTTCTGCTTGATCGCAGCCATCCTCCTTGCAGCCGCGATCCTGGCATTCCAGGCAACCGGGCCGCAGGGTATCGAGGAACGGTTCCATTCGGCCGCCGGCCTTTCTTTCGAGGAGCATGGGGAGGATGCAGGACACGGAGAGGACGGTGGTACCGGGTTTGCCATCGAAGGCAACCCGCTGCTGTACGGGATACTTCTCTGTTGCCTTGCACTCGGCTGCGCTGCTCTTTACTATCATTACCGGATCTGAGCAGGCCACATTCCGGTGTGGACGTGCAGTCAGGTCACCCGCTCACCAATGAAAAAGTACTTCCGGTCTTTCCTGAGCACGGCATGCCCTTCATATCCCACCGGCAGGTCCTCATTGATGACGATGCCCTGGTAGGCCGGGGAACGGGCCATGACGGAACCTTCCCGGATCGTTTCCGTGACAATGAACGGGACCTCCCGCCCAAGCCAGGGCCGGTTTACCTCTGCATAGACCTGTTCGGAACAGGACAACATGATGCGGGAGCGATTCTTTTTGACGGAATCTAGGATGTCCTTTTCCTGCGAGAGGGGCGTGAAAGGCCGTTTCGAGTACCGGGTCACGTTCACCTTGTTTGGCCGGAGGCGGCGGATGAGGTCGATCGAGGCGGAGAAGTCCTCCTCCGTTTCCCCGGGGAACCCGGCGATCATGTCGGTCATCACCGTGATCTCCGGGTAGCGTTTCCTGAATGCGGCGATAATCCTGCAGAAGTCCCGGACCGTATACTGCCGGCCCATCCGTTCCAGGATGGTGTCGGATCCGGACTGTACCGGAAGGTGGAGGAATCGAAAGATCCTTTCTGCGGAGAAGGCATCAATGATCGCATCGAGATCGTCCATGACCGTTGCTGGATTCATCATCCCGACACGGATGCAGTAGCTCCCCGGGGGATCGCCAATATCGTTCAGCAGGCCGGCAAGGGACAGGCCGATATCCTTTCCATAGGAACTGACATCCTGGGCCGTCAGTTGGATCTCTGCTGCACCACACGCGGCATATGCTGCCACCTGCCTGCGGACCTCGTGCAGGGGAAAACTCCGGAGCGGGCCCCGTGCCTGCCGAGTGATACAATAGGTACAGGTGCCGTTGCACCCCTGTGCAAGCTGCACAATCCCCACACTGCCGGCGGCAACCGTGCCCACCCGGCGGTACCACTCCTGTATTGCATCCGGTGCAATGAAACCGGGATCGCAGACCGAGAGGATAGCCTCCTTCTGGACCTGAGGCATGCAGCCTGTAACAAAGAGATCCCGGTCCCGCAGCGCCGAGAGCCTGCGAAGCATCCGCCGCTCTGTCGGCCCGACCACCGTGCAGGTATTGACGATGACAACGTCGGCATCATCCACAGAATCGGCAATACTGCAGCCCCGGTGTTTCAATACCTCGGTGAGTTTGGCCGTATCCCCGAAATTATACCGGCACCCGTAGGTTTCGATACAGACCCTCCGGTTGCAGAGCCCGGGCGGAAGGTTATCATAGTCACCGGATTGTGGTTCACCAGGTGCCATCGTTTCGCCATATGATATTTCCGGACACAACACTTAACCGATTGCACCCGTAACCTGTTTACCATGTTACGGATCGGGCTGCTCGGCTGCGGCAACATCGGGCATATCATTGCACGCCATGCAGGCCGGTTCACGATCGTGGCAGTGTTTGACCAGGTCCCCGATCGCGCCCGGGAGATCGAGGCAATTTCCGGTGCAACTGCGTACCGGGAATTCGATTCCTTTATCCAGGCTGGCTTTGACATCGTGGTCGAAGCCGCGTCAGTCAGCGCGGTCAAACGGCATGCGCCGGACGTGCTGGCTCACGGAAAAGACATGGTGATCATGAGCGTCGGCGCCCTGACCGACCCGGGCTTCCGGAACCTGATCCGGGCAAAGGCCCGCGAGAACGGCAGAAAAGTCTACATTCCGAGCGGGGCAATCTTCGGCCTCGACAACCTCAAGATCGGGAGGATATCGACACTCAGAAAGCTCCTGCTCCGGACAACCAAGAGCCCTGCAGCGCTGGGAATCGAGGCGCACGAACGGCGGCAGATCTTTGCCGGGAAGGCCAACGAGTGTATTAAATCCTTCCCGAAAAACGTCAATGTGTCGGTTGCCATGAGCCTTGCTGCCGGCATGGATGCCGATGTCGAACTCTTCGTTGATCCCGCGGTGGACCAGAACGTCCACGAACTCTTCATTGAAGGAGACTTCGGCGAGACCTATGTCCGCGTCACCAACATGCCCAGCCCCGACAACCCTGCAACCAGTTACCTTGCCGCCCTCTCCGTGCTCTCGCTCCTGGAGAAGATGGACGACCCGATCGTTGTCGGAACATAAGGGATGAAGATGGGATGGGTATGACGGTTCTCGATGAATTGCTTGATTTCCTCAAAGAAGATACCCCTGCGGGCGATGTGACGTCAGAAGCGGTTATTCCCGATATCACCTGCACGGCCGCCATCCGCGCGGAACAGGATGGCACCCTTGCCGGGATAGAAGAGGCGACACTCCTCTTCACCCACTTTGGTATCGCGGTCACGAACGGAAAACGGGATGGTGACACGGTAAGAAGGGACGAGTCCGTTCTCACCTTTTCAGGAACTGCGAAAAACATCCTCCTTGTCGAGCGGACAGCGCTCAACATCCTCGGGCGGATGAGCGGTATTGCTACCCGCACGGCAGCCATGGCGGCAATCGTGAGACGCGTGAACCCGGCATGCCGGGTGGCCGGCACCCGGAAGACCTGCCCCGGCTTCCGGAGGTTTGACAAGAAAGCCGTGCAGATCGGCGGGGGCGATCCCCACCGGATGAACCTGAGCGACGGGATCCTGATCAAGGACAACCACCTTGCTATCGTGCCTCTCGAAAAAGCCATCCATAAGGCCCGGGCGCACTCGGCGTACAAGAAGATCGAAGTCGAGGTTGAATCGGCCGCAGATGCCGTACGGGCTGCCCGGGCCGGCGCAGATATCATCATGCTCGACAACATGATGCCGTTGCAGGTGCAGGAGACGCTTGCATCGCTTCAGGAAAACGGGGTACGGGACCGCGTTGTCATCGAGATCTCCGGGGGAATCGATGAGGAGACGCTTCCGAACTATGCGGCCTGCGGCGTAGATGTGATCAGCATGGGTTCGCTCACCCATAGCGTGCGGAACATCTCCTTCAGCCTTGAGATCCGACCGGTCACCACTGCCTGAACCGATCTTTTCCTTTTTTATTCCCTCACCCGTGAGATTCGGGAAAGAAACCATTATCTTGGGTCATCCCAAATGGGAGGTTGTTGAGGGAACAATGCAGGAGAATGAGGTGTCACCCCCATTACCGGAACCAGCAGGGCCGGCCAGTGTGGAAGACCCGGAAGTGATCGAAGAGCGGCGGAAGCGCCGCGTCCGCGGCCTGATTGCCCTGCTGAAGGATCCCAACCTGAATTTCCGCTGGCAGGCTGCGGAGATGCTCGGGCCCGAGCGCGATCCGGAAGCTGTCGGCCCGCTCATCGAAGCCCTGAAAGACCCGTATGTCGATGTCCAGTGGCTTGCCGCAAAGTCGCTGGGCCAGATTGGGGACAAACGGGCGCTGGAGCCCCTGCTGGAGGCATCGGCATCAGATAACAAATGGTTACGGGAAGGTGCTGCGTGGGGTCTTGGGAAACTGAAAGATCCCCGGGCTGTTGACCGCCTGATCGTTCTCCTCAAGGATATGAAGACCCGTGTCCGGAAAGTGGCAGCCTGGGCGCTGGGGGCAATCGGAGACAGGCGCGTCGTGCCCAACCTGACCGAATCCTTAGGCGATCCCGATGCGACAGTCCGCGAGGCTGCGCGAAATGCGCTACTCTCTATGGGTGCCGAGCCGCAGGAGCCGGCCGGGTCCCCGTCGCCATCATAACCATCACCTCCTTACGGGACGATCCACACGCTGTTTTCCTGTCAGGGGTGCGTCGTAATCCGAAGATCATCGGTATTGCTGACCACGATCTCCTTGTTCCCCCGGTACGTCTCCACGATCCCAAATGCCCGTACCGTATCGTTCCGGTGTATCACGCGCCCCTGAGCGACAGGTGCCGGAACAAAGATGGTGGTATTTGCCACGAGAAGGGTGAGATGCCCGCCATTTTCAATAAGGTTCACCCTGCTGACAGTCCCCTCGATGACAACCAGTTCGCCGTCCGGCGAGTCACCGGAGAACGGCCGGGCGAACGGCTCTTTCCCGATAAGGGTCAGGGCACTGTTTGCCGTGATGACGACAACCGCCACCCCCACAAGCAGGAGAAGGGCGATGCGTTCCTGGCGCATGAACATGGACTATCGTATAAAAATTATTGTATAAATAACCGACAAGTTGATATGTTAACAGTGTTAACATCACTCACATGCAACCAGCAACACTACCACCATCCTCGAAGACGGTGCTCCAGATCCTGGATGCCGGCGGTTCGATGACCCACAAGGACATTGTCCAGCAGAGTCGCCTTGCACCGCGGACCGTCCGGTATGCGTTAAAGAAACTCAAGGAGCGCGGCCTCATCATCGAGAAGTTCAACTTCCGGGATGCCCGCCAGATCATCTACCAGAACAGGTCATCCTACGTGGAAAAGCCCCAGAGTGCATTTGCATGACCAAGCACTGCTGTACCCTGATGCACTGCGACACCATGGTCAGGAACCTTTTGCCCCCCATGCGGGCCGAGATGGTCTTCCGCCTGGTGCAGAAGCAGGGACTGAGCCAGAGCGACGCGGCAAAAAAACTTGGTGTCACGAGAGCGGCAGTCTCCCAGTACATGAGCAGGAAGCGGGGTGCAGGAGAGGTCGAGATCTCCTCAGAACTTGACCTGATGATCGACCGCTGGGCTCTTGCCGTTGTTACGGGTGAGAGCGACATCAATCTCTGTGATGTATGCCAGTGTGCCAAACAGAAGACCCCGTTCTGACCTTTTCTCATCAAACAATTCCGGGATAGTTCTCCGGCAACTCAGGATTACGTCCTCCTGCGATAGTACCCGTATCCCAGCAGGGCAGCAACAACCAGCAGCGCTATTATAAATTTTGCATAATCCGTTCCAGGACCGGGTGTCTTTACGCCCGGGTTCCAGTCCTCTTCGAACACGGACGTAAAATACTCTGCAACACCGGGATGGTCGATGATTACACCGGCCTCCCGGTTGAAATTCGGGGAGTTGCTGTTCCAGTTGACACTGCTGACCAGAACCTTTCTGCCGTCGACAATGACCCCTTTGTTGTGGATCTTCGCAAGACGGCTTATTTCCAGGTCTGCCAGCCGGGCTTCGAGCGGGAGGTGTTCGGCCGTGGCAATGCGGTTGATGATTTCTACCATCTCGTCATTGTCATTTTTTCCTTCGGTATTGTACCAATAGGAGTCCAGAAGGACCCGCACTGTGACCCCGCGGCGTGAGGCATCGATTGCCGCAGCGAGATAAGGGTTCAACGTGAACCGGGTCTCGTTGGTGATATAGGCTTCCTCGATATCGATGCTCTTCTCTGCAGAGGCGATCAGTGCCGTCACCTGGCTGCTGGTGTCGGGCGCAAGGACAGGGCTGACGGTTGCACCGGTAAACGTCTGCGGGTGAAATACCGGTGTGTGCGTCTCCGTGGAGATGACTTCTCGCCGTCCGGGCCCGCCGGAATAAGGGACAACAGATGGGCTCCGCAAGTCCTCCTGGAAAACCGTGGCGAAATATCCTGCCATGGCAGGATCGTGCACGACAACGCCCCACCCCCGGTTGCCCGAGATCCCTTCCGGTGCAAATCCGTTGTACTTGAAATTCTCACTCACGACAAGGACCGTTGTCCGGTCGATGACAACATACTTGGCATGATCATACCGGTAGGGAGCATGTGCGGTCCCGGACGACACCATTGCATACACAGGGATCCCGCTCCGGTTCAGGTCCCACAGCGCTGCTTTCTCTTCTTCACCGATACCCCCGACCGGCCCTCCTTCAACGAGAACCGTTACCGTGACACCACGCGCCCGGGCGCGTGCCAGCGCATCCGCCATGGCCGGGCTCGAAAACTCGTATACATTGAGCAGGATCTCCCCGGATGCGTTGCCGATCACCGACAGGAAGGCCTCATCGGAACAATCCGGGGAGACGAACGCCGTTACGGTCACGTCAGAGAAATCTGCTGGGAGGAAGCGGGACTGCCCGAGCATGAGTGGGCGCGGATCCCATATTCCTCTCTCAAGAAAATGCACCTGCCCTTCGCGTGCCGCAACATCACGGGGCCAGGATACCTGCTGAATGAGAGTTCCCCGGTCGTATACCATGAGCGAGTCGTTGGCATTGGCCATGCGCAGGGATTTGCTGCTGATCACGTCCGGAACCACATCCGACGAATCCTGCCACTCATATGCCGGCGACCTCCCGTGGCTCTGGAGAAATGCAGTCCCGTTCCGTGCAATGGTCAGGGTACCAGCGATAGAACTGCCCGGGGGAAAGGAAAAACCGCTCTTTCCATCGGATACCGTGATCGCGTCCAGCGGGCCGTACCCCGAGAGAACAAGATACTCGTCGGGGTCACCTGCAAGGTAGGGATCCGGGCAGAACTCGGTGATCAGGACCGTCCCTGCTGCACCGGCTGTTGCAGGAATGACAAGAAGAACCATGAGGAGGAGGAGACAACGCATAGGTGAAGTGTTGCGTGTCAACTAACTTATATTGTGTGAAATATTTTTCTTTTGGGATGGTTAGATGGTGCCTGCACCGAAAAGAGAGAACAGAAGACCGCTGGTCGTGAAATTCGGAGGGAGCCTGTACGACAGCGTCCCATCGCTCATTCCCGTGCTCTCTGCATCCCCGCGCCCGCTCCTCATTGTCCCGGGAGGGGGGCCCTTTGCCAATGTGGTTCGGCAGGCAGGTCTCGACGACGAAATGGCACACTGGGAGGCAATCGCTGCAATGGACCGGTATGGAGAGTACGTGGCGTCATTTGGCCTGCCCGTCACAGAACAGCCTGTCCCGCCCGAAACGCCGACGGTCTTCCTTCCGCTGCGCTGCCTGAAAGAGCGCGACCCCCTGCCTCACTCCTGGGACGTCACCTCGGATACGATTGCCGCGTGGATTGCCGCAGAGCTCGGCCTCGACCTCATCCTTCTCAAATCTGTGGATGGGATCCCTTCAGGACTCGGGGTTCTCGATCAAGTGAGCGCGGTGGTGGAGACCGATGTTGTCGACCCGCTGTTCATCCCCTTTGTAATAAAAAACAAGGTCGAGACCTTCATCCTGAACGGGAGACACCCGGATCTCCTTGCAGGATTCCTCCGCGGCGAACCGGTATGGGGGACACAGATCAGTACAACCTTTTAAAGGTTCCAAAAGAGATACTATAGGAATCCCTGGAGGAGCCAACAATGTCAGATAAGAAGTGTACGTCCTGCAATGCCCCGCTTGCAGATGAAGGCGCAACCGAATTCGGATGCCCCGCGTGCGGTGTCGAGATCAGCCGGTGCTACCGGTGCCGGGAGCAGAGCATCCCCTATACCTGCCCCAAGTGCGGATTCGGGGGACCGTAAGTCATGGGCAGTGTCGCAGTTATCATGCGGGTCATGCCCGAGTCACCTGAGGTCAACCTCGAAGAGCTCAAGAAAGCCTTAAAGGAGAAGCTCCCCGGCATCCAGGATGTCAAGGAAGAGCCCATCGGCTTTGGCTTAAAGGCCATCAAGTTCGCGGCCATTGTCAACGATGCCGGTGGCGAGACAGACATGCTCGAAAAGACGATCGGTGCTATTCCCGGCGTCGAACGGGCAGAGATTATCGAAGTAACCCTGACATAACACGTCAGCCGGGTTTCTTTTTTTCGTTTTATTGCCGTTCCTGTTCCAGCGTTTTAATAACTGAATCGGTACTTGCGCGGATCTTTTCCACGGAATCGCGGAACGCGATCACTTCCGATTCGTCAAGCCGGATGGTGATGGGAAACACGCCCTGACGGTTGACACGGGCAGGCACCCCGATACAGATGTTGCCGATGCAGTGGACTTCCCTGTGGATGAAGGCAGAGACAGTGAGGATCCTGTTCTCGTCAAGCAGGATTGTCCGCACGAGGGTTGCGATCGCTTCTCCCGGGCCGTAAACGGTTGAACCCTTGTTCTGGATAATGCGGTGACCGCTGCATTTCACGGATTCGATGAAATCCTTGACCGGTAAGTGCGAGAACTCCGGCAGGTTCGAGATCTTGATACCGCCGATGGTGGTCGCAGACCAGAGGGGGACAAGGCTGTCGCCGTGCTCGCCGATGATACGGGTATGCACCTCGCTGACATGGACATGGAAGTAAGATGCAATCAGGGCCTTCAAACGCATCGAGTCAAGGTGGGTGCCAAGGCCGAAGACCTGGTGGGGCTTTAACATCGAAAACCGCAGGGCAACGCTGGTCATCACGTCGACCGGGTTGGTAACCACAAAAAGCTTGGTGTCCGGGGCGACCTTGCCGATGGTTTCTGCTATCGGTGCCACGATCCGTGCATTTTCCAGCGCC
>Ga0302250_1001091_pt1 | contig 21938 bp, 18 predicted proteins | sample AAG_RA_Asp_MG_FD_193536 | JGI IMG/M metagenome (GOLD analysis project Ga0302250, IMG submission 193536) | Enriched activated sludge microbial communities from anaerobic digester in WTTP, New Holstein, Wisconsin, United States - AAG_RA_Asp | ecosystem: Engineered > Bioreactor > Anaerobic >... | reverse complement strand
ATCAGAGTGATCAAACGTCGCCACTGGATCCCGTCTCTGATTGTTTCCTGGGGGATATAAACAGCATAACCTTTAACAAAAAGGCAGGGCCTCTATTTCCCTATTGACTACTGACAGCCATATCAGCCTGTTGTTTGAGCATCTCGCCCGGCGGATCATGCTATTGCAGGCCCTGCATGGCCCTGGTGGGCTCCAGCTTGAACAACTTGCAGTGCTGGTTGATCAGGCCGCTGCCATAACACGAGCAGATGCCGACATGCAGTGGCAGGCCATGGAGCGGATATCCAACCGCCAACAGGCCCGGATCAAGACCGGTGGACTCGTTGGCAGTATTAGGTATAGCGGCGATTTGTTGCCATTCGTTCCCTACCTGCGGGCTGGCGAAGTTATTCATGTCGGTAAGTCAACAACGTTCGGGTTTGGCCGTTATTCGGTACAGCACTCATAGACACAGCACTAAACTGCTACATAGGAGGAAATGATGGCATGGTACTACACCTTTGAAGCCAAAGAAATCCAGAGCTTCATCCTGCAGAGTGACAAATTGCGCGACATGGTCGGCGGCAGTGAACTGGTCGCGCAGCTCTGTGGCAGATTTCTTGTAGATTCATTGAAAGCCGTAGGCGTTAGTGACCCCGGTTCGGTCATTATCGCCAATGCGGCTGGCTGGGCGCGGCTGAAGTTTGATGAAGAGTCTCAAGCCAAGGAGTTTGCCTGTCACTGGCCGTTGATGGTCAGCCGCTACGCACCAGGCCTCAGGCTTGTGCAAACACTGTTGCCGATCCACGGGAATCTGCCGGATGTCATGCAACAGGCTATGGATCAGTTGCGTGCGGAACGCAACTGCAATCAGGTCAGTCTGCCTGAGATCGGACCGTTGGTTGAGCTTAACCCTCGCACCGGTATGGCTGCAGTAAAGGCGCCCTTTGACCGGCGGGCAAGTGCTGCGGTCCCGATTGATCTGCAAACATCCAGAAAGCGCAAGATTGCGGGAGCAGGTACAATAGTCAGAAAGATAGCGGCTGGTATGGAGATACCTTCTAATGCCTGGCCCTATGAGATCGAAGAGATCGCCTCTGACAAATCTGCCTATGTCGCGGTGATACATGCAGACGGCAATGACCTTGGCAGCATACTGATGCGGATCAGAGAACATCTCTGCAGTAATCCCGGTTCAGCCGTAGCAGTGTATCGTGAGCTGTCAGAATGTATCGACCGGATTACCGTACGTGCCGTGCAAGAAGCTACCGAGGCTGTCCTCGTACCTGATTATCAGGCGCGGAAAAAGAACAAGGTGGATGCAAAAATAGCTGCCCGGCCGATTGTTCTCGGCGGCGATGATCTGACGATCATAGTCCGTGCAGATCTTGCAGTGCCGTTCACCGTAACATTTCTGGAGGCCTTTGAACGCCATTCGCAAGAGCAGTTAGCGGATCTTAGAAACACCATCAAAGACTTTCCGGAGCTTCTCACCGCCTGTGCAGGCATCGCCTTTGTGAAAAAATCATATCCTTTCACCGCTGCCTATCAGATGGCAGAGACACTGTGCGACTACACCAAAAAACAGGCCAAGGCCGACCGGGATGCAAGAAAACAGGCGGACAAACATCTGCCAGTTCCCTCTTCCTTCACCTGGCACAGGATAACCAGCAGCATGACAGGAGGCTACGCCGATGTGCAGCGTCAGGAGCTGACCGGACGCGGATTTTTTGAAAACCGGCCGGTTCGTTTTTGGTTTGGCCCCTACGCAGTGGGCGGACAGACCGGCAACCTGCCGCTGCTTGAAACCATTAAAGGGCTATCCAAAGCGGTCAAAGACCTGCCGGGCGGATCAGTTCGCACCCTGATCAGTACGTTACACACTGATCCGGTTACTGCCCGCAAGGACTATGAACGGATCAGTGAGGTAGCTGGGCCTGAAAAGTCAGCTGCATTCAAATCATACCTGGAGCAACTTACCGAGCAGCCTGAAAATCCCCTCGTAAACGCCGACTGTCACACGCCGCTGGCAGATGCGTACCTGTTGGCAGAATTGGAGAAAGGAGCAGAACATGCCTAGCGCGCTGATAACCTTCTCATTCCTCTCCCCCTGGCAGATGGGGAGCGGCTTCGGTGAAGGTGCCCATCTTGATGCCCTGCCGGTCAAAACAGCTGCCGGGCTACCATATATCCCCGGACGCAGTCTCAAAGGGCTCTTTCGTGAAGCGGCCCAGCTTGCAGAAGAATGCGGCCAACTGCCGCCTGACACTACGGTAAACCTGTTCGGCACTCGTGACAGCGGAGTTTCCCGTTATGAGACCACACCAGGCTGCCTGCAGTTCACCAATGCGACCCTGGGAGAGGCCATGGAACAGTGGGCTCTCAATGAGCATAACTGCCAAGCCGTGCGCGAATTGTATATGCCGCTTGCCTCCACCGCCATAGACACCAACGGCCTGGCTGACGACAAGACCCTGCGCAAGATCGAGGTAGCCCTGCCGGTAAGCCTTACCGCAACCGTCTCTTGTTCGGTTGAACATGCCAACGACCTTGCACTGCTCCACAAGGTTGCCCCGTTGATCCGTCAGGCAGGGGCAGACCGCCATCGCGGGCTGGGGCGCGTGCAGGTAACCGTAACGGAGGTGGCGCCATGAAAACCCTGCACTTCACCGCCAGGCTCCTCGCTGATGCGGTCATCAGTGAGCGGGCCGCCACCACCGGCGGACACCGCACCCTCGACTATATCCCCGGTGCCAACCTGCTGGGGGCCGCAGCTGCACAACTGTATAACAAGGATCAGGCGGTATCGTTTCAACTCTTTCATTCGGGCAAGGTCCGTTTTGGCAATGCCTATCCGCTTTCCCCAACAAATGTGCCCACCCTCCCGGTACCGCTCTGCTGGCATCTGCCGAAGGGAGCCGAGGATAGTGATTACAAGAATGTTCGCAATCTCATCCATGCCAGCAAGGAGCAGTTTGATGAATGGGACAACCGGGGTGAACAGCAAAAACAGCTGCGTTCCGGCTATCTCTCCCCGTCCGGTGAAAAGGTAACGCCGTCCAAAAACTACCATCTCAAGACTGCCATCGATCGAACCAAACAGGGGATGGCAGACGAAGCGCAACTGTTCGGCTATCAGTCGCTGGCAGCCGGAAGCTGCTGGTACTTCAGCATCTCCTTTGACGACGATCTGAATCAACAGTTAGTCAACCAGGTCGCAGATGCGATTCGCGGCACCATCCGGGTTGGTCGCTCGCGCTCCGCCGAATACGGTCTTTTGGCGGTACAACGCACAGAAATCGCACCGTTTCAGTTTTCACCTGTTGCCGACGACCGCCTGCTACTCTACTGCCTCTCTGACCTGGCCCTGACAGACCCTCTGACCGGTATCTCCACCCTGATTCCCGATCCGGCAGCCCACTTTGGGCTTGCAGAGGGTTCATTCAATGCAGGCCGCAGCTACATCCGTGTCCGCAACTATGCGCCGTTCAACAGCACCAGAAAACGGTTCGATATTGAACGTCAGGTTATTGCCAGAGGCAGCGTGCTGGTCTTTGAACGTTCCGGTGGCTACGGCCTTGATGAGTTGCAACAACTCCAGCAGCGACTGGCTGCAGGAATCGGCAGTCACCGACAGGACGGCCTTGGCCAGATCCTGATCAACCCTCCGTTCCTGGCAGGTTTCAACTTTCAGCCATGTGAGGCGCAGGCAGTTACTCCTCCTGCTCTCGCATCAGCGCAACGACTGCCACCGCTTGCAGGCTGGCTTGAAGCCAGGGCGGCCGAACGGGCCGAAGAGGCTGCCGCTGTCAGAGAGGTAGATGGCTGGATCAGACAACTGGTGGAGGGACCGTGCCCCAAGAACAGTCAATGGGGCCAACTGCGTACCATCGCCGTTCAGGGGAAAGACCTTGCCGATATCGAACAGCGACTCAAAAAGCTCTGTTGTGAAGGGGTTTCGCAAAAGCAATGGGATAAGTCAGTAAAAATCGGCAGCGTTAAGATGAAATATCGGCAATTTATGCTTGAGACCGTACTCACCGCCGATTTAGGCCAGGTCCGTAAACGTCTCTACCTGCTCGGCAACCGCCTGCCCCGTCTCAGCAACCAAACCGGAAACGGAGGTGACCAATGACCGCCCCCCAGCACCCCTTGCGCTACCTGGCGCGGGTAACCATACAATTCGAAACCCCCTTTATCATCGGCGGTGCACAGGATGACCTGTTATATGACAGCGTCTTTGTCACCGATGCCAATGGTCTGCCAGCGTTCCCTGGCAGCTCTCTGGCCGGCATCCTGCGTCACGCCTGGGCTGATGCAGGGTACGGCAATGGAAATGACATCTTCGGTTTTCAGAAAAAAAAACAGGGTCACGGCTCTCGGCTTTCAGTATCCTGGGGTTGTATCCACAACCAGGAAGACCGGCCGGTAGAGGGGCTCATAGTGGATCGAACTGTCCTGGCAAAGGATCCGGTCCTGTCGGAATCACTGGTCACCACCGCCCGCGATCATGTTCGGATCAACCACAAAGGTACGGCTGCCAAAAGGGGCAAGTTTGATGAGCGTTCAGTCTCAGCAGGGCACCGTTTTACCTTTGAGCTGATGTTGGAAGGAAGCGAGGCTGACGCCGACAATTGGCAACGTCTGCTTTCCCTGCTCCGTTCTGACGCCATCAGGATCGGCGGCAAAACCAGGCGCGGCTACGGCCAGTTTAGCGTCGTAACCCTCAAGTCAGCAACCTTTGATATCAGCACCGAGCAGGGGTTTGGTGCGTTCGTGCAACATCCGGCAGCACTGGCTTTGCCGTGCCGACTGCCTGACATTCTTGCCGAACAGCCTAGCGTCCCCTCAACAGGCGTCATGGCTGCCCTGACTCTCGCCCCTGAGGCGTTCTGGATGATCGGCGGCGGTTTTGATACTGATGTTGATATGGCCCCGCTCACCGCCAACCGGATTGTCTGGGACGGTGGTAAAGGCAGCGTTGATTCCAATCGCGCGATTCTCACCGGATCAGCCATCAAAGGGGCCATCAGTCATCGGGTTACCTTCCACTACAACCGTTTAAACGACAAATTTGCAAAAGAAGCTCAACCGGAAGAGCATACCGGCACCAAAAACAAGGCCGTTGCGAGCCTGTTCGGCGTAAAGAAGGAGAAGGATGAAAAAGGCGAGAGCGGCAGTGATCAGGAAGCTCCTCAAGGGCTTGTTTTAGAATCAGGCGAGAAGAAGGAGGGAGAAAAGGGGCAGCGTGGCAGGGTCATCATCAGCGACCTGTTTATTAACGAGCCTGGGCCGCAGAAGATTATCAACCATGTCTCTATCGATCGCTTCACCGGCGGCGCCCGTACCCTTGAAGGCGCCTTGTTTGATGAAAAACCCTATTACCGTGGCAACGAGTTCTGTCTGAATGTAGCGGTAGTCGATGCAGACGCCATCACCGACCAGACGATTCGCAAAGCCTTTGCTGCAACACTGCTGGACTTAGCTGACGGGCGTCTAGCACTGGGGGCCGGTGCCGGTCGGGGCAACGGTTACTTTAAAGGTAAAGTAGAATGGAACGAACCGGGAGAAGCCTGGCTTGGTGGAGGCAATCAAGCATGAACAACGAACTTATCAGACTTCTGGAGCAAGAAACCGGTGACAAGCTCACAGCAGTGATGGTGGACGTTACCGTCACACCACTTGCGGATGCCGCACAGCTATGGGAACAGGTACATAGCTTTGCCTTTGATAGCGGCTGGCTCTGTCTGACTGACAAGGTACTACCCTTGTACACAGACCAAGACTTGGCAGATATCACTGACGGCATCATCTTAAGCGCTGAACTGGCTGCGCAGACCCAAAGCCTGCACATCAGACAGTCGGAAAACGGCTGGACAGCCACCACCATCACCGTCGGCAGAGGCGAACCCTGCCTGATGCTGGAAGAAAGCTACCTGTCCACCGAAAACAAACAACAGGACCGCCTGCAGTATCAGGTCTTCTGGAAATGTTCTGAAGACGTTTGCAAGCCGTATGTTGCACGATTAGCCGGATTGGTAAAGGGAGGGAACAACGAATGAACGGCACCTTCAATAACAATCGCCAAGGCAATGACCGCCCGCCACAACGCCGCCAGGGCAGCACCAATATGCCTCCCCAGAGCGGCAGGACTGGTGGCGGCGTCCAGCAGGTAAACGTAGAGGCAACCTCTCCCTACAATTTTGTGCCGCTTTCCAGCAAAGTATTCTTTCCCGATTGGGCTGAACAGGTCTCCCATGATCTGCCGTTTAGGGATGGCATCTGTGGTGAGCTGGTCTGTGAACTGGTTACCGACACCCCGGTATTTGTTCGCAACGGTGGTCACTGGAAAAGTCGTGATGAATTGATGAAAGATAAAAATGCTTGGGAATCGTTTTTCTGCGGAGTAACTGATGATGGTAAAAAACAGTTCATGATTCCCGGTACAACCCTGAAAGGGATGCTTCGCAATGTTGTTGAGATAGCTTCTTTCGGTAAGTTCAGTAGGGTTGATAACCATCGCTACTCAGTGAGGGACCTGAACAACAGGGACAAATCGCTGTACATGGATTGGATGACGAGAACAGTAGCTCACAGGGTTTATGAGACAAAAATCAGTGCAGGATGGCTTGCGGCAGGGGACGATGAAGAAGGCGTCTGGGCCCTCTACCCCTGCAAGATGTCGCGGGTAGAGCACAATGAACTCATTCAGTGGCACGGCAGACAGCCCGATATCAAAAAAAAGCAGACCGCGCCGGAAAAATACGGCAAATGGGGAGAGAAGTCGCTGCACGTGTTGTTTGATCCCGGCCAGGTTACGGATCATGACAAACACAGCTGCGGAACACTCATCTACAGCAAGGCAGAAAACCTGGGCAGGGGAGAAACGGAAGGGGTGATTGTGTTCACTGGCCAGCCGGGCGACAACAAAAGGCACCAGGATCCCAAAAACAGAAGCAAACACTTTGAATTTATCTTCCACGGACCGTCAGGCACAGCCATTACGGTGCCTGATGAGATAAAGCAGGACTTTATCTTTAACCACACCAATGCCAACGGCACGGCAAACGAGGAATGGGGATACTGGAAGGGGAAGTTGAAGAAAAGTAAAATTCCGGTATTTTACCGCCTGACGGATGACGGCAAAGAGTTGCATTCCATCGGCCTTGCCATGATGTACCGCCTACCTTATGAGTACAGCACCCGTGATGCCGTTGGTCATACCAGTCAGGAACACCTTGACGACAGCCGCCTTGATCTTGCCGAGGTCATCTTTGGCCGGGTTCCTGACAGCAAGAGCAAGTCTTCACCCATGGAAGCGCTTAAAGGTAGGGTGTCAATTAGCACCGCCCTGGCAGACCTGACAACATGCAGGTCCTGGAAAGACGAGACAACAGACGAGAAATGCAGTCCCAAGAAAGACGAGCCGTACATCCAGACCGTTCTCGGCTGTCCAAAGCCCACCTTTTACCCCAACTACCTGGAACAGCCGGCAAGAATTGATCCGTCCAAGGGCCACCACTACAACACCTACATGAACGACGACTGTCGCTTGCGGGGTTGGAAACGGTATCCAGTCAGAAAATCTGAAACCGTCACCAGAGGGACAATGCCCCAAGGGGTTCCAAACGATGATGTGGACACCCGGATGATACCCCTTGCCCCCAAGGCAAAATTCACCTTCAGGATCAAACTCCACAATCTTCTCCCTGAGGAAGCAGGCGCACTAATCTGGGCCCTCACCTGGGGGGACAGACCACACCTGCGGCACAGCTTCGGCATGGGCAAACCTTTTGGGTTCGGACAGGCTGCCATAACCATAAACAACGACGTAAGCCTCCTTGTAGATATGAACGGTAACCAGGTGTCTGCCACAAAAACACTGGATGCGTATAACCGGCTGATGCAGGACTTTGCCGGAAGAGATTGGGAGAGAACCCCTCAACTGGAGCAACTGTTTGCCATGGCAGACCCATCTGTTGCACCAGCACCAGAGAAGCTGAAATACCCTGTTCTGACAGTCAAGCCCAACAGAAATGATTTTGCACAGATAAAAATACAGGGCAGGATGCTTGCAAGCTATGTCCCGACCGGCTCGTACCTTTCCAAGATTAGGAAAACCGTAATTTCATCGGATTCAACAACATCACCCTCTCCGGCAAAACCGGTTGAAGCGGACGTCTGGCAGTGCGTTACTTTGTTTTATAACCCTGGTAACCGCACAATAACCGCACAGTATCAAGGAATGACCGCAACTCTGCCATTAACACCGGACACTGAAAAGCTCTTTCCTGACGAAATCATTGAAAGCATTAAAGGGAAGAAAAAGGAGGCAACTGCTACTATTAAAGTGCAACAGGTCGGTGGGAAACAATTCAGGATTACCAGCATTGAGTAATCTTTCAAAATTGTTAAGGAGACTTTAAGCCAATGGAATCCAGAGACAAAATAGACACACCGCAGAATGACATACAGATAGTGCTGGGCCTATGGTTCATCCTCACCGTTATTGGGCTGACGATTTTGTCCGTGTCGTTGCCAGCTGATACGCCACGCTGGATTTCCGTGATTGATGCTTTAGGTGTTATCACAGGTTCAATTACCAGCGTATTTGTCATTGTTAGCGCGAGCTATGCCTACTGGAAAAGGGAAGAGATCCTTAGCTCCTTTAAAAACCGGATGGGCCGGCTGGAATTTCATAACACCGGCCATCCATTTGCTGAAAAGGTGGATGCGGTAATAATTCCGGTTAGCAACAGTGGGACAGATCAGCCTCAATGGATAATTAACCACCTGAAGCCCCGTTTTGTTGCCCTTGTCTGTAGCAAGGAAAGCTGTGACAACGGTCGTAAGCTACTCGATGAATATAGCAAGCATTGCACTTTTTTGAATACCTTAGAGGAACTTGACGAAGTCAGGGGCAGAATACTTGAAGATCCCAAAAACCCGGAACAGGCTAAGCACCTTGCAAAGGCGTTTATCGTCGAATTCTTGCGTCGTAATGTAGCTCGCGGGAAAATCTTTGTTGACACCACGGGTGGCATGGTACCTATGTCAATTGGTCTGTTTCAGGGGGCTGAGGAAGAGGGCGTTTCAAGCATCTATGTAAATGGCAGTAATAAAGGTCGTATTGTAGATCCAGGCAAAGAATCAGACGGCGACCCGATCTTCATGAGCGACCGCACCCCCGACGCACATACTACATGAAGGCATGACCACCTTCGCCATCTCCGGTGCAGGGCCGGTTTTGGGCATGGTTAAAATCCTCTGAAACGCCCTTGTGGCAGCAAATCAGTTGCGAACAGGGCAAAATCTGCCAAGTTCTTTGACAATAAAAACGTTATCATCTCATGGTCTCCCAACAAAAAATCCCCTGTGGGGGATTGAGACATTAATTTCATCGGTGATATTGGTTTGCATATATATGATGCTTCCCAACAAAAAATCCCCCGTGGGGGATTGAGACAATTAATTATTCGTAACAATTTCCGTCTTGATACTTCCCAACAAAAAATCCCCTGTGGGGGATTGAGACGATGGGGACGCTAGGGTACACATCATTTCATATACTGTCTTATAAACACGAAATCCCCTGTGGGGGATTGAGACATATTTCATGGCCTTTTCTCCTTTCAAGGTATGCGACTTCCCAACAAAAAATCCCCCGTGGGGGATTGAGACTCTCCCGGCCTTTTTTATATTTTTATTTTACGAGCCGAACTTCCCAACAAAAAATCCCCCGTGGGGGATTGAGACTTAAACTGACTTCCCTTCCCTTGATAAAGGCCCACATCCTTCCCAACAAAAAATCCCCCGTGGGGGATTGAGCTCTAGGCAGAAAATAACATTTCTGCAATGTTTCATTTCGCCACAGCTTCCTTCGCTAGCGGTACTGTCAATGTACCAACTGAAGGGAGGATGGCTAAAATGGACAGCATAACCACACATAAATGTAGTGAGATTTTAGCTTCAGGCCGCAGCAGACAACGCAACCTGAGTGAGCGAAATGAGCGGTGCTCTGGAATTGTGGGCAACTCGAGGCTGATCACGGCCGCGGTTAATGTGGCAACAAAAATTGCTGACAGCCACGTTTCCGTGTTAATCACAGGCGAGACAGGGACAGGTAAGGAGCTTTTTGCTCGATTGCTGCATGATCAAAGCCCGCGAAGGAATAAGCCGTTTGTTGCTGTTAACTGCTCGAGCATTCCCGATTCAATGGTCGAGTCTGAGCTTTTTGGGCATAAAAGGGGTGCTTTTTCGGGGGCGATTTCTGATCGTAAGGGCTTGTTTGCAGAGGCTGATGGGGGCACAATCTTCCTTGATGAAATTGATAAAATGCCCAAGGCGCAACAGGCTAAATTGCTGCGGGTGCTTGGAAGCGGTCATGTCCGCCCAGTAGGGGCAGATCGGGAATACCAGATCGATGTCCGCCTGATAACAGCAACTAACCGGTCACTGGAGTCTCTTGTCGCTGAAGATGGATTCTATCAGGATCTCTTCTACCGTATCAATGCTGTTCCGCTTGATCTTCCTCCGCTTAGGGAACGCGGCAATGATATCGTGGTGCTTGCTGAACACTTCTTGAAAACGGAGCAAGCCAAGGCAGGAGACAAGCGCCGCATTCAATTTGATGAAGTATGTCAGTACAAGCTGCTTGCCTACGAATGGCCAGGCAACGTACGGGAGTTGCAACATTGTATCCAGATGGCGTATGTGCTTCTTGACAAGAGCAAGACGTGTATTACAGGTAATGATATCAGCTTGAATAACGCGCATGAAGCGCAAGAGCTTACCTTGGCGCAGGTAATATGCCTTATCGATTCGATCAGCCTCGGACCTGAGCTTTCAACAAAAGACCGAGGTTCTATCATCAGGCTCGAGCAGGCTTACTCACGGTTATTGGGGCGAATTTTGAATGGCACTACCCAGTGGCTAAGTGAAATATCTGGTACAAAACGTCACTCAGTTATTGCAGGATTATCATTTTTGTTGGATAAAGACCTTGCAAGCCGTTCAGATATAACAACCAGGCAGATTAATGAAAAGCTGCCCGAACAACGCGTCATCGACTTTTATGGGATTCTTCATCCCAAGCTGCCGCGCGGAGCTCATAGCCGCAAGGAATGGTAGCTGTTCAGTATTCAGTCAAACAACCGGCTCAGGTCATAGAAAATAACAGCAAAAGGAGACCAGAAATGGCAAAGCCAACAGAGTGCCCACAATGTAAAAACGCTTACTTCCATTGGGATCACGAGAGTGATAATGGTGCGGTTTATTGGAAGTGCAACAAATGCGGTTTTATGATTAAAGATTAACGAGGAGTGCATATGTCAAGAACAATTACTGTGAGAATAACAGACAAGCAGGGTTACGGAAAAGCAGGATATAAAGTTACAACGTATAGTGGTGATTCAGCAAAGACAGATGCAGACGGAGAGTGCTTCGTAAAGGTTTCAGGAGATGACTCGATAATGCTCGAAGGCACTACGATTGTTAAAGGCATGGAACATTCCTTTAAAAACCCCTTTAAATACGAAGTTTAAATACTCCTCATCTCAAACAATGGCGCTAAACAAAATACAATTTCCAAGGGGCCATTAGCTTGTCTCACCCTACAGTGCTTGAAACAGAGTCAACAACCAAGCTGTTGCAGGCGTTCGCAAATATAACCCAGCGATCGAACCCAGTTATAACTGCTGGCTCGGTCACATTCCGTGAAACAGCTGAAATATCTCATCCAGCTTGTGAAGCTGCACCAACATATGTTGAGCAGCGTAATCTTGTTCAAGTATTATCTGAACAAAACAGCTGTCCCCTCGAGAAGTATGATCTTATTAAACACATCTATTCAGGGGCTGAAGCAGAGATCTATCTTGCACAGTATAAATTGGATGCAGCTCCTGCAGTATTGAAGCTGTATCATAATGGAATTTTTCCGGACCCAGCAGTGTTGGAAAGATTAAGTTTATATCCTTCACCACAACTTGTAAACATTGTTGAACATGGAGTTGCTACAACAAGTCAATATTATGAAGTCATTGAACACATACATCAAGGTGATCTTCTTACTCTCCGCGGAACAGTCAGACTCCCTGAAATTACCTGCAAAATTCTATTACAGCAACTCTCTTCAACCATTGCCCATCTACATACACCCGATACGGAAAACCGCATAATTGTTCACAGGGACATCAAGCCGGCTAATGTTTTGATACGCACGGTCCTCCCGTTCGAGATCGCTTTGTGTGATTTTGGTATATCGACACTTCTGGACACGAACATTTCGGAGCATCGCACCTGCAGGAACTGCACACCTCGATATGCATCACCTGAGCAGTTTCGCGGTGAAGTCTCCGCCGCTTGTGATTACTGGTCACTCGGCATACTGATGTATGAAGTGCTTACGGGAGCGCATCCACTGGCAGAATATGCCGATGACCAGATACCTTCCCTGCTCGGTTCAGGTTGGCAGCCTGATGTATCTAATCTGAAATCCGACTGGCAGAGGCTTATTGTCGGTCTTACAGAAATAGAACCAGCAAGGCGCTGGGGGCGACTAGAAGTTGAATCCTGGCTGAATGAGACCACTTCCGAGCGATTTACAAAATCGGACGCTACGGAAGAGGATCTGTTCCAATTCCAGGACCTGAAGTCTTATTCTGCGCTTGAGCTTGCTGCCAGACTTGCATTACACTGGCGCCAAACTGCGCCATTGCTTGACGATGAAATGTTCCAGCACTGGTTAGGTCATGAGCTGACAAGGCTGCCTATTGGCAAAACAATCGACCAGTTGATTGATGCGCCAGGTCCAGCGGCAGACATCAAGTTATTGCGTTTGATTTATCGCCTTGCACCGTCAATGAGTTATGTGTGGAAAGAGTGGCGTCTGCGAAGAACCGACATGGCCGAATATTGCATCAATGCTATGAACGGTGACGATGAACAACGCATTCTTGTCGAAGAGCTGTTTGTTTTGGCAGTATTCAAAGAGCTGTCCGTTTTGTGTAATGATCAGGAACTTTCACAACTTTTTGTAGCATGGCACGGGGCAGCACAGGATTATAAGCGGATAGTTGCTGAGATGATAAGTATGGGAGCGCCGACAGATCAGTTGCCGCCCCATGGCAGTGTTCTTCCGGCACTGTATCTGCTGGAATGCGAGAATGGTGCAGGAATTAACCTGTTCGATACTGTCCTGACAGCGCAGCTGCTTTTTTTTAACCCCTGGTTCGAGCCGCTTTGTTCTTCCCATGCTGAAAAAAGCTCTTCAGCACAGCAATTCCTCAGGTCAGTATTCCTGCCGAATTGTGTGGACCGTAACAAGCAAAATTTCAGGATATACCATGAGGGGAGCGCAACTTCACAAAGAGTTGAGGGCGTCCCTGGCCAAACTTTCGGATGGAACCCACCAACCATAGCCATCAGCGCAGAATATGTCGATTACGTAATGACCGTTGGTAACGACAAAACGGTTGTTGCAAAGGGTGTTCATCTTAGATGGGAAGTGAGGAATGCCTTGCTGGTTCATCTGACCGGTTTTGGGCTGGTACGGTCTGAGGGTGAACGTCCCAACGCTCGAATGGCACAGACGACTGTCTACCGCGTTGTCCATGACTGCCCATGCGACGATCATAATTCAGCCTGGTTTGCGGTAACGGAGACAACAGTGTTTAGTATCAGGGCGGTTAATTTGCTGGGCTATTCATCCATGCAATTACCACCAATCATTGTTCCACAACCAGAACTTGAGCTTGAGTGTCACCTGAAAGTAAGAGTTCCGGACTTTGAAGTGGTTACCCAGTTTGAAATTGTTACCCAACTTGAAGTTACGCCTACTCCGCAGTTTGAGCCGAAGGAAGAGTTGTTCCAGTCTGCCTCCTTCCAGATTCCAAAATTTACGAAGGATGCGTTACCAGAAACCGGCCCACTGAAAATACCAGCATTTAGTAAAAGGGATATATGGCCAGAATATTACTCAAAAATAGATGAGATTAGAGATAAACTTCGCTTTCGGAAAAGGGGTGCACAATGACTATTGAGCAGAAGGATGCTAACGAATCAACCCAGGAACGGTCACACAGCAGGGTGACAAAAAGTGATGGTGAAAACTTACATCATTTCCTTGGAACGTTGAAATTTTACGAACGGTTCTTACTATTTCTCTCCAAGACGGACATGAGCATCCTGCAGCACTGCACCAGATCTACCCGCATGACCCTTACATCTGTTGGCGCCATGGTGTTGATAACCGGCGTACTAGCCTTGTTTTCTGCGTTTTTTACCATAAAAAACAGCTTTTTTAGAGACGAAAATTCTGTAGTCGCCTGGGGTGTTTCAATCGTAATTGCAACGATGTATTCGATCGCTATTATGGCCTTCGACAGAGAGTTGGTTTCTTTTACCACAAAATTCTCGGGTTTTATGAGAATCCCGTTTGCCGTTTTGATCGGAATGCTCATCGCCTTCCCGATAGAGCTCCAGTTGCAGCACGGCAAAATAAGCGAGGAATTGGACTACATAGTATCAGAGCGAAATAAGGGCAATTACGCAAAAATTGAGTCGCTCAAGGCCTCTCAGAATAAGCTGCTTACCGATTCGATCGGGGATCTAGAAGAAAAAATAGAGAGTCTTACAGAACTTCGTGACCAAGAGCAGGTAAGTGCACAATCGGAGGCTCTACCCGAGAATGGTCTCTGTAGAGGCAAATGCGAGGAGCACAGGGTAAATGCTGAACGATACCAGGCTGCTATTGATGAAACAGCGAAGGCAATAGAATATAAAAAGAAGGAAATAACCGGAAGCAAAGGCTACATTGAATTAAAAAACGAAATTGCTAAACTTGAACTGCAGCAAGAAAAGAACCGGAAAAACTCCAATGACCTCCTTTCACAAAAATTGGCGCTTGATGCAATTCATAAAAAATACGGCAGCAGCGCTGCAATGATTAGCTATTTCTTGAGAGCTTTTTTTATCAGTTTTGCAATATTTCCCGTATTAATAAAATTGGTTCTTCCGCAAAATTTATGGATAACTGAAGGAGTAATAAAGGAGTCCTGATCAGCTGCCGAGTTGATGCAACAGAGCACCCTGCCTACAAATCGGTCATTGTGTATTTCGACCAAGAAAACCCAAGTCAGAGGAGGAGACTGGATTGATTTCAAGTCTATCCTGAATTTCGCTCAACCGCATCAAGTTTTTGTGTATGGCGCTAGAGGGACATATGCCAAGAATATTACTCAAGAATGGATTGGATTAGAGATAAACTTCGCTTTCGGAAAAGGGGTGCACAATGACTATTGAGCAGAAGGATGCTAACGAATCAACCCAGGAACGGTCACACAGCAGGGTGACAAAAAGTGATGGTGAAAACTTACATCATTTCCTTGGAACGTTGAAATTTTACGAACGGTTCTTACTATTTCTCTCCAAGACGGACATGAGCATCCTGCAGCACTGCACCAGATCTACCCGCATGACCCTTACATCTGTTGGCGCCATGGTGTTGATAACCGGCGTACTAGCCTTGTTTTCTGCGTTTTTTACCATAAAAAACAGCTTTTTTAGAGACGAAAATTCTGTAGTCGCCTGGGGTGTTTCAATCGTAATTGCAACGATGTATTCGATCGCTATTATGGCCTTCGACAGAGAGTTGGTTTCTTGTACCGACAAAAAAGCAACTCTATGGCGAATCCCGTTCGCCGTTTTGATCGGAATAGTCATCGCCTTCCCGATAGAACTCCAGTTGCAGCACGGCAAAATAAGCGAAAAATTGGACGACATGGCCAAAGTGAGAAACGCCGACATCGACAAAGAAATTAAGTCGCTCAAGGCCTCTCAGGATAAGCTGCTTACCGATTCGATCGGGGATCTAGAAAAAAAAATAGAGGGTCTTACAGAACTTCGTGACCAAGAGCAGGTAAGTGCAAAATCGGAGGCTCTACCCGAGAATGGTCTCTGTAGAGACAATTGCGAGGAACACAAGGCAAATGCTGAACGATACCAGGCTGCTATTGATGAAACAGCGAAGAAAAAAGAAGATAAAATAAAAGAAATAACTAAAAGTGAAGACTACATTGAATTAAAAAACAAAATTGCTGAATTTGAACTGCAGCAAGAAAATAACCGGAAGAACTCCAATGATCTCCTCTCACAAAAATTAGCGCTTTCACAACTTCATAAAGATCCAATATATGGCACTAGTGCTATGGTACTTAGCATTTTTTTGTTTATTTTTTTTGTTACCTTTGAATGCTTTCCCGTTTTGATAAAATATTTCATGGAATACACCGAGTACCATGCGTATTACGATGCGCGTATGAGGATCAATATCGCTAAGATTACGGCAATCTCCAATCACTGGTGGAAGAAGGTCGAGCAAAAACCAGAGCTGCTGATTACCACAAAAACCGAGGTTACTGATCTGTTCCAAGAGGCGCTGGAGGATTCGGAGAGGGATCTCAACAACCCCGACGATCCGGAGGATAAACCGCATGTCTGAAGAATTTAAGGCGAGAAGGTGCCCCGCTTGCGGTACGGGTAATCCTGCTGATGCAGCTTACTGTGAAAAATGTATGTGTGATATTTCTCAGGTTTCTTCGGAACCCTTAGAAGTTACTTCAACAGATAAATCCGCTTCGCATGAAAATGAAATTGAGGATCTCGGTGGGGACCGACTGCTATGCCCCGAATGCGGTGCAGAGCTGGATATTCAGAAACATTACCCGGGATGCCGCCGTTTGACGGTGGGGTATCAGCTTGTCTGGAAGGACACCTCCTTGCCGCCCCTGCAGCTTACTAGGACCAGTCCCGCATTTATCGGCAGGGTTCCGCCGGTTCAAGCCGACTTGATACGTTATATCGAAGATGCACACAAAACGGTTTCGCGGAATCATGCCGAACTCTTTGTTGGGGAGGACGGCAACCTCTATCTCAGGGATATGAACTCCATCAACGGAACCTTCATTAATGGTCGCAAGATTCTTCCGTTCGTGCATAACATGCTGACAGTTGGAGATGAACTGTCTTTTTCTCAGTCGTTCCTTGCAAAAATACTCTGATAGAACCTGGAGGATCTATGAGTGGTGCAAAATCCGGCGATGTAGATATCTCACCAATACTAATTCTTGCCGGGGCACCTGTTGTGCTGGCGGTGGCAGGCACAGCGCTTGTGGCGGGTACAGCCATAAATGCGTATTTGTCTGCCCGTGATAGGATTCGACGCCAACGCGAGGATGCAATGAGGTCGCAGACAGAAAATGTGAACCGCTTGGCCGATGTATGGAGAGCTCGTCTGGCAGCAACAGAACATTCGGTAAAAGACGCCAAGATCCGTTCGGTGGCAGAGAGCCTTGCAACAATGGCGGCCGTTGGTCCAGTGGCCGTCAAAAAACGGGCTGTTGACGAACTTATGGCATATATCCCAGATGCATTGCACGAATCACCGATTCCCCCGGATGATCAGTGGCGAGCTGATGAGAAGCAGAGTTGCATGGAAGTGTTACGTATCATGGACAGTGTCCTGGGGGCCATTACGGAACCACTGCCTGACCATCTGCTTGCTGCCATCAGTGCTCTACATCAGATCGAAGATGTGGAAGTGCTGTCGGGGCGGGTACTCCAGATCAGAAGTGAGATCAACACTGAGCTGCGGAAAATACACCGCAAGCGAGAAGATGACAAGGCTAAGGCAAAGCAGATGCTTGATCTGTTGCCAAAGGACTCGCCGGATGATGCCCGAAAATGTTTTGAAGACGCAGCCAGAGGCGACTGCCCTCTCACTGATGAGCTTATCCAATTGTTTGAAAACATGAAAGCGGCAGAGCTAAAACGTGAGCAGGAAAAGAAGGCCGCCTGGCGAAAACACAAGGAAGCAGCTTCAAAGGTTTTCTTCAGTACGCTGCAGGAAATGGGTTACGATGTGGGCAGTGTCGATAACAACATCTTCAGCACCGGCAGTGAAGCCTATATCAGGAACCAGAAATGGGAAGATGGCTACTGTGTTAAAATCCGTGTCGCCGGAGAAAAGATACATTTTAAAGCGGTGAAGGATGTTGACAGCGACAGCGACAGTGACGAAAGCATGGAAAGGGCATGGAAAGGCGAGTTCGAGAATGTGACTGAAAGGCTCAAAACTGTGGGTCTTGAGTTGAAAGACATTCATGTGGGAAGTGAACCCGGTGACACAGAAGTACTCAAACAGTCAAAGATTCCTATCGACACCAAGAAAAAAACCGTAGAAAAGACTTCATCTTCAAATGCACAGCATCGCTATGCAGTAAATGGAGAAAAGATATGATTACTGTTGAGCAAATCATGAATGACAGGATTACACCACGCTGGGTACGGGATATCTATCGACTGCTTCCAGTCAAGTCACAATACATCCTGAGCGGTAACATCAGGGATTCATTTTTAAAGAAAAATGACAGCGATGGCTACAGCTCAACCAGTTTGCTCGATCTTCTCTGGGTGGCATTTCAATCGTACGGTTTCAAGCGAATCGAGGTTTACGACCCGATCGAGGGATTATTGTCAGTGTACCCGAATGAAAGCTCAACCTCTCCCACAAAAATGCAGCTTCCTGAATTCACTAACAAGATCATCGCAAAACTTGATGTTCAGGAGCGCACGGCGATTGTGATTGATTTCGCCTCACGAATATCTCACGACGACAATCTGTTTCGGGTATGCGAAAAGCTTGCCGTGCGGCTCATTGCCAAGGTAATAAACGGCGATACGAGAGACCAGGCTTTCTATAATCCGCTGGTATGGCTCTTTAACCGAGATTGCGATATTCCTTCATGGTACGGAAGAGATAATCACAGGATTTACCGTTATGAGATTCCGCGGCCTGATCTTGATCAACGCTTGAAGATAGCGGAGTCTAGCATCGCCTTTCTGAGTAAGAAACTTGGCGAAACGGTGGATGACAAGTCGAAAATTGCTTACTCTCAGGTGTTTGCCGGTATGGCTGATGGCTTTACTCTTGCCGAGATGTCAGACGTGGCCAAACTTGCAGCGCTTGGTGGTAACATTGAGCTGCATGATATTGATGATGCCGTACGTAGCTACAAAACAGGCGATCCGACGCTGGACAACCCGTGGAAAAGTGCCGATCTCCGCGATCGGATCAACCGCGCCGAAGATGATATCAATAAATGCGTCCGAGGACAAAAGACCGCGGTGCGCCATACGCTTGACATCCTCAAGCGGTCGGTCATGGGGCTTACCGGCGCCCAGACCAGTTCGTCAAGCAATCGCCCCCGTGGCGTGCTGTTTCTTGCCGGACCGACCGGGGTCGGCAAGACTGAACTGGCAAAGAGCCTGGCTTTTCAGCTCTTTCAGGATAAGGATGCAATCATTCGCTTTGACATGAGCGAGTTTTCTCAAGAACACTCTGATGCCAGGCTACTTGGAGCTCCTCCAGGCTATGTCGGCTACGAAGGGGGCGGGGAACTGGTCAACGCCATCAGAAAACGCCCGTTCAGCATTCTTCTGTTTGACGAGATTGAGAAGGCCAACGGCAAGATACTCGACAAGTTCCTGCAGATTCTGGAGGACGGCAGGATTACCAGCGGCAAAGGAGAAACGGTTTATTTTTCTGAATGTGTCATTGTGTTCACCTCAAACCTCGGCATCATGAGGGAAGAAATGGAGCAGATTGAAGGCAATATGGTCGTGCAGAAGACGGTACCCGTTGTCACTTGGCAGGACGACTACAGCAAAGTAAATAAGGAAGTCAGGGCAGGAATCACACATCATTTTAATACAGTTTTGAAACGTCCGGAACTGCTTAACCGTCTTGGGAACAATGTCGTTGTGTTCGACTTCATCTCACCGGAAGTTGCAGACGAGATTTTCGACATCATGGTGGAGAAAATCACCGAGCGTATCGAGAACGAGCATCACGCGCAGCTTATAATTAATGATGTCTCAAAAGAATTTTTACGGGCCGGGTGTAAAAAGGATTTGAGCCACGGCGGTCGAGGTATCGGTAACTGCCTTGAAACCATGCTGATAAACCCCTTAGCTCGTGAGCTTTTCAAATATAAGGAACTGGAAGGCAAAGCAGTCACGGTTGCCAGCATCAGCAATATCAGCGAAACCGGCGCGGACTCCGAATCATATGCGCTTGATGTTCAGGTTAGTTGATTAATGGCTGAAACCGACATTTGGATAAGCAGGATTCACTTTCCAGTTACCGTGCTCGGGCCGGGCAAACGGTTGGGAATCTGGCTGCAAGGATGTACCCTCCAGTGTCCGGGTTGTATGGCGAAAGACACTTGGCACATAAATGTTGAGCAAAGTGAAGCAACATTCAAACTATTGCACAATGATGCCCGGTGGGCGCTTTTTTCTGCAGATGGCGGCAGTAGAATTACCGTTAACAAACTGGTTGAACTGTGCCAACAACTGGGTACTCCTGGCTTGGAAGGAATAACTATCTCAGGAGGAGAGCCGTTTCAACAGCCGCAGGCTCTGCTTTCTCTGTTGAAAAAACTGCGCAATTGGACAGACGAATTGAAACAACCAGTAGATTATTTGTGTTACAGTGGCTATCCTTATAAAACGCTCTTAAAGAAGCATAAAGTAATCATTGGCCAGCTTGACACTGTTATTCCAGAGCCGTTTTTGGTGGATGAGCACGTCATGCCCTTACGGGGGTCAGCAAACCAAGCAATTGTCAGTTTGACAAACTTGGGCAAAACAAGAATGAATAAATATGTTGAAACCTTAAATGCCGATAAAAGACGGCTATTACAGATTGATTATGATGGCGAATCACTATGGTTTGTCGGTATACCTGAACGAAACGAATTAGACAAAATAGTACAACAATGTCGAAAACGGGGAATAGAACTACTCTCAAATTCTTGGTAACACAAATTTTAACAGTAGTCGTGGTCGTAGCACCATTGTGGACGGTACGAATTCACCAAAAATGATTCGCAGATATTAAGTTTGGATACATTTCTTGATCTAAACCAAGCCCAAGGAGGGATGTATATGGCATATCAAGCAGAAAAAAATGAATACTTTTTTTGTGGTGCGTGCAGGCGCAGACAGCTTCCAGAAAATGGTGAGCATTGTGTAATTTGTGGTAAATTAACAGTTAGTTGGCACATAGATCGTGAGGATGAAGATGCTGCTCTTAAAAGATGGAAACACGTGAACGGATAATTATCCGTGTTTTAGTTAACAAACATCCATTTCATAGGGTTTACCGCCTTACCCCTGTTCCTAAGCTCAAAGTACAGTGACAGTCTCTCTCCCTCTGCCTGCCCTGCTGTTGCAATATTTTGTCCTTTAATAATTAGATCACCAACTGATTTCAGAACATTACCGCATTGTGAGTAGACGCTAAAGACCTGTTGGCCATGATCAATGATGATGATGTTACCGTAGCCTTTGAGGCTGCCAGCATAGGCCACTATTCCGCCAGCAATGGAACGTACTGGCGCACCTGCTTCCGCTGAAATACTCAGGCCGTTACTAAAGGTGCTGGTTCCCCAGTCAGGGTGCCTGTACAAACCATACCCTCGAACTACCTTGCCGCCAGCAACCGGGAGCCGGAATTTTTTAAAATCTGCTGGCATCGAGGCTGATGAACGGCTTGGCTGCATCGATTCACTGTTTCTGCCTACCACATGAGGTTGTTTTACCTTTTTTCTCTGCTGGCGGCTCAAACGGGCCAGAAGTGTTTTGAGCCGTTCCTGTTGCGCCTCATAGTTGCGTATCTCTGCTGTAATACGTTTCTGATCTTTTTGAACAGAAGTAAGCACAACCCATTGCTGGTCTCTTTCCTTTCCATACCGTCCATATTCTCTTTGGGCAGCTGCGGATTCCGGAGGAAGGCGACCACGATTCCGTTGTGATGGCGACCGGCATTCCGCTGGCATCGCGACCGCGATTCCGGAGCATGGTGACCGGCAACCTGATGTAGTCGCGAGGTAACTCAA
>Ga0302250_1001090_pt1 | contig 21945 bp, 21 predicted proteins | sample AAG_RA_Asp_MG_FD_193536 | JGI IMG/M metagenome (GOLD analysis project Ga0302250, IMG submission 193536) | Enriched activated sludge microbial communities from anaerobic digester in WTTP, New Holstein, Wisconsin, United States - AAG_RA_Asp | ecosystem: Engineered > Bioreactor > Anaerobic >... | reverse complement strand
TTCTCGTTATCGGTAAGATAATTTAGTACGATATCTCTTAGATCCATTGCCCTGTTCCTCTTTGTTTCCAATTCACTGTTGGATACAGGGCATCTTCACTTTTTACAGCACTTCGTGTACACTACCTCTAAAACCGTTTTTTCAGTGGAATCTTCGCTCGGACTTGTGTCAGTGGTGATCGAACGCAAAAAACGTGCTTTGGGGTGGATTGTATTGGCAACCAATGATCCAGACTTGGATATGGATATGGTCTTCAAATTTTTTTAAAGACCAGCAATCCATAGAGTGCGGATTCTGATTCATCAAAGACAAAAATTTCTGTGTCGCAGAAGTCTTCCTAAAGAAGGAATTCAGGATCGAAGCTTTATCCATGATCATGGTTCTGTGCTTGTTTTTCTACACCAGCGCTGAATGGTATGTCCGCTTAAAACTCAAAGAGATCGTGTCTTCGACAAAAACCAAATTAAAAACCGGTCCAGAATCCGTACCTGAAACCGATCTTCATAATCTTCATACAACCGGTTGAAGTGATCATGTCAGTAAATTCTTTCTGTAATTGGTTCATCGTCAACCTGGATGACAAGGCCCGGGATATCCTCATCCTCTGTTCTGAAATTATTGTTCAATTATGGAGGCTTGCAAAAAGTAGGCAATCGTAAAATATTTATATAGTAATATATGAAAATCTAACGGTCATCTGCGTAAGTCCTCTGATAATAACTAATGGATCAATTATGATATATTGCTCTTAAAACCTTTTTTAGATCATCTTTATTGATTGGACGGGCATTCTCTGAAGAAAAATTTCTTTCCTTTGTCTTTTCAAATCCTTTGATTATCGTGGGGTTCTGTGGATCTTCAAAGGCAGACGGATGGGGTACAATAAGAAACATATCATCTCGTTCGTACGCTCTCTCGGCTTCTTCTTCTGCCATAAGCTCTTCATATAATTTCTCACCAGATCGTTTGCCGATGAGATTTATGGTAATATCTTCAGGCCGGTAGCCTGATGAAGGAGCAAATTCTTCAATCATTACTTCGGCAAGATCATGTATCCGGAGAGCTGGCATTTTCAGGATGAAAATCTCTCTCCCGTTTGCAATTTCACCAGCAGTCAGAATTAACCGGGTGGCAGCTGGAATATCCATAAAAAAACGGGTCATCTTCTTATCTGTAACTTTTACGGGACCCCCGTTCTGAATTTGCTTTTTGAATAATGGAATTACAGATCCGCGAGAATTTAACACGTTCCCAAACCGAACGCTGGAAAAAACAGTTTTTTTGTTGCCTTGATAATAATTTGCTGATATCGTAAGGCGTTCTGCCAATAATTTGGTTGCTCCCATCACATTTGTTGGGTTTACAGCCTTATCCGTACTGATGTTGATTACTTTTTCTACTTCATTTATAAGTGCAGCTTCAAGAATGTTCTGAGTTCCAAGAACATTTGTTTTAACTGCATCGAATGGATTGTACTCACAGAGCGGGACGTGTTTCAATGCTGAAGCATGAAATACGATATCAATACCTTCCATGGCCATGGAAAGGCGATCTTTATCCCGAATATCGCCAATCAGAGTTCTGATTTTCTTCGAGTTCAGCTCTTCGTTTAGATCGAATAATCCGGTTTCATTGTTATCAAAAACGCGAACTGTGGCGGGATTAAGGGCTAAAAGGTTTTTAACTAGATTGCTGCCGATTGATCCAACTCCCCCGGTCACAAGGATCTTTTTGTTTTTATAAAAATTATTATCCATCATTATTTTATCACTCCCCAAAATCTCGGATAGCTTCGATAACAAAATCCAAATCATCCGTTGTTATTCCTGGATAAAACGGGAGACTGACAATATCCTCGGACACCGCATCCGTCACGGGAAGTGAGCAGGAGTAGCCAAGTACGTTTTTATAATAATGCGTTTTATGGACTGGGGGGAAATAGATTTTTGTCATTATACCCTTTTTTTCGAGATATTTCAATAACGCGTCCCGTTTTTTTACCCTGACAGAAAATAGCTGATATACCGGGCATGTATCCGGTCGTTCTGAAGGAATCGTCACGTCGGGAATCATCGCCAATGCAGAACGGTAATATTCAGCATTGACTCGTCGTTTTCCTAGAATCTGTTCGATCTTATTCATTTGAGCGATTCCCAGTGCGGCAGTCATGGTTGATATACGGAAATTGTACCCAAGGGTAATATAATCCAGAACATCAGATGTTGAAAAATAATCTACTGTATCGGGCCGACCATGAGATCGGATCAATTTCATCTTTTCATAGAGATCCCGGTTGTTGGTGACAACAGCGCCGCCTTCGCCAGTTGTGATAATCTTATTTTGACAAAAACTTAAAATGGCCGAATCTCCAAATGTTCCGACTTTTTGGTTATCCACTTTTGCGCCAAATGCCTCGGCAGCATCCTCTATCAGAATTAGACCATGATCATCAGCAATCTCCCTGAGTTCCTGAATCATACATGGAAATCCTCCATAGTGAACTGGCATTATCGCTTTTGTCTTGGGAGTTATTTTTCTTTCCACATCCAATGGATCAAGTCCGAAGGTTGTATCTTCGATATCAGCAAAAACAGGTTTTGCCCCTACAAATTTTGGAGCATTTGCTGTCGCGATAAATGTAAACGAAGGGACGATAATCTCATCACCGGGACTAATGCCGTAAGACAACAGTACGGCATGAAGTGCTGATGTGCCTGAATTAAATGTCAGACAGTATTTGGCACCGATATATTTTGCAATCATCTTTTCAAATTGCTGGATCTGCGGACCCATTGCCCACGTCATACCGGTTTTAATAGAATCACTTACCTGCTTGACATCCTCATCGTCCCAGTACATTTTAAACAGGGGAATTTTCCAAGTCATTCAGTATCCTCATAAATACCCGATTTAATTTCTTCCAACGTCAGGGGTCGGATTACACTGGCAGGGATGCCATATGCTACAACATTGTCTGGAATTTCTTTGTTCACAAAGCTACACGCTCCGATTCTGGAATTTTGCCCAATCGTTACACTTGGCATTATTACCGAATGCGAACCGATGCGACAATTCTGTTTTAAACAAATAGGACCCCGTTTATCATCGATTGTTGAAACTGAGTAAAGTGAACAATGGGACCCGATCTGCACATAATCCTCGATGGTAACACCAAAATGAGCATTGATATAAGTAAATGCCCCGATGTCCGTTTTAAAACCGAGTTTGAAATTTTCTTTGTGTTGTACTACCCAATTATATTTGTTCAATTTACCCTCTTCAATTTCGGGAGGTCTCCACTGGGAAAACCGGGGTTTCATCCCTAAATTATTTCTCTTATCAGCATAAAGGCTTCTGCATAATCCACACCAATTTCCGAACCTCGTTTTTGTGCAAGTACCGAAATAATATTCTCGGATCTCGGGTGGGGGGCGGGTTTAATTTCTGTTTCGAATATCAGCATTGCTTCCGTTTTCATGTTTATATACCCCGTAATATCTACATAAACATCAGGTCTGAATTGAGCGATTGAACGTCCCCATTCGGTTTCAGACAGAGTTTCATAAGCAAGAATTTTTTTAACATTGGTTGCGTATGGTCGGGATGCAACAAGTGCTGCCTCGTGCACAATACGATGGTCTCTGTTGAGATCTCCCCGGTGAGGGATAAATAAAATATCAGGTTTTTGTTCATTGATTATTTTAAAAATTACATCGTTCAGTTCCTTCTGCGGAATTGTATCGAGTTTTACAGTCGGGAAATCCAGAAATATTGTTTGAGTGATACCGAGCTTCTGATTCGATTTTTCAATTTCTTCAGATTTCTTCTGAATATATTCTGCTGACCAATCTGGAGTATATGCTTTAGTTACAACACAGAGAATTATCGTATTGCCTTCTTTAGCGAAACGTACAACGGTACCTCCACAACCAAGCACCTCATCGTCGGGGTGGGGCGCAATTACCAAAATTCGCTGATTTGTCATTTCTTTTTACCCATGATGATCCAGTGCGAACTGATAATTTCATTAAAAGAAGTTTCATGATATCCAATTTTTAATTCTGAAAACATATTGAATATTTTTTTGATTTCATCATCATTTTCAACGACAAATACGATCGCTCCACTTTGGGGATAACATGTTTTTACTTTGTATGTCTTTTCACAAATGCATTCAGACCAGTTTACAATTATATCATTTTTTCGGACTAGAGTGCCAATAAATACGCCACTTGGTTTGAGTATTCTTTGAACTTCAGCGATTTCAAATTTTAAACTCTCAAAATCGTTATAATTTAAATTATGCCATGCAATAACAATATCAAAAAAATTATCTGGATACGGTAATTCTTTGTTAAATAACGATAATTCTGCTGCAAGTTTTAAATCTTCTAGCCTTTTTTTTGTCAATTCAATTGATGATTGAGATATCTCGCAACCATAACATTCGTACCCCCTTTTAATAAAATATATTAAATTATTCCCGCTTCCAAAACCAAGATCCAATAATTTCTGATTTTTTGTATTAGTTCTTAAATGCCTATGGCTTAACACAACCAAGTTCTCATTGGGATATTCAAGATAATTTTGGTTTTTTTCATATAACTTGTCCCATGTTTGTTTATTACAACCCACAGAGTTCATTGTTCCCCTCCAAATATTTTTAACTAGATTTTTCTTTTAACCCACAATTAAAAATATAATCTATCACCGAAAGGTTGGGTATAAAATCTCCCCACAATTGTTTATATGTTGGATAAGAAAAATTCTGGTATTCAACCTTAATTTTACTCTCATTAAATAATTTTTCGTTCATATACACTTTTGCACCCTGACCGGATAAATAAACATCGGCGTCAACTTTTTTACATAAATTAATGAGTTTTTCATTACTTATTCCGTCAGTTTGTATTTCTGAAGATATCACGAATTTAGTTTGAATACCCATCATCTGACAAATTTTTTTATTCATTGCGATTGTAAAATCAGATAAATATCTCCAATCGTTCAAATAGAAATATTCAAAAATTCCAATATACTTATCAAAAAATAAAGACTTTGAATAATTGCAGGTTATTGTTTTCCAGTGTTTCTCTCTCCAGTTAGTGCTATTATCAATCTCTATCTCATTTATGGATTTTCCTTTTTTGTATTTTACGGGTATTGTCAGCCAAACATCTCCTTGTGGTGTTTTAATTTTGTTCCTATTGAAAAGATTGTTTTTACTATATTGGGCATTGTCAAAAAAAATATGAATGTCACTTTTGGAAATTTTATCGAAATATCCTAACCAAGGGATATATGCAGGTTGATGGATCGATACGATCATTATTTTATTACCTCCTTAACGGATTTCACAATATAATCCACCTCTTCACTTTTCAGTGAGGGATATATCGGAAGAGAGATATTTACATTCGCACGTTCAGTGTTTACGAAATCCTCTCGATTAAGATAAAGTGATTCATGCAGTTTATGGATAATTATTTTACATTCGATGCCTTTATGATTTAATTTGTTTACATATTTATAAATATTTATGTTATTATTAAAATTAATCAAATATCTATAATATACTGGCTCCTTTTTTTCAGGGGGAAAGAAAAGATGTAAATTGTCAAGTTCAGCGAATGCCTCATTATAAATACTCGCGATTTCTTTGCGTTTTTGTATAAACTGTGGAAGCATTGATAATTGGTTGCTACCCATTGCAGCTTCAATATCTGTCATTTCATAGTTGAATCGTGTCTTATATTCAGCTGGTCCACAATCATAATTTCTTAAATCCCTAATTTCTGCAATTAACTTCTTTGAATTGGAGGCAATCATTCCTCCATGTCCCGCGGTAGTGAACATTTTTGTTGTGTAAAAAGAAAAAATTGACAAATCCCCGAATGACCCTACCATTTTTTTGTTCAGTCTAGCTCCAATAGACTGAGCACAGTCCTCAATTATTAAAATTCCCAAATCTGTTAGCATATCAACGTCAGCGGGAACTCCGAACATGTGAGGTATAATAATTGCTTTGGTTTTATTATTGATGAATTCGTTAACCTTTTCGACAGATATATTAAATTCATTAGGAGTAATGTCAACGATAACTGGCTTCGCATCAACATAATTAACTGCATTTAACAATGCAGTACATACGAATGACGGAATGATTACTTCATCACTTTTTGATAAATTCAGAGCATGTAATGATAGATGTAAAGCTGAAGTCCCGGAATTAACAGCACAGGCATTTTCAACCCCGAGAAAGTTTTCAAAATTGGATTCAAAAGATTTTACTTCTTTACCAGTACTCAGATTTCCTGATAACAGAATCCGTCTGATTTCATGGATATCGGAATCAGTTATGGTTGGTCTTGAATGATGGATATAATTATTCAAGAATACTCTCCTCTTGATTTTATTAATTTGTCTCTATTGAGGCATCCATTCTGATTCATTAACTTTCATTAATTAGGCCATTTCAAGAGGGCATCATATATTATTATGGTTTTAATCCACTATGTTAGCTTACTAACTAATAAGTTAGATGTTTTTTTAATAATTTTTTGTTCAGTTTTATGTCTTGTAATACTTTGACAATTCTCTCTCCGGCCCTGCCATCGCCATACGGACTCTTGCATTTTTCAACACTTGTTAAAAATTTTTTATCTGACAATGCTTTCTTGATAGCATGAATTATCTCTCTCCTCTTGTTGGGGACAAATATTTTATTACCTGCGTTCTCCCGTACGGATTCCCTGATACCGACATTAACTACAGGTAATTTGAAGAATGGAGCATCAATGGTCCCACTGCTGGAATTTCCCACCATTACACTAGCCACTTTCATCAAACTGATATAATCTTTTCTCGGGAGATTTTTAAACGTTTTTAAGAATTTGAATCGTTCATATCTCTCGATTACCTTTATCATCCTTCTTCCCCCAGCATCAGCATTTGGGTAGATTAGAATTGTCTGGAGATTGATCTCTTTCAATGCTTCTAATGTCTCAATAATTTGCATTTCCACTCGTTCGATCTGGGTAAGTATAGGATGCTGGATTGCAAGAATGAATGGTTCGTTAAAATTTAGGTTATATTTTCTCTCAAGAAAATCCTTGTTGTACAAGTCATCAGACAAAAGATCATCCACCGCTGGTGAACCGACCTGATGTACCCTCCAGGGCTCTTCACCCATCTTCAACAACCGCTCGGCACTTTTTTGTGTGGCGGCTAAATGAATATGTGCAAATTTTGTGATGGAATGCCTAATCTGATCATCAATATGCGCACCATCATCTCCCTGATCTCCGCCATGGATATGGGCTATTGGGATATTCAGGTGCGCCGCAGATATTGCCGCGGCTAAAGCTTCACCGCGATCACCTAAAATTAAGATAAGATCTGGAGCTTCTTGTTCTAAAGCGTGGGTGATACCAATAACCGCTTTACCGAACGCTTTTGCCATTGCTCCCCCGGAATCCCCGGATAATAACATATCCACCTTGCTGCATATCTTAAATGGATCTTTTTCTATTTCATCCACAGTATGTCCAAATTCTTTATTGAGATGCATGCCTGTTACAATCAGCGAAAGATCAAATTCAGTATTGATCTTATTTAACGTGGAACGCATCAATCCATAGTCTGCACGCGTTCCGGTAACATAACAAATTTTCTTAATTTTCATTTTCATTTCCTTCAAACATATCCCAACTGAGAACCATGTCCTTTGGGATTTCTCGCCGTGCAGTTTTACCAATTAGATAGGATAAATTCGATGTTGTGGGTTCAATACCTGTTCCTGGTCTTTTAATACACAACATACTCTCTGAAATGATATCATTTCTGTGAATGGGTACTGCTGAGATGACACTTTTTCTCGATGTTTTAAGAATATCCAGTTCCCTTTGTGTAGGTCTTTTCACAGACTCCCCTAAGTATTCTGAAAAATTCGGGATCTTTTGTTTTACAATTCCGAGTCGCTCACGATGGGGAACTTTTTCAATAGCTCGTACCTGTTTTACCATTTCCTTAAGTTCAACAGGTTCTATGGATGCTTTATGATCTGGTCCATGCATAGATCTATCAAGAGTGAAGTGCTTCTCAATGATGGTTGCACCTAACGCAACCGCCACAATTGAGGCATGAATGCCCATGGTATGATCAGAATACCCCACTGGATAATTAATTTCTTTACGCATTGCCACCATTGCACAAAGATTTACCTCGCTTGGCAAGCAAGGGTATAAACTTGTACATTGGAGTAATATAATCTGCTTATTTCCCTCATTTTCGATTATTTTTACTGCATCTTTGACCTCGTCAAGGGTGCACATCCCCGTTGATAATATAATAATTTTCTGTGTCGCGGCCACTTTTTTCAATCGCGGATGGTTTGTAACATCTCCCGATTCAAGTTTAAAAAGAGGGACGTTTGGATTTAAAAATGGAATTGCATCATCAGAATGAGGTGTTGAAAGAAAAATGATCTTTTGTTTATTGCAATAATTTTTGAGTTCTAAAAAGGCTTCATGACTTAATTCTAGTTTTTTTAACATTTTCATTTGTGTTGTTATTTCACCGGAATTTTCAATCTGATAATTTTCCATATCTGCATCATTTGTGCAGACTTGTTCGGAATTGAATGTCTGAAATTTGACCGCATCGGCTCCACATTCTTTTGCAGCAACAATCATTTTTTTGGCTAAATCCAATGAACCATTATGATTCACTCCAATTTCTGCAATAATAAAACATTTCTCGTTATCTCCAATGAAAAAATCCTTAATTTTATAAGATGTCATCTGGTGCCTCATCATTTCATAAATTTTAAATTATCTTCACGAATTGTTACCGTAGGTCAAACCAGCCAAATTTTGGTGATAATTCGTTTGTTAGGTATATAAAAGTCGTGATTTTTCGGGTATGGTTTAAGTAAAAAAATTTAAGGTACGATTAAACCGCTTACTCTCTCTGTTTCATGGCCATTTCAGCAATTGCGAAATCATTACGATTATCAATGTCAATACTCGTCTCTGGAGACATGATATATGGGATAATTTTTTTGCCATAAAAACCATTATTATGAGTCAATTTTTCAGGTGTCGAAATATAAATTGCCCCGTTTGGAATATAGGATACAGGGAGATCTTGTCTCCGTGTATGTAGAAAGCGCTCATCAAATATTGGTTTTAAAAATGTATTTTCAATAGTAAAACACCAGAATGGTGAATGCGGAGGTTCTGAGACACTAATAACCGAATCACAATCATGATCGCAAAAAATTTTAATTGCCGTATCAATATCTGTTGCTCTCCTCAATGGTGATGTTGGCTGGAGAAAAACAACTAAATCCGTTCGAAAATGTTTTTTCTTGAGTTCCTGTAAAACGTGAAATATTACTTCATCGGAATCCGCAGTATCGGTTGCAAGCTCATTTGGTCTTTCAAGTACTTCTGCTCCGTACTTTTGTGAAATCTTTGCTATTTCACTATCCTCAGTAGAAACTATCACCTTATTGATATATATGGATTTTAAGGCTTCAGTAATCGAATAACTAATCAATGGTTTTCCAAATAATAATTTAATATTTTTTCGAGGAATTCCTTTGGATCCACCTCGTGCAGGGATAATTGCCAAAATATTTTTTTTCCTTATCATTTTTTCCTTATCCTATTGTGGGACTTTTTTAGATTTATAGTATATATTTTGATTTTGTATTGCAGATTGTTGGAGTATCAGTCAAAACAATTCATGAATACCTGGTGTTCCCATAATTCTCGGATTGCATATTCTGATTGCTTTGTTCAGGCAAAACGAATTGATTTTTTTCCTCTATCTCGGGTCAGACAGGGATGAAGGTGATGTACTGCATATTCTTATTGGAGCGTGAATAGATTCTCACTTTGTTGTCAATCAGGTATGTCTTCCTTACTAGTATTGTGCGCATTAATTTTTGACCATTTTCCTCTACGTAACATGGTCATGAGTTCCATGATTAAAATAGTGTAATACCCAAGTATACCCAAGTTTAATAAAATACAATGTTTGATTAAATAAAGATGAGAGAAATCAAATATTTATTCACATTTTTCAAAAATATTTCGCTTAAAAATCCAAAGAAATCTTCTGTATTAATTTATGATCGCGTTCAAAGCGATACGCTCATTAAAACAATTCTAACTGATATCGACTATTCCGTGTTACCTGTGCGGAATGAATTTTTTTATCTCTCTCCCCAAATCGTTTTTAAAATGATAAAAAAAATAGATATTTTTCCTCTTTTTCCCATAAAAAATTTTATAAGCAAATTATATAGGTCATATCTTATGAGTGTTATAGAATATATCGACCCCTTGATAGTAGTAACCTTTATAGATAATGACCCCATGTTTTCATGGCTCTCTAAAAAATATACTCATGCCCAGTTTTATGCAATTCAGAATGCAATCCGAAGCAAATCTGACTTTACAGAACTTAAAAATCCTGATGGTTCAATTGTCTATTACTCGCTGCCTCATTTCATCTGTTTTGGCCAAAACGATGTTGACGAGTATTTAACTTATGGACATACAATTGATCATGCTCATTGTGTTGGATCACTCAAAGGAAGCTATTACAAATATGGTGGGAATTATGAACCAGTGAAAATTAAATATGATATATGTCTTGTTTCCCAATATCGAATTGCAATTTTTCAGGGACTGCAACATCAACATTTCAAAGATGCTTCGACCAAATTTCATTTTTTTTTAAACTCCTTTCTGGAAAGCAATCCCCTGCGGGTGTGTGTTGCCTTAAGCGCTGAAGCTTCCGATGATGAGTATGAATATTTCGAAAAAATGTTTGGCAATAAGGTCACATTAATCCGGCAAAATGTCCAAAATTTTATGTCCACCTATGCAGCGATGGACTCGAGTGAAGTAATTGTGACATTGAATTCTACAGCAGCGCTTGAAGCATTCGGATGGGGAAAAAAAGTAATGTTTTGCGATTTTCGTGGTATGGGTAATTACGAATTCTTCCATCGCTATCAATTTTCACTTCAAAAGGCGAATTATACTGAATTTGAATATAAATTAAAATCTCTTTTAGAAATGAAAAATGAAGATTTTCTGTTGCTTACTGAGAAAGATCGCCAGTATATGATGAATTATGATCCATATGTCCCAGTAAACATTTATATTCACAATATTATTAAAAAAGCTATAGAAAGCAAATAAAATCCTACACCTGGTGAATTAATATCCCCATTCTTACAATATCCGATAAAATTCATGATTGTCTGCTTGGTTGAGACGGGCATTAGTGAAGAATTGGCCCTCAAATGCTGGAATTCGCCCAAAATTCCAATCTATTTAGTAGACCACAAAGACTGAGTGCCGATATTTCGGAGATCCCATAATGGTGAGAATATCCAGATTTATTTACATTCGGTGATTTTTTTGATCTGATGTCAAATGATTTTGGGATAAGCTAGTTCAAAAAAAATGATATTAATTGTTCCACTCACAACAATTCTAATAATCATTTCAAATTGCACATTTTTCCACTCCCTCTATATTCCCTCATCTCCCCGTTTTTCATTACTAACCTCTTTTTCCTGCCCGAGATACAATCGGTAATATTCGCCTTTTTTTTCCATCAGTGTCTCATGTGAACCGCTCTCGACAATCCTTCCCTCTCTGATCACATAAATTACATCCGCTTTTTTAATCGTTGAAAGACGGTGGGCAATAGTGATGACAGTCATGTTTTCGGACAACTGCTGGATGGCATTGATAATCTTCCCTTCAGAGATGTTGTCAAGAGAACTTGTCGCCTCGTCAAGCAACAGGATTTCAGGATTTCTGAGAATGATCCGTGCGATTGCAATCCTCTGCCGCTGTCCCCCTGACAGTTTCATCCCCTGGTCACCGACAATGGTATTGTACCCGCAATCAGTGTGCATTATGAAATCATGCGCATCAGCTTTTTTTGCTGCAGCGATCAGATCTTCATCATTGCATTCCAGTCCGAAGCTGATGTTCTCTTTGATAGTGGCGTGATAAATGAATGTCTCCTGACCAATATATCCGAGTAATTTCAGGTAACTTCCCGGATTCAGAGTGCTAAGATCGACACCATCTATATAGATTCCTCCATAATTTGGTTTATAGAGAAGCGCAAGGAGATTGGCAATTGTTGTCTTTCCCGAACCGGAATCTCCTACGATTGCGATGGAAGTATTTTTTGGAATTTTAAAAGATAGATTTTGGAGTGTATCGCGTGATGCTTCCGAGTATCTGAAGGTAACGTTCCTGAGCTCAATTGCTGTATTAAATGAAACGGGTTTTTCGTTTATTCTTTCCAGTTCAATTGGCTTTTTATCTTCATCCTTTACTAGTTCACTGTACAATAATGTGAGTGCCGGAAGACACTGGACAACAGAAGAAAGGTTGCTCTGAGCTTGGGTTGCCGTCGGTACAAACCGGTATAATGCAAGCATGAATGTGCCGAAAAGACCAATATATGAAAGCAGATTTCCCGCGGTGTATATATGGAGGCAGATCGCGCCGATAGCAATGATCGAGAACATAATGAAGTCGTTAACGATTGAAGGGACTTTGTTGAGCGCGTTTACATTCGTATAAACCTTTTTCAGCCGCTCTACCGCTTTATCGTATTTTCCTTTCCAAAAGGAGAGTGACCCTGTGATGAATATTGTTTTAATACCGGACAGGAATTCCTGATAGACAACGGATTTTTCCATCAGGGCAGCATTCAGTTCATCGCTGTTCCGGTAAATCCTTGAGAGCAGCTCCTGTTTAATTATGAAGGCATAGACAACACCGAGAATTATCAATATTACGGTCAGCCATAAGGATAGATAAAAAATAAACAGGAGATAAATAAGGGCAGTAAGTGAATTTCGTATTAGTTCCATGAAATTGCCAATCGCTGTACTGGCATCCGTTACCGCCCCCTGTCCGATATATAGCAGATCTCCCTGTCTCTTTGCTGTAAAGTAACTGTATTCAGAACTCTGAAGGTGGGCAAAGATCTTGCGGTCTAGTGAGTCCCTGACAGATGCAAATACGTAAGCTCCCCAATATGTAACAAGCGCGTAAAACCCGGCAATGATTACGGTCATTATAAGGAGTAGGAGGGCAGATGCAAGGAATGGATTTATCGATGTCGGTAAAAGATACGCGTAGAATGCATCGAGAAGTCGCGGCTGATTTTCAACTCCGAGACCATAGTTAATGATTGGATAGACAAGAGAAACCCGGAATACCTCAAGTCCTGAAAGTATAAGGATTGCAATAAGGTATACTGCAAGTATTTTCTTAAATGGACCAAAGAAATAATATAAAATCCGTATCGAGTCCCTGATAACTGTCACATGAAATCCTCGTACTTGCGCGATTTGCGAACTACAATATGTATCTGCAGGAAGGCAATTATATGTACTGGATATGTGGCCTCACGATAATAATCAGTGATTCCACTTTGAATATTTTCAGGTTGGAATTGGAGTATTTTCTCCCTCGCCAGTCTAATCATTTCCAAACCGGATTTCCTTGAAAACTGCCATAATTTTATACATTGTTATGCAATAAGTGATTGATGTCCGGGCAAACGCACATTGATGATGTTGTAATTTTTTGCGGCGGCCGCGGAACGCGGTTGAGTGAAAAAACCCGTGAGATGCCAAAGCCACTCATCGAACTGGGGGAGTACCCTATTTTATGGCATATTATGAAAAATTATGCCATATTCGGCTCAAGACGCTTTGTCCTGACCCTTGGCTACAAGGGTGAAATGATAATCGATTACTTTTTAAATAAATATCCATTGACCGGAAATTTTTCTGTTCATCTCAATGAGATTAAATACCCAAGACCCAAGGAAGACTGGCAGCTCAGTTTCATCCAGACCGGATGTAATACGAAAACTGCAAAGCGGCTGCTGATGTGCAAAGACGACCTGAGGAATTCTCCATTTATGGCAACATACGGCGACGGTGTGGCGGATATGGATATCCGTGCTCTTGTTGACAGACATGTACATCTGAGGAAGAAAAACGATATTATCGCAACAATTACAATCACACGGCCGTATTCCAAGTATGGTATCGTAAAACTGGATGGCGACACCATACAGTCGTTCCGGGAAAAGCCTCTGATGGATGAGTACATTAATGTCGGCTACATGGTCCTTGAGCAGGAAGTGTTCGATTATATCAATCCGGAGGAGGATCTCATGTTTGAGGAAACGCTCCAGAAAATTGCGAAGGCCGGAAAACTGGGATATTATATCCATGATGGCTTCTGGCACGCCATGGACACATACAAGGATTACGAGGAGCTGAACGATATGTGGGGAAAAGATCCGCGATGGAAGCTGTGGAACGATTGAAATTTTGGAAAGGGAAACGGGTTCTTGTTACCGGTGCAACCGGAGTAGTCGGACTTAATCTGGTCAATACCCTGGAGAAGCACGGGGCTGAAACAGTAGCAATCGTCCGCGACTGGGTGCCGAAAACACGCTACCATGGAAATTTCTTTGGCAACGATTCATCTGTCGTCATTGTGCGCGGTGAGCTTGAGGATTTTAATTTTTTGACGAGAACAATGGCAGAATATGAGACACAGGTTATATTCCATCTCGGCGCACAGACCCTGGTGGGTGTCGGCAATGTGTCTCCCCTCACGACATTCAGGGCAAATATCGAGGGAACCTGGAACCTGCTCGAGGCTGCAAGAATTATCGAATGTTCCTCGCATCAGTTCGAGGCGATCTGTGTAGCGTCCTCTGACAAGTCCTACGGTTCAAGCAAAGTCCTTCCCTATACAGAAGAGATGCCCCTTGCCGGTGAACATCCATATGATGTCTCCAAGAGCTGTTGCGATTTGATTGCCCGTTCATATGGAATCACATACACACTTCCCATCTCCATCGCTCGCATGGGCAATATCTATGGTCCCGGTGATCTGAACTTCAATCGCATCATTCCCGGCACGATACGAAGTGTTCTTGAAGGGCGACCTCCGCAGATCCGCAGTAACGGGACACCGATCCGGGAATATTTCTATGTTGAGGATGCTGTTGATGCATACCTGACAATGGCTGAGCATGCAAAAAAAGGCAGACCTGGTGATGCATATAATTTTAGCAGCGGAGAGAAACGTTCAGTTCTCGATGTTGTTCAGGCAATCCTGACCGAGATGAAATCCGATCTGAAACCGGTGATCCGCGATACGGCCCATCACGAGATTCAGAATCAGTATTTGTCTATTATGAAAGCGAAGAAGGAACTCGACTGGAATCCCCGCTATTCTCTTGAAGACGGGCTTATCCCGACGATTGCATGGTACAAAAAGGTGATCGCATGATTGAGGGTGTACAGGTAATCCCACTGCGAACGATTCTTGATGAACGCGGCCTTGTCCGACATATGTTACGATGTACTGATCCACATTTCATACAGTTTGGCGAGATTTATTTTTCCCAGATATTTCCCGGTGCTGTCAAAGCCTGGCACGTTCACCGGAAAATGGAACTCAATTATGCAGTTGTTTCGGGTAATATCAAGCTCGTCCTGTACGATGACCGGCCGGATTCCCGGACCTACAAAGAGCTCCAGGAGATTTTCATTGGTGAGGATAACTATGTCCTTGTTAAGGTTCCACCCCATGTAGTCAACGGCTTTAAAGCTATCGGGAACCAGAAAGCGATTGTCGCAAACTGTGCAACGATTCCTCACGATCCCGCCGAGATCGAGCGGCTGGATCCGTTTGATAAACGGATTGGCTACACTTGGGATATCCGTAACGGGTAATTCGGACCTGAAAATTATGACAATAAAAAGGGTCTATGTAACCGGTGCAACAGGCTTTATTGGAAAACATCTGGTGCACCGTCTTGTACAGGACGGTTATTCTGTCGGGGCACTGGTCCGGTCCTCATCAGCTTCGCATAAAACGGATAATTTCGATGGGGTCACATATTATCATGGTGATATCCGGAATTATGATGATCTCTCTGCATCCATATCTGCATTCCGGCCCGATGCAATTATCCACCTTGTGACATATTATGCAATCATGCACCAAGCCAAAGAAATCGGCGTGATGCTTGATACTAATGTAAAAGGTACCATTAACCTCCTTGAAGCAGCAAAGGAATATGGTAAGATACATGTCTTCATCAACACCAGCTCCACTCAGGTTTATGATCCGAAACCCCGACGTCTTATGGAAGATGATGAGATCAAACCCCAGAGCCTGTACGCTGTCACAAAACGGAGTGCCGAGGAAGCTTGTACGTTTTATGCTTCAGCATACCATGTGCCATGTGTCACCCTCCGTCTCTTCCCCCCCTATGGACCTGGTGATCAGGACCGCCGTCTCATCCCGTATGTCATCGGGAGCATCCTGAAAAATATCCCCCCAAACCTGACAACCGGGAAACAGGAATGGGATTTTATCTACGTCGAGGATATTATCAGTGCGTATCTGGCCGTGCTCAAGTCTTTCCCTTTCAGACAGGATCATGCAGTGTACAACATAGGGACCGGACAACCTGTTTCCATCCGAATGGTCGTTGAGAAGATCCGGACTGCCCTTGATTCCCGGATCGATCTCCCTTGGGGATCGGTTCCTCACCGTGCAAATGAAGTCTGGTACAATTCCGCAGATATTTCTAGGGCAGAGCGCGAACTGGGATGGGTGCCGCAGACGGGTATCGACGAAGGATTGAAAAAGACTATTGCATGGTTCAGCGATTATTACCGGGACCTGTCGCGATAAAGGCCGGCCCAGTGTTCCGGAACGATAAAAAAAGGGAAAAGTAAATCGGGGGATTACAATGCCATGTGAACCGCTCGTCTCGATCTGTATTCCTACCTACAACAGGGCCGGGATGATTGGAAAGGCGATAGAGAGCGCCCTGGGTCAGACGTACCGGAATATCGAAGTAATCGTTGTCGACAACGCTTCATCGGATGATACAGCATCCGTTGTGGCAGCTTTCTGTGACGAGCGCATCAGGTATTTAAGAAATGAGAGAAATCTGGGGCTCTTTGGCAACTTTAATCGGTGTATTGACGAATCCCAAGGGGAATATATCCATATCCTTCATTCTGATGATTCAATTGACCGGGATTTCACCAAACGGTGCATACAGTTTTTCTCAGAACACCCTTCCGTGAAGCTGACTACAACATCTGCCCGGAGTGTTGGAGATACTGGAACCCGTGAAGTGCAGTATTTCGATAAAGATATGGTTTTTCGGGTGCCGGAGGGATTCAAGCGACTTCTCGGAGAACGCCCATTCATTGTATGCCCATCAGTAATCGTTCACAGGGATGTCTATCGCGAAGTCGGATCATATTCCCTTGAATATCCATATTCTTCAGATTTTTATCAATGGTTGAAAATTGCGTGGAAATATGATATTGGCTATGTTCATGATGCATGGGTAAATTATCATCTTGGTGAGCATTCTGAATCGTACCGACTGCTTTTTCAGAGTCCTGCAGGATATCTGGATACCCTGAAAATTTTTATTGAAATTCAGAAAGAGTTTATCGATGACAATGATGATTATATTCCGTTCCTGAATGCCGCAATCCGCCGGTTTATTGGTGATAACATCTTTGCCGCCATCACCCGCTCAGATGAGATGCAGGGATTCAGACCAACGATCCTCATTGGTATAGCATTGACTTCTTGGACAATGGTGAAGCCGAAAACGTTTGGAGATCGAATAAAAAAGATTGGAAATTTTCTGGGGATTATCGGTTCAGGAATTATCGTAACGATATCCCCGGTCAGGCATTTCATTAAGAACCGGCTTGTTGTCCGTCAGGATCGCTACTAATGAATCCTGTTGGAAATCCGAAAATTGATTTCCTATTATGTTTCATTAAGAATCTGCAAAAATTCACGTTTCCATTCAACACGCCAGTCAGATGATGTGCGCAGAAACTGGTGACTGAATTTTTTAAGTACCTTTTGAATGTCATCCTGATTCCACCATGTAAGTGGATCCGTGAAAATTTCATTTACTTTTTTGGCTGCGGATTCCGGTGTGTCATGAAGTATACCGACAGTGCGGAGTTCATCAAAAAAAGGCTGTGCTGATGGACGTAATTCCCAGTATTTAGGGTCCCAGAAAAGAACTGTTGGAAAATTCGCAGCGAATGTTTCGAGATATGTGGTGGTATTAAATGTACCGATAAACAAACGACTTTCATTTAATTGTTTATATATGGTTTTCTCGCCCATATATTGCTTAAGCGTAGGAAACGTCTCCCTATACCGGCTTGACTCATTCCAGCCGAAATCAAAGGGATATAAGCGTACCAATAATTTTTCAAATACTCCAACTGAAACGGACTGAATAAACCGATACTGGTCATTGATATAGTTTAACATCTGAGGTCCGACCGGGATACTGTACATCCAATATGAATACCGTGGTAATGATCCACTTACCATCAGAACAGTGCCATTTGGATCAGGTGAGACATTATTTTTAACTTGATTAAATTTTCCGGTGGAAAGTGGCCGGATATTGGGTGCATCACGAGATTCCCATCCCCATGTATAAAATCTATCGCAAATGCGGATTTGATGCGATTCTGATGCGGACCAGAGACCACAACCATAATGACCCCCATGCTGCATTCCGATCAGTTTTGCGCCCCGTTCAACCTGATAAGCAGCCCATAATTGAAAAAGAGTTTGGCCGTTATACGCGTTCGCTGTCAAAATCGCTTTAGGGTGTTCCGGGAAAGAATCAAGAGCACACTTGTGAAGGTCAGAATACCCTTCCACATATACTCTTGGGATTTGTTCGGCAATCAACCAGTCCAAGATTGATTCAAACTCGTTCTTCCCTACCGAATTAAATACCATTTTTTTCCGAAGGGTCAGATTTGTCTGATCGCATTCAATATTAGCGTAAGGGAATTCAAAAAAAGGTATTTGGCCGAGAGAAAGTTGTAATTGTATGCTATCCCGATGATCAAGGTATGTTTCGACAAAGACTACTTGGTTAGTCCTAGATAGCGAGTACTTGCTACAATAATTATACAACTTTCTTATATTGCGCATAACCGCGGAGTCATGCGTTTTTGCCGGATTAATAATACCTGTCGGTTTGGGTTTACTTTCGACGATACTGAACGGCAGTTCTCCAAGTGTCTGGATTATCCTGCTGTATAAATAGTGATTATATTCATCCGAGCAATAATACTGAATGAAATCAGGAATGTCCGTTGGGATCCATCGTTTGCTGTCATATGGACAGATCCATGTATCACTTATGTGATCGGTGCGAGTTGCGTTTTTTATCGAAAGATAACGGTCAAATACGATCTCAATAAACTGATAAAGCCACAGACCGGCAACTATACGCCAGTATTTTGATGAATAATTCACATCGTGGATTTCATTAAGTTTTTCGGATAATAAAGGCAGATATTTTTCATTAACCCGATCAAGATAAAGGTAATCTTGATACATCATTTTTCTGTCGTCCCAATGATATGGCAAAACAGTATATCTTAACTCTGACCAGAGCGGTTTTCTATCGAATATTTTACACCATTCTCCAAGAAACAGAATGGTTTCATCGGTTTTCCAGAAATCTTGATCTGCCGTTGTTATCAGAAACATAGAAATCTTGTATTCTAATATATATACCAATCAATTTTTGATAAAATCATGGTGACTTACTTCTGGCAGACTTTCCAGCAATGGTGGATCTGGTTCTTGAGTATGAACGTCATCGTTCTGCTGAAATTATAGTCTGGATTCTTCTTCAAACTATTATTATGAGACTACAGATAGATAATGGATTCCGATAATTCAGGTGTAATTGTTGATATAGTTCTGTCTTATAAAAAGTAATTGGATCTTTTGGAAGGATTTTATTCATCAGCATTCGTATCGTTTGTTTCAAAGAATTTTTGATTTCATAATTGTTCCAACGGGTTAATATTGTTAAAATTTTAATAATCCAGTGAGCGTATAGGAATCATGGAAGAACTGCTCCCTTCAGATATTCAGGCAATAATCTTTGATTTTGATGGAGTATTCACAGATAATCGTGTCATTACTGATGAAGATGGAAAGGAATTTGTTATCTGTGATCGAAGTGATGGACTGGGAATATCTGCATTAAAAAAATATGATCTCTGCCTTCTAGTTTTATCAAAAGAAAAGAACCCTGTTGTTTTAAAGAGATGCGAAAAAATGGGTATTTCTTGTGTAAATGGAATTGATGATAAAAAGTCATTTCTGGCAAACTGGTTGAAAGAAAGATCATTTGATCCAAGTAATGCAATCTATGTTGGGAACGATATAAATGATATTGATTGTATGCAATTCGTCGGCTGTGGCGTTGCTGTTGCTGACGCGTTCAAGAATGTAAAACAAGCTGCAAAACTGGTCTTAAAAAAACCTGGGGGGTGTGGTGCGGTTAGAGAATTATGCGACCTTGTAATCACGAAAATCTGCACAGAAGAATCTCTTCCCACCAAGAATAAAAAATAACGTATGCAGCTTGCAGGTAATTTTTCCCGTACAATCGTTCTTCTGAATGAGGAGTTATCATCAATTATCACTGATGTTATCGCTTTTCTTTCTCTCGCTTTCGATTTTCAGTACCGGTGACATGAAATTATATTATATCCTATCCTTACCATTTAGTACAAGTGATAACAGGCATGAATATCGATTTTGAACATCTTAAGGAACCCTATTTCATTGGCGAAATTGGGATCAATCACAATGGGGATATCCAAATAGCTAAGAAACTTATGGATGCAGTCTTTGCCTGCAATTGGAATTGTGCAAAATTCCAGAAAAGAAATCCGGATATCTGTGTTCCTGAAAAGCAGAAAAATATCCCGCGGGACACCCCTTGGGGAAAAATGACCTACTTGGATTATAAACATAAAATTGAATTTGGGAAGACAGAGTATGACTTCATTGATAAATATTGTAAAGAAAAACCGATTGATTGGACCGCATCAGTTTGGGACCGAGACAGTCTTTCCTTCATTCAGGATTATCATGTGCCATTCATTAAAATTCCCTCTGCACTTATAACGAATCTGGATCTATTAAAGGAATCTGCCCAAACGGACATACCCCTTATTGTTTCCACGGGTATGTCCACTTTTGAGGAGATCGATGCGGCGATGCGAGTAATCACAAAATACGGTGTGATGCCGATCTTAATGCATACCAACTCCAGTTATCCTGCACCCCACTCAGAGTTAAACCTGAATCTCATTCCGGTTCTGAAGAACAGATATAATTGCATAATTGGGTATTCCGGCCATGAATTCGACTTGGAGCCAACAGTCATCGCGGTATCTCTGGGAGCTCAGGTGATCGAACGGCACATCACGCTGTCACATGACCTGTGGGGGACGGATCAGAAAGCAAGCTTGGAGGTGCACGCGATGGACCTTCTAAAAAAACGGGCATGTGATGTGGGGACAATGATGGGATCCTCAGAAAAGACAGTAACTCCCAGTGAAATACCGATAAAGGAAAAGCTTCGGATCCAATAATCCAATTTTGTAATTTGATATGCCCACTTAGATATAAATTGTTCAGAGAACTACCGTATTGGCATCTTTAGGAAATGCAATTAGAGATGGCAAATTTGCTTGACAGTATAGTCTGATATTTTTGGATCATTTTTAAAAATTTTCTTACACCGAAAAAGAGAGCAATTCACTTCAGGAAATAATTCCCTTACAGGAGTAACAAGGTAGTGTACACGAAGTGCTGTAAAAAGTGAAGATGCCCTGTATTCAACAGTGAATTGGAAACAAAGAGGAACAGGGCAATGGATCTAAGAGATATCGTACTAAATTATCTTACCGATAACGAGAAGGGAATGCAACAACTCATCACATGGTTCCTGAACGATGTGATGAAC
>Ga0302250_1001087_pt1 | contig 21978 bp, 25 predicted proteins | sample AAG_RA_Asp_MG_FD_193536 | JGI IMG/M metagenome (GOLD analysis project Ga0302250, IMG submission 193536) | Enriched activated sludge microbial communities from anaerobic digester in WTTP, New Holstein, Wisconsin, United States - AAG_RA_Asp | ecosystem: Engineered > Bioreactor > Anaerobic >... | reverse complement strand
GGGGGTGTTGAGGGTCTTCAGACCCGAGACACGAGAAGAACCTGCAAGGTTCTTCGAGTCAGGGCTTTCGAAGAACGCATCCGCGTTCTTCTCATCCTCCTGGTTTTTCAAACCAGTCGGAGGCGCAAGGGGGGAGCTTAATCTCTTACGGACTTTTCCTTACGCGTGAACACCGTTTACGCGAGAGCCGCCACCGAGTCCGCCCAGGTCTCGACCCGGGTCCGGATCGCGTCGTCCGAGTACGAGGTGATGCTGACCGATTCGCGGGTGAACGTGACCATGTAGATCTCCCCGCCGGCGTCGTGGCACTTCAGGGTCGCCGAGTAGGTCTCTTTCGGGGTGTCCCGGACTGCTGTGCCCCCGTGGGCGGTAGCAAGGTCCGTGTTGCTCAGGAGCGCGGTTGCGCCGGCATTGAACCCGGCGATCGTGGTGAACTTCGCTGAGTCCGTTCCGACAACGTTTGCATCGTTGTCCTGGTACGCGATCTTTGCCACGTAGGCTTCCCGGGTCTTCTCGACCGGTGCGTGGTTGACACCGGCGCTCTCATAGGCTGTGCAGGCAAACGGGTTGTCGGTGATGACCGACTGGATGATCGTGTTGAACGCTGCCACATTCTCTATCGGGGCCGCGAGCTTGCGGACCGCCGACTTTACTACGGTTTTCTGTACGAAATCTGCCATTTTGTAATTCCTCCTTTTTTTCTGACTGGTTCGAAGAGCCTGCGGCTCTTCTCATTCTCAACCTTCTCATGAAGGTCTCGAATTCATCAGAACCCAATGGAAGAGAAGAACCCGTCAGGGTTCTTCGAACTCCTTGGATCCTTTCACTCCTCTCTATTGTTCTGAAGTCGGTCCGGTTTCCGGTGAAGGATTGCGCAGCCTTCACCGCCAGAGGAGAAACGTTGGTTCTGTTCTCCGGGTCAGCGGGGCCCCTTTGACATACAATAGTAGAACCTGATAGGGTATGTGCTTGGATGAATAAATTTTAAAACGAGAAAATGGAGAGATTTGCGCGGGATATAGGAGAATCGGGGCACGATGGCTTGGAATTGAGGTGCGCAAAAATGTTAAATGGATTTGGTTAATGCCGGGGATTGCATCTGGTACTGACCGGAGAATGCCTATCGGAAAAATGATTAATCCAGGCCCATCAGGTCCCGGATGAGCGCCGCGATTGCGAGCCGGTGCTGCTCGTCAGCGGGACAACCACGACAAGGCCGTTGGCGCTCCCTATAATGATCGCAGGGCGCATCCCCCGCTGCTCGTGCCCTTTCGCATCGGTGAGATCCACGAGCCAGATATCGCCGTTCTTCATCCGATCAATGCCCCAGGGATTTGAGTGCGGCCCTCTGCCAGATCCCCGTCTCCCGCTTCAGATCCTGGAGATCCTTTGGCGTCGGCTTGAACAGGAACTCCTTTGCCTTCGAGACGCCGAGCGCGATCTGCGCCTCGGAATAGAACGGTTTGAGTTCTTTGACCTGCCTCAGGGCTTCGAGCGGGCTGCTCTGGTACCGGAGCGCATAGAACCCATAGGTCGCTCCCACTTCGAGCGGCACGGGTTTCAAGCCGAAGATCCTGCCAAGGTCCGCGGCGATCGCTTTCTCGGCCGCATTCAGCCGTGTGCCGGTCTCGTGGTTCTCGAATTCGCGGGTATGAGCGAACAAATCTTTCGTCAGGTCCGGCGAGTAGGGTCCACGGACATACAGGCTGCATGGGTACCCGAGGTCGATGCCTTTGAGTTCAAGCAGGCAGACGAGTTTCTGGGCAATGAGCCGGTCGTCGAACTGTCCGATATCCGGATTGAAGCCGAGTTCTTTATAGAATGCAATGACTTTTTTCCGTTTTTCCATAATCATGCACCACAGTGGAGGAACCTGCACAGCCAGGTTCGGATCCTCTCCCATTCGCCTAAGCCCTCGGGCGTGATGGTATAGAGTTCGAGTTCTTTTCCCTCGGAGACGATCTTTTCCGAAGCAAGGTATCCCATCTCTTTCAGGACATTCAGGTTGGCATACAGCACACCGTCGCTGATGTCGAGCGCCGCCCGGAGTTCGCGGTAGGTTGCCCCGTCCGGCCCGAGCACCGAGAGGCTCGCGAGCAGTTTCAGCCGCACGAGCGAGAAGACTTTCGCGTTGAGCCCCCCGGATTCATCCAGGATAGTGAGGATATCGTTTGGCACCAAGTCCCACTCCCGTGTTCTATTCATACCGGTCGGCGGCCCGGGTTATTTACTTTGTTATTTACTTAAAGTTTAAAGTGGGAGGGTATGGAAATAAATCAGGGACATGTGAGTGATATGAAAATATATGGACCTGAATGATTTCTAATACTCGTTATCAGGGGTTGTTTTTTTTTTAAAAATTCACTTTCACACCACAAATCAACATATTTATGGTGTGATATTTTGATATCTAAAATAGCAAAAAAATAAAATGTTGAGACTGGCAGACACACTTCGAACATCCTTCGCATTGAATTTTGATGTATTACGCTCATTCTACGATAAATCCGAATAAATCAGACTGGCAAGCTCTGAAAAAACATCTGAAGAACGTTGCAGATCGCTCTCAAGAATTTGCGAACGATTTTCACGCAGGCAACCTAGCATATGTCAGCGGTCTTCTTCATGATATTGGGAAATATTCTCCAGAGTTCCAGAAACGGCTAGACGGGGAGAAAAACCCTGTCGATCACTCGACCGCAGGATCGATTGAAGCGACACGGATATTCAATGGCAAACAGTCCGCTGCCGGGTTATTATTTGCCTATATCGTTGCCGGGCATCATGGCGGACTTTTGAATTATGGGAGTGCCGAGGGGGGACTCTGTGAGCGGCTGCGAAAACCGGTACCTGATTATTCTGCATACTGCAACGAGATCTCAATAGACTCACACACGATCGGGCCGCTTGGGTTACGTCCGTCTCCCGGAAAAACCGGATTCTGTATCTCGTTCTTCACGCGAATGCTCTACTCCTGCCTTGTGGATGCAGACTCGCTCGATACGGAACAGTTCTGTAATCCGGATAAAGCCACACTCCGCACGAATTACGAATCGTTTGATATACTGGCGAAAAAATTTGATGCCCACATGCAGAAGATACAATCCGGCGCAAGCGATTCCCTCATCAATCGCGAACGGAAGAAAATTTTCAGCCAGTGCATTGAGGCCGGTGCTCTACCGCCCGGCATGTTCAGCCTGACCGTCCCGACCGGGGGAGGGAAGACGCTCTCCTCTATGGCCTTTGCTCTCGAACAGGTAAAGAAGAATCACCTGAAAAGGATCTTCTACGTTATTCCGTACACCAGTATCATTGAGCAGAATGCAAAGGTTTTCCGGGATATTTTCGGATGGCAGAATGTCCTGGAGCACCATTCCAACTTTGATCCGGCAACGGTTGAAACGGATGAACAGGACACTGGAAGGGAGTCCCTCCGGCTTGCAACCGAGAACTGGGACATGCCGATCATTGTAACCACCAATGTCCAGTTCTTCGAATCGCTCTTCTCCAACAAGAGATCCCGTTGCCGGAAACTGCACAGTCTTGCAAAGAGCGTCATCATCCTCGATGAGGCCCAGATGCTCCCGACCGGATACCTGCTTCCCTGCCTTGCGGCGTTGTCGGAACTTGTGCGCAATTATGGTGCAACGGTCGTGATCTGTACTGCCACCCAGCCGAGGCTCGGGGATCTGCTGGATAAGAAAGTAAGGCCGCGTGAGATCATGCAGTCCCCGGATCGATTGTATGAGACCTTCAAAAGAGTGCGGGTGACGGATCTTGGTCTCCTCAGTGATGCAGATCTCTCTGCCCGTTTGAAAGATCACTGCCAGGTTTTATGTATCGTCAATACCCGGAATCACGCAAAAAAACTGTACGATGCCATAAAAGATGCCGGGAATTGTTATCATCTCAGTGCCCGGATGTGCCCGGTCCATCGCAGGAAAAAGATCGCGGAGATCAAGAAACGGCTGAAAGAAGGACTCGACTGCCGGGTTATCTCAACACAATTGATCGAGGCCGGGGTGGATATCGATTTCCCGGTGGTGTACAGAGCGATGACCGGGATCGACTCGGTTGCGCAGGCTGCCGGAAGATGCAACCGTGAAGGAAAATTGCCCTTCGGGGAGGTTTTCATCTTCAAATCCACGGAACCTCATGGGAAGGCGACCTCGTGGCAGAGCTTCGTTGCCGAGATCGGAGAGATGACCCTTGCCGGATCGGATGACCCGCTCTCGTTCCCGACAGTCGCGGAGTATTTCCAGCGCTTGTATCACTACAAATCGGAGGAAGGACTTGATGAGAAGAAGATTCTTCGGCAGCTCGAAGAGCGTGCAGGTGAATTCGCGTTCCCTTTTGAGGAGATTGCCGATGAATTCCAGATTATCGGGGAGGGCACAAAAGATGTGATCATTCCCTTTGACGATCATGCCAGATCAATGATCGACAGGCTTCGGACAGCAGAATTTCCCTGGCGGTTTGTCCGGGATCTTCAGGGATATTCAATCAGTATCTATCCCAACGAGTTCCGGGAAATGGAACGCATGAACCGGATCGAGACAATTGCAGACCGGTTTTATGTGTTGCGGACCTGTGAGGACTACTCCGATGAAACAGGATTGAAACTCCGGCAGGAGGCCGGTTACGATGGATCATTACTGATACACTAAGGAGGTGGTGGATATCGGATTTGGAGTCAAACTGAAAGTCTGGGGCGATTATGCCTGCTTCACACGCCCCGAGATGAAAGTCGAGCGGGTCAGCTACGATGTGATGACCCCTTCGGCTGCACGCGGGATTCTTGAAGCGATTTACTGGAAGCCCGCGATTGTCTGGGAGATCGACCGGATTCATGTCATGAAGCCGGTGAAGTTCGACAACGTAAGAAGAAACGAAGTAAAAGATAAAATTCCTGTCGTCCCTGTGAGGAGCGCGTTCAAAGGAAATGACGAGATCCTTTCGTTGAATTCAAATGAACGTCGGGTTCAACGGGCATCGCTTCTTCTTCGGAATGTTGAGTATTATATCGAGGCTCACTTCAACAAGACTAACAAGGCCGGTCCTGATGATACCGTTGAGAAACACTATAACGTCGCTCTTCGGAGAATGCGGAAAGGGCAGTGTTTTCATCAACCATATTTCGGCTGCCGAGAATTTCCTGCCAGATTTGAGTTCGTAGAAGGAGAAATTCCTCCTTCTACCTTGAAAGGCGATCAAGATCTTGGGCTAATGCTGTGGGATATTGATTTTGCTCAAGATATGAAAGCCATTTTTTTCCGGCCAACCATGCACAACGGGATCATTGACGTTCGGAATTCCAAAGAACGGGGTGCGTTTTCGTGATTATTCAGGCACTCACCAGGTATTACGATGTCTTGGCGGCCGAGGATCCGGCAAAGATTTCAAAGATGGGGTACAGCCCGGCAAAAGTTTCCTTCGCACTTGTGATCTCGGATGAGGGAATTCCAATGCAGATTCTCGATCTCAGGACGGATGGAAAGAAGAAAGTTCCAAAGATGATGGAGGTCCCCCGTCAGAAAAGCCGTTCGGGAAAAAATCCACCCCCCTATTTCCTCTGTGATAAGCCTGAGTTCGTCTTAGGTATCGAGAGGATGAAAAAGAAAGAATATGAGGATAAATTTTCTAGCAAGAAGGAAAAGGCAACGATCCTTGCAGAGAACAACAGAGATGTGATTCTTTTTTCTGACCAATCCAATAAATATTTTTCAGCGTTCAGGAACTTCCATCACGAACTTCTTGACAGAACTGAAGACAAATCTGTCCGCGCATTTCTTAAATTTCTTGATACTTGGGAACCGGAAAGATCGTTGGAAAACCCGAAAATCAGAGAATATCTTGAAGAAATTTTCTCGGGCGGCTTGTTTGTCTTTGAGATATCCGGAAAATATCTCCATGAAAATCTGGCAGCGGAGCATGCGTGGAGACCTTCTGAAGAGCACGAGTCCGGAAAAGAGCCTTACATCGCCCAATGTCTCGTAAGCGGTAAGGAAGAGCCGATTGCGAAAACCCATGATAAGATCAATAACGTTCGCGGAGCTCAATCTGCAGGAGCCTCGTTAATTAGCTTTAATGAAGACTCATTCTGTTCCTACAATAAAGAACAAAGCATGAACGCTCCGGTCAGCGAATCGGCGATGTTCAAGTATAAAACCGTGCTAAACCATCTTCTCGCGTGGGAAAGTAAGAACCGGATTCAGATCGGTGACACGACCACAGTCTTCTGGGCGGAAACTACAAAAGAATCTTTCATTGATCTAACACTTTTCCTTATAGACCCGGTTGAAGATCAGGAAAACAGAGAGAAAGCCGAAAAACCCGCAAGACGGACCGATCCTGGGACTCGCCAGCTTGTCAATGATATTCTAATGAAAGTAAAAACCGGGAAATATCTCGATAAACGAGATCTCGGGGTAGATCCCGAAAAAACCAATTTTTACATTCTCGGACTTTCGCCGAATAACGCCAGACTTGCGGTCCGGTTCTGGTATCAGGATTCGTTCGGGAATTTTATTACACGATCTGCCCAGCATCATCTTGATATGGAAATTATCCGGAGCGATCAGTGGTCGCGTTATATCTCCCTGTTCACTCTGCTGAAACAGACAGTCCATAAGGGATCGAAAGATCCTGCGGCCTCGCCTCTTATCAGTGGTCAATTGATGAATTCGATTCTCGACAACTCCCCTTATCCGGTGACAATGTTCTCTGCGATCTTGAACCGGATCAAAGCTGAACGTTCGATCAATTATCCCAAAGCAGCATTCATCAAAGCCTATCTGATTCGTAATGCACGAACAAGAAAAATGCCAGAAAAGGACATGATTACCGTGAGTCTGAATGAAACAAGCCCAAATGTACCCTACCGATTAGGTAGATTATTTGCAGTTATGGAATCTGCGCAGAAAGCTGCAAACAAAACAGTTAGAGTAAAACGAACAATACGGGACAGCTACTTTGCGAGCGCTTCATCGACACCGCGAATAGTATTTCCGACATTATTGAAACTTCATCAGCATCATTTATCGAAAATCAATTCGGAGAAACCGGGGCTAGCGGTGAATTTCAGCAAGATGATGGATGAAGTAATGTCATCGATCGATAATTTCCCGATCACCTTAAGCTTAGAAGATCAGGGAATGTTCATGCTTGGATACTATCACCAGCATGAATCCTTTTTCAGAAAAAATGATGAGACAAAAATTGTTGAAGAGGAGATGAACTAATGAACGAATCTATCAAGAACCGGTACGAGTTTGTATTGTTATTCGATGTCGAGAACGGGAACCCGAACGGGGATCCAGATATGGGAAACATGCCGCGAATAGATCCACAGACTAGTTACGGTATCGTGACCGATGTCTGTCTCAAACGGAAGGTCAGGGATTACATCGACATTGTGAAAAATGGAGCTGATGGGTATGATATCTATGTCCGTTCCGGTGCAGTGCTCGATGCTCAGAACAAAAAAGCATACCTGAAAGTTAAGCCTAAGGATCCGAAAAATCCGAAGAAAGAAGAAATTTCGGACCTGATTCAATTCATGTGTAAAAATTTCTTCGATATCCGGACATTCGGAGCAGTAATGGTCGGAAAAGAAGCAAACTGCGGTCAGGTCCGTGGGCCAGTTCAGATCAACTTTGCCAGAAGTATTGATCCGATCTACCAACAAGAGGTGACGATTACCCGATGTGCGATCACAAATGAAAAAGAGACGGACGCGAATAATCAAACGATGGGCAAGAAACAGATCGTGCCGTACGGCCTGTACCGGGCAGAGGGCTATGTCTCGGCAAATCTTGCAAAGAAAGTGACCGGATTCTCCGAAGACGATCTCGCCCTCCTCTGGGAGAGTCTCGTCAACATGTTCGAGCATGACCACTCGGCTTCACGCGGAAAACTTTCGGCAAAGAAGCTGATTGTCTTCAAGCACGACAGCGAGCTTGGCTGCTGCCAGTCCCATGTCCTGTTCGACAAGGTGAAGGTCGAACGGCTTGGAAAAGATCTCCCGCCGCGATCATTCAAGGACTACAAGGTTACGATTGACAAAGATGTGCCGAAAGGAGTGACAATCATAGAAAAGTTATGAGCGAGAAGCGCTATACCGAAGACGAGTTGCTCCTGCTCTCAGGTATCCAGCACTTCCGCTTCTGCAAACGGCAGTGGGCGCTGATCCATGTCGAGCAGCAGTGGCAGGACAACCTCCGCACGCAGGAAGGGCATTTTGTTCACGAGCGGGTCGATGACCCGTTCCTCAACGAGTCGAGGAGAGATATTATCATCTCACGGGCATTTCCCCTTGTCTCATACGAGCTCGGACTTACCGGCATTGCGGATGTGATCGAGTACACCCGGTCAGATAATGGAGTTCCCGTACCCGGCTTTGAGGGCCGGTGGATCATGAGGCCGGTTGAATACAAACGGGGCAAACCGAAGATCGATGAACGCGATGAGGTCCAGCTCTGCGCACAGGTCATGTGCGTTGAGGAAATGTTCGGGGTCCGGATTGACGAAGCGGATCTCTATTACAACGAGATCCGACGGAGGCAGCGGATTGCAATTACTGATGAGCTCCGGAGCATAGTGCAAGCGCTGGCGGAGGAGATGCACACGGTCTTCCGGAACGGAATCACGCCACCGGCAGAACCCGGGAAACACTGCACCCTGTGTTCGCTTGTCGATGTCTGTGTCCCGAGACTGACGAAGAAAAAAAGTTCTGTCCGGAATTACATCGGGAGCCATATCCGGGAGGCATGCATTCCCGATACCTGATTATCGATGATCGTCCGGGTTTTCGATCAATCCGGACAGGAATTTCCCTATGAGAAAACTGCTCAATACCCTCTACGTAACAACTCCGGAATCCTATCTTCACCGTGACGGAAAAAATGTAATTATCAAAGTCGGCAGCGCGGAGACATTCAGGATCCCCGTACACAACCTTGAAGGAATTGTCTGCTTCGGGTATATGGGTGCAAGCCCGCACCTGATGCAGTTATGTTCGGAGCATAATGTCGGGCTATCCTTCCTGACACCCCACGGGAGATTCCAGGGCCGGGTAAACGGCAGGGTCCGGGGCAATGTTCTGCTGCGGCGCACTCAGTACCGCACCGCCGACAATCCGGAAGCATCTCTTGCCATTGCGAAATGTCTCATCATGGCAAAGATCGTGAACTGCCGGACCGTTCTCGGGCGCAGTCTCCGTGACCATGGTACAGTAATCGGATGCGAAAAGATCCGGGCTGCTGACAATCTTCTCATTGAAAACCTGATGAAAATTGAAACCTGTAAGGATGCTGATACGCTCCGTGGCATCGAAGGGAACTGCGCGAAGTTCTATTTCGATGTCTTTGATGAACTGATCCTGAAGCAGAAGAATGATTTCTTCCTTCACGACAGAAACCGCCGGCCTCCCCGGGACAACATGAACGCACTCCTGTCGTTCCTGTACACACTCCTCGCCCATGATGTGGAATCTGCGCTGGAAACGGTGGGACTCGATCCCTATGTCGGTTTCTTCCACACCGACCGGCCCGGCCGGGCCAGCCTCGCACTGGACATGATGGAAGAGCTCCGGCCGTTCATCGCAGACCGGCTTGCGCTGAATCTTGTGAACCTGCAACAGGTTTGCGGAGAGGATTTCCTGAAAAAGGAAGGCGGAGGGATCATCCTGACCGATAAGGGTCGCAAGGCTGTGCTCGCCGCATGGCAGAAACGAAAGCAGGACGAAATTACTCATCCATATATTGATGAAAAGATCCAGATCGGTCTTCTTCCCTACACGCAGAGTCTCTTAATGGCGAGATATTTACGCGGCGATATTGAGGGGTACCCGCCCTTCTTCATGAACTGAGGTTGCACACATGATGGTCCTGGTTACGTATGATGTCAACACGGAAACGCCCGAAGGTCGGCGAAGACTTCGACACGTTGCCCGGGAATGCGTGAATTATGGTCAGCGGGTCCAGAACTCGGTGTTCGAATGTCTCGTTGATCCGGCACAGTTTGCAAAGCTTAAACACTCCCTGGCAGGAATAATCGATAAGGAACGGGACAGTGTCCGGTTTTATTTTCTCGGCGCCAACTGGAAGAACCGGGTCGAACATCTCGGGAGCAATACCGGATATGATCCCGAGGGCCTCCTGGTAACGTGATGCGTGCGAACCGGAAGCGATCATGGTTCTCCCCGAAGGTTCGCGGAAATTTTTCCGGTTTTCTATTTATTTGATTCCCATCCCCCGCAAGATTTGAAAGGACTTTGAACTATCTAAGGATTTATCGAAAAAATACGTAAAGGAAAATCCAATTGTTATTATTCGGGGATTTCTCATTTACTGCACATACATCAGGTATTTCTTCATGAACACTTAACGAGTATTTTACAGTCACTCCCTTCGCGGGAGTGTGGGTTGAAATCCTCAACATTATGTCGCTTATCTCAGGGCGTTTGAGTCACTCCCTTCGCGGGAGTGTGGGTTGAAATATCGCCGCTGGTTCCGTGGTCTGCAACGGAGGTGTCACTCCCTTCGCGGGAGTGTGGGTTGAAATAATAGCCGGACCTTAATGATTCTGGGAGGGCACCAGTCACTCCCTTCGCGGGAGTGTGGGTTGAAATCATTCTTCATGAGCAACAAGACATGCTTCCTTAGTCACTCCCTTCGCGGGAGTGTGGGTTGAAATCATCTCCATCCAGAAGAGTTGGCATACGGAGTTGTCACTCCCTTCGCGGGAGTGTGGGTTGAAATAGGTATGGTAGTTTCTTCACGACCCGGAACCGGGCGTCACTCCCTTCGCGGGAGTGTGGGTTGAAATACACTCATCCCTGCAATTGCATTTATGGCATTCTGTCACTCCCTTCGCGGGAGTGTGGGTTGAAATCAAGAGACCAACTCGTACACATCATAATAGTTGCCGTCACTCCCTTCGCGGGAGTGTGGGTTGAAATTGAACAAGGTCGGGGATTCTGTCCTTTGGACTTTCAGTCACTCCCTTCGCGGGAGTGTGGGTTGAAATTGGGAGCTGGTGCCCGGTGATAACTCTGTTTCAGTGGTCACTCCCTTCGCGGGAGTGTGGGTTGAAATATGGGTGACCGCCGGATATCCGCGAACTCCGCTCGTCACTCCCTTCGCGGGAGTGTGGGTTGAAATTCGTAATCGGCCCGGGCATCCCGAAGTTTGATCTGCGTCACTCCCTTCGCGGGAGTGTGGGTTGAAATATATGTTACGATAGACGGAGTAACGTATACTGGGTCACTCCCTTCGCGGGAGTGTGGGTTGAAATTTGCAGTCACTCCCGCAGTAGAATCGCCCGGTCTTGGTCACTCCCTTCGCGGGAGTGTGGGTTGAAATTACACGATGCGATCCCGCGTGACGGTGATCACGTCACTCCCTTCGCGGGAGTGTGGGTTGAAATAATACAACCGGTATGATCAAGGTAGAAGCCGGTAGTCACTCCCTTCGCGGGAGTGTGGGTTGAAATATCAGAAATGCCCTGCGTGTGGAAGTGAGACAATAGTCACTCCCTTCGCGGGAGTGTGGGTTGAAATACGCCTTCCGTGATTTCCATCCCGTAATCATCACGTCACTCCCTTCGCGGGAGTGTGGGTTGAAATAAGATCATGGTCATGGATATCCGGATGCGGCTGGAGTCACTCCCTTCGCGGGAGTGTGGGTTGAAATCTTGGCGAACCTGATGATACCATATCCCAGAGAGTCACTCCCTTCGCGGGAGTGTGGGTTGAAATTGTCATTCCGGTGCTGATATACACCGCCTTGTGAGTCACTCCCTTCGCGGGAGTGTGGGTTGAAATTATCCTCGTGAAGAGAGGCGTTGTGCACCCATTCAGTCACTCCCTTCGCGGGAGTGTGGGTTGAAATCCGCGAAAAGGACGTGCTGAGCGAGTTCTGACGCAGTCACTCCCTTCGCGGGAGTGTGGGTTGAAATTCTACAGGGAGTCCCATGAACTGAAACTGCGCTGTCACTCCCTTCGCGGGAGTGTGGGTTGAAATTTCCCATCGCTCAGCTCACCCCCGCTGCCGGGGCGTCACTCCCTTCGCGGGAGTGTGGGTTGAAATTGGAAGGCTGACAACGACCGGCTCGCCCGCAACGGTCACTCCCTTCGCGGGAGTGTGGGTTGAAATGCTGGCGTATCTCGATTCTCGAAGCGTCCGGGCTCGTCACTCCCTTCGCGGGAGTGTGGGTTGAAATCTGAGGACGGCGGCATACAGGGCATCCGGGTCTGTCACTCCCTTCGCGGGAGTGTGGGTTGAAATATTGAGGGACTCGATCTTGAGCTCCTCTACAAGGTCACTCCCTTCGCGGGAGTGTGGGTTGAAATCCGCAGAAGGTGATATAGTAGCCTTCCCGCTCGGGTCACTCCCTTCGCGGGAGTGTGGGTTGAAATTAGCCAGCGGGTGGTATCGAACGTGTCCCGTGTGGTCACTCCCTTCGCGGGAGTGTGGATTGAAATATTATCGGGCCGATTATGAATTACCTGATCACGTGGTCACTCCCTTAGCAGGGGTGTGGATTGAAATGTTGATCAACGCCTGCAACAATTCCCTAAAATGTGGCACTCCCCCTGCGGGAGTGTGGATTGAAATTGGACATACTGATTCAGGGAAATGGGATCCACCAGTGCCCTGCACCCCCACTCTCCCGATCCCAGCCAGATCCTCAAACCGGGAGTTCCTATACTGTCATTTTTCCGGGGCAATATCAGCCTCTGTAGGGGGAAATATCTCCAAAAACCCTCCCGTTCCAAATCGCTGTACTCCAATTCGCCAAAAAGTGCGATCCTACGGAAACCGATTCTCCAAAATGGCCTCTGATTCGAAAACGGAACGATTAAAATGGATTTTGTTTTGGGCAGTCTGACTCGCGGGAAGATCCCGTGTTTACGACGATAACCCGCCCAACTCAGTCCCCCATCTCCCGCACCCGGGACTCTTGCAGGGATTCGATGCCGGGGATCCGCTCAGGTAGTTCCTGACCACCTGCTCCGCTATCTGGTGGGCATAGATGGTGAACATCTCATCCGGCACCTCATCGATCCCGAACGGCAGGTCGAGATTGTAGATGAGATCGGCCCGGACGATCTCCGGCTTCAGGTCCGGCAGGACGCCCTGCATCATCCGCGACGAACAGTTGATGAAGCACCCTTCGATGGCGATGACCCTCTCCGCCCGGCGCACGAGGTTCCGCTGGCCGGTATCTTTCGTGAAGGCCCCGCCCAGGCAGATCCGTACGGTGGAGTCCGCTCTGAGCCGGTGGGCCACCAGGTTTGCTGCCCGCTGCTGCCCTGCCGACTGCCCCCTCCGGAGCGACTGGGAGGACGAACTCGCGCAGGAGAAGGCTGAGATCACGGGATCCCGTGTTGAAGAACTGAACCGGCTCATGAAACTGCTCGAACCACAAGATCTACAAGATCGATGAGAAGAAAATTCCGGTTCTCAGAACGATTGCCGGTGCCGTGAACTGATTCCTGCAAAATTTTTTTTATTTTCCCGCGTTCTCTGTGCATTGCATCAACCGGCGCCCGCGTCCGGTGATGGAATAAATGATCCAGTTCCCGTGGCTTTCGCCTTCGATCAGGCCGCTTTCCTTTAAGATCGTGAGATGATAGGACAGCTTGGAGTTTGCCAGGCGCATGAACCGGTTAATGACGCAAACGCAGAGCGGCTGATCCCTGATGAGATAGAGAATCGTAAGGCGGAGCGGATCAGCGAGCGCGTGATGGATCCTGGCCTCTTCTTCGAGTTCCGATCGCGCGGGAATGCTCCTGGTGAGCGCTTCAAAACCTCCGCACGCTTCGAGATCTTTCTGGATCTGCTCGGGGATCTCCATCTCTTCATAATCAGGAGCACTCCTCCGTTTCGGACTGCAGCAGGATGCGGTCACACGTTTCATTTCAAAATAATCTGAAATAACAAGATATATAACCTTGCCCTGTGCATGCTATTTCAACAAAATTTGAAATATCGGAATATGTTCCGGAGCAACGGAGATGGAAAACGAAGACAAACCGTGCTGCGCTGCGGATGCCCTCCGGTGAATCCGGCAGGTGAAGATCAACGGCATCATGACCGGGATCACGATGCTTGATCAGAGCATTACCACGGTCAGGGCAGAGGGCCTGACCAGCGATACCGCGATTCGCGAGGCGCTCATGAAACGGGTGAAGGTGTACAACTACGTCCCGCCCGCGGTCGAGAACCACTACGCCGAAGCACTCATGGAAGAGTACCGGAACGTGACCAGAACGAACAAACAATGACGGTGAAAAAGACCATGACAACAATTGAAGTGCTCGGGACCGGCTGCGCGAAATGCAAGCGGCTCCTTTCGAATGCTGAACAGGCAGTGGATGAACTGAAGATGAACGCAGAGGTCATCAAGGTCGATGACATCGACGTGATCGTTGACCGGGGCGTGATGATGACACCAGCGCTTTTCATCAATGGCGAAGTGCGGGCGGAAGGCCGGGTTCCTGATGTGAACGAGATCAAGAAAATGCTGATGGAGTGATACCATGACCGGGAAACCAACCTGCTCCTGCGGGGCGAACGAACCGAAGCGGATCATCTTTCCCTGTGCGGGACAGGCGAATGTCGGAGAATTGACAAACCTTGCAGCGCTGCAGCTGACCGAAGAGGGGTATGGCAGCATCGCCTGCCTTGCCCTGCTCGGGATCGGTGCAGAGAACCTGATTGCGAATACCCTCAGTGCGGATGAAGTCGTTGTCCTTGACGGCTGCCCGATGCTCTGCGCAAAGAAGATTGCCGGGGCACAGGGTGTTGCTGCGGGCCAGCACCTGGTCCTGACCGAGATGGGAATCGCAAAGGGCCCTTCGAAGAATTACACCGATGGAGACATCGAGAAGGTTGTTTCCGCCTGCTGGAAGGGCGAGGGGCGCGTAAAGAATGTCGTACCTTCCGATAAGAAGTCCGGTGGGGAGGAGAACGGGTGCGGCTGCGGGTGCAGCGGGACCTGTTAACGGAGGGGGAGATCATGACATCTGCACTGGTAACCTGTTCCGGCGTATCCAATACCGGAAAACTCACGACACAGGCAGGGATGATCGTGATGCAGCGAAAGCCGGGAATGTTCCAGTGCATGAACTGCAAGCAGTCTGCAGAATCCCTGCGGACAGAGGCGGCTGGATCTGACCGTCTCATCGTCATCGACGGGTGTACGGATTGTTGTGCAACCAAAAAACTCTCCGCTGCAGGCCTTGAACCGGATATCCACATCATCGCCACCGAACTGGGGATTGAGAAGAATGGTATGGCCGAAGTCCGGTTCGAGGAGATCGAAAAAGTTGTCAGGGCGATCCTGGACAATGGGAGCATCACATCGTGTACGAAGACCTGATCCTGACCGGTGTTACCGGGGGAATCGCGGCACTTGTCGATTATCTCTCGGCGCACGTCCTCACCTGCCTCATCCCCGCGTTCTTCATCGCAGGCGCAATCAATGCCCTGCTGAACAAGGACGCGATCACGAAGTATCTTGGAGAAAAGTCGCCGGCATACAAGGCATACCCGGTCGCGGTCATCGGGGGGCTCCTCCTCGCGGTCTGCTCCTGCACAATCCTCCCGCTCTTTGCCGGGATCAAGAAGAAAGGTGCGGGTATCGGGCCGGCCATCGCCTTTCTTTACACGGCTCCGGCAACCAATATCCTCGCCGTTGCATTCACCTGGAGCGTGATCGGGGCTGACTTTGCCATCGCCCGTATCGTCCTCTCCGTCACGTTCGCCATCATGATCGGGCTGATCATCTCGAAGCTCTTTTCCGAAACGACCACATCGGCGCCGGCCCCCATTGCCTGCGCGTGCGGTCCGGCCGATATACCGGAGAGCGGGAAGAGCCAGAAGCACGTTGTCCTGTTTATCGCGACACTGGTTGCTATCCTCTTCGCCGGCACCTGGGCGATCTTCATGGAGAACCGTCTTATCGGCATCCCGCTCCGGTTCCTCCTCCTCCCGTTCCTCATCCTCCTGATCGTGATCGAGGCACGGAAATGGTTCTCGAAGGATGAGCAGAAGGCATGGCTGGAGGAGACCTGGTCATTCATGAAGAAGATCTTCCCCCTGCTCTTCATCGGCATCTTCGCCGCCGGGATTATCAGCGCCCTGCTGCCGAAGGACTTCCTCGGCCTGTATCTTGGTGATAATACGGTCATGGCTAACCTGATCGCCGTGCTTTTCGGGACCTTCATGTACTTCCCGACACTCGTTGAGGTACCGATGGCAAAGATGTTCCTTGACCTCGGTATGGCAAAGGGGCCGCTGCTTGCGTACGTGCTCGCGGACCCGGTCATCTCCCTGCCAAGCATCCTCGTGGTCCGGAAGTTCATGGGGACAAAGCAGACCATCGCCTATGTGCTGCTGATCGTGTTCTTCTGCACGATTGCCGGGTTGATCTACGGTTCATTTGCGGGGTGAGGTGAATATCTGTGAAGATCGGTATTGTAAGCGATGGGAAGTTTGGCGACCGGGCATTCGAGATCATAAAAGAGAAGTTCCCCACGGAATGGATACCGGCGCCTTTCATCCAGAGCCCGATTGCCGATGATATCGAACTCGCCCTTCCGGAGTGCGATCTCTACATCTCCTATGTCCGCCACCCGGATGTCGCGCTCGCGGTCATCGGGAAGAAAAAGCCGGTTATCCTTGGCGTCAGTTTCGGCCCCGGGTTCCTCCGGCAGGCAAAGGCGATCAACGAAGATATCATTGCACCACCGACCATGTGTTCGCTTGAGGACAATACCTGGGTACCAGAGATTAACGAGTTCGCAAAGGTATTCGGGAAGCCGCAGTTCGATGTGAAAATCCGTGACGACGGAACAATCGATACTGTCAGGGTACTTCGGGGATCTCCCTGTGGCTCTACCGTTGCGGCAAGCGCGGAACTGCCCGGGACACAGATCAGCGAAGAACAGCTCCGGCACTACGGTCTTCGGATCTGCCACTTCTGCCGGGCTCCCCGGCTCGGGAAGACCTGCGACAAGGAAGTTTCGGGGCTTTTCCATATCCGGGAGCTGGTGCGGTCGGTGAATGCCGTAAACCCAAAAGCCAGTGAAGGAGTGAAGGCATTTGTCGAAGGCCTTGAGAACGTTATCGAAGAGCGGATGGCCCGGTGAGGCGTCTTTATAATGCAATACCGGGACAATATTCCGGAGAAGTGACATGTCCAAAGCCGATGATGCACACCGCTTGTTCCTGAAGAGGTTCACCTGCTCGGCCTCAGTCTTCTCCGCGTTCTCCGGGGAACTGGGGCTTGATCCGGATACGGCAAAGAAGATTGCCTGCGGATTCGGGGCCGGGATATCGAAGACCGGGAACATCTGCGGGGTGGTCTCCGGCGCGATCATGGTCATCGGTCTGAAGTACGGCAAGTGCGTGGAAGGTGACGACGCAGCGACCGGGAAGACGCGGGCGCTGACACAGGCGTTCATCGCTGAGTTCACGAAGAAGAACGGGTCCATCAACTGCACGGAGCTGCTCGGGTACAACCTGAGCAACCCGGAGGAGTATGCGCAGGCGCGGGATGAGGAAATTTTCGTCACGAAATGCCCGGCCATGGTAAGGGATGCGGCAGACATTCTTGAAACTATCCTGAAAACCGGGGAGTGAACCAAACCATGACAACAATAAAACAACTCGCATTTCTTGACCGCTACCTGACAGTCTGGATCTTTCTCGCAATGGCGGTCGGTATCGCTATCGGCTACTTCTCGCCCGGGGTTCCCGCGATGATCACCGGCCTCTCGGTGGGGACAACGTCGATCCCGATTGCCATCGGGCTCATCCTCATGATGTACCCGCCGCTCGCGAAGGTGAAGTACGAGGAACTCAGGAATGTCTTCCGGGACACAAAGGTCCTTGGCCTCTCGGTTGTCCAGAACTGGGTCGTGGGCCCGGTCCTGATGTTCGTCCTTGCCGTGGTCTTCCTCCGTGACCAGCCGCTCTTCATGTACGGCCTGATCCTTGTCGGGATCGCCCGGTGCATCGCGATGGTCATAGTCTGGAACGACCTTGCCGGGGGCGACTGTGAGTACTGCGCAACGATCGTGGGGCTCAACTCACTCTTTCAGGTCTTCTTCTACTCGGTGTATGCCTGGTTCTTCATCACATACCTGCCCCCCTTGCTCGGTATCGGAGCTGGATCTGCGGTGAACATCACGATCCTTCAGATCGCGACCAGCGTCTTCATCTACCTCGGCATCCCGTTCCTTGCCGGAATGATAACGCGGTACGCCCTGCTCCGCGTGAAGTCGAAGGAATGGTACGAGCAGTCCTTCATCCCGAAGATCTCGCCCGTCACGCTTATCGCCCTGCTCTTCACCATCATTGTCATGTTCTCACTCAAGGGCGAGTATATCGTGAATGTCCCGCTTGACGTGGTCCGGGTCGCGATCCCGCTGCTCATCTACTTCGTCATCATGTTCTTTGCCAGTTTCTGGATGTCCTGGCGCCTCGGCGTTGACTACGGGAAGTCCGCGTCGCTCTCGTTCACTGCTGCGTCCAACAACTTCGAACTCGCCATCGCGGTCGCCATCGCGGTCTTTGGCATTGCATCTCCGGCAGCGTTTGCCACCGTCATCGGCCCGCTTGTTGAGGTGCCGGTACTGATCGGGCTTGTCAACGTGGCGCTGTGGTTGAAGGAGAAATGGTACAATGGGCAGCAAGCCGGATCATTTGGATGCAACCCGTGATCCTCAACAACCCTCTCAACAATTTCTTCTGAACAACTACGGTTGGCCACAATCCTCTTGCGAAGGTATGCCGGAGCAAGAGGTCAGTCTCTCAGCTCCCGCACCAGCCGGCAATCCTCACACTCGCGGCACTCGAACTCCAGCGTCGAATGCTTGATCCGGAACCTCTCCAGCCGGTGTTTTATCTCCGCTTTGATCCCATCCAGCCGGCGCACATCAGTCTCGCAGGAGTACACGTGGGCGTCGAGCACATTGATGTTCGAACAGAGACTCCAGAGATGGACGTTGTGAACGCCATCAACGCCCGGCACGGATTCCATCTCCCGGATCACCTCATCCATATCGATCCCCCGCGGCGCGAACTGGAGGAGGATGGAGAAGGATTCCCGCAGGAGCGAGAATGACGATACCAGGATAAGGAGGGAGATCGCGATACTGAGGAGGGGATCGGCAAGGGTCTGGCCGGTGAAGGCGATCCACAGGGCAGCCGCTATCACGGCAACCGAGGAGATGGTGTCGGCGAGCACGTGGAGGAACGCGCTCTTCACGTTCAGGTCATGGCTCCCGTGCAGGAAATACATCGAGACGACATTGGCGGCAAGGCCAATCACCGCAACGCCGAGCATGATCCCGCTGTCGATGGGCTGTGGGTGGAGAAACCGCTCGTAGGCCTCCCGGATGATCAGGGCGCTCACGAGAATGAGAGCGAACCCGTTCACCACGGCAACCCCGATCTCCACGCGGTGGTAACCGAATGTTCGCGATGGCGTGGGCAGCCGCTCGGCGATGACGATGGCCCCAAGCGAGAGAAGGAGCGCCGCCACATCCTGGAGCATGTGTGCTGCGTCACCGAGCAGGGCAAGGGATCCTGAGAGAAGCCCCCCGGCAACCTCGGCGAAGAAGATCGTTGCGGTGAGGCCGATGGCAATGAGGAGCGACCGTTTGGGCAGGGGGCCCCTGTGGCAGTACTCTTCCTCATGGGGGTGGTCGTGCATCGATAGGTAGTATCAATTTAATAGTTAATGAGCAGAAACGTTCCGTGAGAGATAGGTAGTATTCATGAGGAAATCGCAGCCCGACCATACCGACATCTGTTTCTGCCCACTATCAGGCCTCCTCGATGTCCTGGCAAAGAAGTGGGCGCTCCTCATCATCGCAATCCTTGGCAATGAGGGCGAAAAGGGATTCAATGAACTGAAAAAGGAGCTTGGCAGCATCAGCCCCAAGCCCCTGTCTGATACACTGAAGAGCCTGGAAGGGACAGGGCTCGTGCACAAACGCATTCTTGCGACCTCACCCCCCAGTGTGAAGTACTCGCTCACTCCTGATGGCTGGCAGTTCCGCGAGTACCTTATCCCGATACTGGTCTGGGTCTCGGAACGGGGCGGCAAAGATCAGCCCGGGTGCCCGATCCACAGATCTCCTCATAGAAACTCAAATAATCCAAAGTAAACCAATGTGAGGAGACCTTCTTGAACTGATGTAATCTCTCTTGTAGGTTTTTTACAACCTCACCTTTCCCGTGAGTCCAGGATATCATTGATCAGGCAGGTCAGGTATTCCTTCCCCTCATTGGAATTCAGCCATTCAGCGATCTGGGGCTTCACGTCGGCAGGGTGGCTCTCAAAAAAAGTGCGCAATGCCGCAGTAATGAGATCATTACGCGAGGCGAATTCTCCCATCTCAATTGCCGTGTTGATCTTCAGTAGCAGGTCATGGGGACACTTATACGATATTTGTTCTTTTGGTTTGCCTTGAATCGGCGGCATTCATGTAAGAATGCAATGGATATGTTAATTCTTTTTGTAATTCTTATGAACCTTTAGAGAAACTTTTTATTATATAATCTTGAATTTTCTTGTAATATGAAATTTGCTGAAATATTTTTAACGCAATCCGTACAGGGCAACGATCTGTTATTAACTATCAAGTCCCGCACAAAACGGCTTTGGAGTTGCTGGTGGAAATGTCATCCTGAAACAGATGCGGGCGGGTACCAGGATGATCTCAGTTCTTTATGTTGACGACGATTCGGGTCTGCTGGATCTCACAAAACTGTACCTTGAGGAGACTGGGGAGATCCATGTCGATACTGCAACATCTGCCCGCCAGGCGCTGGATATGTTCAGACATCAGGAATATGATGCCGTCATATCCGATTGCCAGATGCCTGTTATGGATGGGATCGAATTCCTGCGGCTCATCCGTAGCAGATATCCGTTACTTCCGGTTATCATGTTTTCCGGTAAGGATCGTGATGAACTGGCGATGGCGGCTTTTGAAAGTGGGGCGGATTCTTATCTCCGGAAAGGCGGCAATCCGAAAGTCATGTTTGCGGAGTTGTCGCATACCATAATAAAAGCAGTTGAACGGTACTTGGCACAGAAGGCTCTGGCAGAGATCGCGATCCGGCTCTTCCGGGAGATCCAGAATGCATCGGATTTTGTTGTTTTCTATAACAACCAGGGCCGGGTTATCTACAATTCCCCATCAACAACAGATATTCTCGGGTATCCGGATCGGTTCTTCGTCGGGCAACACTTCGGGGATCTTATTCATCCGGATGATCGTGCATCGGCACTCTCTGCATTCGATCAGGTATGCAGCGGGAAAAAAACCGGCCTGCCGTTTGGATTCCGGGTGCGGAAATCCAATGGAAATTATCTAGATATAGATACTAGTTTCATGAATCTTATCGGAATTCCCGGTTTAGATGGGATCGTTCTCACAGCGTGGCCCTCCCTGAAAAAGGATCGCCTTACCCAAATCGATCCGGAAGAACGGTGCGCGAGATCATATGCCGCGCGTGAATAAATCTTCAAGAAATGGTGTCAATACCAGATTCGGGCCTGATGACCTTCACACGGTTCGAAGATTCTGATGAATCTTCTCATGACTCGGGTTCTTTGAACCCACGTTAAAAGAAAAAATTTAGATGTAGGGGTTCCTGAGTGCCTTGCCGACACCGAAGGTCTTGCGAGCCTCGAGGGTTGCCTTGTTCTTCGTGATCTTCTCGTTGGCGAGCTTGGTCACGAGTTCAAGGCCGGGCTTGACCTTCTCGATGGGCTGGGTCTCGAAGACGCCTGCTGCCATTGCCTTGGCCCAGACCGAGTCACCGATCTTGGACCTGACAAAGACGGTGCTCCAGCCGTCGGGGCTGCCGACAGAGCCGGTGGAGATGTCACCGAGGTTTGCAACATAGTCAAGGCAGACGTGGCAGCCGGGCTGCTCGTACTTGTGGGTCA
>Ga0302250_1001086_pt1 | contig 22011 bp, 27 predicted proteins | sample AAG_RA_Asp_MG_FD_193536 | JGI IMG/M metagenome (GOLD analysis project Ga0302250, IMG submission 193536) | Enriched activated sludge microbial communities from anaerobic digester in WTTP, New Holstein, Wisconsin, United States - AAG_RA_Asp | ecosystem: Engineered > Bioreactor > Anaerobic >... | reverse complement strand
CTCGGCGGGGTCTCGCGTCCTTCCGTCGCGTGCGAGATCTGCGCACCCATCTCCTCTGCATCTGGCCGGATTGGCTGCCCTTGGGGGTTGGCCTCTGGCGTCGCCGGCTCGGAATGGCACCCAGCATCTACTGGCACGGAGTTCTCCGCTGCTGCTGTCGTCTCGTTGGCCCCCTCTTCACCTCCGACAATCCGGCCCTCGACGGCCGGGATCGGAGCCGATGACACCATGGCCTCATTGCGCAAGCGGATCGCCGAAAGCTTGATGTCAGGGATCTTCTCCACCAGGCAGGCAGGAGCGATCTTCCAGAATCGATCGCCCGGCGCAGCCCCATCGCGCAAATATGCGATCTGCCGCTCAACGAGCATGTCGAGGATGCCGTCTGGCGTTCTCGGGATACCGGGAATGCCATCCTCGCGCACCTGCTTTGCTATTTCCTCTCCGGCCGCAGGCCAGATCAGATACAGATGGCCGCCGATGTTCCACAGCCGAGAGCCCGGCTCGTTGACCAGCCACGCCCCCTCCTTGATGAGGCGGCGCATGATGTCGGTCAGATGCCGCTCCACGGGCACCCCGAGGTCGTATCCGGCCATGGCGACGCCGAGGGACTTGAGATCGCGCTCAACGCTCGTTTGGTCCGCCTTGATGACAAGATCGTGGATCAGGTTGGCTGGCCCTGGGTTGCAGTTGAGGGACTCCAGAAGCCACACGATAAGCTCCGTGCCCCCCTCTTCGATCCACTCGAGGGCCTCAGTGCCAATGATCCGGTCGGCGATCAGGTTGGAAAGGGCGGTGTGCTGCCGGGAGCGCCCCTCGCGCCAGTCGAGAAAGTAGGCGTCGATCTTGTTCTTCTTGGCCCAGTCGTACAGGTCTTCCTTGATTGCTTTCCATACCGCCGTGCGGTCGCGATTGGTGACAACAAGGTCGGTCACGGGTTTTCCTGCGTCGTGACAGAGCGCCGCCACGAACACGGCAAACTGCCAGCGAGGCTCCATTTCGCGCCGCTGGGAGGGGGTCTTTGCTGCATCGAACAACACCTTGTCGGCGGATTGAAGCGCCCACAGGCCGACCTCCAAGGAGTGCCTGAGGAGCCCGCCGGCCCCTCGATGGTGATGCGACTGTGATGCCGGCAGGAGGTGGGCGAACGACGCGAATCGCTCGATCGCGGGAACATACAGGAGGGCGAATTCGCTTGGCGTCGTGATAGCGGTGTCGGAGATTCGGTCAAGCAGTGCGCCCTGCGTCTCAAGAAGCTTTGCAGGCGGAACCGCCGGCAATCCCTTCATGAAGGGCGGATAGCGCGGGATTTCGTCCTCCGACCAGTGGTAGATCGGCTCGATCGCTTGGGTTCGTGGAACCTCTGCTGGCTTCCTTTTCAGCCAGGAAAACATCCATCTATCTCCCGGTCAGAAGATGCGGAACGCCCGGCCGACGATCTGCTCATCGGCGACCCATCCCACCATGGCATAACGGGAATCCAGGCTATCGGGATTGGGCGCCGCCATGTAGTAGCGGCCCGCCGGAATAGTTCCCTCGGGTCCGGGCTTAAGCGATATGCCATTCTTGGAAAACGGCTTGGCCCGGCCCACGAACTGGCCATCCACAAAGTAGTCGTGATAGCCGCCCCCGGCATCTCTGACCACAACAGCCGATCCAGGGATTCCGACCATGCGCTTGAGAAACAATGCGCCGCGCTCGTAAGGGCCACCACCTGGATACCGAAAGGCGGTCAAGTCTCCCTTCCTTGGTTTGCTCCCCTTCTGCACCAGAAAAAGCACCCCAGGTAGAGAATCGGAGACATTGATACTGACCGTGAAATACCGGCCGAAGGCGACTATGACGACCAGCAGCCAGAGGTAGACGAGCGAGTGGCGAGAAGAATGTGAATAGATGGCATCAAGCATATAGGTCTGATAACCCCAGCATTCCAGCTTATTCAATCCGCAACAACCTTCGTTTCACAGAACGGGCAACGATCCGTGTGTTTGCTGCCGGCGTCATAGATGAAGGCTGCGCTGCATGTATTGCAGTGGGCCAGCACCACGATTCGTGCCTTGATGTCTCTGATGGCAAAGTACGCCGCATTGATATCGATTGGGGCGCAAAGTCGCCGGAACTCACGCCAAGTGGCCAGCAAGCTCGCAGGTGAAAGCTCGTGGCCGCGCAAACGCAGGTGGAGCGCGGCATATGCGGAAACGACCGCTGCCGTATCCAAATCCCTGATAAAGGAAAGCACAGTCTCTGGAAGCTTGCCGTTCGAGGGTCTGACGCCATGGATGTCTTTCCACCATTGACGTAGTGTCCGAGTACCAATATCGGTCAGACCGCGCACTATGGAAAGTCGGAGGCCTGCACGGATAAGATCGTGCGCAAGGTGCAGGTTCTCGAGCTCGACCAGGGCGACCATCAGCGACCTTCTGACGCAATGACCGCTAGGGAATAGGCAGTTTGTCGGCTCTTTTGTAGCGACGTGAGCCGATTGAGTTCGTCCTCAGACAGCCTGAAGCTGATGAGACTCACTCCGGCCCCTTGGGCAATCTCCTCAATCTGGTCCAAGCTTAGCTTTGAGAGCTTCTCCAGCACTTGGCGGGATAGACCTGTAATAATTTCGCCAGACGGGGAGTTTGCTGCTTCCCGGGCCATAATGAGAAACTGGCGGTTGATCGAAACGATGTCTTGCATGGCGCATTTCCCGAATACGCTATGCCGGCATGATATATACCGTATTGGGTTAGTGTCAACATAAAAGAGAGCTAAAAGGGTTTGTTGTGAGTTCAACCATTGCAGAGCGCCTTAAGACATGGAGAAAGCATCTTGGGCTTACTCAGGAGGAGTTCTCCGCACGAACTGGGTTGCATATTGGTGTTCTTCGCAAGTACGAGAATGACGTCAATGTTCCAGGCGGGGAGGCCTTGATTGCCATTGGCAAGACCGGGGTCAATCTCAACTGGCTGCTACTTGGCGAAGGATCGATGTGCGCACAACCCCCCGTCCCTGACGAGACCTATCTCAAGCGTTTGGACGCCGTCCGCGGTTTGCTCGACGGGTTGGAAGAAGGAAAGCGCGGTACTGTTCTCGACGAGATTTTTTCTCGCGTTCAGGAAGCGAAACGAGTAGCGGACCTTGAAGAACTGGTCAGAGACCTGCGAAAGAGAGTCGGCTGACCTCGCCCTCGCCTCGTCGGCTTGCGGTCCCCGACGCGCCGAGGCGCCTGCGCTCCCAGAACGAATGATCCCTCACGACGAGGTTCGCAATGCGCTCGCATACGACCGGAGCGAGAGCGCTACCCCTGCAGCTAGGGTCGAATAGGCTGCCCAAATCCAGCTCCCTCAACGTCGCCACCAAGTCCGCATTGGCGGCGTGAATCGCACCGATTCGCGCATCATCGGCCGGGAACAGGATGACCCTGCCGACGCGCAGATCGATTTCGTTGCGACGCAACCATCCCTCCAGCCAACCCGCAGTCTTGGCCAATTGAGCGTCCGGCGCCCTCGGGAGGGTTTTCGTTTCCAACGGATTGCCGCGGCGGTCGAATCGTTCTACCCACCACCGCGCCCCGTCTGAATGGATCACGCCCCGGTTGCCTTTGATCTCGAATGCGAAGACGCCCCAAGGGCCGATCAGGATGCGATCGATTTCACCACCACGCCCGGAATATCCCGCAATGAGGGTCCATTGATCGTCGAGAGCGACTGCCAAGAACTCATCAAGCCGCCGCTCCGCTTCATCCCCTGCCCTGGCCTGCCGTTCATCGATGGAGGCAGCCCTGACCACAGGCGCCATTCTGCGAATCTGTTCAATCGCCATCTCAGCCCGGCGGCTTTCTCGCCAGCTTCGCCAAGCCCCGATCAAATCGAATCCCGACAGGGAGTATTTTGCTCGCGAGAGCGCCAGGTCGCGCGCCATGCTGAAATCGATCAGGCGCAACCGCTGTCTTGCGCATTGCATCTCATAATCCTGGATGCGCTGCTGCCGCAAGGCATCAGCCCTATCGCCAGCAAAGCTCGACAGGGTGATCAGGCGCAGGCCTCTTCCGACGATGGTGGAAGAATGCGTTTCCATAATGGTTTGGGCAGCGGGGTTGTCACTGCTTTCCGTTCCCGATGCGGGATGAGCTTCTGTCCCACTTGCACGGGATCCCTCTTGATTGCCGCATATTCGTCGTTGATCACGGTTCTCGCCACAAACCTGCCATGGTCGCGAGTGACGATGACGATGCCTTGTGAATCCGGATGCCAGAGGTATTGCGAGCCTGGGCCGTATTTCCTTGCGTACTTCGCGTGCCACTTGGGGAGCAGCCGTGCGCGCCGAAGACTGGAGCCCTCCCTGAATATCTTCTCGAACCACCGCCAGGCACTTCCCCACCATTTGTCGGGGACGTTCGAAAGATCGCTCTCATCGATAGGCTTCGGCTTACTCGGATTGTTTGCGTCGATTCGTGCAATTTGCCGGCGCATGGCGTGGCGCGTAATCAGAACACCCTCGCCCAACAGATGGCAATAGGCTTGAGGTCTGGGGAATGATGCGGATATAGCGATTTCAGTCCGCTCGAATGATTTCGGCTCATCGTCGTTCCACTTCCGTCCTACCGCTATCTCTGCCTCGAAGTATTTCGTGGCAAGAAAGGTTGCGCAGCCAGCGACATGCCCCTTGTCGGTATCGCCTTCATCCTTCTTCTTAAGGGAGCCTTTCAGAAGCGCCTTGCGGATTGCGCCAAACGAGACCTCGATCTTGATCCCGGCTCCCAAGCGGTTCGTCCCGTGGATCTGGCGCTCCTCCAGTAGGTAATGGATCGCTCCGAGTTCTGCGATGATAGCGCGATCATGCCGATATACCTCGTCAAGCCGCACGGTAATTTCACCGGCCAAGGGCTGTTTCGCGCCGCTCTGCCGCCATCTCCAGCGGGTTATGAAAGCGCCATCGACACCTTCGGCCGTAGTAACAGAAAGCGCGTCCATCACGCCCCCTCTTTGATCGCTCTCTTAATTGCCTCGACGGCAGCCTTCACGGCTGCCTGGATAGTTTCGTGTGCAGCCCCCTCGCCAGCCTTGGGTTTCGCAACGATGATCATGACCTTCCCGGGCCTGGCGATGGCGGATGGCCGTGGTTCGACGCCTGGAGGCGCGAGAACCACGACCACCTGCGCAGCATTCGCTCCCTCCTTGCCTACAAACCGGTTTCGCAGAAGTTGGTCTTCCTGGCCATCTTCTGGTGAATTGAGAAGATTCTGGATGGTAGCCACTACAGTGGCTGCGGTATAACCGGCGCCAGCGCTACCGAATAGTTTTCCGGCTTCCCAAGCGACTCCGTCGGACACCGTCGTCGAGTGCGATGGATCGCCCTTCGCATCAACCCCCTCTTTGATCCGGCCAATATCCGCAGCCTGAATCCGGCCAAGCGAGTCCCGCGACGAGTAGTAGCCGTAAAGGAGCAGCCGATATGTCTCCGACGAAGCCGTCTCTCTGATTTGAGCGCCAGCCTGCCGCAGCTCTGTCGTGAAGACGGCAGTAAGGGTGGGGCTGTTGCGAAACTCGATGTGGATGCCGGAATTCGAAGCGATACTGATCGGTCCATCTCCATCGACCTTCACATCAATGTCCTGGGCGATTGCCTGTCCCACCGACAAAGCAATCGCAAAGGCTGTGATGAGTATCCTTTTCATGCTTTGATCAACCATCAAGTCTACGTACCTTTGGGCTCGACCAGTCTCCTGACTTTTGCAATCGCCGAATGCCATGCCCGCGTGTCTACATTGCCAGAGGCCAAGGCCTTAGCTTCCGGCTCCGTGAGCTCCACGACCAACTGCGAACTCGCCCGGCGGATACGGATCTCGCCGGGTGTTGCTTGAATATCCAACTCGTCATCCTCCTTCAAGCCAGATCGTTCCAGCAGTTCCTTGCTGAAGGTCGTACCTAGTGAGTTTCCAATTCTCCGTAGTTTCATATTCCCTCGCGTGATTACAGCGTAATCACGCTCTTTGCTGATGTCAAGTGGTTTCTTATCGCAAGTACCCATTGATGCAACCAACCTCCAAGGACTTGACATTCTCATTTTATGTGATTACAGTGTAATCACATTTGGACTATGCTGTGAGCACAGAACATGGAAACGGTGCAGATGCTCTTCTGGTTTGGGGTATTTGGTGATCTTGTCCTCGCCCATTACGCCGTGAAGTCCGGTTTGCAAACCTTCAGTTACTTCTCAACGGCTGAGAAGGTTGATGGCCTGCGGAAGCTGGCGGCTGCATTTTCCTTTGCGGCGCTCGCCGCCCTACTCCCGTGGAGCCTAGTCACCGGGAACACGGAAATTGGCAAGCCCGCTCTTCTGATCTGCGTTCTGACACCTTTCCTGGTTTTCATCGGCAAACTGCGTGAGGTCCGGGCCTCACGTCCCCCCTGCTTGCCGCCAGTACAGCAGTGGCGAGATGAGGAATGGGAACGGCTGCATGACCCATTTGGTTATAAGAGCGGGCATCCCTCAGCCGACATCACTCATCCATGCAACCCGCTCTGGCCAGGTCAAAATTCATGACGTTATCGGTTACTCGGCGGCGGCGAGCCATTGCCGTCTGACGGGGAGCTTCCGCCGCCATCCGGCGCTGGCCGCGCCGGGGCAGTGCCGGGTCGGGTTCCGATCATTTCCCCGATTTTCGACTCCCCTAGCGCCCAAGCCCCTCCAAGCAAGTCACCACCGTCCCCTGCCGTCTTTACCTCGCCAATACTGGTGGCAGTCGGCGCCAAGGTCATCGGCTGTTGGGTTCCAATCACTTCTCCGATTTTGTCTTTCCCATAGGCTATGGTGCGATCCAGCGCTCCATCGATCGCTCCAGCGACGTTTGTCACGCTTTGCATGACTGGATCCCTAGGTTGCCCCATGCGCGCCCGCTCTGCGGCCGCTTCGGCCACTGCAGATCCAGGGGTACCTACGCTCATATCGATACCCGGTAGCCTCTCCATCATGTGACGAGATGCCCCATCTGGCAGAATCTGGGCAGCGGCGTTCGTGGCTGCCAGCCCAAGCAACGGTTGCGTCCCCGGGGCGGTTTGGTTTCTGACCTTGTCCTCAAGTGGCTTGCCTTCCGTTTGCACATGACCTCTGCCGGCTCCGATTGCTTGCTCGGCCTGCCCCTGTGTCGCCACGATCTGCTGGGGAAGCTGACTGCTAACTCCCGCCCTTGGGTCAACGCCGGCATGGGCGGCGGCGCCCTGAACCCTGCCAAGCCATTGCTTGCCCTGTGTTGCAATATCGTTTGCACCGGGAACCGCCGCCTTGCCATGCTCGAAGAACGCCTGCACGTCCCCTGCCGTCTTTACCTCGCCAATACCGGCGGACAGCGTAGGCTCGATACGCTCCTTAAAGAATCGCTCCACGAACGGCGTGAGTAGCTCCGGGTTCTTCTCGGCCATCTGCGCAACAGCGCCCGCATTGAAATTCCTGCCGAGCAAGTCCTGCTCGTTGCGCTGCGTTCCCATCCAGTCTACAAACTGCCGCAACATTCCTGTTTCCCATGCAGCGGAATTCTCCCTCGCACGGGTTGCCGCCTCCTTGAAGGCCAGCGACTGCTGGTGACTGGCTGCTGCCTGGTCTGTGTGCTGTCTGGACTGATCGAGGCTGGCGCGAATACCTTCCATTGCGCGGCGACTGGCTTCGTCGCTGGTGTCAAACGTGGCTTCCCGAGTGGCGCGTCGAACCTTGTCTACGGCCTCCGAGAACCCGGTCTCCTTGGCGTAATTGCGAGCCTCCTCCAATAGCTGCTTCGCTGATGCCTCGGACCGACCGGACACTTGTGCAGCTGCTCTTACGCTCAAAGGGGAGACGAGATCCAGAGCCTTCGGGTTTTGCATCGCGGCCTCGGCCATCCCGAGGATTTGCGCAGCCTGCGTTTGATCCAGTCCGTGCTTCTTGGCGAAACTGTCCACAACCTTTTGCGTTTGATTAACAGCCTGACTGAACCCTGTCTGATCCCCCAGGCCATAGTGCATGCCAGCTCGTTCTCCCCTAGCGTGAGTCCTTACGAAATCGGCTGACTGCTGCAACGCCGCCGCAGTCGTTGCCGCTGCTGTGACCAGGTTGCCGATGGCCGCCGTTTCTGCCTGCTCCGACTGCTGCTGAAGCGCAGCCGACATCCGGCTCCCTGCATTGAGTCGCAGGTTCATTCGGTGCTGCATCCCCGATGCATCCACCGCGGTGAGGCCGTCTGCAAACCTGATCGTACTGACGCCATCTGCCCCCACAGCTACTTGCACAGGCCCCCCCGTTCGTACCGTGGGGGCCATGTTGTACTGCCCAGCGGTGATCTGGTCGCTCCGTACCGTGTTATCCAGAAACCGCCCCCCAGAGGCGCCGCTTCCCTGCATCCACGTGCCCGTGGCACTCGAGGCCGCATGTAGCGTCCCCTGCACAAGGCCCCAGGCAATGACTGGGATGGCGAGAGTAAGGTAAGCCGCGACATTCATGTCGTCGACCGCTGTCGAACCCAACCAGTTGGTCAGGTTGCAGGAGAGATAACCATTCCCGTTCGCCGCCACCATCGAACCGACCGCACTCTTCGTCTTGAGGTTCATCATGTAGTTCATGACCGCATAGAGCGGAGGCCACAGCTGAACCCAGAGCAGCGACCCGACATACCCCTTGAGAAACGTTCCGGCATGCTGTCCTGCCACGACGACGATGATCACGATGAGCGGGAACACAGCATAAGCAATCATTTCGACAGCATTCCGGAACTTCGGCATCCCGCTCATGGCCACGGAGTACATCGATGTCGTGGCAGATTTGAAGCTTCTGATCCCCGCAGCCGTAGCGGTTGCCTGCTGAACCTGTGCGGCATCTCCGATCTGTGCGGCCACCCTGGCTGGAGCATCGATGATGTAATTGCAGAGGGCCCCCTGCCTGATCTGGTCCAGTACCGGCGTCGCGGAAGCGGACGGAGCGAAGAACTGCTGGGTGTTTGTTAATGCGTTCGATAGCGCCGTTTTCGCAGCGGCCATCGACATTTCCGGAAACAGCCCCTGTGCCTTCAATCCGAGCACGGAATTCGCATCCAGATTCAACTGCGTGGTCAGCGCGCCGTAAGCACTGGGGCAGTTCACGGTATTGGTGACGGAGGGATCGTTGTAATCGGCAATAGTGACCAGCAAGCCCGGGTTGGTATTGCTGAATTCCTGCCAAATATTCTCAGTCTTGGCGAGCGCGTCGGGGTTGATCTGTCCAGTGGCAAGATCCGGTACGACGCACTCCCGGTAGAACTCGTCCAGATTCCGCATGAGTACTGGACTGGCAAACTGGGTGCCGAGGAGCTCAAGCATGACCCGGTGCCCGAACAAGGTTCCTGTTTTTCTCAATTGGACGTCATCGGGCAGCGAGAAGACCGACTCGAAGGCGGTCGTTAGCCAGTCCCCGATCTTGCTGGTGCCATGCGCGAGCGCGGCGAGACCGATTGGCACGTTGCCTACGACCTGGGCGGGGTTCGTTCCGGTTCGATCAACGATCAGCACGTTGCTCTTCGGAACGAGCAACATGCCATGCATCACCGCGAGCATGACCACCCAACGCCAGAAATCCTCCTGGCGGCTTTTCCCCGCCAGAACAGCCACGACAAGACCGATAATTACCACGAGAGCCAGCGTGCGAAGCAGACCGTTGAAGTCTCCGCTACCGGTGATGGCCGCAATCGCGTTGAACACATTCACAAGCTCAGTAGTGTTCCAGTACGCGTAGATTTCGAAGTTCACGGATTGCCCCTATTTCTTGAACTTGTCAGACTCTCCAAGCAGGACGTCCCTATCGGTTGAATGCCAGAAGCGACTTTTGCACATCGACGGGAAGCGACCGCAACATCGTTTCGTGAAGCCATTGGGTCGTCCTCTGCAGTTCGGCCATCGAAACGGCCTGCTGGTACTTGGCGATGTACTCGGAGGCAGCCAGTTTTCTCACGTTCGCGATTTGCTCGTTGAGGCTCGCGCTTGCCTGGACAATGTCCTGAGACTGCGCCGCGGAGTTGTTGGAAAGTGCCTTTTGCAAGGTCCGCACCATCTCGGTGAACCAGTTGTAGGCCAATTCCACCGACACGACCTGTGCATAGTTGTTGGTCAGCAATGCCGGCCCACCCCGGCTCATGGCTGCAACATTGACAAGCCGCCAAACTGGAACCGACGAGTTCATGTAGACGGCGTAATCGATACCGCTGAAGCTTTGACCTTGCCGAGCCATGATGTTACTGGTCGCCTTATCCATCGTCTGGCGAACATGCCAGGACAGCGATGCGACGGATTGATTCGGCACAGCCGCCGGATTCATGCAGTCGGCATCATTGCCGCACTTGAGCAAGGTGATATCGTTCTTGGTGGCGGATTCAGGGTTGCCCACGAAGTCAGAGAACTTGACTCCTGTCGGGCCGATGTAGCGCCACAGAGGCTTGTCGCCGTTCTCATTGCCCGTATCGCCGGGCGGGATGATGATGATCGTTCCGACCATGCTCATCATCAGTTCCTTCAGCTCATCCGGCGCTCCAGTCTTCTGCAATGCCTTCCAGACGACGTTGCCGGGCTGGAGAATCTCCTTCAGATTCGCATCGGCATTGGCGGCCTGCTGTCTAGCTTGCTTCTTGGCATTCTTATCCTTGCGCCATTCATCGAAGGACTGGAAACTGTCCGGCCAGAGATTCGATAGCAGGGAACCTGTGCCCTGGGCGTTCGCCTGCTCTTTCTTGTCGGAAAGCATGGGACCCAATGTGGCCGTGGTGATACCCTCCGCCAACTGGCAGGAGTTCAGATTCATACCATTGATCTTCGATGCCTGGTCCTGGAGATATTGGAGCAAGTCCGCCAGATCCGGGGAGATCGATTTGACGGCCATCATGAACGCATAGCCCACCGCATTGTTCGCGATGTTCCGCAACAGGGCCGTCAGCTGCTCGGAGTTGATGAAAGAGAATGAGCCCGCAAAGAGGTCGATGCCGCCGCACCCGCCGCGGATGCTTGGTGGCGCGATGGAGGCCAACTGGTAGTTCCTGATCGGCGTCCGCATGTACATGCTGCCACCGGTGTATACCGTCGTGGTCTGCCCTTGGACCACTTGCGCCCCGGTCACATTGCCATAGGCCCCCATCTCGTTAAACCAGGACTGCATCTCGGACTGGATGCTGGCCGAGGCAGACACGCTGAATGTTACCGCGATCGCTGCTGCGATAAGCCGTTTCCGGAACATTGGAACTCCCCTCTTCTGTGATATCCGACATCCGGTTATCTACCAGACCCAATCCCTCGCCTCTTCACCCAAAAGCAAACACCTGGGGCGCATTTCGTCCGTTCAGTACAACTCGCCAGGCTGGGTGCTGGTGAGGATGTAGATTCGCTCGATCACGTCCTGAGCGGAAATCACCCCCGAGCCCAACGGGATCAGTCGTTTGTCCTTGACATTCCCGAGCACAAGCATGGGTACTTGGCGGATCGCCAGCTTCTCCGCCAGTCCGTTGTCACGCTGCGGGTTCGGGTATTCGGGCAGCGCGCCGCCATCCACGCTGACCGGAAACACGGTGATGCCATAGGTGTCACTCAGGAACTTGAGTGTTGGAGAAAGCCGGTGGCAGTACGGGCAGTCTGACCGGAAGAAGAAAAACAGTCCCCACTCCCTATTGATCTCATCCAGAGTGCGCTTCTCGGCAGACTTGCGAGCATTCGTATATGTCGCGATGGCGGCGTTGTTGGATGGCCTCCTCAACTCATAGTTGAGGTCCGGGTTTTGCCAGATCACACGGCGCCATACATCAGAATATACCGACGCCGCTTGGGTCAGCTTCTCTTGTGCCTCGATGTAGGCTTTTACGTTCTCAGGCGTCGGCTCCAAGATGGACAAGGCGCGCTTGCCTTTGAGTTCCTTTTGCCACGCGTCCAACCGTTCCAGCGCCTCCTCCTCCTTGTTCTTCGCATTCCTTGGAGGTTCGGGCTTGGTCGACTTTGGCAGGGGCGTCGCATCAGCATCGCAGTACCAGTTGAATTTCGACTGATCGCACTTCCAGGCCGATGGGTAATCGATTCCTGCGCTCCCGATCATTGGTGCCGCAAGCGCTAAAGCCTGGCAGGTGGCGCCAAGCGCAACCGTAACAACGAGTTGATGCAGGGGTCTCATTGCTTTCTGCCGACGAGCTCCCTTACCCGGGCAGTCATATCTGGAATCCCTGTAGAATGAGACTCCGGCAAACGGAGAATCGCCGCCGAGTTCAACACGGCGCATCCACATTCCTTGGCCAGTATCGTCAGGGCTTCCTCGACCCGGCTTGCATAGGCCGTGGCTGACATGAAAAGTGCCTTCTGTTCCTGTTCGGACATTCCCGGCTTGATTTGATCCGCCAGAGCCTGCTTCTGTTCATCGAAGAGGCTCCCCATGTCGACGCGGGCCATTCGTGGTGTGGGATGGGTATAGACCCACGCCCCACCAACAATACACGCGGAAATCACCGAGGCTATCCATGTAACGATGTGCGCTTTCAATGCATACCTCTCTGCTTCAGAATCACGTCGATCGCCTCGATCACGGACATACCCTGATCCGTGAGCGTTTTGATTGCCTGGAAGTCCTCCGCCCTCGTCGAATAGAGCAGCATGGAGAAGGGATCCAGAATGAGTCGTCCGACACCAGACCCCATCGGTCCGTGGACGAAGATTTCGGAGTAGTGCCCGTGCTCTGTCGCAACGCTGGATAGCTGCCGTTTCATCCATTCGTCGACGTGCAGCTTGCCTTCCTTGCCCAGCCGATCGATGGATTCCGGCTTCTGTCGTAACAGGAACAGCCAGTCGGCATTCTGGATCGCGGCCTTGGTCGCATCGTTCTTATAGTAGTCCTCGACGGACTGCGTAATGGTCCCAAAGGCACCGCCATACTTGCGCGCCCGCCGATAGCCGGCCTCGATGAATGAGGCACTCGATCCGCTGCCCATCAAATCCCACGCTTCGTCGATGATGACCAGCTTCCGCTTGGATCGGTCGAGATACATCTCCTGGGTTATCCGGTACATCATGAGCTGCATCACCACTGCCTGAAGATCCTTCTTGCTCTTCAATTCCTCCAGTTCCAACACCACAAAGCTCTTGTGGAACTGGATGTTCGATTCTCCCTCGAAGTAGCTGGCATAGACGCCGTGACGCGTGTATGGCTCCAAGGCTGTCGCCAGTCGTAACAGATCCCGCTCATGCTCACCGTCCTCTGAGAGGCGTCCTGTTTTCAGCAGGTCATACACGTCGGAGATGGTTGCCGCAGCCCCCTTGGCGTCCCACACACGCTTGATGGCTGCAGCCAGCGCTGCGTAGCTGTAGTTGTCCAACGGCTCGCGTGGGCTGGCCATCTGGGCAACGAGTGGCAGCAGCATTTCCATGTCGTTGTTGATGTCCACCACCATGGAGAATGGGTTGAGGCAGATCGTGTTGCTCCGCTCATCCGAAAACTCGATGAATTCCCCATCGAGAAGTTCACAAAGATTCCGATACGAGCGTCCAACGTCGATGATCCAGACTTTGGTTCCGGTTCCGAGGTAGCGAAACGCCATTTCGTTCACGAAGACCGACTTGCCCGAGCCCGACAACGCTGCGACGGCGAAGTTGTAATTACCTCCCTTGTTGTCGAACAGATCGAAGGTCATGATCTGGCCACGGCGGCCGAAGAGCGTCAGTACGGGCGTCTCGGTCCCCTTCCACTCTGCAATGAGCGGCGAGGTCATGACGGCGTTGTCTGCTGTCTTGGTCCCTGTCCGGCCAAACATCTTGAGATCAGCCTGAAGCCCGGGCGTGAGCGTGCATGGCATGGCTGCCGTCAGGGCTTGATGGATCAGATAAACATCCTTTGCGAGATCGAAGCCGCGGGCGCGCCACACCGCCCGCACCGCGTGCTCCACGCGCGCAACATCCTGGATCCGGGACAGAAGGACGATCTGGTGGTACATCTGGACGACATTGCGCCCATTGTCGAAGGCGCGCAGTACCATGTCCCAATCGCGCTTCCTGTCCTGCAGGTCCGGCTGGAAATGCGCCATGTAGGAACCGGCCGCTTGGGTGGCCCGGGCAGCCTTCATTTGAGCCTTCGTCCGCGCCGACTCATAATCGAGAATCACGGCACCCATGGTGATCAGGAATGGGCACGGGATCGACAGGGCCATCTGGTAATAGTCGCCGATCAAGGCCCCCATGTTGCCAAGTCGGTAATACTTGGGGTACTGACGCACGGAGAAGCATTGCAGGGCCGTTTCATCCCCGCCGGCCTTCCTGAATTTGATGAAACTGTCCGCCACCGCAGAGGCAATCTCCAGGTTCGAGATCTGGGTGCGTAACGGCGCTGTTTCGTCGTATTCAAGCGGCCTGTCGGCGCCCCGACCGAATACCCGCTCGTGATCGAAGAAATCGGCGACGAAGTTGAGGAGGTCGTTGGGATCCCAGTCCCATCCCGGCAGATGGGCAGAGCGCAGGGTCGCATGGGCGCTCTCCCTGATCCGGACCGCCTCCTCAACATCCGCTGGCATTTGCGGGTCGAGAGGGGTCGTGATCGATATCACGCAACGGTAGTTCCGGAGGAGATAGACATGGTGAGAGAACAGTGAAGTATCTGTTCCCTTCATGTAATGATCGATCCTGCGGCGGGCAAGCACACGGAAGATGTTTCTGTTGCGCTTGCTTTCCCATGTACCAGTCCTTGTCTCGACATCGACTGGAAGCATGTTGGCTTGCTGCCTGAGAACCGGAAGGATGTGCGGACTGGCGTACAAGGTGATCTGAATGCCCGTTCCTGGTGGGCACGACATGAACAGGCTCGCCAGAACCCGCTCCATCTCTTCATTCGACCCTGTTTGTGGCATGGTTTCGATGCAGAATGCCATGGACTGCTCGGCCCTCCCGCCGAAGGCTCCTTGATCCAGCACGAAGAGTCGTTCGTCGGGCATCCAGCCCAAATAGGGCAGAATCCCGGTAAGCCTCGGTATGGCGGTGATCTGCTGTAGCAGAGCACGCGGCACCGCGTCTGCCGGTTCGAACCGCTCACCGTAGAAAACGGTTTTCAGGGCATCGAGTGCGCTCACTCCTGCCCTCCTCTGCCAGGCGGTTGCGTTGCGCCTTGACCATACATCTGTGCCCCAGGCAGGGTAACTCCGCCAGACGACGACTGCCCTGATGGGGTAGCGGGCTTCGGTGCCGCTTCCCCTGCCCCAGCCTGAACGAATGTCGGCCGATAGCGATCGATGATCCTCTTCTGGTTGTGCTCGATTAGCCAGCGGCCGGGGTCGGCCACGACGTAAAGGAAGGATTGGTCGTGCAGATCACCGTCGGCATCCTCCCACGGGGCAATCCAGACACGAAGAATCTTCGACTGTGTCCGGATCGGATTACCCGAGTCGGGAGCGCGGCCCGCTATGGTTCCCTGGTTGCTCTCGCTCCTGTTCCGGTCGATTCCCCTCCCCTCTTTGCGTAACGCCGGCAGATTGTTGGCCACTGCGTTGGCATAGACGCCGGAAAGCGAAGAGCAGGTCACGCCATCCGGCGCCTTGCAGGAGAATTGACTTCCTCCGTCCAGACCGGACATCGTGCTCGCGCACCCTCCAAGAAGCATCGAGATCATGATCGCGGCGGCATACGTGCGCATGTCGATCCCCTTCACTGGCGCTGAACCGCGCCACCCACCGGGCGGCCGCCCCCTGAAAGACGGCGTTCGATCTCGGTGGCCGGGAGCATACCTGGCGCGATCGCACCATCGGCGAAGATAATCGTCGGCGTACCGTTGACGCCCAGGGTGTTGCCGAGACGCAGGTTCCTGTCGATGGGGGTTTCGCACCCGCTGGCGTCAGGAAGCTTCCCGTTGGCCATGAACTCTTCCCACGCCTTCGCTCTATCCTTGGCACACCAGATCGCCTCTGCCTTTCTGCGGGCATCGGGATGCAGTCCTTCGAGCGGGTAAAGGAGGGTATAGATGGTGACGTTGTCCATCTTTGCCAGTTCCGCTTCCAGGCGCTTGCAGTAGGGGCAATCGGGATCCGAGAATACGAAGAGCTTCCGCTCGCCTTTCCCGCGCACAGTCCTGATGGCATCCGCCTGCGGTAGCAGGGAAACATCCACCCGGTTCAAGGCATCGAGGACACCCGCCGTAAGATCCTTCTGCTCCTTCATGTCGTAGAGATGTCCGAAGATCATGTACCGTCCCGACTCGTCCGTGTAGGCGACATTGCGCCCCATAATGACCTCGTGGATGCCCTTGACCGGACTTTCCCGGACGGCGGTGATCTTCGTTGCCGGATACTGTTCCTTCAGGCGCTTCTCGACATCTCCGGTCGTCCCAGCCAACGCGACCGATACGGTGAGTGAAGCGATTATGGCGATTACGGTCTTGTGCTTTTGCATGACTCGGTACCTCTTCTATTCATCAGGATTCAGAGATTTGCGCATGATCTGGCGCCCGCGCTTCCAGATGTCCGTATAGTCCCCATCGTCGAGCACCGGCCCAAGACCAAGCGTCACGCCCTTGGTCAGGACGACATCGACGACCCTCCCTGCGTCGACCTCGATGATCGGGAACATCTTCTCGGCGAGGGTGATGTAGTACTGCGACAGCCGGTCCAGAGCTTTGCCCACGCCGGCGCCAACCCCGGCCTGGAACTGCTTCCCGGGTTCGACGGTGCCAACCGTGCCGAGCGCGCTCGTGCTGTAGGTCGTGGCGCTCTGCTGGAAACCCTGTCCGATACCGGCGACGATCCCGGTCATGAGCGCGTTGGCTAGCACCTGGCCCTGCTTGCTGACGAGCCGCCCGCGCATACCGGCCTTTCCGTCTTCCCCGACTACGTACCCCTTGGCCGGAGTGTCGACGACTTCGCCGTTGTTCAGCACGCAGGATAGGGATTCGAGTCGGAGGTACGCACGCTCCGAACTGATGTCGCCGTAACCGGAACCGAGCAGGAAGCACTCCTTGACCCTGGCGCGATAGCGGTTTGGCAAGAATGCGTTGTCTTGAACACGGAGCAGAACTGGCCACGGATTGTTCTGGGCCTGCCCACCGGTCGGCGCATCGAGGCCTCCAAGCAGCGCTACCCGCATGAACGACCCGGACGGGATGTAGGTCTTCCCCTTCTCGGCCTGGTTGTCGCCCTCTTCCTTCCGGGGCGCGCTCCCATCCGCCACGTCGAATGCGGCAATACCCGGCTCCCTGGGTTTTGGGGGCGGCAACAAGGGAGGGAGATCAGCCTTGGGTATCTGTGGAGACGCGCCAGTCTGCTGCGGAAGCGATGCCGGCACAGGCGTTGGCGGTGGAACGGGCGGCAGTGGCGGCAATACGCTCTCCGCCTTTTGCGCAGGCGGCTGCGGCGCATTCTGCTTCTGCTCGACATCGGCCAATTTCTGCTTCAGTCCCTGAATGACCGCATCCATCTCCTTCAGCTGCTGCGACGACTGCGCCATCCAGACATCGCGTGGATCGACCTGAGCACCGGGTGTCGCGATATTCTTCGACTTGAGCTCTTCCTTGCCAGTCTGTGGCGTCAGGGCTGGCTGGTTGTCCCACACGGCCACGCTTCCGAAGACGAGTCCAAGAAAAACCGTCGCCAGCGATCCCAACACCAGATATTGCTTCGCCTTGGGCGAGAGACTCCTGACACGCTCAGCAAGGCCGATCTTCGGAGTGGCATTCATTCCGCGTTCTCCGACACCACGTAGACCGCTGTCGTCTCGGCTGGCTTTAGTTCAGGCTTTTCGATGGCAATCGCCACCACCCCCCGGCGATACAGCTCTCGTTCATCGATGACCATAGGCTTGTCGGAAGTATTCGTGAGCAGATATTTCTCCCCTTTGAGCGGCCCTTCGACGACCTTGACGAGGACGAACATCGCCTCCTTCCAGAGCGGCACGATCTCGTTGGCCCGTCGCGCATCCAAGTCGCCCTCCGTCTCGGAGTCGAGCGCGAGAACCACGCGCTTGATGGCCTGATTACGCGCGACATCGCGCCCCGTCGCATTGCCGCCCGTCTCCCGCTTTCCCTTGATGACGATGCTATCGGACGGGCCGTCGACGACGGAAAGGAGCAGCTTCCACGTCCGCCCAGTCTCGTCGGATACGAAGACGCTGAATGCCTGCTTGTCCGTCATGGGCTTGAGGTAGGCTGTCCCCGCCTCCTTGTCTGGCGTCACTGTGAAATCGCCTTCGGCTCCGAACACCCGGCGAATCCGCTGACCGTCCACTCTGATCAGCGTCGGTTCGGCCCGGGATACGCTTGCGGAAAGCGTCTCGTCCGGCCGGCCGGACAGGACCTGCGCGGCCAGCGCCTCAAGGCTTGCCAGCAGCAGCGTCGCCAAAAAGATCCTGATCGGAAGTTTCCTTGAAGTCCGAGACATAGAGTTTCCCATTCATGTGCTTGAAGCCAACCATGAAGACGGCATTGCGCTCGCCTGCCTTCTTGTCCGACGTCCAGGTAAAGAGGGTTCCCGAGAGGGCCACGCGCCGTCTTTTCTCGTCGGTAGTGACACTCCGCACGGCGAACTGTGTGGCGGTGTTGTTCTTCTTCAGAAACTCCGCCCGTGCGCCCATTTCGGCTTGCAAACGCCCATACTCCGACGGCGCCGCGTATGTCAGGAACAGGTTGTTCTGGTAGTCGGATACGACTGGCGTTATGTTGAGCGCCAAACCTGCATACCAGTACGCCATTTCCTCCAGATATTCCTTCGACACGGCGCTGCCTGACACCCAGAAGCTCCGCTTGATTTCCGGTGGAACAAAAACTGTCTTTTCAGCCCCGATCAAGCGCGCTGTCATGAGGATCTGGACGAGAACGATCGCCCCCATCCAGACCACGAGCCATCGCAGGAACCGGATCTCATGGTTGGCGTTGTCCTTCTCAGAGAGATATTTCTTGAAGATCATGCGCACTCACCTACCCAAGGAAGTAGCGTTGATCCGAAGGCGGCGTCACTCGAGGCTTCACGAACACGCCGCTCGGGAGCCACCAATAGAGGGCATGAACAGCGAACTTCGGGTGTTTGCCAGCCTTGAGGCGCCCGTACTGCCAGGCCGCCAGCGAACCAAGTGCGATCCCAGAGAGCATGGATCCGGCAATCACTCCCATGCCGATCAGCATGATCGCAATGATCGCCTGGTCCATCTCCCACCACAGGAAACGCTCCTGCGCATCGAGGGACTTGGGGATATAGCCCGTTTCGTCGCCGCCCATGCCTTTGTCCTCAGATGGTCGCGGTCAGGATGCCGGTGATGATCGTGGGGGTGTACTGGAGGAATATCGCAAAGCCCACGCCGGCCAGGATCGGAATCGGATTGACCCGCGCAATCGACAGGATCGCACCGATGCCCACAGCCGCCACAGACACAGCCCGACCGAAGTAACCCGTCACGACGTTGTTGATCCAGGTGTAGAGGTTCTGGAACTCCGTGCCAGTCGTCCCGGCAAACGCACTCCCCGCCAAGACGGAAAGGGCCACTGCGATGATGGCCAATTGGGTCTTACGATTCACGTTTAACTCCTTTCGTGTGGTCGATGATGGATTTGACGAGCCAGCCGATGCCGATACCCAGCGCGATGCCGCCGATGTGAGCCTCGAAGCCCTTGTCGAGCAGCGATCCGGGAAGCAGCGCTCCCATCGCGATGAAGGCGCCGGCAATCAGCGTGTCCTGAACAGCTTCTTTTGATTTCGGGATCACCTGACGGTCTCCTTCTTGGTCGTTGATGTGGTTTCAGGGTCGCCCCTGACCGCCTTGAGGATGACGACTGCGCGGCGATTCGCCGCACGGCCGTCGTCCGAATCGTTCGCCGCCACGTAGCAGCATTTACCCTTGGCCTCGACCTCCATGGGATTTGCGACGCCACGGCGTTTCAGCCACGCGGCGACGAACTCGGCTCTCTTCCTGGCCAACCGATCATTGAATACAGCGGTGCCGATGTCGTCGGTATGGCCTTCGATTCGGATTGCATCGCCCTCCCTGATCCGCGAGAGCGTTTTCCTGAGTTCACCCAGTCCGGCCTTGGTCGGTGTCGCCTTGGCAAACTCGAAATGCACGACAAGGCGTACGCGCTCAGGATTTCCCGGGGCTTGTCCCGTCAGCTGCGTTTGTGGCGCAGGTGTCGGCATACTGGCCGTAACCGGAATCGGCGCCGGCAGCGCAATTGTTTTAGGCGTGGGTTTTGGGCAGGTTTCGCCTTCTGTGCAGGTCTGCCATTCGTCACGAATCCAGCCGACAGCAACCCATCGAGAGGTTTTATCCGATAGCTCGATCGGAGGATTTCCCATGCAGCCAGCCATAAGGATGCCGGCCAGTAAGACCACAGCCCTTCCTCGGCTCACAGTGCCCCCTCCCGCTGAAGCACCGCCGCAACTTTGCGGGCATAGGCCACCCTTTTGGTGGGATTGCTGGCGTTGTAGGCGCCGACCGCCGTCCAGGTGTATCCATGCCTGCGGATGTTCTGTGCCAGGACCCATGCGCCCACGTACGTGCTAACGCAGGCGTCGAACAACATCCGCTGGTCGATCCCGTAGCGCTGCAATACCGGAAGCCACTGGCTGTTGATCTGCATGTGTCCGATGTCGTAACTGCCATTACTGTTGCGGTTGACAGCATGCGGATTGCCGGATGACTCGACGCGGGAAATCGCTTTCAGAAGGGACGTTGGAAGCCCATACCGGGCGGCTGCTTCATCGAAGCACGCAGCATTGGCAGCGACGGGAGCGACCAGAACGAAGATGAGAATTGGCCATGTATTTCGCATGGCCAGAATCCTATGAATTCAGATCACGAAAACGAGGGCGAAAAGCGCACAGAAGTGCATCGTTTCGCATGCCCCCCTACAATGGGCAGGAACATCAGGAGTAAGAATTGGGGACGATTACTGAACAGGCGGCAATCTGGCAACGAGAGGCTGACGAGGTGTACGAGCCCATCCGCTGGCTGCCCTTCTGGCGTCCGAGGATCGTCGTGAAACGCGGGCGTTTTTCTCCGTGGTTCTGGCCCTTCCTGTGGCTGACGAAATCAGGAGCCTTCAACCTCTTTTTCCTGGTGATCGTCTCAGAGGATCTGCTGGGCTGCCCACCATCGCATCGCCGCGCCATCATCGCGCACGAATGCGGGCATCTCAGCCGCCTCCACTTCCTGATCTGGGCTGCCGCCGGTGCCGTGGTCCTGAAGAACACCGCGATCCGCTCCGGGTTCGCCTGGATCGGCGCTCACATGGGCCCTTGGGTCGCGGTCGGGGCATTCGCGCTGTTCCTGATATCGAGCCTCATCGGCTTTCGCGCCCTGCTCTATTGGTTCGAGCACCAGGCCGACGATTACGCCGTGGCGCGCGTGGGACCGGATGCGGTGGTCGGGGCCTTGTCGTGGCTGCGCGCCATGATGTTCTGGGAAAAAGACGCGCCGTGGATAGACGCGAGGATCGGGCGCTTGCGGTTGCTACACGGCATTGCGCAGTAGCGCGAGCCAAAGCGGCGAGGAGACAATGATCGTGGCCGCGGCCATCAGCGTCCCGGCGATGACCGGACGGCCATGAAGCGACCAGGCGCCGAACAGCAGGGTGATGGCCGAGATCGTGGTCGTGTCCATTTCGCCTCCGCTCAACGATGAGGCGCTATGGCGCGCTCGGGAACCGAGCACCGCACCGTTCCATCCTCCGGATCGATGATCTTTTCCCAATGGCACTCTTGGGAAGGCGCGTGATAGAAGGCTTTTGGCGGGATCGGATTCTGTTCCGCTCGCCGCTGCTCGGGCGCCGCGCTTTCCTTAGCCGCGCCGCCAATCGGGATGGTGGACGGCTCTGGTCGCGCCGGTGGGTATTGACCCAAGCCGACGCCGCTCGCCAGCTCCCTCACGGCATCCTTGATGCGTTGCATCGCGCCGGAGTCCAGCTTGGACATACCCAACGCGATGCCGCCGGCGAGAAGCACGGCCTGGAGGATGAGCTTAAGCACTTCCTAGTCCTCGCGCGATGTGCAGTCCCACCAAGGCATAAAGGCCGAGCGCGACCAGGTATTCAACCGGACTTCCCGTCTGG
>Ga0302250_1001085_pt1 | contig 22018 bp, 16 predicted proteins | sample AAG_RA_Asp_MG_FD_193536 | JGI IMG/M metagenome (GOLD analysis project Ga0302250, IMG submission 193536) | Enriched activated sludge microbial communities from anaerobic digester in WTTP, New Holstein, Wisconsin, United States - AAG_RA_Asp | ecosystem: Engineered > Bioreactor > Anaerobic >... | reverse complement strand
CGCCCGCAGCCGAATCGTTCGGAGAGAATCGCGACCGGCACCTCCAGCAGCGAGAGAATGGCGCCGACGCTGGCCACCGCAGTGAGCACGAAAAAGATGGTCATGAACACCGTCCCGCCCGGCATCGAGGTGAATACCGCCGGGATGGTCATGAACACCAGCGACGGGCCGGCCGCCGGCTCGAAACCGAAGGCGAACACGGCGGGAAAGATGGCGATGCCGGCGAGCAGCGAAACCGACAGGTCGGCGAGCATGACCCGCGTTGCCGTCGCCGGAATGTTCTGGTCGTCGCGGAAGTAGCTGCCGTAGGTCAGCATGCAGCCCATGCCGATCGACAGCTTGAAGAAGGCCAGACCGAGCGCGGTGAGGATCACGGCCGGGGTGATCTTGGCGAGGTCCGGGCTGAACAGGAAGGTCAGCCCCGGCACCGCGCCGCCGGGCAGCGTCAGGCTGCGCACGCAGAGCACGAGCAGCAGGATGAACAGCAGCGGCATCAGCTTGCGCGCGACCGCCTCGATGCCCTTCGCCACGCCGAGCATGATGATGCTGCCGGTGAGGCCGAGCACGACCCACTGCCAGACGAGCGAGGTAACGGGATTCGATACCAGCGCGCCGAACGTGGCGCCGGCGGCCTTCGGATCGGTCGTCGAAATCGCGCCGGCCGCCGCCTTGAAGACGTAGGCATAGACCCAGCCGGCCACTTCCGAATAGAAGGACATGATGAAGAGCGCCGCGAGGAAACCCATCCAGCCGATGATTTGCCACCACCATTGCCCGCGCGGGGCCACGCGCTCGAAGGTGGTGATGGCGTTGGCGCGCGCCGCGCGTCCGAGCATCGTTTCGACGATCATCACCGGCAAGCCGATCAACAAGGTTGCCAGCAGGTAGACCAGGAGGAAGCCGGCGCCGCCGTTCATCCCGGTCAATGAGGGGAATTTCCAGATGTTGCCGAGGCCGACGGCTGAGCCGAGGGTGGCGAGCAAGACGCCGAAGGTGCTGGTGAATCCGTCGCGCGAGGTTTTGTTCATGTTTTCCGACCTTCCCGAATCGAGCTTCTGTTTGTTATTTGCGAGAAACGATTTCGACGCAGATCGGATCGTCGCCAGTGGCCTGACGATACCGCGCGTCGACCCGGCCGGAATGCCGGTCGACCTCGTACACCGTGAGGTGCCCCGACAACTGGCCGGCGACCACCAGCCAGCGGCCGGAAGGATCGATCGCCATCCCGCGCGGCTGCGTCTCCGTCGGATGGCTGCCGAGCAATGCAAGCTGCCCCTCGGTCGACAGGACCGCCAGCGTACTCGATCGGCGGTCCGTCGCGAAGAGCAGGCGGCCATCGGCACTCGCGCGCAGTTCAGCGGCCCAAGGCGCATCGCTGAATCCCGCCGGCAGCATGCTCACCGAATGCAGCCGGCGCAGTTCGCCCCGCTCGGCATCGAAAGCCAACTGTTCGACGCTGCCGTCCAGTTCGTTCAGGCAGTACACATGGCGATTGTCCGACGAAATCACCAGATGGCGCGGCCCGCTCCCGGCGCGCGCGCGCGCCACCGAATGCGGCGCAATGCACCCGTCGCTGCCAAGCGCGAAGACTCTGACCTCATCGGAGCCGAGCAAGGGCACCAGCAGCCAGCGGTTGCTCCGGTCGGTCAGCGCGGCATGGGCACGCGGCAATGCCGGCTTCACCTGGCCCGGGGCGGTCGGCACGCCGCTGGCGTCAAGCGGGAAAGTGGCCAGCAGGTTGCCGTGGTAGGAGGCCACGAAGGCAACCCGCCGCGCGGCGTCGCAGCTCACGTAGGTCGGCACGCCCGGCGAAGGAGCTCCGCCCAGGCAGGCCAGTTCGCCGCTGTCAGCGTCAATCGCGTACGCCAGCAATGCATCCTCGGCGCGGGTGCCGACGTACAGGCGGGAGCCGTCCCGACTGGCGTACAGCGGCAAGGGGCTGCCGGCGACCGGCACGCGCTGGCGCGGGGTCGGCGCACCGCTGTCGGAGTCGAGGGCGAAGACGTCGATGTGGCAACTTCCGGCACAGGAAACGTAAATGAAGGTCTGAGTCGTCATGGCAAGTTCGCAAATGCTGAAGCTGCTAGTGTAAGTTACGGCGCTGCAATCGCGAGAAAAGGAGGGGAGATGAACATGAAGTGCGTAAGTCTTGTCGGCGCGCCAGCCGATGTCGGTGCCGGCATACCAGGCGCCCGGCTGGGACCGGATGCCTTGCGCGTCGCCGGGTTGGCCGAGGCCATCGCGCGCTTCGGCTTCGACGTGAGCGATACCGGCAACGTCGTCGGGCCGCCCAATCCGCAGCGGGCCGCGGAAAACGGTTTTCGCCACCTGCCCGAGGTCGTCGCCTGGAACCGCGCCGTCCATGCGGCGATCCACGCCGAGCTGGAGCGCGGCTCCCTGCCCATCCTCCTCGGCGGCGACCACTCGCTGGCGATCGGCTCGATCAGCGCCGTGGCCCGCCATTGCCGGGAAAGGGGCAAGAAGCTGCGGGTATTGTGGCTCGACGCCCACGCGGACTTCAACACGGCGGCGCTGACGCCGAGCGGCAACCTGCACGGCATGCCGGTCGCCTGCCTGTGCGGCGATGGCCCGCGAGAGCTGGTGGACATGGCGGGGAGCGGCCCGGCGTTAAGGCCGAAGGAAATCCGCCAGATTGGCATCCGCAGCGTTGATCCCGGCGAGAAACGGCTGGTGCACGACGCCGGTATCGAGGTCTTCGACATGCGCTTCATCGACGAAACCGGGATGCGCCAGACGATGGAACTGGCCCTGGCCCTGGTTGGGCCGGACACCCATCTGCACGTCAGCCTCGACGTTGACTTCCTCGACCCCGACATCGCCCCGGGCGTCGGCACGGCGGTGCGCGGCGGCCCGACCTATCGCGAGGCGCAGCTATGCATGGAGATGATCGCCGACACCGGCCGGCTGGGGTCGCTCGACGTGGTCGAGCTCAATCCGGCGCTGGATGTGCGCAATCGCACCGCTGAACTGGCCGTCGACCTGATCGAAAGCCTGTTCGGGAAGAGCACGCTGATGCGCACCGGACGGCACGCCGGATGATCCGTTGCCAGAACGATCAGGACGCAGCCGCCAGCGGCGGATCGATCGTCCATTCGTCATGCAGGAAGTCGAGTCCTGCGCCATGCACCTTGAGGCTGTCGAGCGTCTGGTGCAGCAGCACGGCCGGCGCGTTGACGCGCGGACACTGCCGCAGTTTGCCGATCTGGCGAAAACCGAAGCGGGTCTTGTAGAAGCGCACATGGCGCGGATTGACCTCGATGACCGCATCGCTGGCGCGATACGCCGCCTTTCCGTAGAGCAGCGCCGTATAAAAAAGCGCGTTGAGCATGTCGGGCGAACTGAAATCCGGATGCACAGCCAGGCGGGTTACTTCGCAAACCAGGCGGCCCGGATGGCGCAACCCGGCGAGTTCTCCAGCATAAAGCCCGTCGGCCAGCAGACCCTCGGGCGAATCGCGGCCGATCGTCAAGGTGGCCAAGGCCTCCTTGTCCTGCCAGACGGCCAGGGTCATCCGGTTCGGATCGCCAAGCGGATACGCCGATGGCTGGAGGCTGTAGCCGCGCCAGGAGTACATCCGGCGCACCAGGCTGCTGACTGCGCCATGCTGCGCCGCCGTACGCGCCAGGCGAATGTCGTAGCCGCCCGACTCCGGTCTGTCCGGCACCCGGCGATGTGCGTCGAACGGCACGACGATCTCCGCCGATCCCGACCGGCTCGTCGCTGGCGCGTCTCCCTGAATTGTTGTTGTGTTTGCTTGCATGGTTTAAAAATAATGGCACAGGAAAAACGACTTAGCCAAGAAAATCTGCAACGCCCCGGACCAGGGCTTCCGCACCCCGCAGGGCGATGGCGACTGCCACGCCGCAGCCCACCGCCCACGCCCGGTGCCACGCAGCGCAATGGTTCAGCCGAACCGCCAGGCGCAGGCGGCGACTAGCCGGCTGCCGCATTGAGCACTACGGGCGCCTCGCTGCCCGCCTTCGATTTTGCTGCACCGTTCGGCGTGAGCACGGCGATATCCCCGCACAACTCGCAGCCTTCGTCGGCCATCAGGCGACCGTAGCGAATCGTCCCTTTCACGCGTCCGGTGGAATGGATGATCAGTTGGGAGCGCGCGGTCAACTCACCCTCGAACGAACCGTGGATCTCGGCAATGTCGATGCTGACTTTCCCGACAAAGGCGCCGTGCTCGGCGATGCGCACCACCCGGCTGTCCATCGTCGCTTCGACGCGGCCTTCGACCACCAGCGTGTCGCAATCCAGAATCTCCGCCCCCTTGAGCTTGACCTCGGGACCGACGATCAGGCGGGCGCCCAGGCCCGTGTCCGCAGCGGATTCGGCGGTGGCCGGCGCTTTCGCCTCGACGGATGTTGACGATGCCATGGCCGAATCAACCGGCGCTGCCACCGATGGCGCGGGACTTGCCGTCGCTGACAAAGGAATTTCCTTGACAGAAGCGGCTGGACGCCCTCCTGTACTCTCTGCCGGCGGCGTCTGACGCGTGCTGCCGGGCGTGGCCGGAGTACTCTCGCGGCGCGAGACGGGATCGTTGCGATTGAACAGGGTCGATTTGTTGAACACGGCTACTCCTTCGTGGGATCAGAAACACCGGCAGGCAATAGCGATATCCGTGCCATACAAAAGTTTTTCCTAATAAACAGCGAAGTAGAAAAAGCATCGGAGAATCGGGGTGAAGACCAAGGGGCTTTATGTCGCAAATCAACGACAGAACTTCAATCTTTTCGGCATAACCTCGGAGTATCAATGCATTGCAGAGTCGCCGAATGGCGACATCGCCCCGGTTCGTTCGATTCCCGGCGCTTGACCGGCCGTTTTTCGGATCGCATTCTGCTACGCTTGCACATCTCCTGATGCGCGCCAAAACATCTTTCCCCATGATCCGTGTGTCGTTTCGACAGAGCATGCTGGCAGGTCTTCTGCTGATCGTCGCGTTGCTCGGCGGTGCGAGCGTGCGCAGCTGGTATCTGCTTGAACACTTTGCCGCCCAGAGTCGGGCCAACGGAGCGCTCGCCTTGCGCATCAGCGCTTCGACGCAGGAACTGGCAGAACGCACGACGGAGCTCGAACGCAGCGCCCGGCAATACATGGTGCTCGGCGACCCGGGCGTGCTGGCGCGTTTTGACGCGCAGCTGACCCATGCCCTCGGCGCCATCGGCAACCTCGACTCACTCCCCGGGCAGCCGCTGGCATCGCTGCCCGTCGACTGGCGGCGAGCGGCCGATGAACTCGGCACATCACTGCATCGCAAGGATGCCGAGGACAACCTCGCCAACGCCCTGCCCCGGCTCGCGACGATCAATGCCGCCCTGGACGCCCAGGGCAAGCGCTGGATCGAGAACCAGCATGGCGCGCTGCTCGGCGAGCTCGAGGAAAACCGGCTGCGTCTCGGCACTCTGGTGGTCGCCGCGATTGCCACGGCGTTCCTGATCGCTCTGGCGATGAGCTGGTGGCTGTCCCGCCCCATCGATACCATCGAGGAGGCCATCGAACGCCTGGGGGAAAGCCGCCTGGGCGATCCGGTCGAAGTCGGCGGCCCCGCCGATCTGCGCCAGATCGGCAAGCGGCTCGACTGGCTGCGGGTACGCCTCGGCGAACTCGAGGCCGAGCGGGAAAAGACGCTGCGCCATGTCTCGCACGAGCTGAAGACGCCGTTGACCGCCCTCCGCGAGGGAGTTGCGTTGCTGCAGGAAGAGATCGCCGGGCCGCTGACGGCGGCGCAACGCGAAGTGGCGGACATCCTCGACGCCAACGCCAGATCGCTGCAAGGGCACATTGAAAGCCTGCTGCGACTGAACGCCGTGTCATTGGGTACGCGGCGCGTCCATCGGCGGCCGGTGAACCTCAAGCGGCTACTCGGTGAAGTCGTTCAGGAACGGGAACTGCAGGTCCAGGCGCGGCGCGTACAGATCCAGTGCAACGCGCCTTCGACCCCCGGCCTGGAGGATGCGGACAAGCTGCGCGTGATCATCGACAACCTGCTCTCGAATGCCATCGATTTCAGCCCGGACGGCGGTGTCGTGCGTCTGGATGCGAGAATTGACGGACCAAGGCTGCGTCTTTCGTGCATCGACCAGGGTCCAGGCGTCGCCGCGGAAGATGCCCAGAGGATTTTTTCCCCGTTTGTTCAGGGTCTGCGCCCCGCACCGGTTCCCCGGCAAGGCAGCGGGGTAGGCTTGTCGATCGTGCGTGAACTCGTCACGGTCATGGGCGGCAGGATCGAGCTTGTCACGCCGGGAAGCTCCGGCGCCCATTTCGAGATCGAATTGCCATGGACCCCCGCCAGTTGAACTCCGCCATGAAGACGAACCGTCCACTGCTCCGCCGCTGGCCATTGCTGGCACTGACTGGTTTGCTCACAGCCTGTGCCGCGCTTCCACCGGAAGGGGAGCAGGCTCCCGTGATTCATCCCGCCACCGCAATCCAGGTCAATGAAACGGCGATGCTGCCGCTGCTTGGCTACTACCACCTGCTGCAGCGGATGACGCCGGGAGAGCTGACAAGGGAACGCCAGACGCTCGCCAGGCTGCCGTCGTCACCGTCGGTGCAACTCCGGCAGGCGTTGCTCTACGGCATGCCGCGAGCCACCACCGACCTGGCGCGCGCGCAAACGATTCTTGAGGCCGTCCTGCGCTCGAACGCGCCGGAGGCGGCCAGCCTGCATCCGCTGGCCAAGCTGCTCGCGACGCAATATCAGGAACGCCTCCGTAGCGAAACCCAGAACGAACGCCTGAGCCAGCAGCTCAAGGAAACCCAGCGCAAGCGCGACGAACTGCAGGAGAAGATCGACGCGCTGACCGACATCGAGCGCTCGATACCCATTCGCCCCAACGCCGACAAACCGGCATTCTGACCGCCCTATGAACGACTTGCCCAAGCTTTTTCCCGCCCATGTCCTGGTCATCGACGATGACCCGGACATCCTGCGCCTGCTGTCCATGCGCCTGCGCGCGTGGGACATCCGCGTCTCGACCGCGCTGTCGGCCGAAGAGGGGCTGTCGCGCATCGCCGTCGAGCAACCCCAGCTGGTCATCAGCGACATCCGCCTCCCCGGCAAGGACGGGCTGACCTTCTTCCGGGAAGTCCATGCATCCCTGCCCTCGCTGCCGGTCATTCTTCTCACCGCCCACGGCACGATCCCCGACGCGGTGCAGGCCATGTCCGAGGGCGTCTTCGGCTACCTGACCAAGCCCTTCGACAGCAAGCTGTTGTTCGAGAAGGTGCAGCAGGCGCTGCGCATCTCGCCGACCGCCCGCCATGCCGAGGGCGGCACGGACGGCAGTTGGCACGCCGGCCTCGTTTTTCGCAGCCAGCGCATGGCGGAGCTGATGGAGGAGGCGCGCGTCGTGGCGGCCACCGACGCCAGCATCCTGATCCGCGGCGAAAGCGGCACCGGCAAGGAGGTGCTGGCCCGCGCCATCCACCGCGCAAGTCCCCGCAGCAAGGCGCCTTTCGTCGCCATCAACTGCGGCGCGATCCCGGAGCAGCTGCTCGAGTCGGAACTGTTCGGACACGTGCGCGGCGCCTTCACCGGCGCGACCAGCGAACACACCGGCCTGTTCAAGGCGGCCGATGGCGGCACGCTGTTCCTCGACGAGATCGGCGACATGCCGCTGGCCTTGCAGGTCAAGCTGTTGCGCGTTCTCCAGGACCAGGCCGTGCGTCCGGTCGGCGCGTTGCGCGCCGATCCGGTCGATGTGCGTGTGCTTTCCGCCACCCACCGCGACCTGGAAGCGGCGATGAGCGAGGGCCTATTCCGCGAAGACCTGTACTACCGCCTGGACGTCGTCACCCTGACCCTGCCGCGCCTCGACGAACGACGGGAGGATATATCGCTGCTGGCCAGCCACTTCATGCAGCTGTTGATCAAGAAGTACGACAAGGGCATCACCGGCATCGCACCGGACGCGCTGGAGGCACTGTCCACCGCCAGCTGGCCGGGCAACGTCCGGCAGTTGTACAACGTCATCGAGCAATGCTGCGCCCTGGCGACGACATCGCTGATCACCCTGCCGCTGGTCCAGCGCGCGCTGCGCATGCCGGCGACCGAAACCTTGACCTACGCCGAGGCGAAACAGCGTTTCGAGCGCAATTATCTGACCCAGTTGCTGAAGATGACCGACGGCAACGTCGCCGATGCGGCACGCATCGCCGACCGCAACCGCACCGAGTTTTATCGCCTGCTGCAAAAGTATGACCTCACGCCACGCCTGTTCCGCAGCGGCGAAGTCGCCAACGACACAGGAATCTGATTCATCCGGCGCGACGCACTTGTCCGCAGCCCGGGCAACGGAGTAAGGTGGGGCATTGCCCCGAACGGAGACTTGCCATGCAATTCGTTTCGCCCGTCATCAAGACGCTGCTTAACCTGACGCTGACCTTTGCCCTCGTTATCGGCGGCCAGGCCATGGCCGCGGGCATCGACAGCCTGTCGAACAGCGATACCGCCTCGGGCCTCAAGGAAGCGCTGACGCGTGGCGCCGAAATCGCCGTCGGCCAGCTCGGCAAGAAGGACGGCTTCCTCGGCGACAAGCGTGTGCGTATCCCGCTGCCCGATTCGCTGCGTTCGGCGGAAAAGGCGATGCGTACCTTCGGGATGAAAAAACAGGCCGACGAATTGATCGAGACGATGAACCGCGCAGCGGAAATGGCTGTGGTCGAAGCCAAGCCGATCCTGACCAACGCCGTGAAGTCGATGAGCTTCGACGACGCGCGCGGCATCCTCACCGGCGGTGACGATGCGGCCACGCAATATTTCAAGCGCACGACGTCGAAAGACATCGCCGCCAAGTTCCTGCCGATCGTCAAGCAGGCCACCGCCAAGGTCAATCTGGCCGCACAGTACAACCAGTACGCCGGGCAGGCGGCCAAGCTCGGCTTGCTCGACGAAAAGGATGCCGACCTCGATACCTACGTCACGCACAAGGCCATGGACGGGCTGTTCAAGATGATCGCCGAACAGGAAAAATCGATCCGCAAGGATCCGGTCGGAACCGGCTCGGCGATGCTCAGGAAAGTCTTCGGCGCCCTGAAGTAGGCCAACCAATGTCGAGGAAACTGCTCGTGGGATTCTTCTCCGGACTTCTCGCCTTCCTCCTGCCGGGCTGCGACAGCGTCAAGCTTGAGAAGCTCCAGCCCGGCATCACCACCATGGCGCAAACGCGCGAGGTCATGGGGCCGCCGACGATGGAGTGGCTTGACAGCGACGGATCGGTCAGCTGGGAATACCCGCGCACGCCGAACGGCGTTGTCAATTACATGATCGACTTCGGCCCGGACCGGATCCTGCGCGAAGTCCGGCAGGTGCTGACCGAGGAGAATTTTGCCCGGGTGAAGGAAGGGATGACCCGCGAGCAGATCCGCCGCCTGCTCGGCCAGCCCGCCAGCGAACAATATTTCTCGCTGAAGCGGGAATACGTCTGGGACTGGAAGACGAAATCGGAAAACTCCTACGACTACTTCTTCGACGTGTATTTCGATGAGCAGGGCCATGTCACCCGGACGGGCACCCATTACAAGCCGATTTCTGGCAACTGATATCCCCGTGGCTACCCCCGTTAATATTGACAATCAAGGGCTTGGCGCGTAGATTCGGGCCTCTTTCCGGCTCGTCGCCGGGACCGCGCCGATTTGAAGTTCAGCTTGCAGGCGCGTTACAAATCTGGCTAAAGCGGGCGCGATTCGATGACTTTGCCGAAACCCGTTCGCTGACTGTGCTGAACGGGTTTTTTCTTTTCGAGGTTTTTCCATGCAGCCAGACCGCTCCGCCGAACTCATTTCCCTGTTGCAGCAACGCTTGCTCATCCTCGACGGCGCGATGGGGACGATGATCCAGCGACACAACCTGCAGGAGGCCGACTATCGCGGCACACGCTTCGCCGGGCATCCGCACGACCTGAAGGGCAACAACGATCTGCTGCTGCTGACCCGGCCCGAGGTCATCCGTGGCATCCACGCCGAATACCTTGCCGCCGGAGCCGACATCCTCGAAACCTGCACCTTCAACGCCACCTCGCTGTCGCAGGCCGACTATCACCTTGAATCAATCGTCTACGAACTGAACGTCACCGGCGCGAAGCTGGCGCGCGAGGTCTGCGACGAGTTCACCGCGAAAGACCCGAAGAAACCACGGTTTGTCGCCGGCGTTCTCGGCCCAACGTCGCGCACAGCGTCGATTTCACCGGATGTCAACGATCCGGGTTATCGCAATGTGACGTTCGACGATCTGGTGACCTCCTACACCGAGGCGATTCGCGGCCTGACCGACGGCGGCGCCGACATCCTGCTCGTCGAAACCGTGTTCGACACACTCAACGCCAAGGCGGCGCTGTTCGCCATCGAGCAGTTCTTCGAGACGACCGGCCGCCGCTGGCCGGTGATGATCTCGGGCACGATCACCGACGCCTCGGGCCGCACGCTCTCCGGGCAAACGGCCGAGGCGTTCTGGAATTCCTTGTCGCACATCCAGCCGCTATCGTTCGGCCTCAACTGCGCGCTCGGCGCCAAGGAATTGCGCCAGTACGTCGAGGAACTTGCGCGTGTCTGCGACTGCTACGTCTCGGCGCACCCGAACGCCGGCCTGCCGAACGCCTTCGGCGGCTACGACGAAACGCCGGACATGCTCGCCGACGAGATCGCCGACTGGGCGAAGCACGGCTTCGTGAACATCGTCGGCGGCTGTTGCGGGACCTCGCCCGACCATATCGCCGCGATTGCGCGCAAGGTCGCCACGATCAAGCCGCGCGCCATTCCAGCCATCGAGAAGAAGCTGCGTCTTTCCGGCCTGGAGCCGTTCAACGTCGGGCCGGAATCGCTGTTCGTGAACGTCGGCGAGCGCACCAACGTCACCGGCTCGCGCGTCTTCGCGCGCATGATCCTCGAAGGGCGCTTCGACGACGCGCTGGCCGTCGCCCGCCAGCAGGTCGAGAACGGCGCGCAGGTGATCGACATCAACATGGACGAAGCGATGCTCGACTCCGTCGCCGCCATGGACCGCTTCCTCAAGTTGATCGCCTCCGAGCCGGACATCTCGCGCGTGCCAGTGATGCTCGATTCGTCAAAGTGGGAAGTCATCGAAGCCGGCCTCAAGTGCATCCAGGGCAAGGGCATCGTCAATTCGATCTCGATGAAGGAAGGCGAAGCCAAGTTCCTCGAACAGGCCAGGCTCGCGCGCCGCTACGGCGCGGCGGTGATCGTCATGGCCTTCGACGAGAAAGGCCAGGCCGACACCTACGCACGCAAGATCGAAATCTGCGAGCGCGCCTACAAGCTGCTGACCGGGATCGGCTTCCCCGCCGAAGACATCATCTTCGACCCGAACATCTTCGCCATCGCCACCGGCATCGAGGAACACAACAACTACGCCGTCGATTTCATCGAGGCCTGCCGCTGGATTCGCGCCAACCTGCCGCATGCGCAGATTTCCGGCGGCGTTTCCAACGTCTCGTTCAGCTTCCGCGGCAACGACCCGGTGCGCGAGGCAATCCACACCGTCTTCCTCTACCACGCGGTCAAGGCCGGTCTGTCAATGGGCATCGTCAACGCCGGCATGGTCGGCATCTACGACGATCTCGATCCGGTTCTGCGAGAGAAGGTGGAAGCTGTCGTGCTCAACCAATCGCCCGACGCCGGCGAGCAACTCGTCGAGTTCGCGCAGACGGTGAAGGAAGGCAAGGCCAAGGACGCCGGACCGGATCTGTCGTGGCGCGAACTGTCGGTCGAGAAGCGCCTCGAACATGCCCTGGTCAAGGGCATCACCGACTTCGTCGTCGCCGATACCGAGGAATGCCGCGCCGCGCTCGAAGCGGCCGGCAAGCCGCCGCTCTCGGTCATCGAAGGGCCGCTGATGGGCGGCATGAACGTCGTCGGTGACCTATTCGGCGCCGGCAAGATGTTCCTGCCGCAGGTGGTCAAGTCGGCGCGCGTCATGAAGCAGGCCGTCGCCCACCTGATCCCGTACATCGAAGAGGAAAAGCGGCGTACCGGCGCGGCGAGCAAGGGCAAGGTGATCATGGCCACGGTCAAGGGCGACGTGCACGACATCGGCAAGAACATCGTCGGCGTCGTGCTCGGCTGCAACGGCTACGAGGTCATCGACATCGGCGTCATGGTCTCCTGCGACAAGATCCTGCACGCGGCCAGGGAACACGGTGCGCAGGCGATCGGCCTGTCCGGCCTGATCACGCCGTCTCTGGAGGAAATGAGCCACGTCGCCGCAGAAATGCAGCGGCAGGGTTTTGACGTGCCGCTGCTGATCGGCGGCGCAACGACCAGCCGCGCGCACACGGCGATCAAGATCGCGCCGAACTACGAAGGCACCGTCGTCTACGTGCCGGACGCCTCGCGCGCCGTCGGCGTCGTCACCCGGTTGCTTTCCGCCGAACAGTCGGCGGGGTACAAGCAGGAGATCGCCGCCGACTACGCCCGCGTGCGCGAGCAGCACGCGGGCAAGAAGGCGACCCCGCTGGTCGCGCTCGACGCCGCCCGGGCCAACCGTTTTGTCTGGAACGCCGATCCGGCGTATGTTCCGGCCGCTCCAGCCAGGCCGGGGTTGCACGTGCTGCGCGAGGTCGATCTGGCGACGCTGGCCGGGCACATCGACTGGGGCCCGTTTTTCCAGACCTGGGATCTCGCCGGTGCCTTCCCGAAAATTCTCGACGATGAAATCGTCGGCGAAACGGCGCGTTCGGTCTTCGCCGACGGCAAGGCCATGCTGGAGAAGATCGTCAAGGAGAAGTGGCTGGCCGCCAACGCCGTATTCGGCCTCTATCCCGCCAACGCGGTCGGCGACGACATCGAGATCTACGCCGGCGAATCGCGGCAGCAGGTGCAGATGGTCTGGCACAACCTGCGGCAGCAGCACGAGCGCCCGTCCGGCAAGCCGCATTACTGCCTTGCCGACTTCGTCGCTGATAAAGGCACGCCCGACTGGGTCGGCGCCTTCGCCGTCACCGCCGGGATCGGCATCGAGAAAAAGCTCGCCGAATTCGAGGCGGCGCACGACGACTACCGCGCGATCATGCTCAAGGCGCTCGCCGACCGCCTCGCCGAAGCCTGCGCCGAATGGCTGCACCGCGAAGTTCGCACGAACTACTGGGGCTATGCGGCTGACGAAAGCCTGGACAACGCGGCGCTGATCCGTGAGCAATACCGCGGCATCCGCCCGGCGCCCGGCTACCCGGCCTGCCCGGACCACACCGCCAAGGGCGAGCTGTTCCGGCTGCTCGACGCGCCGGCCAATGCCGACATGGGGCTGACCGAACACTTCGCGATGACTCCTGCCGCGTCGGTCTCCGGCTTCTATTTCGCCCATCCGCAGGCGCAATACTTCGCCGTCAGTAAGATCGGCCGTGACCAGCTGGAAGACTGGGCCAGGCGTACCGGCATGAGCGTCGCCGAGGCTGAACGCTGGCTGGCGCCGGTGCTCTGACGATGCGTTCGGCGAGTTGTTGGCCCTGGCCCGACTTCGTCGAGCGCGAGGCCAATCTCAGCCAGCGCAACACGCTGGCCTTGCGGGCGCATGCCGCGCTGTATGCGCGGGTGTTGTCTGTCGAGCAGCTGGCAACGCTGGCCGAGTTCTACGCGCCCGGCGATTGTCGGTTCTTCATCCTCGGCGGCGGCAGCAACCTGGTGCTCACCGGCGACTTCGACGGTCTCGTGCTGCATATCGCTCTTTCCGGCCGGGCGCTGGTTGGCGAAGATGACGAGGCGTGGTACGTGCGCGCCGGCGCCGGCGAGAACTGGCACGACTTCGTGCAATGGACGCTGGCGCAGGGCTGGCCGGGGCTGGAAAATCTCTCGCTGATTCCCGGCACGGTCGGCGCCGCGCCGATCCAGAACATCGGCGCCTACGGGCTGGAAGCCGGCGAGCGATTCCATGCGCTGACGGCGTTCGACCTGCAGACCGGCGAGACGGTCCGCTTCGACCGTGCGGCCTGCCGTTTCGGCTATCGCGACAGTGTCTTCAAACAGGAAGGCTGGCATCTCGATGGACGCTTCGTCATCACCGACGTCACCTTCCGCCTGCCGAAGCGCTGGCAGCCGCTGACCGGTTACGCCGACATTGCCCGTGAACTGGCGGAGCACGATCCGCACGGCAGTGCCAGACCGACCGCCCGCCAGATCGCCGACGCCGTCATCGCGGTACGTCAGCGCAAGCTGCCCGATCCGGCGCGGATTCCGAACACCGGCAGTTTCTTTCACAACCCCGTCGTCGAGGCCGATACGGCCAGGCGTTTGTTGTCTGCGTATCCGGCGTTGCCGCACTACCCGCAGCCCGACGGCCGGATGAAGTTCGCCGCCGGCTGGCTGATCGAGCAGGCCGGCTGGAAGGGCCGCGATCTCGGCGCGGTCGGCATGTTCGAGAAGCAGGCGCTGGTGCTGGTCAATCGCGGCGGCGCGACGGGAGCCGATGTCATCGCGCTGATGCAGGCCGTGCAGCGCGACGTCAGGGAAAAATTCGGTGTCGAGCTGATGCCAGAGCCCGTATTTCTGTAGGTCTTTAGTCGGCCTCGATCCGTTCGAAACGGACCTGCCCGTACATTTCCGGACTGCTCGTCGCGATCCAGTAAGCGGCCTCGGACTCGGCCCGTTCCCAGGTTGCCGCGCGCAAGGGAACATCGAGCAACTCCCCGTTCGCCTTCGGCCAGCACAGCATGAAACTGCGCACGCCGGCGCGCTCGCGGAGCCGGATCTCCCGCGTCCATCGCGGCGCCTCGCGCTTCAGGGTGGAAAAGAACGGATCCAGGCAAAGCTCATAGCGGGGCCCCTTGCCCCTATGTTGTACGACGAAGGCACTCCCTGGCGTAACTTCCTCGACAACCAGCCAATCGCGGCAGCCCTCGATAATTGCCTTGCTCAGCCCGCCATCGTCATCCTTGATGACCTCGGCAGTGACGACATGCTCTTCCTGTCCTTCGACCAGGTCATGCCAGGGCAGGCCGTTTCGGGTCGGCGGCGGAAACGGCAACGGCCGCTTCCCGTCGCGGATTCGGGCGAACAGCGAGGACTTGAGTACGTCCTCAAGGTCGACATGCGGAAAATCGGTGCGCGGCTGAGCGGGAAAGCTCGCCGACCCCATGTACCCGACGTCCCAGAGCGTTTTCAGCCATTCCGCGGCGTCCAGCGCCACTTGCGCCAACCGGGTGTCGAGTTCGCTCCCGCTGTCAGCGAATGGTGTATCGGCCTCCGTTACATTCTCCAGCAACTGCGCTTCGTGCATCCGCGCCCGCAGGCATTCCTGGAACAGCCGGCCAACCCATTCGGCATCGGCCGGCGGCAACGCCTCGAGGCGGTCGCCCATCAGCATCAATTCCTCGGCGTCCAGCGGCGCGTCGTCATCGTCCATCATGTCCTCACTGGCAGATTCTCATCGTTGGCGAGTCTACGCGTTTGCGTAACGCGTCGGATCGGAAACGCCGGCAGCGACGAAGCCTTCGTGCCGCAACCGGCACGAGTCGCAGACGCCGCAGGCGCGTCCCTGCTTGTCAGCCTGATAGCAGGAAATGGTGATCCCGTAATCGACGCCGAGCGCATGGCCCTTGCGAATGATCTCGGCCTTGGTCAGGTTGATCAACGGGGCATGAACGGTCAACCGGCGCCCTTCGACGCCGGCCTTGGTGGCGAGGTTGGCAAGGTTTTCGAAAGCCGCGACGAATTCCGGCCGGCAGTCCGGATAGCCGGAGTAATCGACGGCATTGACGCCGACGAAGATGTCGCTGCTTCGCAAAACCTCGGCCCAGGCCAGCGCCAGGGAAAGCATGATGGTGTTGCGGGCCGGGACGTAGGTGACCGGAATGCCGGGCCCGACGCCTTCGGTCGGCACCGCGATGTTCTCATCGGTGAGCGCGGAACCGCCGAAAGCGGTCAGGTCGAGGCGCAGGGTACGGTGTTCCCTGGCGCCGAGAGCGTGAGCGACGCGATGGGCGGCGTCGAGTTCGGTCCGGTGGCGTTGTCCGTAGTCGAGGGACAGGCAGTAGCAATCGAATCCGGCATCGCGGGCGATAGCCAGGCTGGTCGCAGAATCCAGCCCGCCGGAAAGCAGGACGACGGCGCTTCGGGACGATGAAATGGTGGATGTGGGCATGAGGATCGGGCGGCGTAATCTGCCGGCAAAAGTGGCTGACGGGCTGCATTTTAACGATTTTCCGTAGCGGACCCTGGCGTGGATATCTGCGACAGGTTCAATCCGGCGCTCAAACACCTCTACGGCAAGCCGGGCGGAGCGTTACCACTGACGCTGCAGGATTCGGTCGCGACCGGTGCGCTTGGCTTCGTACATCAGGGAATCCGCCTGACCGATCAGGGTGTCGAAGTCACTCGGCGCAACCTGAAAGCTGGCGACACCGATGCTGAAGGTCACCGGCCAGCCCTTGTCGTTCATTGCGGACAACAGTTGTTTCTGCAGTTTCTCGACATAGCTGGAGGCGCCGTGGGCGTTCATGTTCGGCAGCAGCAGCGCGAATTCGTCGCCCCCCAGCCGCCCGGGAATATCGCTGGCGCGAACGTGGGCGCGAATGGTCTGGGCCACCGCAGTCAGCAGTTCGTCGCCGATGGCATGACCATGGCAGTCGTTAACTTCCTTGAACCGATCTAGATCGATGAACACCGCGGTGAAGGGAGCTCCCTGCCGCTGTGCCTGGGCAAAAGCCTGCTGCCCGCGTTCGCGGAACTCGCGACGGTTCGGCAAGCCGGTCAACGCGTCTTCACGCGCGAGCCGGGATTCGCGCAGCAGCACGCGGCGCATTTCGGCCACCAGCCACGCGCCGTAGAGGAAAATCACCAAACGCATGATCGTGTTGAAGACGAGCGGCAGCAGATTCACCTGTGTCCCGGCCAGCGCAAAATCGGCAACAAACCACTCGGCTGCAGCGAGTGCAGCAAGCGCATAGCCGGTGCGCCTTCCGACGAACCAGCTGACCGTCAGGACGGGCAGGATGAAAAAGATGTGGAATTCGTAATCCAGCCCGGTCAATGCGTGCAGATAGCCGACCAACAGCGTTGCAAGGACGCTGGCGAAGACGATGCCGGCACGGACGAGGAGGGGGGGGTGTCCAGACCAGCGGCTCACGCGGCATCACGTTCTTGCCTCCTTGTTGTTGTGCAGCAGGCTCAGCATATCCCCCGGCGGCGGCGCCCACGGGCGGATGCCACGCCGGATTACCCACCAGACGATGACCGCGCCGACCGCCAGCGGAGCGGATGCGGCGAACATGGCCTCTGCCGTTGTCACACCGGTCGCCGTGCCGTGCGGACTGATCCACCAAGGCAGGGCGACGCCCGAAGGTACGAGCGCCAGCCAGGGCAGAGCCAGGCCGGAAGGTGACACAGCGTGGGCTTTCTTCAGACTCACCAGCCAGAGCAGGCGCGCCATTAGCAGCGTTGTTCCAAGCGCGGCCAGCGGCAACAGCCAGGCCAGTACCGACGGCCACGGCCAGGACAGGTCGAGAGCTGTCTTCAACGTCCACTTCGCAAGCAGCCCGCTCGTCCCCGGTGCACCTGCCAGCGCGAGCGCCGGGAGCGCAAGGCCGGCGAACACCCAGGGCCGCGCACCGTACGCCTGCGCCACACCGACACCGAGAAACAGCGCGCTTTTGCCTAGTGCATGATGCAGCGCATAAAAGGTCACCGCCGGCAGCAGCCCGGGCCAGGCGGACGGTTGCGCCAGTCCGGCGCCGACGCCGAGGCTGAGGAATCCCATCTGGCTGACGCTGGAATAGGCCAGCAGCACCTTGACGTCGCGCTGACCCACGCCAAACGCGATGCCGAGGAACATCCCGGCAAATCCCGCAATCATCAGCACTGTGCCGGCCACTGGCCAGGCCTCGTTGCCGAGCGGCAGCAAGCGCAGCCAACCGATCAGCCCGGCCTTGAGGATCAGGCCGGACAGCACCGCCGAGGCTGGCACCGGAGCGACCGGATGGGCGAGCGGTAGCCACATGTGCAGCAGGGGCACGCCGACCTTGATGCCGAATCCGGCTATCAACAGGGTGATCGCTGCCGTCGGCAACGGCGTGCGCACGATGTCAGCGAGCAGCAGGGAGCCCGCCGCATGACTTGCCATCATCATGCCTGCAGCGAGCAGCGCCTCGCCGAGCAGGGCCATGGCCAGATAGACGTTGGCGGCGCGATGAGCTTCCGGCTTGCCGGAATGGATCACCAATCCGTAGGCGGCGAAGGTCATCAACGCGAAAAAGAAATAGAAACTCACGGCGTCCCCTGCAATGCAGACCCCCAGATGTCCGGCCTGGGTGGCGAGAAAAAAAGCGCCGAAGACGGACCGCCGCGAATCGCTTCGCAGATAGGCTCGCGCATAAAGGGCGGTGACGAACCAGACCAGCGCGCTGAAGCCAAGGAAGGTTCGTCCGGTGTCGTCTAGGACGATGCGCGTACCGAGCAGCAGCCAGGGAATATCCAACGCGGCTCGCGACGGCGCGAGGACGAGCGATGCCAGAGCAGAAAGGGACAGTAGAAGACTCAGGGCGACCATGTCTGATACTCACGCGAGGTGATGAGACGGGCCCAGGCCAGGGGGCTGAACTCCGTCATCGCCAGCATGCCGGCCAGAAGGGTCAGGCCGGCGGTGAAGAGCGGGGGAAGCAGCAGCAGGAGCGTTGTCTCGCGGCTCCCTCTTGGCAAGATGTTCCCCTCCGGCCAAGCGGCGGGGGGCGGCAGGAACCAGGCGCGATAGAGCACCGGCAGGAAATAGGCCGCATTGAGCAGGCTGGAAGCAGCGAGCACGGCCAGCACCCAGGGCAAGCCGGCGGCCAGGGCACCTTGTCCGAGATACCACTTGCTGACGAAACCGGCGGTAGCCGGCACGCCGATCAGCCCCAGCGCGGCGATCGAAAACGCCAGCGTCGTCAGCGGCATCCGGTGCCCGGCGCCGCCCATCTCACTCACCTTGTGGATGCCCAGCGTTTCGGCGTAATTGCCGGCACAGAAAAACAGTGTGATTTTCATGATTCCCTGATGCACCAGATGGATGAGGCCGCCGATGGTGCCGATCGGGCCGAACAGGGCGACACCGAGAGCAATGTAGGAAACCTGGCTGACGGTGGAGAAGGCGAGGCGCTTCTTCAGGTCGTCCTGGTACAGAGCCCGGACACTTCCCCAGACGATGGTCAGGGAGGCGAAGGCGGCCAGCGGGGCGAGCAGGCCGAGCGACGCGGCAAGCTCGATGCCATAGATGTCATAGACGATGCGCACGATGCCGAACGCACCGGCCTTGACCACGGCGACCGCGTGCAGAAGCGCCGACACAGGCGCGGGTGCGACCATTGCCTGCGGCAACCAGCCATGCAGCGGCACAATGGCTGCCTTGACGCCGACACCGGTCATCAGGAGCAGGAAGATGGCCTTTAGCTGTCCGGCGTTCTCCCCGGCGAGTGCCGCGACGATGCCCGTGTGGGCGAATTCCGTATGGCCTAGCAGATGATGCAGCCAGACGATGCCGGCGAGGAGCACGGTTCCGCCGCTCAGCGTGTAGGCCAGATAGACCCGGCCTCCCTTCATCGCCTTGTCGGTGCCGCGATGCACCACCAGCGGAAAGGTCGACATCGTCAGCAGCTCGTAGAAGATGAAGAAAGTGAACAGGTTGGACGCCATCGCGATGCCCACGGTCGCCGTGACGCACAGGCTGAAGAAGCCGAAGAAACGGCTGCGGCAAGGCGAGCCTTCAAGGTAACCGATGGCATAGAGCGTCGTGAACAGCCACAGTACCGCCGACAGGCTGACGAACAGCAATCCCAGCGCATCGGCCTTCAGTGCCAGGTCGAGGCCCGGCAGCACGGCGAAGCGAGCGCTGTACTCCTTACCCGAAGCCACCCCGCGCAGCAGAACACCGACGAGAACAAGCTTGGTGCCAGCGCCGGCCAGGTTGAGTGTCGTGCGTAGCGCGATCCTGCGTTCCGGCAGGACGAAGATGAGCAACCCCGGCAGCAACGAGGAAGCCAGCAAGGCGAGCGGCAACCATTCGTTCGTTGTCATGCGTTCCCGCGTGGCGGCATCGCTATGTCACGGAACGCCCGCGCCAGAATGTCTTCTCAAGTTCTACCGCCAAGAACACGACGATACCGGCCAGCACGACGCGCGACCAGGTGGCCGCATCAAGGTGGTCGGTGCCGAACAGCCCCTGCTTGAACGGCAAATGGGTCATCGCCAGTTGCAGCACGACGAGTATCGCTACGGCTTTCAGCGCCACGGTATTGCCGAGCAGGCCGTCCTTCGAAAACACCGATCCGGTGAGCCGGCGGCAGTTGAAAAGATAGACGATCTGCCCCATAACCAGCGTGTTTACGGCTGCGGTGCGAGCGAATTCCAGATCCATCCCGCGCTCGAGTTCCCACAGGAACAGGCTGAACGACGTGGCGACCAGCAACAGGGTGACGAAGGCGATGCGCCAGAGCATGAAACCGTTGACCAAGGGTTCCCTGGGGTCGCGCGGCGGTCGCGCCATCAGGCCCGGTTCAGGGCGCTCGAAGGCGATGGCCAGCGAGAGCGTCACGGCGGTTACCATGTTGACCCAGAGAATCTGCACCGGCGTGATCGGCAACGTCATGCCCAACAGCACCGCGATCAGCACCATGGCAGCCTGACCGACACTGGTCGGCAGCACGTAGACGACCGCCTTGCGCAGGTTGTCATAAACCGTTCGACCCTCCTCGACGGCGGCGGCAATCGAAGCGAAATTGTCGTCGGCCAGCACCATCTCGGCCGCTTCCTTGGCAGCTTCGGTCCCTTTGTACCCCATTGCCACCCCGACGTCGGCCCGCTTCAGCGCCGGCGCGTCATTGACGCCATCGCCGGTCATTGCCGCGACTTCGCCGTTGGCCTGCATGGCCTCGACGAGGCGCAGCTTGTGCTCGGGACTGGCGCGCGCGAAAACGTCGACGTCACGTACCGCCCGACGCAGGCCGGTGTCGTCCATCGCCTCGATCTCTGCCCCGGTCATCGCCTGGCCGCCGCCACGGGCCAGACCCATCGAGCGGGCAATGGCCGCGGCGGTGAGCGCGTGGTCGCCGGTGATCATCTTGACGCGAATCCCTGCGGCGTGACAGCTGGCGACGGCGCGGATCGCCTCGTCCCGCGGCGGATCCATGATGCCGGCCAGCCCAATCAGGATCAGCTCCGCCTCGACGTCGGTGAACGACAGCTCCCGCGTGCCGGACTCCATCGGCCGGGTCGCCAGGGCAAGCACACGGAAGCCTTCCGCGGCGAGTTGCTCGATCTTGCCCTGCCAGAAAGCGGTGTCGATGGGCTGTTCCTGTCCGTTGGCGCGTTGCCGGGAGCACATACCGATGACGCGTTCGGGCGCCCCCTTGACGAAGACGAGCGCATGGCCGGCATGATCGTGGTGCAGCGTGGCCATGAAGCGGTGTTCGGATTCGAAGGGAATGACGTCGATGCGCGGTAGCGCCTCGGCCTCGAAGTGCGGATCAAGGCCGCACTTGAGCGCCAGCGTCAGCAGGGCGCCTTCGGTCGGGTCGCCCTCAAGCTTCCACGCTCCGCCGGTTTCCCGCAGGCTGGCGTCGTTGCAAAGCAACGCGATACGGCCGATGTCGGCCAGCGCCGCCGGATCCACATCGCGGCCGTCGGCGGTGAAGCCGCCGTGCGGCGCGTAGCCGACGCCGCTGACCTCGATGAATTGGTCCGCCATCACCAGGCGCTGTACCGTCATCTCGTTCTTGGTCAGCGTACCGGTCTTGTCGGAGCAGATGGTCGTGACCGCGCCGAGCGTTTCCACCGCCGGCATGCGGCGAATGATCGCGTTGCGGCCCGCCATACGCTGCACGCCGATCGCCAGCGTGATGGTCATGATCGCCGGCAACCCCTCGGGAATCGCCGCGACCGCCAGACCGACGGCAGCCAGGAACATCTCCCCGGCCGACTGCCCATGCACCAGCATCCCGAAGGCAATGGTCAGCGCGGCGAGGGCAAGGACGCCCGCCGTCAACCAACGGCCGAAGACGGCCATCTGCTT
>Ga0302250_1001084_pt1 | contig 22044 bp, 15 predicted proteins | sample AAG_RA_Asp_MG_FD_193536 | JGI IMG/M metagenome (GOLD analysis project Ga0302250, IMG submission 193536) | Enriched activated sludge microbial communities from anaerobic digester in WTTP, New Holstein, Wisconsin, United States - AAG_RA_Asp | ecosystem: Engineered > Bioreactor > Anaerobic >... | reverse complement strand
AAGATGCTGACGACGACCCGGTCGGCCTCCTGGCGGGCTGCCCGGACCAGGGCCAGGTGCCCCTCGTGGAGGGCGCCCATCGTCGGGACCAGTCCGACGGTTCGCCCCTCCCGGTGCCAGGCATCCGATCGCGCCCTCAAGGTGCCCGGTTCCCGAATGACCTCCACGTGCCCTCCCTAGAACGAGTGATCGTCGTCCGGAAAGACCCCCTCCCGGACCTCCCGGGCGTACTCCCGAATGGCCCCGGGGATCGTGTCCGCCAGGCGGAGGTACTTCTTCAGGAACCGCGGCTGGAACGAGTCGTCCATTCCCAGCAGGTCGTAGAGAACCAGCACCTGCCCGTCGCAGGCCGCCGAGGCCCCGATGCCGATCGTCGGCACCGGGACCTCCCGGGTGATCCGGGCGGCGAGTTCCTTCGGAACGGACTCCAGCACCAGGGAATAGATCCCCGCCTCGACGAGGGCCCGGGCGTCCTCCACCAGCAGTTCCGCCGCCTCGGCCCCCCTCCCCTGCACCCGGAACCCCCCGAACTGGTGCACCGACTGGGGGGTGAGCCCCAAATGCCCCATCACCGGGATCCCCGACTCGACACATCGCCGGATCGCCGGGGCGGTCCGCCGCCCTCCTTCCATCTTCACCGCGTGGGCCCCGCATTCGGCCACCAGCCGTCCGGCGTTCCGAAGGGCCTCCTCGGGGGAGACCTGGTAGGTCAGGAAGGGCATGTCCGCCACCAGGTGGGTCGCCTGCAGTCCCGCGGCCACGCATTTCGTGTGGTAGGCCACCTGGTCCAGGGTGACCCCGAGGGTGTTGGGCTGCCCCTGGATCACCATCCCCAGGCTGTCCCCCACCAGCACCATGTCCACTCCGGCCGCCTCCACGAGCCGGGCGAAGGTGGCGTCGTAGCAGGTGACCATCACCAGCCTTCTCTGACCCTTCGAGGCCATGATCTCCGGAACGCCCAGGGCCTTGCGAACCATCGGATCCTCCCCGGCGGGCGGCGTGAGGGTAGCAAAGGGCCCCGCTCCGGACAAGTTCCATTCCCCGGAGGGACATCGTAGGCTACCGGGGTCTCCGGACGGAGGATCGGCGATGACGGTGTTCTTCGAGGACCTCCAGGTCGGCCAGTCTGCGGAGTTCGCCAAGACCTTCAGCGAAGCGGACATCACGATGTTCGCGGGGGTCAGCGGCGACCACAACCCGGTGCACGTCAACGAGGAGTACGCGAGGACGACCCGCTTCGGCGGGCGCATCGTCCACGGGGCCCTGACGGCCTCCCTGATCTCCGCGGTGCTCGGGATGCAGATGCCCGGCACCGGGACGATCTACCTCTCCCAGACGCTCCGCTTCCTGGCGCCGGTTCGCCTGGGCGACACGGTGACCGCCCGGGCCACGGTGAAGACCCTCGATCCGGCCCGGAAACGGGTGACCTTCGAGACGACCTGCCGGGTCGGAGAGCGGGTCGTGCTGGAGGGGGAGGCGGTGGTGCTGGCCCCGAGCCGGGGCTGACCCGTCAGCGTCCCGGACGGCGCCGTCGTGCCCGGTCCACCAGTCCGATGGCCGCCAGCACCCACGGGAGCCAGCCGAACGAGGCCGGGGTCGGCCCGGAACCGCACCCCCCTCCCGTCGAGGCCTCCCGGGGAGCCGCCACGCAGGTCCCGTAGATCAGTTGTTGCCCCTCGGGACACCGGAGGGTCCCGGTCCCGTCCCCGGGATCCCCGCCCGGGTTTCCGGGGACCCCCGTGTCGGAGGACGGCGAGGAATTCCCGTCGTCCTCCCCGGCCGGTTCCTCGCACCGGCCGGCCCGACAGACCGCCGGGGCTTCGCAGACCCCGCACAGCCCCCCGCAGCCGTCATCGCCGCAGGTCCTTCCCTGGCAGAGCGGCACGCAGGACTGCCCTTCCTCCAGGCAGGTTCCCTGGGCGCCGCAGACCATGCCCCTGGGACAGACCCCGCAGACGCCGTCGCACCCGTCGGGGCCGCATTCCTTTCCCTCGCAGGCCGGATGGCAGACCTGGGGCGCCTCGCACCTCCCTTCCTTGCACAGAAAGCCTTCCTGGCAGGTGCCGCAGACGCCTCCGCACCCGTTCTCCCCGCATTCCCGGCCCGCGCAGTCTGGGGTGCAGTCCGGAGCCGCACAGACCCCGTCCCGGCAGGTCCTTCCCCCGGAACAGGAACCGCAGGACCCGCCGCAGCCGTCATCCCCGCACTCCCGGCCCGAACAGGAGGGCTGGCAGGCGGACTGGCATCTTCCCTGGACGCAGGTGCCAAATCCCCCGCAGGTCCCGCAGGACCCGCCGCAGCCGTCATCCCCGCACTCCCGGCCCAGGCAGTCGGCGATGCATGGCGCCGGGATCGCCGGGCAGGAATCGGCCCCCACTCCCATCAGAGTCCCGCACTGGTATCCCAGGAAAGCGACGTAGCCGCAGTCCGCGAAGAAGCATTCCTCCATGCACAGGATGCCGCCGTCGCACCAGTAGCGATAGGCCCCGTCCTTGCAGCAGCCCTCGGCCGTGATGGCCCCGCAGTCGTTCCCGACCTGGATTCCGAAGTCCCATTCGCAGTCCGCCCTTGCCGGCAGCGGAAGGGCCCACAGTCCGACCGCCAGCCACCAACCTGCCCGGATTCTGGACACGAATCCTCCTGACGTTTCGGAACCTGGCGGATTTTACTCCCATATCGACCGTCCGTCCATTGCCGGCCAATCTGCTGGACCTGCCGGTCGCCTTCCGGCTAGACTTCGTTGCACCTTCGGGCGGAGGCAGCGATGAAGGTCCTGGGTCTGAACTTCAGCAATGACGCCGCGGCGGCAATGGTGGTGGACGGCCGGGTCGTGATGGCGGTCCAGGAGGAGCGCTTCCGCCGCGTGAAGCACTACGCGGGCTTCCCCGAGGCCTCCATCCGGGCCTGCCTGAAGGCGGGAGGCACCCCGATGGCCGACCTGGACGCGGTGGCCTTCTTCTGGAACCCCGGCATCCACGCCGCCACCCCCTCCTGGCGGCAGAGCAGCGTGCCCAGGCACCACATGGAGTTCTTCTTCGACGTCCCCAACCACCTCCTCCCCCAGTGGGGTTCCCCGCCGGAGGTCTCGGAACAGGTCTTCCACTTCCCTGGTCGGAAGCCCCTTCGCATCTACTACGTCACCCACCACCTGGCCCACGCGGCGGCGGCTCTGTTCACGTCCCCGCACCAGGAGGCGGCCATCCTGACCCTGGACGGCTACGGCGAACGGGATTCCTCGGTGATCTGGAACGCACGGGGGACCACCTTCCAGCGCCTCTGGACCCAGGAATACCCCCACAGCCTGGGAGCCTACTACGCCGCCATCAGCCAGTACCTCGGCTTCAAGCCGAACAGCGGCGAGGGCAAGGCGATGGGCCTCGCATCCTACGGCCGGCCCCGGTACGCCGACGAGTTCCGCAGGATGCTCCGGCTGACCCCCGGTGGCTTCGAACTGGACCTGTCGTACTTCCAGTTCTTCGTCGAACGCCCCGCCCGCTTCTCCCCGAAGATGGTCGATCTCCTCGGCGAACCCCGCGTGCCGGAATCGGAGATCACCGAACGTCACCAGGACCTGGCCGCCTCGATGCAGATCGTCTTCGAGGAGGCCGTCATGCACCTCGCCCGGATCGCCCGGGAACGCACCAACGCCCGGGTCCTCTGCATGTCCGGCGGGGTCACCCTGAACTGCCTGGCCAACGGGCGGCTGGTCCGTTCCGGGCTCTTCGAAGACTACTTCTTCCAGCCCGCATGCAGCGATGCCGGGGCCGGCCTGGGAGCGGCGCTCTACGTCAGCCACGTCCTGGGCGGGGTTCCCAGGGCCCCGACCCTGCTGCTGGATTACCTGGGACCCCGTCACTCGATGGACGAGGTGAGGGACACGCTGGACAAGGGAGGGATTCCCTTCCACGAGGTTTCGGATGCCTGGGAGACCGCCGGTCGCCTGCTGGCCCGGGGGTACATCGGCAGCGTCTTCCAGGGAGCGGCGGAGTTCGGTCCCCGGGCCCTGGGCAACCGGAGCACCCTGTCGGATCCCCGCCCGGCGGAGATGAAGGACCGCCTGAACGCCCGGGTGAAGTTCCGGGAACCCTTCCGGCCCTTCGCTCCGACGATCCAGGCACACCGGGCACCGGAGTACTTCGAGGGGTGCACCTTCAGCCCCTTCATGCTCCGGGTGCATCCCACGCGCCCCGAGCGCCTCGCGGAGGCCCGTGCGGTGACCCACGTGGACGGAGGAGCCCGGGTCCAGACCCTCGAGAGGGACCAGAATCCCCGCTACTACGATCTCATCGAGTCCTTCCGCCGGGAGACCGGCACGCCCCTGGTCCTGAACACCTCGTTCAACATCCGGGGCGAGCCCATCGTCAACAGCCCCGCCGACGCCGTGAAGTGCTACCTGACCACCGGGATGGATTTCCTGTTGCTGGAGGACGTCCTGCTGGTCAAGGACCCCTCGATCCTCTGAACCTGCCGCCGATCCGTTTCCGTTCCGCCGCGCTTTCCGATAGCATCGCCGCGCCATGGGTGCCGAGACCACCCCGTCGATGCAGCAGTACCTGGCCGCCAAGGCCGAGCACCCGGACTGCATCCTGCTGTTCCGGATGGGCGATTTCTACGAAACCTTCTTCGACGACGCGGTGGAGGTGGCCCGCCTGCTGGACATCACCCTCACGTCCCGGAACAAGGACGACCCGAACCCCATCCCCATGGCCGGAGTACCCTACCACGCCCTCCATTCCTACCTGCTCCGGCTGCTGGATGCGGGGCGCAAGGTCGCCATCTGCGAGCAGGTGGAGGACCCCCGCCAGGCGAAGGGGCTGGTCCGGCGGGAGGTGGTCCGGGTCGTCACCCCGGGGGTCCTGCTGGACACGGAGATCGAGGACCCCGGACGTCCCAACCATCTCCTGGCGATCCTCCCGGAGGGTTCGGGCTTCGCGCTGGCCGTGCTGGATGCGTCCACCGGGGATTTCCGGGGGGCCATTCTGCCCTCCCGGGAACTGCTGGTGGAGGCCTGGCACCGCCTGTCCCCGAGGGAACTGCTCGAGGCTCCAGGTGGCCTTTCCCAGGACGCGTTCCCGTCCACGGAATCCCTGGCCCGCAGTTCCCTGGAGGCACGCGACTTGGAGGAGGATGCGCTTCCCGACGATCTCCGGGCGATCCTCCCGGACCCGGCGCCTCATCCGGGTCTCCGCCGGGCCGCGGTTGCGCTGCTGTCCTACCTGGGACGCACCCATCCGGCCCTCCGGACCACCGTCCGCCCCTTCCGTCCCCTCTGGGTGGCCTCCACCGCCCGCCTGCCCCCGACCACCATCCGCAACCTGGAACTGCTGGAATCGGCCCTGGGGGGCCGCCAGGGTCCGTCCCTGGTCCGGTACCTGGACCGCACCCGGACCGCGATGGGAAGCCGCCTGCTCCGGGCTCGCCTGCTGGCGCCCCTGACCGACCCCGACGAGATCGACCGCCGCCTGGACGAGGTCGAGGCCCTGGTCCGCCTCCCCCTGGCCCGGGAAGGGATCCAGGAGGCCCTGAAGGGGGTGTCGGACATCGAGCGCATCCTGACCCGTCTTGCCGCGGGGGCCGCGAACGCCCGGGACCTCAGGGCGATGGCACGTGGCGTCGATGCGATCCAGGCCGCCGCCCGGGTGATCCAGGACGCGGGGATCACGGCCCTGGCGGAAACGGCCCGGGTTCCGTCGTCGCTCCCCGAACTGGCCGAGGGGATCCAGTCCACCTTCGTCGAGGATCCCCCTTCGACCGTGAAGGAGGGGGGACTGGTCCGGCGCGGCATCCGGCAGGACCTGGACGAGGCCCTGGACATGGCCGAGAACGGCCGCCAGTACATCGCCCGATACGAGGCCGACGAGCGGGTCCGCACGGGAATCCCCACGCTGCGCATCCGCTTTCACCGGGTCTTCGGCTACACCATCGAGGTCAGCCGTTCTCAGGCCGAACGGGTGCCTCCCGATTACCAGCGACGGCAGACCCTGGCGGGGGCCGAGCGCTACACGACCCCGGAACTCTCCCGGCTGGAGGACCAGGTCGCCACGGCCGAGGAACGATCCCGGGAAATCCAGCAGGCGATGTTCGAGGAGTGGCGAACGAGGGTCCTTGTTGCCCGCTCGGACTTCCAGGCCCTCGCGGACTCCCTGGCCCGGCTGGACCTGGCGGCGTCGCTGGCCGAGGTCGCCCAGCGCCATTCCTGGTGCCGCCCCGTGGTCCACCCGGGTCGGGAGATCCATCTCCGGGACGCCCGGCATCCGCTGGTCGAGGCGGCCCTCCCGCCCGGCACCTTCGTCCCGAACGACTTCGACCTGGACGGGATCCAGACCACGATGATCCTCCTGACGGGCCCGAACATGGCCGGCAAGAGCACGGTCATGCGGCAGGTCGCCCTGGCGGTCATCCTGGCCCAGATGGGTTCCTTCGTCCCGGCCCGGGAGGCCCGCCTGGGGGTGGCGGACGCGATCTTCACCCGGGTGGGCGCGATGGACGACCTGGCGTCGGGCCGCAGCACCTTCATGGTGGAGATGAGCGAGGCCTCGGAGATCCTGGCCCGGGCAACCGACCGGAGCCTCGTGATCCTGGACGAGATCGGCCGGGGCACCTCGACCTTCGACGGGGTCGCCATTGCCTGGGCCGTGGCGGAATACCTCCAGGAACGGATCGGCTGCCGGACCCTCTTCGCGACCCACTACCACGAGATGACGGACCTGGTCCGGGTGCTCCCCCGGGTTCGGAACCAGTCGGTGGCGGTGAAGGAATGGGGCGGCGAGGTCCTGTTCCTCCGGCGGCTGGTGGACGGCCCCGCCAGCAAGTCCTACGGAATCCAGGTGGCCCGACTGGCGGGCCTTCCGGCCGAGGTGCTGGCCAGGGCCCGGGAGGTCCTCGCGAACCTGGAGTCGGTGGAACTGGACGCCACCGGCCGGCCCGTCCTCGGAAGAAGCCGGAGGCAGGCGGCCTCCCGCAAGGCGGCGGTGGCCCAGATGGACCTCTTCGGGGCCCCGCTCCCGGACGATCCGGCTCCCCAGGCCGTCGATCCCCTGATCCAGCGCCTCCAGCGCCTGGATCCGGAACGTCTGACGCCCCTGGAAGCCATCCAGGTGCTCGGCGACCTCGTGGCCGAGGCCCGCAAGCGCATCCCTCCGGCAGAACCGGAGGCTGATTCAGGGAGGACCTGACATGCCCATCTCCATCGAGGACGCCCTCCAACGCCTCCGCCAGGGGAGAATGCTGATCCTGGTCGACGACGAGGACCGGGAGAACGAAGGGGACGTGGTCGCCGCCGCCTCCTCGATCACCGCCGAGCAGATCGCCTTCATGGCCCGCCAGGCCCGGGGGCTGATCTGCGCCGCCCTGGCCCCGGAGATCTGCGATCGCCTGGGCTTCGAGCCGATGACCCGTCAGAACACCGCCCCCTACGGCACCGCCTTCACGATCAGCGTCGATGCCCGGGAGGGGGTCCGGACGGGAATCTCGGCGTCGGAGCGGGCCCATACCATCCGGCTGATGACCGACCCGGCCGCCGGGCCCCGGGATTTCGTGTCCCCTGGCAACGTCTTTCCTCTTCGGGCGGTCCCCGGCGGGGTCCTGGTCCGGACCGGCCAGACCGAGGGATCCGTGGACCTTTGCCGGATGGCGGGCGTCGGAGCCGCGGGGGTCATCTGCGAGATCCTGAAGGACGACGGCACCATGATGCGCATGGCCGAACTGGAGAAGTTCGGCGAGGCCCATGACCTCCCCATCGTCACGGTCGCGGACATCGTGTCCTATCGCCTCCGGAACGAGACGCTGATCCGCCCCGTCGCCTCCGCCGATCTGCCGACGGACTTCGAGGACTTCCGGGTCCATGCCTTCACGACGGACTTCGACGGGCGGGCCCACCTCGCCCTCGCCCTCGGCGACCTTTCCACCCCGGATCCGGTCCTGGTCCGGGTGCACCGGGCCAACTTCCCCGGGGACCTCTTCACGTTCTCGAAGCCGCCCCGGGGACATCCCGAGGTGGAACGGGGCCTGAAGGCCATCGCCGCCGAGGGCCGGGGGATCTTCCTGTACCTGAACCGCGAAGAGACCGGCGAGGACCTGCTCCGTTCCCTGTCCCGCCTGGTCCCCTGCCGGGAGCCCGCCCGCCAGGTGGAGAAGGCGATGGGCCAGGACGTCCAGGTCAACTTCCGGGACTTCGGCGTCGGGGCCCAGATTCTCCGGCATCTGGGGGCCCAGCAGATCCGCGTGGTGACCGATCACCCGAAGCACTTCGCGGCGATGGCCGGATTCGGGCTCCAGATCGTGGAATTCGTCCCCATGAGCGAGGAGGCCGGATGATCCCGGGATCCCCTGGCAATCGTCTTCTGCACCTCCTGGACTCCTGGGTCGATCTCTGCTCGCGCCGTCCGGGCCGGATCCTCGTGGGCGCCCTGGCGCTGGCGATCCTGGCGGGATGGGCCGCGTCGGGACTCAACCTGCGGTCCGACTTCATCGAGTTGCTCCCGACGGACTCCCCGTCGGTGCGCAACCTGGAGCGCCTGAAGACCCAGGTCGCCTCCTACTCCACCCTCGTCGTGGCGATGGAGTGCCCGGACCTCGAGGCGTCCAAGCGCCTGGCCGACGACCTGGCACGGAGGCTGCGGACCTGGCCCCGGGATCGCATCTGGGCCGTGGACGACAACATCCGGGAAATCCGAGAGTTCTATTCCCGGAACCGCTACCTCTACGCCGACCTGGAGGACCTCGTGGACTTCCGGGACCGGCTGAAGAAACGAATCCAGGAGGAGACCGAGGCCCAGGCCTTCGAGTCTTTGGACGACGAACCCGCGCCCCGGACCGACCTGGGCATCGAGGCCCTGAAGGCCAAGTACGACCGCAAGGTCCGGGAGCAGGACCGGTACCCCGACGGCTACTACGTCACTCCGGACCGATCGCTGCTGGCCATCTTCATCCGGCCACCTTCCGGTTCCTCGTCCTTCGAGGCCAACGAGCGGCTGGTCCGGGACGTCCAGCGGGAGATCGACGCCCTGGACCCCGCCTCCTACCACCCCGAGATGAAGGTCGGCCTGACCGGGGACGTGAAGACCGGCCTCGAGGAACGGGAGGCCCTGGCCTCGGACGCCCGATTCATCTCCGTTCTCTGCCTCCTGCTGATCTGCGGAGTGATCGTCGCCTACTACCGGAGCCTCCGGTCCCTGCTGCTGATCGGCGCCCCGATGATGCTGGGACTCCTGGGGGCCATGGCCGTCGCCCGGATCGCCATCGGATACCTGAACACGGCGACGGCCTTCCTGGCCAGCATCATCGCCGGGAACGGCATCAACTTCATGATCATGCTGGCCGCCCGGTTCTTCGAGGAGAGCCGGAAGGGGCACGACCGCGACATCGGGACCCTGCTCCGGATCTCCGTGCGGGGCACCCTGGAAGGGACTGCGGTGGCAGCGGCGGGAGCGGCCATCGCCTACGGGTCCCTGGCCCTGGCCGGCTTCCGGGGCTTCCGGCAGTTCGGCATCATCGGCGGGTCGGGGATGGCGCTGTGCTGGCTGGCGACCTTCCTGGTGGGCCCTGCCCTGATCGCCCTGCTCCACCGGATGCGCCCCCTGGAAGTCACGCGGGAGAGCCGCCACCCCGTCGCCTCGCGGGTCGGTGAACTGGTCTCCCGGCGCCCCCGGCTGATCCTCCTGGTCGCCCTGCTGATCTCCGCGGGATCGGTGCTGGCCATCCTTCCCTGGTCCTTCGATCCCTTCGAGTACCACTTCCGCAACCTCCGCAACCGGGAAAGCATCGAGCGCGGATCGGCGAAACTCTCCCGGAGGGTGGACAAGATCTTCGACCTGCCCACCTCGCCGACGCCCGTCGTGCTGGACCATGCCGAGTCGGCTCCCCTGGTGAAGGCGGCCATCCTGGGAGCCCCGGACTACCGGGCCGTCATCGGCGGCGTGAAGACCCTCCAGGAGGTCCTCCCCTCCCGCCAGGAGGAGAAACTGGCCATCCTGGCGGAGATTCGGGCCCTCATCGACCGCAGGATCGACTTCCTGTCCCCGGAGGATCGGGCGGAGGTGGATAAGCACCGGCCCCCCGAGGACCTCCGTGTCCTGACCCTGGACGACATCCCGGAAATGATCGCCCGTCCCTTCACCGAGGCCGACGGGACCCGGGGACGCGTCCTCTACGTCTATTCCCACCCCAGCGAAAGCCTCCTCGACGGGCGCTACCTGCTGAAGTTCGCCCGGTTCCTGCGGAGCCTCGAGGTTCCCGGCGTGGAGTTCTACGCCGTGGGACAGCCGCTGGTCTTCGCGGACATGATCTCCGCGGTGCTCCACGACGGGCTTCGCGTGACCCTGGCGGCCGCGGTGGCCGTGACCCTGCTGCTGGTCCTCGCCTTCCGATCCGCGTCGGCGGTGGCGACCATCCTGACCACGGTCGTCCTGGGCACCCTCTGGATGGTCGGGCTTGCCGCCCTGCTGGGGCAGAAACTGAACTTCCTGAACTTCGTCGTCTTCCCCATCACGCTGGGAATCGGGGTGGATTACGGGGTCAACATCTTCTCCCGGTACCGCCAGGAGGGCCCCGGCCGGATGAAGGAGGTCATCCAGTCCACCGGCGGGGCCATCGTGCTGACCAGCAGCACCACCATCCTGGGATACGCCACGCTGATCACGTCCACCAACATGGCGCTCCAGTCCTTCGGAATCATCGCGGACCTGGGGGAGTTCGCCTGCCTGGCCGCATCGGAACTGGTGATGACCGCGCTGCTGGTCTGGAGGCACCAGGCGCGGAAGGGCGGCGTCCCGCCCGGGGGCTGATCCCGTCCATGCATCTGGGCCTTTCGGAACGCATCGGAACGGTCCCTCCCGCTCCAGCACGGTTGCCTTCCGTCCGGTTTTCCGGGTAGCATCCTCTCTGGTCGTAGGATCCGGAAGCAGCGATGGACGACCGCACCACCCGCATCACCACCATCCGGAAGATGGTCGCCGACGGCCCCCTGGGCACCGAGTGCCTGGTGGTGATCTACGGTTCGGGCATCGGCCGCAAATACGATCTCTTCGAGGAAGAGGTCACCATCGGGCGAGACCCGGAGAACACCATCGTCCTGAACTCCGACGCGGTCTCCCGGCGTCACGCCCGGGTCGAGAAGGTCGGGGACGCCCGCTACGTCACGGACATGGACAGCACCAACGGGACCTACATCAACGACATCCCGATCCGCCGCGCCCGCCTTCCCAGCGGGGCATTCCTGAAGATCGGCGACACGATCTTCAAGTACCTGACCGGCGATGACCTTGAGGCGGCCTACTACGAGGAGATCCACCGGATGGCCGTCACCGACGGTCTGACCCAGGCCGCCAACAAGCGCGCGATGGACGAGTTCCTGGAACGGGAGATGTCCCGGGCCCGGAGGTACAACCGCAACCTCTCGGTCCTGATGATGGACATCGATCACTTCAAGGACGTCAACGACACCCACGGACACCTCATCGGCGACCAGGTGCTCCGGGAACTGGTGGCCGTGGTCCGACCCCGGATCCGGCGCGAGGAGCTGTTCGCCCGGTACGGCGGAGAGGAGTTCGTCGTGATCCTCCCGGAGGCCGACATCCAGGCGGCCCGGGAACTTGCGGGGACGCTCCGATCCCTGATCGAGGAGCACCTGATCGTGCTGGAGGGCCGCACCCTCCGGATCACCGTCAGCATCGGGGTGGGGCAGTTCCAGCCCGAATCCCACCGGTCCCCACAGGATCTCCTGAAGGAGGCCGATCGCAATCTCTATGCGGCGAAGGCCGCGGGGAGGAATCGCGTGCATGGCTAGTTCCCCCTCTTCCTCCAGCGGCGGAGCGGTCAACGAGACCTACATCGGGAGCCTCTTCGACTGCATCCGGGCCCTCCGGAAGGCCGAGCAGGAGGCCAATACCCCCTACGGCAGGGGCGACCCCATCCTGGCGACCCGGATCAAGGAACTCCGGACCTACCGGGAGGTCCTGCTGAAGCAGGCCTCCTCGCAGAAGCCGCGGATGACGCTGACCGAGAAGAAGAACGAGGAGGCGTCCCACGAGATGGCCCTCGTCTTTCCCACGGGACTGCTCTTCTACGAGGCCCTGGACCTGTCCCTGACGAAGGGCGGCCTCTTCGTGAAGACCGATCAGATCCTCCCCATCGACACGGTGGTGGACCTGAAATGCACCATCGAGGAGGAGCACGTCGAATTCCGGATCCAGGGAAAGGTCGTCTGGATCAATCCCCGGGAGACGGCCGGTCGGCCCGCCGGAATGGGGCTGAAGTTCCCCCGCATCACCAACGTGCAGAAGCAACTGCTGCTGGATTTCCTGTCCGGCGAGGTCCCCCTGGCCGCCCTGGCCCACATGGGGGATTGACGGCCCCGTCGTTTTCTTCTGTCAGAACCGCGCCCGGGCCAGGATCGTGAAGCCGAAGGAGTTCGGGTCCAGGAACTCCCGCTGGGACTGGCGCTCCCCGGTGGGGTCGATGACCAGCCGGGTCAGGTTCTCGTCCCGGACGTACTGGAGGTTCCCCAGCAGCGCGAAGAACTCCGACAGGTCCCACTGGACCCCCACGCGCAACTGGTAGATCGGCACCGCTCCGAATCCGGTTGGCAGGCGGTCCCGCCGCGTGGCGTCGCGGATCACCTGGACCGTCCGGGGGCTGGTGGTTTCGAAGGTGGCCGGGAACTGGATCCCGCCGGTCACGAAGGGCATCACGTGCTGCTTCTCGAAATACCAGTCCACCGTCGCGGCCACGAAGTACTCCGGGGAGGCCCTGGTGCCGGTCTCGGGCAGCGCCACGAAGGGGGTCAGGCTGGGCACGTTCTGGAGGATGTACTCGAGGTTGCGGATCAGGCCGATGGCCTGGGCCCGGAGGTGGTCCCACTTGAACTTCAACTGCACGGCCCCCGCGTAGGCCGGCTGGAGTTTCGTGCTGCCGTAGCGGTCCAGGTTCTCCAGGCGCTGGACCAGGTAGTTGAACTCGCCGGACACGGACCAGGAGAACTTCCCCTTCTGGTACTTCTCCCGCCACCAGTCCACGACGTTCACGTCGGGATCGGACCGGTAGAGCATGTAGTCCACCGAGGTCTGGATCGGCAGGCCCTGGCGGACCGTCAGCCGTCCCGAACCGCCGAGGGTGTAGACCTTGTCCCCGATGAGTTCCCGGGTGCGGCTGAAGGTCCCCTGCTGGAACCACCCGAACCCCAGGTCCAGGCGCACCCACTGGTAGAGGTCGATGCCCAGGCCCGCCAGCACGCCGTAGTTGGTCTCCTGGACCGTGATCTCCTCGGCATCGGCGGATCCCAGCTGGACCACCTGGCTCACCCGGGCCGTCTTCAGTCCCACATAGCCCGACAGGGCCACGTTCTTCCCGGCGTCCCCCCGGACGTCCACCTTGAACCCCGGGGCCGGCCCGGTCTTCCGGCTGCTGAAGATGTTGCCGCCGCCCCAGGAGATGTCCCAGAGGTATCCCAGCCGGAAGCGCTCGGTGTCGAAGGGGAAGAACGTCAACCCGATGTAGTTCCGGTCCGGCGCTTCGGCGTTCCAGGTCCAGGCGGCCCGGAGGTAGGTGCCGTCGTCCCGGAGCACGTCGGTGACCCGGGGATTGGTCCCCTCCATCAGGGATCCCAGGTCCAGTTTCAGCACCAGTCCGGCCTCTGTGGTCAGGCCGGTCAGGAACCCGGGCATCTTCTTGTAGAGCACGATGTGGGTCAGGTTCTCCCGGCCCTTCGTCTTGGTGTCCAGGTTGTCCATGAACAGCTCGTAGCCCTTCCGGTCCCCGATCCCCGGCAGGGGACTGTCGGGGACCTTCTCCCCCGACTTCCGGGCGACGTCGTCGTCGCCGAAGGTCCAGGTGATGCGGGTATCCATGAAGTCCCCGGCGAGGGCCGGGCCCGAAAACAGGACCACCAGGCCCAGGGCGACGAACCGCCAGGTTCCGGACAGGGATGTCGTCATGGTTCCTCCGTGTCACGCAGGCGAACGCATGCGGTCGCGGCCGATGGCGGCTCGCCTTCGATGGTCAGGTCCTCGATGCACCTGGGCTCCAGGATCCAGGGCTTCGGACGCAGGAACGACAGGTTCCGCAGCGTCCCGGTCACCGCCGACAGGCGGCGCGGCACCGACGGGTCGAAGGGGTCGAAGGAGGGCACCGAGTCCCGGCTCGACACCCACAGCTTGGCGCCCCCCGATCCGCCCACCCGCACGGGCCACTGTCCGTACTGCCAGTACTGGGTCAGTTCCAGGCACAGGGGCGACGCGTCGCAGGACTCCCGGCACTGGCACTCGGCATCGCACTGGTTGGTGCCGTAGTCGCGGAAGTTGACCGCCCCGTCGCCGTTCAGGTCGCAGTTCACGAAATCCCGTTCCGGGTCCGGCAGGTCCACGTCGCGCACCCGGACCAGGGCCGCCTCCAGGGCCTCCATCGGGAGGGGCCCCTTGCCGTTCAGGGTCGCCGCGTCCAGAGTCGCGGGGTCCGGAACGGGGCATTCTTCCTTCTTCGGATCCCAGGGGATCAGTCTCCACGACGGGAAGTTCATTTCGGTGAACCCGTAGAACTCGCTGATGATCCCCTGGACCATTCCCAGCCGGTCGCAGGGCCGGACGACGATGGCCTCCTGGGACGAGCAGGCCAGTGTCTCCTGCTCGTCCTCCTGGCAGTCGGGAATGCTGGTGGGCGTGTTGAAGGAGAACACGAACAGGTGGTTGTAGCCCCGGCCGCCCCGGTCGGCGACGTCGGTCACGTACATCCCGTCGGAGGTGACCCGGGTGACCACCAGGTCGCCCCGCTCCACCGTCACGTTCTCCCCGGCGAAGGGCGACCTGGACGCATACCCCTGCAACTCCGCCAGGGTGGGGCTCTGGAAGAACATCGGCACCGACACGCCCGCGGCACCGGATCCGGCTTCCTCGCTGTCGTCCGTCCCGTCCAGGCACCCGGGGTCGGCCCCGTCCACCAGCCCGTCCCCGTCGTCGTCCCGTCCGTTGGAGCAGGCCGCGACCTGTCCGATGCGGGCCCTCGGGACGAACCCGACGTCCGTCGCCCAGAGGTGGGTGGTGCCGAAGGCCGCCGTGATCACCAGTTCCACCCCGTCCCGCTTCCCCCCCTCCAGCAGCACGTCGCTCCCGGCGATTCCCTGCCCCGGGACGATCGTCACGGTCCCGGGCCGGGCCGAGATCCGGACCCAGCGGTCGTCCAGGATCCGGCCGGAACCGTCGGCCGCCAGCGCCTCCAGGTCCACCACCATTCGGAGGCCCCGGGTCACGTCCGAGGGATCCGGCATCGGCAAGGGGTCCCCTGGGGTTCCGAGGGACCCGCCGTCGGCTCGCCGCACCGCGACGCCGATCCCGGCGACCTCCAACCCCCAGTCCCTCGCGACGTCCTCCTGGCAGGCCACGGCCAGTCCCAGCAGGACGACGCCGCATCTTCCCCACCGCCTCGTCGCCGATGTCGCCAAGTCCCCTTCCTCCGTCCCCCGTTCAGGGCGGCAGCAACCGCAGGCGCCCGTCCTCGGCGATCCCGTTGGTCCCGTCGATGCAGGCCGTCCGGCCGCAGGCCAGCCAGGCGGCCTGGCGCTGCCTGCAACGGCACTCCACCCCTTCCGGGGACTCCGCCGACAAGTCCCGGCATCTCTGGGCGAACTGGGCCGAGACCTCCTCGACGCAGCCCGCAAGCACGCATTGCCCGCCGGAAGGACAGGCCTCCAGGTCGGCACAGACCGAACCTTGCCATTCCATGCGTCCCTCGCAGGAGCAGCGATACCCCGATGGGCATCCTCCCTCCCCTTCGCCGTCCCGGGTGCAGGCCCGGAGATCCCCGCAGGGACGCCCCCCTCGCAGGAAGTCCATCAGGGCGTCCCGCTGCGGCACGCCGGTGTTGATCTGGGTGGTGTTCCGCTTCAGGACCATGAATCCCGACCCGCCCTTGGCGATGTAGTCGTTCACGGCGACGGAATACTGGGAATCCAGTTGGAGCGGCTCGCCGTTGATCCGGATCTCCACCGCGCACCCCTCGGCATCGGGTCGCTGGACCGGCCACTCGGCGGGCCTCCGGGACAGGTCGCACCGGCCGCACTGGAGCACCGCCCGGACCCCGGCCACCTGGGCCTGGGCCTGGCAGCCCCGGCTGGAGGACCTCCGGGCGACGTAGTCGAACAGTTCGACCACCTCCCGCCCCGACAGGTACATCCTGGTGATGCTGTTCTCGAAGGGGAACACGTTGTAGAGGACGTCCACCGTGACCGGCCCGGCGTAGATGTCCGACCGGATGCCCAGGCTGTTGGTCAGGGCGAAGTCGGTCTCGACCCCCTTGCGGCGCTGCATCGCGGTGGCCACGGCATTCCCCAGCGCCGAGTCGCCTCCCACGGTGCCGAAGCGTTTCGCGTCGGTCGGGGCGTATCCCAGCACCTGGTCCAGGGGAACGGCCTCCTCCAGCACGTCCACGTAGGGTTCCAGCAACTCCTCGGTCAGCCGGTCGCCGGGAACCCGGGCGTCCACCGGGACGACCTGGTACCGGTAGGAGGCGATCTCCCAGTCATTGGCACGCTGCCTTCCGGGAGTGGCCTCGCTTCCGTCCAGGGCGTCCAGGCACTTGGGGTCCTCGAGGTCCGTCCGGCCGTCCTCGTCGTTGTCCACCCCGTCGGAGCATGGGGAGGCCTGGGAAAAGACCGCGTCGAAGTCCCCCACGTACTTGGCGAAGGCCCCCGAGTGGGCCAGGGGCACCTTCCGGGAGGGCGGCAGTCTCAGCCCCATCTGGCGGGCCAGAGGGAAGCAGGCGGCGGCCGCCTGGTCCTCCGCATAGGTTTCGATGGCCGCCTCCCGCTCCTCCGGCCCCAGGGCGAGGATCGCCGGGGGCACCGCCGGGACCGCCGACAGGGCGTCCAGGCACGCCGCGCGCCAGGCCGACCGGTCCCTCCGGGGAAGCACGCCGCCGGCCACCTCGGGCACCCGGTCCACCAGCCGCTCCATTTCCGGCAGCAGGTCGTCGCAAAGCCCGGCCACGTCGGCCGTCGAGGCCCCCCGGACCATCGCGTTGCGCCACGCTCCCGCGAGTCCCTTCACGCAGGCCGTGTCGAAGTACCGGGTCACGACCTCGTAATGGCAGCCCTGGCCGTCGAGGATCTGCTTCGGCGGGTTCAGCACGATGTGGTGGTGCCCCCCGAGGACCAGGTCCGCACCGGAAATGCACGGGATCAGGCGCTCGTCCTCCGAAAGGCCCAGGTGGGAAGCCACGATGATCACGTCCACCTGCGGCCGCAGCAGGTCGATGTAGAACTGGGCGGTCTCCGCGGCGTCCATCGGGGTGATGCCCAGGGAGTTGGGCGACTCGACCAGCGAGGACATGCTGGAGGTGTTCCCCAGCCCGATCACCGCCACCCGCAGTCCCTGCAACTGGAAGACGTGGTAGGGCATCACCAGGTCCGCCAGGGGCGGAACGGTCGGGGACAGGGGCGGTGCGATCAGGTAGTTCGCAGCCAGGACCGGGAAGGACGCGAACCGGGCGATCCGGTCGGCCACGTTCGGCTCGCCGGCATCGAATTCGTGGTTCCCGATGGTCATCGCGTCCACGCCCATCCGGGAGAGGGCCCGCATCTCCACCTCCCCCTGGAAGACGTTGAAGATCGGGGCTCCCTGGAAGACGTCCCCGGTGTCGATGTGGAGGCTGCGGTTCGCCCGCTGGCGAATGGTCCGGGACAGGTGGGCGATCCGGGCGATTCCCCCGAAGGGGCCGTTCTCGTCTGCCAGGCCGAGGGTCTTGTCCGTCTGGGCGACCTTCATCGGGTAGGGAAGGAGCCGCGAGTGGATGTCGGTGGTGTGGACCAGGACGACCCGGACGTTCTGTCCGTCCAGGTCCGGCTGCGTGGTGGAAACCTGGCAGGCAGTCGCCAGCGCCGCGGCCAGAACCGCCAGGATCCTCGACGACAGGAGCCCCCTCGGCATCGCGTTCATCCCGCGATCGTCGGGGCAGCATAGGAGGCCGCCCCCCGCCTTGTCAATATCGGACGACCCTTCTTCCTGCCGCTTCTGGCGAGGCATTTTCCCGCGAATTTCCGGGAATCCGGGCCCGGCCTCGCCCCGGCTCCCCGGATCGGCCGTCGCTTCCGGCTTGCACTGTCCTGCATTCTTCTGTACCATGGCCTCGTTCAGCGGTCGTTCTCCGTTGCACCGCCGACACCGCTAGCGCACGGCATCCGGGCATGGCCCCCGGGTTGCCTCCCGAACCGTCGGGAAGAAAGGAAGGGACGCTCCCCATGGCACTGAAGACCTTCGAGTTCGCCACGCCCCACGGCCGGATCGGATCCCTGGTGATGGTTCCCGGGACGCCGCCGGAGTACTTCTGGACCGGTCGCAACGAGGTCCCGAAGGAGATCCGCGACGCGCTGACCCAGGGTCTCCGGGATCCGGAAACCGGCAAGCAGGTGGCCGGCGACAAGGGCGAGGAGTTCCTCGAGGTGCTCCAGCTCGAATTCGCCCGGGGGCGTCACCTGGCCGGGCGCAAGGGCCTCCCCCTGGCATCGTTGCCTCCCAACGCCCGGAAGATCGCCTATACCCCCGGTGTCGCCGGCTGGTTCCGCAACTGAAGTCGTGGCAGACTTGAGCCCGTGAAGGAAGGGATCCCCTGGATGGTCTGCCCCCGACTGGCGGTTCCCGTGCTGTTCCTGCTGCTGCTCCCGTCGCTTTCCGCGGCCGAGACTCCTTCGTGTCGCCAGCGGTCCATCGCCCTCGTGTTCAACGGGGACGATTCCCCTGCCCTGACCGATTTCCGGCACGAGGTCGAAGACCAGGTCTCCCGGAACCCCTGCTACCGGATGATCGACGTCGTCGTGCTGCTGGAGGCGGGGGTCTCTCCGGCCCAGGGTCTGGTGCAACAGGGCATGACCTCCCTCGACCAAGGGCTTCGGCACGTGGAGGAAATGCGCCTCGAGGAGGCGGTTCCCCTCCTGCGGGAGTCCGTCGATTCCCTCGGTCGCGCCTTTTCCCATCTGGCCCATCCCCGTCCCCTGGTCCAGGCGCTGCTGGCCCTGGGAGGCGTGCTGGCGGCGACGGGAGACCCGAAGGGGGCCCGGGAGGCGCTGATCGGGGCCTTCCACCTGGATCCCCAGGCCCGGATCGAGGACGTGCTGGTGCTTCCCGAGGCCCTGGAGGCCCAGGAAATCGCCCGCCGGATCCTGGCGGCCGGGCGCACCGGGAGCCTCCTCGTCGACAGCAATCCCCCGGGAGCCGAGGTCTGGATCGACGGCACCTACCGGGGTCCGGCCCCCTGGGACGAACCGACCATCGGGGCCGGCCTGCACTTCGTCACCCTCCGCCTTCCCGGCTGGGAACGGAAGAGCCTCGTCGTCCGGGTCCCCGACCAGGGTTCCGCCTCGGTCACGGGAGAGGATGCCCGGCTGTCCCCCGCCCGCCGTCGTCCACTGCTGGAGAGCGCGAAATCCAAGCTGGCCCGTTCCGGCCCCGATCGGGACCCGAGCGGGGGCATCGAGGACCTCAAGGCTCTTTTCCTGACGGATCTCCTTCTGGTGGTGGACCTCATGGCCGAGGGCACCCATGCCGCCCTGTGGGACCTCCAGACGATGGATCGGGTCTTCCAGAAATTCGAACCCCAGACCCTCTCGGGCGACGCGATCGGCCGGGGAACGGTGGTTTCCCTGGTGATGTCGGCGTTCCGGGCCGACCTGGCCCGCTTCCAGGTCTCCGAAGGTCCCGGAGCCGTTCCCCGGCGCAAGCCGGGCATCGTGAACCGCTGGTGGTTCTGGACGGCCATCGGCGTCGTGGCCGCGGGGGCGGTCACGGCAGGGGTTCTGCTGGGACGGCCCGGGTCGTCCCATCCCGACGGTCTTTCCCGGGACGGAACCGGATCCGTCATCATCCGTTTCTAGCGACTGGGAGAAGCAGGCAACCATGAGGAATCACGCTTACTGGATCCTGGCAGGAACGATGGCGATCCTTGCATCCCCCCGCCCGTCCCTCGGGCAGGCCCCTTCCAACGAGGACCCGACTCCCGCGACGGACTGGTTCCGCCTGGGTGCCGCGGAACTGGCGTCCGGATCGGTGGATCGGGCCATCGAGGCCTACCAGAAGGGAGTCGCGGCCCGGCCGGAGGTCCGGGAAGGATGGTACAACCTGGGTATCGCCTACGGGCGCAAGCGCGCTCTGGTCAAGGAGGCCGAGGCCTACCAGAAGGCCCTGGAAATCGACCCGGACTACGGGAACGCCCTGTTGAACCTGGGTCTTTGCCACCTGGAGGCCGGGCAGCCGGACAAGGCCGTCGAACCCCTGGAAAGACTGGTGTCCCTGGAGCCGCAGGCCCAGGACGGCTGGCTGGCCCTGGGAAGCGCACACATGGCCCGGGGGGACTTCCAGAAGGCCGGCGACGCCTTCCAGAAGGCCGCCTCGAACGATCCGAAGGCGGCGGATCCGTGGATTCATCTGGGGCTTCTGCGCATGCGGCAGGCCGAGAAGGCCTCCCGGACCTCGGACAAGGACCCGCTGCTCGAAGAGGCGATCGGCTTCTTCCGGGAGGCCCTGAACCGCGACGGCACCCGGGCGTTGGCCTGGTACAACCAGGGCGTCGTCTTCCATCGCCTGGGTCGCTGGGACGAGGAGATCCAGGCCTACCAGAAGGCCCTGGACCAGCAGCCCGACCACGCGCCGAGCCTCTTCAACCTGGCGACGGCCTTTTCCACCCGGAACCGCCGAGAGGAGGCCCTCCAGACCTGGAAGCGCTACCTGGAGGTCGCCCAGAAGGACCCCGGCGAGAAGACCTTCCTGGAGGCGGCTCGGAAGGAGATCCGGCGACTGGGAGGCGAGTAGGCCCGGGCGGGAATTCGTTTCTCTGCTTCCTCTTCCGGTCCTGATTCCCGTTCCGCCCGACGACGAACCTCCCTGGAAGCGGAAGAGATCCCTTGACCCCGGCGGCAACATGCACAAAGTGTGCCTGGTTTGACTCGAGGTGCTTCCGATGCGGTTGGAACAGTGGACCACCAAGGGACGGCAGGCCCTGGACCATGCGATCCAGGCCGCGAACCGGAACGGCCATCCGGAGGTGACCCCGGCCCATCTCCTGAAGGGTCTGCTCCAGGACCCCGAGGGTGTGGTTTCGAAGGTGCTCCAGAGGCTCGAGATCGACACCGGGGTGCTCTCCCGGCAGGTGGATTCCCTGCTGGACCGTCTTCCCCGGGTGCAGGGCGGGCAGGTCTCGTTGTCCAGGGACCTCCAGCAGGCCATGGCCGAGGCCGAGAAGGAGGCCGGGCGGTTCAAGGACGACTACGTGGGATCCGAGCACCTGCTGCTGGGCATCCTGTCCTTGAAGCAGGACGACGCCGCCGAACTCCTGCGGCAGTCCGGAGTGCGCAGGGACGGGCTGCTCGGGGCCCTGAAGGACATCCGGGGCGGCCAGCGGGTCACGGACCCCGACGCCGAGGACCGCTACCGGGTGCTGGAGAAATACGCCGTGGACCTGACCGCCAGGGCCCGCCAGGGGAAACTGGACCCGGTGATCGGCCGGGACGACGAGATCCGCCGGGTCATCCAGGTCCTCGCCCGCCGGCGGAAGAACAACCCGGTGCTGGTCGGCGAGGCGGGAGTCGGGAAGACCGCCATCGTCGAGGGTCTGGCCCTTCGCATCGCCAAGGGGGACGTCCCTGAACCCCTGCGGGAGAAGCGCCTGCTGGCACTGGACATGGGTTCCCTGGTCGCCGGCACCAAGTTCCGGGGGGAGTTCGAGGACCGGCTGAAGGCCATCCTCCGGGAGATCGAGCAGTCCGATGGCGAGATCATCCTGTTCATCGACGAGTTGCACACCCTGGTGGGCGCCGGGGCGGCCGAGGGGGCCATCGACGCGTCGAACATGCTGAAGCCGGCCCTCGCCCGGGGAACGCTCCACTGCGTGGGAGCCACCACGCTGAAGGAGTACCGGAAGCACATCGAGAAGGACGCCGCCCTGGAGCGGCGCTTCCAGCCGGTGATGGTCGAGGAGCCCTCCGTCGAGGACTCCGTGAGCATCCTCCGGGGCCTCCGCGAACGCTACGAAATCCACCACGGGGTCCGGATCCGGGACTCGGCCCTGATC
>Ga0302250_1001080_pt1 | contig 22073 bp, 22 predicted proteins | sample AAG_RA_Asp_MG_FD_193536 | JGI IMG/M metagenome (GOLD analysis project Ga0302250, IMG submission 193536) | Enriched activated sludge microbial communities from anaerobic digester in WTTP, New Holstein, Wisconsin, United States - AAG_RA_Asp | ecosystem: Engineered > Bioreactor > Anaerobic >... | reverse complement strand
CGCGTACCCCCCCGAAATCTGGTTCCCACCTGACATTGGGCGCTGCGTACCCCCCGAAATCTGGTTCCCACCTGACATTGGGCGCTGCGTACCCCCCGAAATCTGGTTCCCACCTGACATCGGGCACTGCGTACCCCAATCCCTCCAAACCATTTCCAGCCTGCTCATGGCCTCTGCCTCAGTCATGAGGCAATCTGTTTTACAAGGTTTTTCTGGCAGGTAAAATATAATTTTTATTTAATTATCTTTGGGTGGGACCGAGATTTTGGGGTAGCCTCTGTGGTCCGGAGTGATTTTTTTGTTGTTATAATCTCGCCAATTTGATAATTTATGGCACCCTATTGCAGTCCCCGCCATTGACTCCGGATCCGAAACAGGAGAGTGCCTTATCATAAAAGAATTTATCGACATGCCGCGGCTCGAGAAGTGGGTGGGCTGGAGCTTTGCATTCCTCTCGCCGAACACCTGGACGACCCTATCGCTCTTCGTCGCTTTCGCCGCCTATATTGCTGTGCTTTATGATCGCCCCTTTCTGGGCGCCATCATCTTCGCCGTCAGCGCCCTCATGGATCTCATCGACGGCAAGGTCGCGCGCTACAAAGGCACCGCGACCAGGCTGGGAGCCTTCTGGGACGGCACCATCGACCGTTTCGTCGATGCCCTGATGATCCTCTGCCTCTTCAGCCTGGAGTTCCCCCCGGCCATCCTGCCGGTCGGGATCCTGCTTTTCCTCCTCCTCTTCTTCACCCTGCTGCCGCCCTTCATCGTCGCCTATGCCAATCATCGCGGTGCCGTGCCGGACCCGACCGAAAAGGTGATCTGGCGCTTCGCCTTCCGCATCGAGTATATCGTTCTCTTCATCGCGGCCATTCTGATCAACGGCTGGTCGCCGCACTGGAGCCTTTACCTGGTCTATGCGGCCCTTGTGCTCATGGTCGCCACGGTCATCCAGTCGATTATTCTCGTCTTTGTCAAGTCCGGGAACTATCCGCAGCAGTGACGTCCAGACCGGCGCGGAGGGTGGCGCCGCAGCACGCGGAATCCGCCCTCCGGCGCGCGGGATGAAGATAATGGTTGATATTTAATCTTCCAGGCCCTAAATTTTCATCGGCAGCCTGAGTCCGGCACCGGCAGCACCCTATTCTCTCCGAGGCCAGAATTGTCGCGAACCGCTTCCGTTCTACTGCTGGTGATCTGCGCCTGGATGGCCCCGCTTACGGCCCAGAACGGCGCACTCCAGCTCCATCTCACGACCCTGATCCAGGAGCGGCTGAAGCAGCTCCCCGAGGAGCGCCGGCTGGCCACCGCCGGGGGCAGCGAGAATCTCTCCCCGGATCTCTTCACCCTCTATGGCCGGCGGGGCTTTCGCCCGATCTGGGCCTCCGAATCGGGCATCCGCGCCGAGGCCGACAGCCTTCTCGCCCTCATCCGCAAGGCCGACCGGCACGGCCTCGATCCGGCCAGCTATCACGAGCGGGCCCTGAACCTGCTGCTGCCGCAGCTCAACAGCCGTCTCCATGCGGCCCCGGTCGATCCGGCTGTACTGGCCGATCTCGACCTGCTCCTCAGCGACGCCTATCTGGTGCTCGGTCTGCACCTGGCCGCCGGCCGCTTCAATCCCCATGACCTGGACGCCGAGTGGTACCTGCACAAGAACGAGGCGGACATGGTGACGAGGCTGAACGGGGCCGCCGAGGCCGGGGAGCTGCTCGAGGATCTGCGCCGCCTGCCGCCGCAGGAGGAGGAGTATCACCACCTGCTCGAGGCCTACGGCTACTACCGTCAGCTGGCCGTCGAGGGGGGATGGCCCTTCATCGCTGATGGCCGCAAGCTGGAAAAGGGAATGTGGGATGAACGGGTGATGCAGGTGCGCGCCCGCCTGCGGGCGACCGCCGACCTCGCCCTCGAGCCGGCCGCGGTCGAGGGCACCTACGACGAGGCCCTCGAACGGGCGGTGCGCCGCTTCCAGATGCGCCACGGCCTCGAACCCGACGGCAAGGTCGGCAAGAGCACCCTGGCCGAGATGAATGTGCCGGTCGGGAAGCGCATCCGCCAGCTCGCCGTCAATCTCGAACGCTGGCGCTGGCTGCCGCGCGACCACGGCCGCCGCTATATACGCGTCAACATCGCCGACTATACCCTCCAGCTCTTTGAGGCCGACACGGTGGCCATGGCGATGCGCGTGGTGGTGGGCAAGACCTATCGCCGCACTCCGATCTTCAGCGACCTGATGACCTATCTGGTCATCAATCCCTACTGGACGGTCCCGAATACGATTCTGCTCAACGATATCGTCCCCAAGGCGCTGAAGAATCCGGACTATATTCACAAGGAGCGGATCAAGATCTACGCCGGCTGGAGTGAAAACGCCCCCGAGATCGATCCCGCCTCGGTCGACTGGAACAGGCTCTCCAAGAACTATCAGCCTTACCGCCTGCGCCAGGATCCGGGTCCGCTCAACTCCCTGGGGACGATCAAGTTCATGTTCCCCAACCAGTTCGACGTCTATCTGCACGATACGCCGTCGCACTCGCTTTTCAACCGCTCGATGCGGGCCTTCAGCTCGGGCTGTATCCGCATCGAAAAACCCCTGGATCTGGCCGTCCATCTCCTCGACAACCCGGAGTACGACCAGGCCAGGCTGAGAAAAATCATCGCCTCGCGCTCGGAGACTACCCTCAAGCTTCCCCGGCCCATCCTGGTCATGCTGCTCTATATGACGGCGTGGGTCGACGACGAGGGGCGCGTGCAGTTTCGTCATGACATTTACGGCCGCGACCAGGCCATCCCGGTCGCCATCGCGCCCTGAGCAGCCGCGGCCGGACCCCTGGATCTGACAAGGTTTGCCTATGATGCCCCGCAAGTTCTGTTTGCTCTTTCTGACCCTGCTCGCCCTCACCCTCGAGGCGCGGGCCTTTTCGCCCGGCGAGACCGGCTTTTCCCTGCGCTACAAAAACGAGGTCAGCCGCTTTCAATATTCGCCGATCTTTCTCCTCCCCGAGGATCAGGTCACCCTCCGGGTCGAGGAAAACCCCGGCCAGCACCACTTCATCGTCCAGATCGACAGCGGCGCCCTCAGCTTCAAGGGGCTCAACACCTGGCTCTATACCGCCCCCTCCGCGCCGGGTTTTCACAGCGGGAGCATCATCTGCCTCGACCGCCCCGACACCATGCACCTGCAGATCTTCGTCATGATCCCGCGCAGCGCCATGGAGGGGGAATACCTCGAGGGCTACCATATCGGCCATTATCCCGCCATCGCCCTCCGCGACCTCGACGTCTACCGCCCCCCTGAAGGCTTTATCCGGGTGACCCGGGAAAACCTCAACGTCCGCCTCACCCCCCATTTCACCCTCGACCAGTTCCTCTGCAAGCAGTCGGGGGGCTTGCCCAAATTGGTCGTCCTGCAGGAACGCCTGCTTTACAAACTGGAGCACCTCCTCGCCAAGGTCAACGAGCGGGGCCATGCCTGCGAGACCTTCGCGGTCATGAGCGGCTATCGTACCCCCGCCTACAACCGCCGCATTGGCAACCGCAAGTACAGCCAGCATTGTTACGGCGGCGCGGCCGACATCTATATCGATGCCGATCCGGTCGATTCGATCATGGACGATCTGAACAAGGACGGCAAGCGCGATTATGCGGACGCCGGCGTCCTCTACCAGGTGGTCGACCTCCTCTCCGGGGCCGACTGGTTCGCCCCCTATCTGGGCGGACTGGCGCGCTATCGCGCCACCCGGCGCCACGGCCCCTTCGTTCACGTCGACGTGCGCGGCTTCAGCGTCAACTGGGGGGACTGATTTCCACAGGGTTGATAAAAAAAAGCCCGTGCATCTCAGGATGCACGGGCTTTTTGTATTTATAGGGTAGATATCAGCTGATTTTGGGAATGCGCAGCTTCTGCCCCGGATAGATCAGGTTCGGATCCTTGATCACTTCGCGGTTGGCCTCGAAGATGACCGGATATTTCATCGCGTTGCCATAAAAGGCCTTGGCGATCTTGGAGAGGCTGTCGCCCGATTTCACTTCATAATAGGTGGTCTCTTCGACGGCGGGGGGAGCCGTCAGATAAACATCGTTCACCTTGGAGACACCCTTGATGTTGCCGGCCAGCAGCACGGCTTTTTCCTTGACGGCCTGGCTTTCGGCCTGGCCATAGAGATCGACCACACCATCATCGAATTTGACCTGAAGGTTGGTAATCTGGTTCGGCAGCTCGGTGTTGAGCAGATTGGTGATCGTGGTGACCTCGTCCTCGCCTTTGCCGAACAGGTTGGCGCCAACATTCTTGATGAAATCGATAAGTCCCATTGCAAAACCTCCTGGTTAGTGGGTCATTGGTGCAAATGAATTAGGCTGGCTATACTAAAATAACAGTCCCGGGGCCGTTTTTCTTCCCGGGGGACCGGTTTTCGGCCCTTATTTTGCCACAACCGGGCAGGGCGCCGGCGCCAGGCATGCGCAATTCAGGCGGTGAGGGTCAGCCAGAGAATGCCCCAGAGCAGGGTCAGGAGGGTGATCGGCACCCCGGCGCGCAGGTATTCGCGGAAGGAGAGCAGGACCCCGCGCTGCTTTGCCGATTCGGCGACGATGAGATTGGCGACCGAGCCGAGCAGGGTGAGGTTGCCCGCCAGGGTGGTGGCCATGGCCAGGGTGAGCCAGGCCTGTTCCGGCCGGGCGAAGTGGGGGATGATGGGACGGAAGAGCAGCACGGCCGGGACGTTGGAGACCAGATTGCTGAGCAGGGCGGAGGTGATCGAGAGCGAGGCGACTCCCCGGTCCGCCACCGGTTCGATCCAGCGGAAGATCTTTTCGCTCAGGCCGGCGGCTTCGATTGATCCGGTCACGACAAAGAGGCCGCAGAAAAAGATCAGCAGCGACCAGTCCATTTCGCGAAAGACGCGCTCGGGCTTGAGACGGCGGGTGATGAGCAGTAGAGCCGCGGCCGCGAGTGCGGAGAGGGGGATGGGCATGCCGGAGAAGAGATTGACCAGCATGAAGAGCACGGCAATGCACCCCTTGGTCAGCAGGGGTTTCTGCCATTTCACCGCCCCGAGCGGCGGCCGCGTCATGCTGTGCTCCCGGAACTCCTCCCGGTAAATCAGCAGCAGGATCAGCCAGGCGATGAGCAGGCCGACCACCGCCACCGGCAGCAGCCGGGCGGCGAAGCGGGCGTAGCTGAGCCCCGAGGCGATGCCAATGATCATGTTCTGGGGATTGCCGGTGATCGTCGCCGCCGAGCCGATATTGGCCGAGACCGCCAGGCCGATCAGATAGGGGAGGGGATTGCGGCGCAGGGCGAGGGTGATCTCCAGCACCAGGGGGGTGAACATGAGCACGATGGTGTCGTTGAGGAAGAGGGCGGAGAGCAGCCCCGAGGCGGCCATGATCAGAGCGAGCAGCTGGCGGGGGGAACGCGCCCAGTGCATGACGTGGTGCCCGACGAGACGGAAGAAGCCGGCGATCTGGAGATTGGCGATGATGATCATCATCGCCAGCAGGAGCAGCAGGGTGTCGAGGTCGAGCGAGGTGTAGGCCTGGCTCAGGGGCATCGCCCCCAGCAGCACCAGCAAGGTCGCCCCGCTCAGGGCGATGGTGGCGCGGTTCATGCGCAGCCGCGGCAGACGGCCCACCGCCACCCCGATCATGGTGATGATCAGGATGGCGACGATCAGCCCCATCTGGTTTTGTGGTGTATTGAACTCCATCATCCGGGGAATAATATAGCGCTTTTAACCGGCTATTGCCAACCTTTTCTCCCGGCCGCCGGCCGGGCCGCGGTTTTCATTTTAGTGTTGTTTATTAGTGCAAAACATTGTAAAATATCAGAGGTATAAGGTTATGCAAAGGACGAAATATGGTGACACGTTCCCAAAAAATGCGCCTGGGTATCTTTCTCACCCTCGCCTTTGTGGCCCTGGTCGCACTGCTGGCGGCTGTGCTGGCCCCGCGCTACATCCAGAAGCGGGATACCTACATGATCGGCTTCAGCGATATCTCCCTGACCGGCCTGCTCGAGGGGGGGACGGTCAAATATCACGGCCTCAATGTGGGCTTTGTCAGCGACATCTCCATCGATCCCGCTAACATCCGCCGCGTCATCGTCGAGGTCAGCCTCGATCCCGCCACCCCGATCAAGACCGACACCCAGGCGGAGATCACCTTCCTCGGCATCACCGGCATCAAGGTGATCGAGCTCCACGCCGGCAGCGATACCGCGGCCTTTCTCCAGCCTGGCGAGTACATCCAGACCGGACGCTCCCTCACCGACGAAATCACCGGCAAGGCGGAGGTCATCGCCGACAAGGCGGAGCGGGTGCTCAACAACATCGCCATCCTCACCGATACCGCCAACCGCGACAAGATGATCACCCTGCTCGACAACACCAACAAGGCGCTCACCGAACTCCACGACATCCTCGACAAGAACAACGCCCCCTTCACCCGCATCATGGCCAACGGCGAGGCGATCACCAGCGACCTGCAGGAAACCGCTACCTCCGCCCGCTACACCGTCAGCAGTCTGCGCGGCCTCGCCGAATCCGATTCCCTGCAGGAGATCATCGGCAACCTCGCCCATTTCTCCCGCACCCTCCAGGAGGCCGATCTGCTCAAGATCGTCCAGGATTTTAACCTGACCCTCGAGCGCACCAACAGCATCCTCAAGGAGGCCGGCCGGCGCTACAACGAAAGCCAGGAGGAGATCACCATCACCATGAAGCGGGCCCAGGAGACCATGGACAATCTCAACACCTTCTCGCGCCTCATCAGCGAGGACCCCTCCATCCTCCTGCGCGGCGGCAAGCCCAAAGACATCCCCGACTATCAACTGGAGAAGTGACATGAAACGGCTCTTCCGGCTCTCTTTCCTGCTGGGCCTGCTGCTCCTCCTCGGCTGCGGCAGCCGCGCCACCCTGGCCCGGAAGTATTACCTCATCGAAAGCGACGCCCGCGTCGACACCTGGCTGCTCGATGTGCCCGAGCCCTTTCTGGTCACCGCCTGTATCGGCCCGGTGCGGGTCGCCGACCCCTACCAGGATACGCGCATTGCCCAGCGCAGCGAAAGCAATGAACTGGTCTACTATTACTATAATTTCTGGGCCGACAAACCCGGCGAGATGGCGGCCAACATGCTCCTGCGGGCCTTCAGGGAGTCCGGGGTCTTCAGGGAGGTCTCGCGCCATAACCGCGGCGAGGCCGACGTCATGATCACCTGTGCCATCGACGCCCTCGAGCGCTCGCGCGAGGCGAAGAACGATCTCGTCCGCGCTGCCGGCAGCTTCCGGTTGGTCTACCTGCAGAGCAACACCACCCTGCTCACCTATGAATTCGACAAGCAGACGCGGCTGCGCAAGGACCGCAGCATGAACGCCTTCGCCTCGGCCGTCAGCAAGCTCCTTTTCAGCGAGATGGAAGAGTTCGTCTTCCGCGTCGCCGACTATTATCAATATCCCCCGGATTAGGCCATGCTCAGGATTGTGCTCACCGGCGATACCCTCAGCCTGGCAGGCGTGCTGAGCCGGGAGGAGGCGGGCCGGGCCCTGACCGATATTCGCGGCCGCCTCGCCGCCTCCGCGCCCGGCCGGATGCATCTCGATCTCTCGGGGCTTGAGCGCATCGACAGCGCCGGGGTCGCGATGATCGACCAGCTCCGCCAGGAGCTGCAGGCGCGCGGCCTCGAGGCCGAGCTGACCCGGGTGCCCGCGCAGGTGAGCGAGGCCCTCAAGCTCTTCTCCGCACCTGCAGCCCCCGCCCCCACACCCCAGGTCCGGGAAGGTCTTTTCTACCGCGTCGGCGACGCCGCCGTCAAGGCCGCCCATACCGCCTGGATCATGCTCTATCTCATCGCCGACACCCTCTACTTCGCCGTGGTCGGCCTCTTCAACCGCCGGGGCATCCGCAAGGGCGAGTTCATCAACCAGTCCATTCTCATCGGGGTCAATGCCCTGCCCATCGTCGCCCTGATCTCCTTCCTCATCGGCTTCATCCTCGCCCTCCAGTCCGCCGCCCAGCTGCGCCAGTTCGGGGCAGCCATCTATGTGGCCGACCTCATCGCCATCGCCATGACACGCGAAATGGGGCCCCTCATCACTGCCATTCTCTTCGCCGGCCGCAGCGGCTCGGCCATCGCCGCCGAGCTGGCCACCATGGGGGTCACCGAGGAAACCGACGCCCTGCGCTCGATGGGACTCAACCCCACCCGTTACGTCCTGGTGCCGAAATTCTACGCCATCACCCTCACCATGCCCCTGCTCACCGTCCTCTCGATCATCATCGGCATCGGCGGGGCCATGGTCATCGGTTACAGCTATCTCGGCATCGGCCCCAAACCCTTTTATCAGGAGGTGATGACCGTGCTCTTTTTCCGGGATATCCTCACCGGCCTGATCAAGAGCGTGGTCTTCGCCTGGATTATCGCCCTGGTCGGGGCTTACTACGGCTTCAGCGCCCGGGGCGGTTCCGAGGATGTCGGCCGGGTGACCACCGCCGCAGTGGTGGCTTCGATCTTCTGGGTGATCCTCGCCGACAGCCTGCTCGGCCTGGTCTTTTATTTCGGTCAGGGACTGGAGTACTAGATGGAGCGGGAGAGGGAAATGCGCGAAATCGTCCGGGTGCGCGGCCTCCATGCCGGCTACGACGAGGAGGAGATCCTCCATGATATCTCCCTGACCGCCCTTGCCGGGGACGTGACCGTCATCCTCGGGGCCTCGGGCTGCGGCAAGACCACCCTGCTCAAGCACCTCATCCGTCTCTACGTGCCCTCCAGGGGCTCGATCGAACTCTTCGGCCGCGAAATCACCACCATGGACGAACCCGAGTTCGACGAGCTGCTTCAGCAGGTCGGGGTGCTCTTTCAGAACGGCGCCCTGCTCAACTCGATCAGCGTCGCCGAAAATGTCGCCATCCCCCTCGAGCAGCACACCACCCTGCCGCCCGAACTCATCGCCCGGCTGGTGCACACCAAGCTCAGGCTGGTCGAGATGGATCAGGCCCTGGACAAACGGCCGGCCGAGCTCTCCGGCGGCATGCGCAAACGCGCCGCCCTGGCGCGGGCGATAATCCTCGATCCCCCCCTGCTCTTCTGCGATGAACCCTCGGCCGGTCTCGATCCCACCACCAGCGCCGGCCTCGATTACCTCCTCCTCAAGCTTCGCGACGAACTGGGCATGAGCATGGTCATCGTCACCCACGTCGTGGCCAGCATCAAACGCATCGCCGACCGCTGCATCTTCATGGACCAGGGGGAGGTGCTCTTCTCCGGCACCCTCAAGGAGGCCGAGAGCTCCGGCCTCGAAAAGATCGAGCGCTTTTTCAGGGAGGGGTGACCGCCCCGCCTCGCCGCTTCGCCATCGACATGCCCCCTAAAAAATAAAGCCCTGATCATCTCAGGGCTTTTTGCTGTCGCCTCCGCAGGCGGGGGTCTGCGGACCGAGGGCGACGAAAATAAAGGGCCCGGCTGCATCTCCCCTCGGCATCGAAACACTGCGGTATGGCGGGAAAGAGAGGCGTCTCCAGCTGCGGCGTGCAGCCGGGTCATTTCAGATCTGCGACATGTAAAAGAGCACGGGATTGCTGGCGGTCTGCATCCCCACCCGGGGGAGGCTCCTGACCGGCTTCTCGGGCAGGGCCGTATTCGAGAGGTAGACGATGGCGTCATAGGGCGCGCTGCCGATGTAACTGCTGAACGAGGCGCTCTGCCCCGGCAGCAGGAGATGGCCGGGGGCTTCGGCGAAGGCCTGGCAGTACTGCACGAGCTGGCCCTCCCGGTAGAGGCAGATCAGGATCGAGGGCCAGGCGATGGCTGAACCGGAGACGTTGCGGAGCAGGCCCGAAATCTTTTTGCCCGGTCCCCACTCTTCGGCGCGCGCAGTGGTGACCTTGAGCCCCTCCTTGTCGATGTGCGGCTGAAGCCCGTCGCCGCTGCGGAAGGTGATGCTGAAGGCGACGCTGTCGAATTCGACCCGGTCGATGTAGCTCGCGTAAAAGTTCTCGCATCCCGGCCTCATCCCGTTGCGGCCGTAGGTGGCATAGTCGCCGTAGAACTCGGCCGTCCCCGCCAGGGCACCCTTCCGGTAAAGGCGGCAGTCGAGGCGGACATAGTCGATCAGTTCAAAGCCGGAGTAGTGGAGGCGCGAATAGCCCATCAGATAGGAGGAGGAGTAGGGATAGACGATGAAATCCCGGATGACAAAGTCGCTTCCCACCTCGACGTTGACAGCGGAGTAGATTGGTTTATCTTCGCCCCGGAGCGGCCCGGCGCAGAGCATGGCGACCAGTGCGATGGCAAAAAACTTCTTCATCGTTTCCTCATAACTGGCGGGAGAGCATCCTCCCCGGCAGGATGCGGCGCTGCCGGGGCGGGTGCGCTCCCCGCCGATGGTGTTGTGGCATGAACAGAGTTGTGCCGTGCAGGATAACAGGGGCGCCCGCGCAGAGAGCGGAGAGGTTCGTGCTGAAATGGCATGGCGCGGAGGGAGAGATCCGCGCGGACGCATTATTTTACTACCGAGATGCTGGGAACTGTCGGATGCTGAAAAGGTGTTCTGGAGGGTAAAAAAAAGGCACAGCCCACCGTCGTGAGTCCGTGCCTGTATGACTAAATTCCACCCATCCCATTCCCCATAAAGTATATTTTGCTGCCCGTCAACCGGTTGAATTTCCCCTGGAACTATTCTAATAAAAGGCGATAAAAAAAGCAAGTAAAAATAAAAATTTTTGTATTTTCGCCACCATTGAAATTACGGGGCTTAGCGGAAAGAAGAATTTTCGCGGCCGGCCAAAAGAGCCCTTTTTTTGCCCAATTTTCCGGGGTGAAAACGGACATAATAACATATTATAAAACAAGAAAATAAATCGTCATACTCCGGTCCAAAAACTGGAGTTAGGGGGCCGAACTCTCCTTGCGGTCGCGCCAAAAATCATAAATGGTATGGACCGATTCGGGCAGCTGGCTCTGCATGAGCAGTTCGAGTTCGAAGCGCTTCTCCTCGTCGTTCTCTTCCTCCAGATAGAGGGGGATGAAGCGCTCCGGCTGGATGAAATAAAAGACCGGCACCAGCAGTTCGGCCATGTCCCGGTCGCTGCTCTTGAACCACTCCTCCTCGAAGAACTGCATGCCCTTGGAAAAGCCGACGCACCAGAGGCCGAGATTGTGCATCCGGGTTTCGGGGTCATCCTCGCGGCCGAGCCAGGGCTGGAACTGCCCCTCACGGATATAGGCGAGGGTATCATTGTAAAGGCCGTAGAGGGAGAGGACCAGGGTCTCGAGCTCCTCGCGGCCGGGGCTTTCCGGAACCCGCCCGTCGGCCGAGAGGGCGAAGGGGATCCAGCGCTCGGGCGGCAGCTCCGACGGCCCGACGATCACGGCGGTCATGAGCCCATGGGCGGCGCTGAGGGGGGGCGTAGCCTCCCCGAGTCCGGCGAGGCGCGCAGCGAGATCCGCCGGCTTGAGCAGGCTGGGTGCAGTGGACATGAAAGACTCCTTGGTTGCGGTTAAAAAAAAAGGAATGGAGGGCTGACTCCATTCCTTGCTGTGATTTGGTGAAATGAACGATCAGTCTTCGCGTTTGCCGTAACGGGCGTCCAGCATCATGAGGGCGTGCGGGTGTTTGACACTCATCTTCACCTGATGCAGTCCCTTGTCCATGTTGGCCTCTTCCTCGATCTGCTCCTTGATGAACCAATCGAGCATGCCGGCGCTGGCATAGTCGCTCTCCTTGACGGCCAGGGTCATGAGGTCGTTGATCGACTTGGTGACGAACTTTTCGTGGTTGAGGGCGAGGGTAAAGATCTCCTCGACATCCTTGTAGTCGGCCTGGGGTTTATCGATGGCTTCGAGGACGACGCGGCCGCCCTGTTCGTTGACATATTCGTAAAACTTCATGGCATGCTCCATCTCTTCCTTGGCCTGAACCTCGAAAAAGCGGGCGAAGCCATCCAGATATTTTTCACGCAGGTCAGCGGCCATGGCGAGATAGAAATAGGCTGAATAGATCTCTTTATTGATCTGGGAATTGAGGGCAGCTTCCATTTTTTTCGAAATCATAAATCCTCCTTGATGATCATTGGGGTTTTGGGTTGGTTTCTTCAAAGGTTGTAACAAAAAAAGTGCGAAAATAGTTCCGGAATCTTGCCGGTGGGGTCACAGAATCGAGATGACCTGGGCGCAGATAATGGTCAAAACCAGGGCGACGGGATAGACCGTGGCATAGGCCACCGCTGGCGCGTTGCAGTCGGTGAGGGGATTGAGGGCCCCCAGTCCCGGTGTGCTCGTCATCGCCCCGGTCAGGGTGCCAAGCAGGGTAAGGAGATTGACCCGGAAGAGCCTGTAGCCGACCAGGATGCCGATGATCATCGGGATCAGGGTAATGGCCGCACCGATGAGAAAGATCGACGGGCCGTACTGGCTGACCGCCTCGGAGATATGGGCCCCGGCCTCGGTGCCGACGGCGGCGAGGAAGAAGAGCAGGCCGAGCTGGCGCAGCACCTGGTTGGCGGTGCCGGAGAGGCTCCAGATGATCGGGCCGGTCTTGCCGATGCGGCTGAGAATGAGGGCCGCGGCGAGCACCCCGCCGGTGAGGCCGAGATTGAAATCCATGCCGCCGGGCAGGGGGATGTGCACGCGGCCGAGGAGTACACCGCTGACGATGCCAAGGGCAATGGGGAGAAAATCGGTCTCCGAAAGGCGCTTGTTGTCGTTGCCGAGCAGCTTGACCACCTGGGTCATGTTCTCGCTGTCGCAGGCCACCAGCAGCTTGTCGCCGAAGCGGAGGATGCTGGTGCGCCGGGGGGCGATGTCGATATCGGCGCGGCGGATGCGGGTGATATTGGCGTTATAGTTGGTGTGCATGTGCAGCGCGGCCAGGGACTGGCCGACCACCGCCTTGTTGGTCACCAGCACCCACTGCACGTCATAGCCCTTGCTGAGGGGGATCTCCCTGCTGGTCTCGGGGCCGATGAGCAGGCGGCTCTTCTCGAGGGCGTCCTCGGTGCCCACGGCCTTGACCAGATCGCCGAGGTGGAGCAGGGTTCGGGGCGAAGGGGTGACCGCGGTCTGGCCGTGCATCACGCGCGAGATCGTCGCCCCGGTCATGGTGCGGATGTCCAGCTCGCCGATGGCCTTGCCGTCCAGATTGGCGTTTTCGACGACGAAATTGCGGTTGAGGATCTCCGGAAAAGCGACAAAGGCCTCGGCGGCGTAATCATGCGCCGCCTTTTTCAGGTCCGCGCGCAGGAGGCGGGGCATCAGGCGCACAAAGAGGATCACCCCGATCACCCCGAAGGGATAGGCGATGCCGTAGCCGATCGAGGCCAGTGGCGAGTCGGCCGCCTCGATGGCCGCCGCCAGGCCGGGGGTGCTGGTCAGCGCTCCGGTGAAGAGCCCGCTTGCCATGCGGAAATCGACGTCAAAGGCCCAGGAGAGGGCGATCGTGACCGCGGCCCCGGTGACGACGATGACCAGGGTGGTGAGGATGAGCTGAAAGCCGCGGCGCTGGAAGGAGGCGAAAAAGCCCGGCCCGGCGGAGATGCCGATGGTGAAGATGAAGAGCAGCAGCCCGATGTTCTGAAAGTCGGCCGGGACGCGATAGCCGTAATGGCCGAAAATCAGGGCGACGAAAATGACCGCCGAAACATCCAGGGAGATGCCGCGCACCTGGATATGGCCGATGATGATGCCGATGGCGACGATGAGAAAAAGGATGAAATAACTGGAGTGCAGCAGGGTGTCCATGATTTTCCTCTGTCAAAACGGCTGAAATGTAGCCATTTTCAGGCAGATTTCAAAATTATTTTGCCTTACATGTAGTAAATATTTATATTATCACTCACCGGCGCCCTGCGGCATCCCGCCGCACCGGCCGCCGTCCAGCTTTCAATCCGGTCAATGGAAGGAACCCGCGTGCAGTTTTCCCGATATCTCCCCGCCTTCGCCCTGCGTCAGGCCCTGATCCTGACCCTGGCCGCCCTCGTCCTCGGCCTCGCCGCCAACCAGCTCAATCCCCGCGGCATCGCCATCGGCGCGGCCCCAACCGGCGCTGCGGCCTGGGATGATAGCCCAACCCCCGTCTATCCGCGCCCGATCACCCTCGACCAGCTGCAGGGGCTCATGCAGCGCAGGGCGGCCCTGCTCATCGACGCCCGCAGCCGCGAAGAGTACCTCGACGGCCATCTGCCCGGGGCCCTCCACATTCCCTTTGAGGGCTGGTTCGAACAGATCGACCGGGTGCGGGCCCTGCCGCACGAGCGCTGGCTCGTCCTCTATTGCAGCGGCGGGACCTGCGATCTCGCGGATCTGCTGGCCGGTGAATTGATCAGGGAGGGATTCGAAAAAGTGGCGGTCTATCGCGGCGGAATTGCGGAGTACAGGCTCGCCAACCCGCTCAAGCGCGGAGAGGAGGCCGGCCGTGAATAGGATAAAATTCCCCCGCATCGCAGCCCTGCTTCGCCTGGGGCTCGGCGCACTCTTTATCTATGCAAGCCTCGGCAAGATCATGGACCCGGCCGGCTTCGCCCTCTCCATCGATAATTACCGCATGCTGCCCGAATTCCTCGTCGCCTTGATGGCGGCGGTGCTACCCTGGCTCGAGCTGCTCTGCGGCCTCGCCCTCGTTTTCAACTGCTGGACCCCCGGGGCGAGCCTGCTCATTTTTGCAATGAACGCGATCTTTATCATCGCCATCGCCTCGGCCATGGCGCGCGGGCTCGACATCTCATGCGGCTGTTTTTCGACCTCAGAGGCGGGCAGCCGCGCCGGCCTGGCCCACCTCGTCGAGGATCTCTTTTTTCTGGCGGCCGCGGGCTATCTCTACCTCAGCAGCATCGCCTCGCTGCAGCCGCCGCAGCGCTGATCAGATCACCAGCAGCTGCATGAATTCGTTGATCGGCAGCGGCCGGCTCCCCAGGGCCCAGGTCGCATCGATCAGGCGCGCCCGCTGCTCCGCCCCCATCACCCCCTCGGCGTTGGCCGTGAACTTGTCGATCACCTCTTCGTCGCTCATCGGATTCTCCGGGCTCCCCTTGGCGTTGTCCACCTGGGCGGTGTAAACCTGTCCGGCCACCGTGGTGATCGAGACGATCGCCCGCTTGACCCCCGGGAACATGGCGTCGATCTCTGGATCGGCTACCACTGTGATCTTGCCGAGCATGCTCCAGATGCGCGGATCCCTGAGCTTCTCCTCGTCGAAGGAGGAGGGCAGCACGTGCCCGTCCACCAGGGCGGCGGCGATGCAGTAGGGCAGGCTGTGGTCGGCGGTCTCCTTGGTGGTCGGCTTGTACTTGCTCGGATCGGAGAGGATATCCGCCCCGCGCTTGGTGGTTTTGACCAGGACGTTGCTGATGAGATCGTCGGTGAGATGGTGCTCCTCGCGCAGCTGCAGGGCGGCGGAGATGGGCTGGTGGGTGAGGGCCTCGGTCGGGAAGGGCTTGTAACCGCATTCGTTGATGAGCCATTCGCTGCCCAGACCCCTGAGCAGGGTGTCCGTCGACCACTGCACATTGTGTAGGACATGATAGAGCCCCTCCTTGCCCTCGATCACCTCGGCCGGACCGGTATAGTTTTCGGCGGCGAGCAGGGCAGCAGCCACCCCCGCCTCGGTCGCCATTGGATCGGCGGTGTTCTTCATATTGGTGAGGTGGCCGGCGACGACCCCGCCGAGGGTGAAATGGCTCGAGCCGCTGATGCCGGCGGCGGCGACGGTCTGGGCCTCGGTGAGGCCGAGCATGCGCGCGGCGACAAAGGGCGAGACGAACTGGGTGAGGGTGGCATGATGCCAGCCGACCTCGCGCACGCCCGGGGTTGCGGCCAGACACCAGCGCATCTCCAGCTCGTAGGCGATGAGGATGCCGGCGATGAGGTCGCGGACGTCCCGTCCGGCTTTTTCTCCGGCCGCCAGGGCCGCGGGGATGATGTCCGAGGGATGGCTGGGATCCTGCTTCCAGTAGATATCGTTATAGTCGATGGCGCGGATGAGCAGGCTGTTCATCAACGCTGCATTGGGGGCGTTGGTGCGCAGGCCGCTGCCGATGACGGTGGCGTCCGGGACGCCGCCGAGCTTTACGATATAGCGGTGGGCGGCGCGCATGTCCTCGTTGTTCACCGCCGCCAGGGCGCAGCCAAAGCTGTCGAGCAGAAATCGCCGCGCCTCCTTGCGGGCGGTTTCGGGGATCGCGTCGTACTGGAGATTGAGGGCGAAGCGGGCCATATCCTGGGTGATGCTCATATCGGGTCTCTCCTGTAAGGTTCGGGTTGGCTTGGCAGGGCTAATATAAAAAATCCCCGCGAGAAAGCAAAGAAAAAGCGCTCCGCTGAAGGGTGCAGAAATCCCTTTCAAAAGCCGGGCGAAAGTCGTACATTATCCCCCCATAAAAAAGTACTTTTCACCCGAACGGAAGCGATGAATCTCTCCCTTAAAAACAGCCTGCTGGTCGCGGCCTACCTGGTCAGCGTGGTGGCGGCCAATCTGGTCATCGCCGCCTTTGGACCCCGGGCCACGGCCATCGTCGCCTTTCTGCTCATCGGCCTCGATCTGACCAGCCGCGACGCCCTGCACGAGGCCTGGCGCAAGCGCTCGCTGCTGCCCAAGATGACCCTGCTCATCTTCGCCGGCAGCCTCATCTCCTGGCTCATCAACCGGGAGGCCGCCGCCGTTGCCGTCGCCTCATTTGCCGCTTTTGCTGCGGCCGGGGCTGTCGACGCCCTCAGCTACCACCTCCTGCGCGACCGCCTCTGGCTGGTCAAGGTCAACGGCAGCAACATCCCCAGCGCCCTCATCGACAGCCTGCTCTTCCCGACCCTGGCCTTCGGCGCGGTCATGCCCGCCATCATCGCAGGACAGTTCCTCGCCAAGGTGGCCGGGGGCTTTTTCTGGTCCCTCGTCCTCCACCATCTTTTCCGCAGGCCGCAGACCGCCCCGGGCGCCTGATCCGCGCGAGGCAGATCCGAAAAAAAAGCCGGTGCAGAATTTATCTGCACCGGCTTTTTTCATCCCGGATGCGCCCTGCTGGCAGCCCCGGCGCTATCTGATCGCCGTCACCACCAGATTTGGTGATTTCGCCGTCGCATACTCTCCCCGGCGCAGATCGCCAAAAATGTCGATGTTGCCAAATCCGGCTTCTTCTACCGCCCGCTCGACCTCGGCGTGGCGCCAGGGGCGGAGGGGAGTGGTCTGCAGGCGGTGGCGGGGTGGCTGCTGGGACCAGTCAATCTCGAGGATGTTGAAGCCCAGCAGGGATTCGCCGAAATCGTAAAAGCGGATGAACTCACGCTCGCCGTCGCGGTTGAGGGCGAGGATGCGGCGCTGCCCGGCCAGGACCGCCTCGTAGTTGACCAGCTGAAGCAGCAGCAGGCCGCCGGGGACGAGCAGCTGGTGAAATCCCGCCAGGGCGGCCGCCAGCGCCTCCTCATCCAGGAGGTGGGGCAGAGAGTTGCCCAGGCAGAAGAGGGCATCGAAGGGCCCCTGCACATGCGCGGGCAGCCGCTCCATCGCCGCTTCCACCCAGGTGACCTCGACCCCCTCGGCCGCGGCATGAGCGCGCGCCCCGGCGAGCATCTCCGGCGAGAGATCGGCCCCGGTCACCTCGAGGCCCAGCTGCGCCAGGGCGACCGCATGCAGCCCGGTCCCGCAGGCCGCATCGAGGGGACGGGTGAAGCCGTGGCGCGTCCGCCATTCGGCCAGCAGCGCCCGCTCGCCGGGCAGCCGCTCGGCGAAACGGGTCATGCCGTCGTAGCTGGCGGCCAGGCCGCGGTAAAACTCCGCCGCTTCATGGTTGTCGGAATTCATCGTTTTTCCCTCCGGCCATCGCGGCCGCCCTTTCGTTCGGTTTTCCCTTATTACTCCTTGCAGAAATAACTGCGGTAGAGATCGGCCTGCTCCTGCAGGCTCCAGGCGGCAAAACCCTTCTTTTTGACCGCATCGATCAGCGGTGCGGGCAGAAAGGGGGTGGTGAGTTCGTAGATTTCGCCCGGCTGCAGCTGCTGACTCTCGCTCACCACCTGCGTCAGGGGATGCTCGCCGGCCGCCAGCAGCGGTCGGGCGTCCAGACGCCGGGTGATCTTGTCCGCTGCGAACCAGGCGGGACGATCGTCAGATTCGGCGGGCCCGCCATAATTGCCGCACATCTGGCCGACCGCCGCGCGCAGGGTGTTGATCACTTCGGCCAGAGGCAGACCGCCGACCTCCGCCACCTGGCGCAGGGTGGCGATTTTGGCGATGGTGGCGCGCAGGACCGGATTGCGCAGCTTGGCGAACTGGGGCGACATCGAAAGCAGCTTCTCTTCGAGCTGGGGATAGGCCTCGAGCAGGGCGCTCAGCCTGGTCTCGGGGGTGATGGTCAACTCCATGATTTTCTCCTTTTTTAAAAAAAGGGGCGGCAGAACGGCCGCCCTCTCATCTGTCGAATCCGGCGGACCGGCGTGCACCGGCCCGCGCTCTGTCAGCTGTAGGAAAGCAGCCGCTGATTGCCGCTCAGCTTTTTCTTTGCGGTGAGATCCTGGGTCACCTCGAGGGTGCCGAGGTACTTTCCTGCGGCGTCGCGCAGGGCGAAGTACTCGATGTGGATGAATTTGTCGCCCATCGTGATCCAGAAGGGGGCGCGGTTCTGCCGGCCGGCGCGAAAGTCGTCGAGAATCTTCTGGACAATATGCATGGAGGAGGGGGGATGGCAGAGCTGCACCTTGCGGCCGATGACGGCGAGGTTGCGCTCAAAGATGCGCTCGCTGCCCGCGGAGTAATAGCGCACTGTGTCCTCCGCATCGACAAAGGTGATATCGAAAGGAAGATTATCGAGCACCGCGGTGAGCTCCTCGACGCTGAAGCTGCCGGTCGGGAGCGTGATGCGGCCGGAGGGGCCGGCCTCTTCGGGCCGCGCCGAAGCGGGGGCGGCCTCTTCCGAGGGGGTCCAGACCGCGGTCGGGGCATAGAGACAGTAGCCGATATCGGCTGAGCCGGCGAGGATGGCCGCCCACTCCGCTTCGGTGAGGGTGTCCAGGCACATCGGGAAGAGGATCTCCTCCTCCTTGTAAATCATCTCCTCGATGGCGTCGGCGGCGGGATGCAGCAGCAGGTCGATGGCGCCGGTGAGGGAGGCCTGGTCGGCCCCGGTCAGGGTGTGCAGGGCCTCGAGGGCGGCCTTGAGCATCCCGCGCGCCTCGTCGTGCTTGCCCCACATCACCGTCGGCGGACCGGTGATCCCCTTCTTCTCCAGCAGCGGAAAGAGGAGGTACTCCTTGCGGCGGTAGTGCTTGTCCACATCCATCAGGGCGTTGAAATGGCCGGTGATCTCATAGACCAGCTCGCTGCTGAAGTCGGTGCGGGCTTTGGCGAAGAGCGTCTCGAGGGCCGCAATCTCGAGCTGCAGGGCGCGGTTCTCCTGGATGAAGGTGTGCACGGGATGGCCGTCCGGAGCGGTGCGGGCGTTGCTGTGGTCGATCTTGCCCTTGAGCACGGCGCCGTGGATGTCACAAAGCTTGAGCACCTCCTCGGTCGGCAGCCCCTCCGAGATCAGCTCCTGCTCCACCGCCACCACATCTTCATAGGGCACCTGGCCCATCAGCTCGGCCAGCTGTTTGCGCACCGCCTCGGGAGCGGTGCCCTTGTGCAGCTGCAGGATCATATGTTTGAGCAGATCCTTGCGCTTGCGGTCATTGTCGATCAGTTCACTCATGGTTTACTCCTTTATTATTATTGTTCATTTATTGTCAGCGGGTTGAGATGCCGGTCCGGAATCCGGTCCGGTCTGGCGGACGGCCGGCGGCGGAGTGCGGCCGCGGAAGTGGTTGTACTCGGGACTCTCGATGTTGCGGATATGGTGGCGGTACTCCGCCGGGGTGATGCTGCTGTGCCAGCGGTCGAAGAGGTGCCCGGCGCCGATGCCGAGCACGAAGAGCAGGAGCAGGACGACGGGATAGAACCGCCGCGGCAGCCGGCCCCGCTTCGGGGTGACTGAAAAACTCAGGGTATCCCTGACCGGGCAGGTGTCGACGCAGCGCAGGCAGGCGTTGCATTCGTCCGAGCGCACGCTGACAGCCTTGTCGACCTTGATGCTGGCCGGGCAGACCCGGGTGCACTTGCCGCAGTCGATGCAGCTCTCCGCATTGCGGCGCACCTTGAGGGGGCTCAGCCAGCCGAAAATGCCGAGCAGCGCTCCGTAAGGGCAAAGGTAGCGGCACCAGAAATAGCGCACCAGCACCGAGAGCAGCACCAGGGCGGCGAGCACCTTGAGGGTGAAGGCTGAAGCATTGGCGAAAAAGAGGTACATCTTGACGTCGGCGACCTTGTTGTAGGGGGTGTTGATAAAGGCCCCGAGCTCGCGCACCCCCATCTCCCAAAAGATGGCGTAGGCGAAAAAGCCGAGCAGCAGGTATTTCAGGCTGCGCAGGGGATAGTCGAGCCAGCGGGGCAGACGCCGCGGCCGGCCGAAGATCCAGGTGTGGATTGCGGCCAGATATTCGGAGAGCAGCCCGAAGGGGCAGACCCAGCCGCAAAAGCCCTTCTTGAGCAGCAGGGCGGTGGCCATGATGACCAGCAGCAGCACCAGACTGGCCGGGTGGATGGTGTTGAAAATCCCGGTCAGGAGCCAGAACTTGAGGCTGATCAGGGCGCTGATCGGCAGAAAGGCCTCGACTCCGGGGGGGCGGGTGATGGTGATCTCGCCGCTGCCGCCGGCCTGATGGACGAAGAGGATGAATTTGATCCCGATCCAGATCGTCAGCAGGGCAAAGCCCCACTGGACCATGCGCCGGACCGACTGCGGATCGGCCAGCTCCTTTTTAATCCGTTCGATTATCCTTGTCATCTTCATAATGCGATCGATACCTGTCCTTGTTCTCTCTGCTAACGCCGGCTCGAATCCGGGCCTGCGTTTTGTTTTGTCAGCTCTCCCGGCAGCAGGTCGGTCAGACGCAAGCCCTCCGCGCGCGCCCTTCCGGCGAGGTGGGCGACCGATGTGCGGCTGAAAAGCTCGTCCAGATCGCCGCGCAGAGCGCTCCACTGCTCATGCAGGGGACAGGGATGATCGTCGTCGCAGTGGTCGAGCCCGACCATGCAGCCCCGGAAGAGGCCCTCGCCATCGATGGCCAGGACGATCTCCTTGAGGGCGATTTCCTCCGCCGGCCGCGCCAAAGCGATCCCGCCGTTGGGCCCCTTGAAGGAGGTCATGATGTTCTTCTGCGTCAGCACCTGAAGGATCTTGGTGAGGAAATGAAACGAGATCCCCAGGCCCGCCGCTATCTCTCTGATCGGCACATAACCCCGGTCGGGATGCATGGCGACGTAAAGGGTGGCGCGGATGGCGTGGTCGCAGCTCTTGGAGAGGATCATGGGCGGACTCGCTAATTGAGTTAAAAGACTCTTATGTCTTAAATATAATCCATTTTTATGGGGAATGCAAGGATTTTTTGGAGATGTTGCCCCGATCCGGCAGCAACCCCCGGGTGGGCGCGAGAGTTAGTCCGGCCGCAGCAATCCCCCCTCTATGCACCGGCGAAATCGATCACCGACTGGCGGTAGGCGGCAGGGTTGCCGATGTCGAAGCGCCGCCCCTTGACCACATAGCCGACGAACCCCTCCTCCTTGCGCAGCCGGTCGAGGCAGGAGGTGAGCTGGAACTCGCCGCGCTCGCGCAGGTTGAGGCGGATGTTCTCCTCGAGATAGGCGAAGATTTTGGGATCCAGTACATACTGGCCGAAGACGGTGAGAAATTCATCCTCGCCCATCCCCTCCATGTGGAGGTGCTGGCGGGCGTATTCGGGCGTCGGCTTTTCGGCGAACTCGGTGATGGAAAGGGAGGAGTTGGGCTCCTTCCACACCCCGGTCATGCAGCCGAAATGGCCCACCTCATCGCCGGCATTGATCTTGGCCCCGACCACGCTGACCCCGACCCGCTCGTAGAGGTCGAGGAGCTGGCGCGAGCAGCTTTTCTCCACCTCCGAGGCGTAGAGGTGGTCGCCGAGCAGCAGCAGGAAGGGCTCGTCCCCGACCCAGTCATGGGCGCAGTAGACGGCATGGCCGAAGCCCTCCTGGGTGTCCTGGGTCAGGAAGGTGATGCGGTTGCCGATCTCCATCAAATAGTTGCAG
>Ga0302250_1001077_pt1 | contig 22099 bp, 24 predicted proteins | sample AAG_RA_Asp_MG_FD_193536 | JGI IMG/M metagenome (GOLD analysis project Ga0302250, IMG submission 193536) | Enriched activated sludge microbial communities from anaerobic digester in WTTP, New Holstein, Wisconsin, United States - AAG_RA_Asp | ecosystem: Engineered > Bioreactor > Anaerobic >... | reverse complement strand
CGTCGGCCGGCGCGCGCGGTTTCATGCAGGTGATGCCGTTCTGGGTCAAGCTGATCGGCCGCAGCGACGACAACCTTTTTCACCTGCGCACCAACCTGCGCTACGGCTGCACGATCCTGCGCCACTACCTGGACATCGAGAAAGGAGACCTCTTCCGCGCCCTGGGCCGTTACAACGGCAGCCTCGGACGCGCCGAGTACCCGAATCTCGTACACGGCGCCTGGCAGAAGCAGTGGTCTTACACAAACACCCGCGAAGCCGTGGTTACCCAAAGGGAACCGGCGGCAGCGCTCTAGCGCAATCCGGGAAGCATCCCTTTCATCCCGCGCATCAGCTTGCCGATCCCGCCTTTCGAGAACTGCTTCATCATTTTCTGCGTCTGCTCGAACTGCTTGAGCAGCCGGTTGACTTCCTGGACCTGAACCCCGGCCCCCGCGGCAATCCGCCGTTTGCGCGAAGCCTTGATCAACTCCGGCTTTCTGCGCTCGCCAGGCGTCATCGAATTGATGATGCCTTCGATCCGCCCGACCATCTTGTCCTCGCCACCGACCGGCATCTGGCTGGCCGCCTGGGCGAACTGCGCCGGCAATTTGTCGAGCATCGACGTGATACCGCCCATCTTGCGCATCTGGCCAATCTGCTCCTTGAAGTCGTTGAGATCGAACGTCTTCCCGGACTTGAGTTTCTTGGCGAATTCGACCGCCTTCGCTTCGTCGATCCCTTTTCGCGCATCCTCGATCAACGACAGGACGTCGCCCATCCCGAGAACGCGCGAGGCCATCCGCTCCGGGTGGAACAATTCGAGGCCGGTCAGTTTTTCCCCGACACCGGCATACTTGATCGGCTTGCCCGTCACGTGACGAACCGACAGCGCCGCGCCACCGCGGGAATCGCCATCGAGCTTGGTCAGGATCACGCCGGTCAACGGCAAGGCGTCGTTGAATGCCTTGGCCGTATTGATGGCGTCCTGGCCGAGCATGGCATCGACGACGAAGAGTGTCTCGATTGGCTTGAGTGCGGCATGCAGTTCGGCGATTTCCTTCATCATCGCCTCGTCGATCGCCAGGCGGCCGGCCGTATCGACGAGCAGCACATCGTAGAAATGCCGGCGCGCCCAATCGACCGCGTTCCTGGCAATGGCGACCGGCAGTTCGTTCGGGGAGGACGGGAAGAAATCAATCTGCGCCTGTTCGGCGACGGTTTTCAGCTGTTCGATCGCCGCCGGCCGATAAACGTCACAGGAAACCACCAGGACCTTTTTCTTCTGCGTTTCCTTCAGCAGCTTCCCCAACTTGCCGACCGTGGTCGTTTTCCCCGCCCCCTGCAGGCCCGCCATCAGCACGATCGCCGGCGGCGTGGTCGCCAGATTGAGGCCGCTGTGCGCTTGCCCCATCAACGCGGTCAATTCGCGGTGCACCACGCCGATCAGCGCCTGCCCCGGGCTCAGCGAACCGATTACCTCTTCGCCGACCGCCTTCTCCTTGACGGCAGCGATGAACGCCTTGACGGCCGGCAACGCCACGTCCGCCTCCAGCAGGGCAAGACGAACCTCGCGCAGCGCATCGGCGATGTTGGTCTCGGTCAGGCGCGCTTCTCCGCGCAAGGTCTTCATGACACGGGAGAGGCGCTGGGTCAGGTTGTCGAGCATTTGATTTCCGGCTTGGTGTAGACTTGAAAAATGCCGGATATTCTACTGCACCTAGCCTTCCACATCGCCGCCGCCTTGCTTTACGCGGGCTTAGGCTTTCATTTCTGGCAAACACGACGCTCGAATTCGCCGATTTCTGCGCAACGCCGCGCCAAATACGGGCTGGAACGGCTGGTCATCGCCGTAGCGTTGCTGCTTCAAGGAATCGGGTTGTACGCAAGCCTGTTCTCGACAGGCTCGCTGCGCTTCTCATTCAGCATCGCTTTCTCGCTCATGCTGTGGCTGGCGGTCCTCATTTACTGGCTGGAAAGCCTTCGTTCACAGATGGAAGGGATGCTGCCGATCGTTCTGCCGCTGGCGGCCGGCGCCGCGCTCTCCCCGGCACTGTTCCAGCATACCCATGAAATTGTTCACGCCGCGTCTCCGGGATTCAAGATTCATTTCCTGGCAGCCATGCTGGCCTACAGCCTGGTGACACTCTCCGCACTGCACGCCCTGTTCATGGGACTTATCGAGCGAAAACTGCATCAAAACCCGCTGGAAGCCCGCCGCTTGAGCGCCCCGCCGCTGCTCGCCATGGAAACGCTGCTGTTTCGCCTGATCGGCATTGCTTTCCTTCTGCTGACACTCACCCTCGTCAGCGGCGTCTTTTTCTCGGAAGAAGTGTTCGGCAAGGCCTTCACCTTCGATCACAAAACCGTATTCGCAATTGCTTCGTGGGGCGTATTCGCCGCCCTGCTTCTCGGGAGGAAGATTTATGGCTGGCGGGGCAGAATTGCCCAACGATGGACGCTCGCCGGCTTCCTTCTTCTCTTTCTCGCCTATATCGGAACCCGTTTCGTCTCGGAGATAGTGCTCGGAAGAATATGAGACTCGAAGGAGCCTTCCGGGAAATGCCCTTCCCCCCTCGCGGCTTTACAAACAGGGAAACTCATTGCATGATCCTTCTGGCATTTTTCCTCAGCACCACCGACTCCCGGACCTAATCAACAGGCAGACATGGCAGCCAATCCCCAAAACTCGGCCTTGAGCGGTCTCGCCCGCGCGCTGGTTCAAGCGGGGCGGATTCGTGAAGGCGAAGCCGAAACATTGGCCTCGCAGGCTTCTGCCACCCGGACCACCTTCATCGAGCAACTCGTCACTTCGAAAAAAATCAGTGGCAGCGATGTCGCCCGCTTCGCCGCTGACACCTTCGGCTACCCGCTGCTCGATCTTGGCGCCTTCGACGACGCGCACATCCTCAAGTCGGCCATTGACAAGAAGCTGATCGCGACCCACCGCGTCATCCCGCTGCACAAACGCGGCAACCGGCTCGCCGTGGCGATCGCCGACCCGACCAACCTGCGCGCCCTCGACGAAATCCGTTTTCAGACCGGCATGGCCGTCGACCCAATCATTGTCGATGAAACGGTCCTTTCCCCGCTCGTCACGTCGCTTTCGGAATCTGCCGAGGAAACGCTCAAGAGCCTGGTCAGCGAAGACATCAATCTCGAGTTCACGGACGAGGAGGCCGGCGACAAGGCCAGCGACGAAGCCGCATCCGCCGAAGTCGATGACGCTCCCGTCGTTCGCTTCATCCAGAAAATGCTGCTCGACGCCATCAACGACGGCGCGTCGGACATTCATTTCGAACCCTATGAGAAGAACTACCGCATCCGCTTCCGAATTGACGGCGTGTTGCGTGAAATCGCCTCGCCTCCGCTGGCGATCAAGGAAAAAATCGCCTCGCGCATCAAGGTGATCTCCCGCCTGAACATCGCCGAGAAGCGTGTCCCGCAGGATGGACGCATGCGCCTCGTGCTGTCGAAAAGCCGTGCCATCGACTTCCGCGTCAGCACCCTGCCGACGATGTACGGCGAAAAAATAGTTCTCCGGATTCTCGACCCCAGCAGCGCCACGCTGGGAATCGACATGCTCGGCTACGACCCGGACCAGAAAGCGCTTCTTCTTGACGCCATTCAACGCCCCTACGGCATGGTCCTCGTCACCGGGCCGACCGGTTCGGGCAAGACGGTTTCACTCTATACCTGCCTGAACATCCTCAACAAACCGGGAATCAACATCTCGACGGCCGAAGATCCTGCAGAAATCGCGCTGCCAGGAATCAACCAGGTCAACGTCGACGACCGACAGGGGCTGACCTTTCCCGTCGCGCTGAAGGCCTTTTTGCGCCAGGACCCGGACATCATCATGGTCGGGGAAATCCGTGATCTGGAAACCGCCGAGATCGCCATCAAGGCGGCGCAAACGGGGCATATGGTCCTCTCCACACTGCATACCAACGACGCCCCGTCGACGCTGACGCGCCTGATGAACATGGGCGTTCCCACCTTCAACATTGCGTCCAGCGTGCTCCTGATCACCGCGCAACGCCTCGTCCGCCGACTGTGCACCTGCAAGCGTCCGATCGACACTCCGGAAGAGACCTTGCTCAACGCCGGCTTCACCGAGGAAGACCTCAACGGCGACTGGACCCTGTACGAACCGGGGGAATGCGATCGATGCAAGGGGTCCGGCTATAAAGGACGCGTAGGGGTCTATCAGGTCATGCCGGTGACGGAGAGCATTCAACGCATCATCATGACCAACGGGACGTCGCTGGACATCGCCGAGCAGGCGCGGCGGGAGGGAGTCAAAGACCTGAGGCGATCCGGTCTGCTCAAAGTAATGCAGGGGCTTACCTCGCTGGAGGAAGTCCTGGGCAGCACCAACGCCTGAAAAACAAAGAGGGGACAGCATGGCAACAGCGGCAGAAATGGCCAAACGCGGGCGAGAGGCAAAGGAATTTACATACATTTGGGTCGGAAAGAACAAGGCCGGAAAGATCGTTCGCGGAGAACAGCGTGCGGCCAGCGAAGCCGTGGTCAACGCCACTTTGCGGCGGCAAGGCATCCTCGTCACGAAGGTGTCAAAACAGAAATTCAGGGGCGGACGCAAAGTCTCAGAGAAAGACATCGCGCTATTCACCCGACAACTGGCGACGATGATGAAATCGGGCGTGCCATTGTTGCAGACGTTCGATATCGTCGGCCGGGGACACGACAACCCCGCTGTCGGCAAACTGCTCCTCGACATCAAATCGGACGTCGAAACCGGCAGTTCGCTGTCGCAAGCGTTCCGCAAGTTCCCGCTGCACTTTGACGCCCTCTATTGCAACCTTGTCGCCGCGGGCGAACAGGCCGGCATCCTGGAAACCTTGCTCGACCGACTGGCGACCTACAAGGAGAAGATGCTTGCCATAAAGTCGAAGATCAAATCGGCGCTTTTCTACCCGATCGCGGTAATCATCGTCGCTTTCATCATCACTGCGGTGATCATGATCTTCGTCATCCCCGCGTTCAAGAATGTGTTCACCAGCTTTGGTGCCGACCTGCCGACGCCCACGCTGATGGTCATCGCCATGTCCGACTTCTTCGTCGCCTATTGGTGGGCGATCTTCGGGAGCATCGGTGGCGGACTGTTCGCTTTCTTCTACACGTGGAAGCGATCCGAAAAGATGCAGTTCATGATGGACAGGCTTTTCCTGCGCCTGCCGCTGTTCGGCCCGATCATCCGCAAGGCCGTGATGGCGCGCTGGACCCGAACACTGTCGACCATGTTCGCTGCGGGCGTCCCTCTCGTCGAGTCGCTTGACTCCGTCGGCGGCGCCGCCGGCAACTACGTCTACAAGCAAGGCACGAAACAGATCCAGGGCGAGGTCGCCACGGGGACCAGCCTGACCTCGGCGATGCAGAACACCAACCTGTTCCCGAACATGGTCACCCAGATGGTCGCGATCGGCGAGGAATCCGGATCGCTCGATGCGATGCTCGGCAAGGTGGCGGATTTTTTCGAGGCCGAAGTCGACGATGCGGTCGAGGCGCTGTCGAGCCTTATGGAACCGATCATCATGGTGGTTCTTGGCACCCTGATCGGCGGCATGGTCATCGCCATGTACCTGCCGATTTTCAAACTCGGCGCGGTTGTCTAGCCGATCACGACACGAGGGTTTTCTTTGGAAGCGCTGACTCAGCCCAACATTTTCCCGTTCGTCGCCGGTCTGCTGGGCCTGCTTGTCGGAAGTTTTCTCAACGTCGTGATTCATCGCCTGCCCAGAATGATGGAGCGCGAGTGGCAAACGCAATGCGCGGAGCTGCGCGGCGAAGAGTTCCCCGAAGCCGAAACGCTGTCGCTGCTCAGTCCGCGTTCCCGCTGTCCGACGTGCGGTCACGGCATCGGCGCGCTCGAAAACGTTCCGATCATCAGCTGGCTTGCCCTTCGCGGGAAGTGTTCACACTGCCGAACCCCCATATCGGCGCGGTATCCGATCGTTGAAGCCCTGACAGGACTCCTGACCGGCTTCGCCGCGGCGCATTTCGGTTTCGAGTGGAGTGCGCTCGGAGCCATCCTGCTCATCTGGTCCTTGATAGCGCTCGCGTTCATCGACTTCGACACGACCTACCTTCCCGACGCCATCACCCTGCCCTTGCTCTGGTGCGGGTTGCTTTTCAACCTGCAAGGGGCATTTGCCGACCTGCCTGCAGCAGTCATCGGCGCAATGGCCGGATACATCTCCCTCTGGTCGGTCTACTGGGCCTTCAAGCTGCTGACGAGAAAGGAGGGAATGGGGTACGGCGATTTCAAGCTGCTCGCCGCGCTCGGCGCCTGGCTGGGGTGGCAGATGCTTCCGCTCATCGTTCTCCTGTCGTCGCTGGTCGGCGCAATCGTCGGCATCCTGTTGATCATTCTCGCCAAAAAGGGGCGGAACGTTCCGATTCCGTTCGGGCCGTACCTGGCCACGGCGGGGTTGCTCGCGCTGTTCTGGGGAGATGAAATCACCCGACAGTACCTGCTGTTGATGTAGCCGGGCGCCACTCACTGCCTCGTTTGAATAAACGCCTTGAAATCATGGCGTTCGGCCCCATTTCGAGTCCTGCAAGCCCGATGCGGGCTGTCTCCTTCGGGTATAATCAACGACTTTGTTGCAGATGGAACGAATGCCATGCCGATCTATGCCTACCGCTGCACCTCTTGCGGCTTTGAAAAAGATCATTTGCAGAAGATGAACGATCCGGTGCTGGTCACTTGCCCGGAATGCAACTGCCAGACCTACGAAAAGCAACTGACAGCCGCCGGCTTCCAGCTCAAGGGCAACGGCTGGTATGCCACGGATTTCAAGGGCGGCAACACTCCCCCCAAAAAAGAAAGCCCCCCCGCCTGTGAGGCCTGCCCGGGAGCGACTGCGTGCGCGGCCAGTTGATCAAGCGCTATTTCATCACGGGCCTGCTGATCTGGGTTCCGCTGGCGATCACGGCGTGGGTGATTTCCCTGATCGCCAGCGTCGCGGACCAGTCGCTGCTTCTGCTTCCCCCGCAAATTCACCCGCACACCCTGCTCGGTTTCGATATCCCCGGAGCTGGCATCGTCGTCACGCTGCTGATCATCCTGGCTACCGGGATACTCGCCGCGAACATCATCGGGCAACGACTGGTAACGTGGTGGGAGAAGTTGCTTGCCCGCATCCCGGTTGTCAACTCCATCTACAACGGCGTCAAGCAGGTTTCCGACACGCTGTTCTCGCCGTCCGGAATGGCCTTCCGCCAGCCGCTGCTGGTGCAATACCCGCACCAGGGATCGTGGACCATCGCCTTTCTTACGGGGGAACCGGGAGGGGACGTGGTCAACCATCTCGACGGTGAACATGTCAGCGTCTATGTTCCCACGACGCCGAACCCGACGTCGGGATTCTTCCTGATGTTTCCCCGACGGGATGTCATCGAACTGGACATGGACGTCGACGAAGCGCTCAAGTACATTATTTCGATGGGTGTCGTCGCACCGCCTGTGCCCCCGAAAAAGCCCTAACCAATCAATCAACTTCCTTTTTCATTACCATGCGAACCCATTATTGCGGACAACTCAATTCCCAGACGATCGGCCAGGAAGTCACCCTGTGTGGCTGGGCACATCGCCGGCGCGACCACGGCGGGGTCATTTTCATCGACTTGCGCGATCGTGAAGGGCTGGCCCAGGTCGTCTGCGACCCCGATCGCCCCGAAATGTTCGCGATCGCCGAATCGGTGCGCAACGAGTTCTGCCTGAAGATCACCGGTGTCGTCCGCGCCCGTCCGGCCGGCACGATAAACCCCAACATGCCGAGCGGCGAAGTGGAAATTCTTTGCCACGCGATCGACGTGCTCAACCCCTCGGTCACGCCGCCGTTCAGTCTCGACGACGACAATCTGTCCGAGAACGTCCGGCTGACGCACCGTGTCCTCGACCTGCGCCGCCCGCAGATGCAGAAGAACATGCTGCTGCGCTACAAGACGGCGCGCGCGTTCCGCCGCTTCCTCGACGACGCCGGCTTCATCGACATCGAGACGCCGATGCTGACCAAGAGCACGCCGGAAGGCGCCCGCGATTATCTCGTGCCGTCGCGCGTCCATTCCGGCCAGTTCTTCGCCCTGCCGCAATCGCCGCAGTTGTTCAAGCAGTTGCTGATGGTCGCCGGCTACGACCGCTACTACCAGATCACCAAGTGTTTCCGTGATGAGGACCTGCGCGCCGACCGCCAGCCGGAATTCACCCAGGTCGATATCGAAACCTCCTTCCTGGGAGAAAAGGAAATCACCGGCATCATGGAGGAACTGATCCGCTACGTGTTCAAGGAAGCGATAGACGCCGACCTGCCGAATCCGTTCCCGCGCATCTCCTACGCCGAGGCCATGCACCGTTTCGGCTCCGACAAGCCCGATCTGCGCGTCACGCTGGAACTGACGGAACTGACCGACGCGGTCAAGGACGTGCCGTTCAAGGTATTCGCCAACGTCGCCAACAGCGAGGGCGGCCGCGTGGCCGGCCTGCGCATCCCCGGCGGCGCCGGCCTGAGCCGCGGCGAAATCGACGCCTACTCGCAATTCGTCGGCATCTACGGGGCGAAGGGATTGGCCTACATCAAGGTCAACGACGTCACGCAGATCAACGAGACCGGGCTGCAATCGCCGATCGTCAAGAACCTCAACGAAGCCGCGCTGAAGGCGATCATCGAGCGCACCGGCGCAGAGTCCGGCGACCTGATTTTCTTCGGTGCCGACAAGGCCAAGGTGGTCAACGACGCGCTCGGCGCCCTGCGGATCAAGATCGGCCACGAGAAGGGCTTCCTCAACGGCAAGGCCTGGGAGCCACTGTGGGTCGTCGACTTCCCGATGTTCGACTACGACGAGGAAGACAAGCGCTGGGTCGCCTGCCACCACCCCTTCACCAGCCCGAAAGACGAACATCTTCCGCTGCTCGCCACCGATCCGGGCAAGTGCCTCGCCAAGGCCTACGATCTGGCGCTCAACGGCTGGGAGCTCGGCGGCGGTTCAGTGCGTATCCACCGCGCCGACGTTCAGGAGCAGGTGTTCAAGGCGCTGGGCATCAGCGACGACGAAGCTCGCCTGAAGTTCGGCTTCCTGCTTGACGCGCTCAAGTACGGCGCGCCACCGCACGGCGGTCTGGCTTTCGGCCTCGACCGCATCGTCACGATGATGACCGGCGCCGAGTCGATCCGTGACGTGATCGCCTTCCCGAAGACGCAGCGCGCCCAGTGCCTGCTGACCAACGCGCCCAGCCCGGTTGACGAGAAGCAACTGCGCGAACTGCACATCCGGCTGCGGCAGAAAGCCGAAACAACGGGCGAAGGCACAAAGACCTGAGACCGATGAAGCGGTTTGCAGCGCTCATCCGGCTAACGGCCTTTCTGGCCTTAGCCGGTTTTTGTTTCAACCTGCCGGCGTTGGCCCGCGAAGCCAGCACGAGCGGGGAAATCGAGTCGGTCCTGCTGGCCGACCTGCCGCCGGAAGCCCGGCAAACGCTCGATCTGATCAAACGCGGCGGCCCGTTCCCGTACCCGCGCAAGGATGGCAGCACCTTCGGCAACTTCGAGAAGCGCCTGCCCGAACGTCCTCGCGGGTATTACCGCGAATACACCGTTCCGACACCCGGCAGCCGCGATCGCGGCGCGCGCAGGATCGTCGCCGGCAGTGGCCGTAACGGCAACGTTGCCCGCTCCGGCGAGTACTATTACACGCACAACCATTACCGCAGTTTTCGCCGCATCCAGGAATAACGTACAGGCATGAAGACGGAAACGTTGCGCAAGCTGCTGGCGAAGCCCGAGCTTTGCGCCATCTACCACCTCCCCTCCAGCGGGGTCGGCCCAGTCCAGGACGCTGCGGACTCGCTCGACTATCCGTGCCTCCACGTCAATCTTCGTGACGCCGCGGGGATGCCGACAATCCTCTCCGTTTTTGGTGAGGCGCTGGATTTTCCGGAATGGTACGGCGCCAATCTGGACGCCCTCAAGGACTGTCTTGCCGACCTCTCCTGGCGTGAGGCCCCGGGATACGTACTGATCATCACCGGTGCCGATGCCCTGCACGCCACCGGCGGACCTTTCCGCCAACTCAACGAAGTACTTGCCACAGTGATCGAGGAGTGGCGAGCCCAGGGAATTCCCTTCTGGGTTTTCTACGACCTGCGTGCCGACGGCCTGGCAACCCTGCCGACAGTGACATGAGCTTCAAGCAACCGATTTCCGTACTCGTCGTCATCCACACACCCGACCTGCAGGTGTTGTTGCTCGAAAGAGCTTCACACGCAGGATATTGGCAATCGGTTACCGGCAGCCAGGAGAACGGCGAAACGCTCCTTGAAACGGCCCGGCGGGAAGTCCAGGAGGAGACCGGCATCGTCGCGCCCGCCGAGTGCTTCGTCGACTGGGACGTCACCAACATCTTCGAAATCTTCGCGGAATGGCGTCACCGCTACGCCCCTGGCGTCAGCCATAACACCGAACACGTCTTTTCGCTCGAAGTGCCCGGCACCACGCCAGTACGCATCGCCCCGGACGAACATCTCGCCTACAACTGGCACCCTTGGCGGGAAGCCGCCGAGAAGTGTTTTTCCTGGACCAACCGGGAGGCCATCCTCATGTTGCCGGCACGGTCGAAGCCCCCTTCGCGCTGAGTCGGCAACCGGATGCTGCTCGCTTTTTATTTACCCCCCCGGCGGGTAAAATCCGGCAGTCTTTGAAAGGAACCGGACCATGACCACCGCACAGAATTCCCCCGCGCAGGAAGCCGCCATCCTTGCGGAAGCCCTGCCCTACATCAAGCGTTTTCACGGCAAGACGATCGTCGTCAAGTTCGGCGGCAACGCCATGATCGACGAGAAGCTGAAACAGTGCTTCGCGCGTGACGTCGTGCTGCTCAAGCTCGTCGGCCTCAACGTCGTCGTGGTGCACGGCGGCGGTCCGCAGATCGAGAACTTGCTGACCCGCGTCGGCAAGAAAGGCGAATTCATCCAGGGCATGCGCGTTACCGATGCCGAAACGATGGAGATCGTCGAAATGGTCCTCGGCGGACAGGTCAACAAGGATGTCGTCAACCTGATCAACCAGGCCGGAGGCAAGGCGGTCGGCATGACCGGCAAGGACGGCTGGATGATCCGCGCGAGAAAACTGTTCCTGCAAAATCGCGACAACCAGGACGACCTGATCGACATCGGCATGGTCGGCGACATCACCCAGATCGACCCCTCGCTGATCAGCCACCTCGAAGCCGGCACCTTCATTCCGGTCATCGCGCCGATCGGCGTCGGCGAGAACGGCGAAACGTACAACATCAATGCCGATGTCGTCGCCGGCAAGATTGCCGAAGTCCTTCGCGCCGAGAAACTGGTGCTGCTGACGAACACCCCGGGGGTACTCGACAAGGAAGGCAAACTGGTCACCGACGTCACTCCGGCACAGATCAACGCCATGGTCGAGGACGGCACGCTGCATGGCGGCATGCTGCCGAAGATCGGTTCCGCGCTCGATGCCGCACGCAGCGGTGTAAAGAGTGTGCACATCATCGACGGTCGTGTCGAACACGCCCTGTTGCTCGAAATCCTCACCAGCCGCGGTGTCGGCACGATGATCCGCAGCAGCTAGGAAACAGCGAAACCACAACGGGCGGGAGCACACTTTGTCAAGCCAGGTCATTTCCCGCCCACGCACCTGGCTTTTCGATCTCGACAACACCCTCCATAACGCCAGCGCGCACATTTTCCCGCACATCGGCCGGTCGATGCGCGACTACATCTGCCGCCATCTGGACCTCGATGAAGCGGCCGCGACGCAACTCCGGCAGCACTATTGGCGACGCTACGGCGCCACGCTCCTCGGCCTGATGCGCCATCACGACATCGATCCGCGCCACTTCCTGCACCACACGCACCAGTTCCCCAACCTCAGCCGCATGGTCGTCGCGGAAAGCCCGCTGCAGGCCACGCTGCGGCGCCTCCCCGGGCGGAAGATCATTTTCTCAAACGCCCCCATCCACTACACCGAGGCGATTCTGAGCATCATCGGCATCCGCCGCTGCTTCGGCGCCGTCTACTCCGTCGAGCAACTGCGTTACCAGCCAAAACCGGCGATCCGCGGCTTCCTGCGCGTGCTGCGTGGCGAGGGCCTCGACCCGCGCCGCTGCATCATGGTCGAAGACACCCTGCCCAATCTGATGACCGCCAAGCGGCTGGGCATGAAAACTGTCTGGGTAACCCGGACTACGCGCAGGCCGCCCTGTGTGGACGTTCAGATCCGCAGCGTTCTCGATTTGCCCGGCCGGCTTGCCTCGCTATAATCGACCGACAAAAGCCAGAACAACCCAAACAGACAGGGAACGGGAATGACGACCAAGCCCGGCGAACGCCGCCTGCAGATACTGCAGACGCTGGCGGCCATGCTCGAAGCCCCGCGGGGCGAAAAGATCACCACGGCGGCGCTGGCTGCACAACTGGAGTGTTCGGAAGCAGCACTTTATCGCCACTTCGCCAGCAAGGCCCAGATGTTCGAGGGGCTGATCGAATTCATCGAGAGCAGCCTGTTCGGCGTCATCAACCGGATTTCAGAGAAAGAAACGGATGGACTGCACCAGGTCGAGCACATCCTCGCCCTGTTGCTGGGATTTTCCCAACGCAATCGCGGCATGACCCGGGTGCTGATCGGCGATGCGCTGGTCAATGAAAAGGAACGCCTGCAATTGCGCATCAACCAACTACTGGACAAGGTCGAAGCGTCGATCAGGCAGTCCCTGCGCGTCGCCGCGACCCAGGATCACCTTTCTCCCGATGCGGATTTCGGCACGCTGGCCAATCTTCTGCTCTGCTACGTCATCGGACGCTGGCAGCAGTACGCCAAGAGCGGCTTTGTCCGCGAGCCGCTGGCCGACTGGGCGGCGCAATGGCCGATGCTTCTCGTCGCCTGCCTGAATCAGCGTTCCGCATGAACGCTGCCCGCAGCGTGCCGCAGCGCCTTCATTTCATCGACGCGATCAAGGCCATCGCCTCGCAGTTGATCGTTCTGCATCATCTCGCCTTCTACGGGCCGATGTCCGATTACGCCCGAACGCTTTCGCCCGGCCTGTTCTCCTGGCTCTCCCAGCATGCGCGGATCGCCGTTCAAGCCTTCCTCGTCATTGGCGGCTTCCTGGCCGCCCAGGCGCTGGCCTGCGATGGGCGCCTGACCGACAAGCCGCCCGGGCAAATTCTCTGGCGGCGCTATCTCAAGCTCGCCATTCCGTATTTTTTTGCCCTCGCGCTGGCAATCGCCGCCTCCGGCATTGCACGCTCGCTGATCATGCACGAGTCGATCCCGCCTGCTCCCACCTTGGCGCAAGTCGTTGCTCACATGCTTCTCCTGCAGAGCATTCTTGGGTTCGATGGCCTGTCGGCGGGAGTCTGGTACATCGCCATCGACTTCCAGCTGTATGCCCTGCTGCTGATCGTTCTCTGGTTGGCGCGGCGGATTTTCCCGGCTGTCGAGAATGCCGGCCTCGTCTGCGTCATCACCCTGATCGCCGCCTCGCTGTTCCATTTCAACCGCAATCCGGCGTGGGACAACTGGGCGATCTATTTCATTGGCGCCTACGGCTTGGGCGCCATAGCCTACTGGGGAACCCGCCGCAATCATGTCGCGTGGTGGGCGCTGCTCGCCGTGGCCATGGCCGCGACAGCGTTGATCATCGACTTCCGCTCGCGGATTCTGGTCGCCCTGATCGTTGCCCTGGCGCTCGGGCTGTCACGCAGTCTCGGCTTCATCGCAACCTGGCCGCGATTACGGATCCTCGGCTGGCTGGGGCAAATTTCCTACTCGGTATTTCTGGTGCACTTCCCCGTATGCCTGGTCATCAACGCCGTGTTTGAGCGCTTCCCCCCTCACACGCCGAACATCGAGCTTGCCGGAATCCTGACCGCGTGGTTCGCCAGCATCGGTGCCGGCGCCGTCATGCACCACTACGCGGAACGCTGGAGCCAGCCGGCAGCGTCGAGCGCGAAATAGGTCAGAATTCCGTCGGCCCCGGCGCGCTTGAAGGCCAGAAGACTCTCCAGAACACAGGCTTTCTCGTCCAGCCAGCCGTTCTGTGCCGCGGCCTTGAGCATGGCGAATTCGCCGCTGACCTGATAGGCATAGGTCGGCACGCGGAACGTCTCCTTGACCCGGCGCACGATATCCAGATACGGCATCCCGGGTTTGACCATCACCATGTCGGCACCTTCGGCGAGGTCGAGCGCCACTTCCCGAAGCGCCTCGTCGGTATTGGCCGGATCCATCTGATAGGTCGATTTGTTCCCCTTCCCCAGATTTCCGGCCGACCCCACGGCATCGCGGAACGGCCCGTAGAAACTCGACGCGTACTTCGCCGAGTAGGCCAGAATTCGTGTATGGATGTGCCCGGCAACATCCAGCGCAGAACGAATCCGCCCCACCCGCCCATCCATCATGTCCGAGGGCGCCACGACATCCGCGCCAGCGTGGGCGTGAGCAAGCGCCTGCTTCGCCAAGGCTTCCAGCGTCTCGTCGTTGAGCACATAGCCCCGCGGGTCGTCGGGATCGATCAGCCCGTCCTGCCCGTGGCTGGTATAAGGATCGAGCGCGACGTCGGTGATCACCCCCAACTCCGGCAGTTCCTTCTTCAACGCGGCTACCACGCGCGGCACCAATCCCTCGGGATTCCAGGCCTCTTCGGCCCCGGGCGTCTTCAACGACGAATCGACGACCGGAAACAGCGCCAGCGCCGGAATACCTAGCGAAAAAGCACGCTCGGCAGTCAACAACAGGCGATCGAGGCTTTGCCGCTCGACACCCGGCATCGATGCCACCGGCTCGACACGCCCACACCCCTCCAGGACGAACACCGGAAGGATCAGATCATCCGCCGACAAGAGCGATTCTCGCATCAAGCGCCGGGAGAAATCGTCGCGACGCATGCGCCGCAGTCGCCTTGCAGGAAAATTCCCATCGTTAATATTCATGAGCCAGCCTCGTCGTTTTGCTTCATCCGGAAATTTCCGGGGAACTATCTTTCACTCATCTGCTCAAATCGGGCAGATGGCACGCACCATCTCCCGCTTCATCTCCCTGAGCGGGTGCCTTACATCCCCGTAAGGCATTTTCGCCCCCGGTCATGCGACTGGGGGCTTTTTGTTTTTTGCCGCAGCCTTTTCCTTGCCAGCGGATCGGGCCGCCCATCCTTGCACCTTGCGTTGTCGCGGACGGGCCACCTTGCCCGGGGGGCCGCTCACGACCGCGGGTGCCGCCTCGCTCTCCCCGATATCAAGACCGAGCCAGGTGCCGAGCACCTTCTCCGCTTCTGCGACACCGGTATGCTTCAGGCTGGAGAACAACTGGACCGAACACCGATCGCTCAAGGTAGCCACCCCCTCCCGCACGCTCCGGATGACCTGCGCCTGCTCGGTGCGGGTCAGCTTGTCAGCCTTGGACAAAAGGACATGAATGGGCTTCCCTGTCTGCGCAAACCAGTCGATCATCTGCCTGTCGAGGTCAGTCAATGGGTGGCGGCTGTCCATGATCAAAGCCAGCCCGGCAAGCGCGGAGCGGTGAATGAGATACGGCGCGAGCAAGCCCTCCCACTGGGCGCGAATCTCGGCGGGCGCCTTGGCGAATCCATAGCCCGGCAAATCGACCAGATACTTGCCATCATCGAGACGGAAGTAATTCAGATGCTGCGTCCGCCCCGGCATCTTGGAAACGAAGGCGAGGCGCGAATGGTTGGCCAGCGTATTGATGGCCGAGGACTTTCCGGCGTTCGAGCGGCCTGCGAAAGCTATTTCGCAGACGGAATCGGTCGGCAAATCGTTTAGACTGGCCACCGTGGTATGAAATGTGACGTTCTTGAAAAGCGACATGAGAGGCCCCTTCAGGGCTGCGTGGAGCTTGTGTAAAGTGCTATAGAATATCAGGTTTGAATCGGCACCCGGACCGGCTTATCAACAGGAGCTTCTTCATGATCCGCACCACGGCCATCGCACTCCTCGCCTCCGTCTGTTGCAACGCATTCGCCGCGGACGCAGCCTCGGGGAAACCGGACCTTGAGAAGGCGAGAAAGATCGCCGAATCGGTGTGTGCAGCCTGTCACGCGGCCGACGGCAACAGCCCGACGCCGGCCAATCCGATCCTGGCAGGGCAAGGCGCCGATTACCTCTTCAAGCAGCTCAAGGAATTCAAGGCGGAAGAAGGAAAGCCGGCGCTACGCAACAACGCGATCATGGTCGGCATGACGGCTGCGCTGAATACCGATGACATGCGTGCGCTGGCCATCTATTTCTCGCAACAGAAGATCAAGCCTTCGGCGGCGAGCAACGAAAAACTGGTGGAAACCGGGAAACACCTCTGGCGCAAAGGCGACTTCGACCGAGGCATCCCGGCCTGCGCCGGCTGCCACGGCCCGGCGGGAGCCGGCCTGCCCGCCCAGTATCCCCGTCTGGCCGGGCAGTACGCGGAATACACCGAACTGCAACTCAAGAACTTCCGCAGCGAGGAGCGGTCGAACGACCCGGAAAGAATGATGAGAACGATTGCCGACAAGCTTTCCGACAAACAAATCAAGGCTCTCGCCGACTACATCGCGGGCCTGCGCTGAAAGGTGTGCCATCCAGGCCGAAAGGACAGGAGATGAAGACGCTCAAGCAACTGATCGCCGGCAAGACCCGCCCGCTCGCTTCCGTTGCGCCTGAGCAGACGGTGTTGCGCGCGCTCGAGATCATGGCCGAATACGACGTCGGCGCACTGCTGGTACTCGACGGCAAGGAACTCTGTGGCGTCTTCTCGGAGCGGGATTATGCGCGCAAGGTGATCCTGCAGGGCAAAGCGTCCAAGCACACCAAGGTCAGCGAGATCATGACCGGGAAGGTCATCTGCGTCAGCCCGGACACCAGCATGGAGAAATGCATGGCGATCATGACCGAAAAGCACATTCGTCACCTGCCGATCGTCGACGAGAACAAGCAGGTTCTGGGCATCGTTTCCATCGGCGACGTCGTGAAGGAAGTGATCAGCCAGCAGCAGTTCATCATCAACCAGCTGGAAACGTACATCACCACCTGACACGCCACCACCGTATAAAAAAAAGCGCAGGCCAGATTCGCCTGCGCTTTTTTTCACGGGAACGTGCTTATTTGATCTCGAGCAGGCTCTCGTCCCACTTGGCGTGCTTCTCCAGGCCCAGCAGGTTGGCCGTCGTTGCCGCGATATTCGACAGGCCGGCAGTTTCCGTCTGCTTCAGTCCAAGCTTGCCGCCGGTCACGTTGTCGTAGAGGATCAGCGGCACCGGGTTCAGCGTATGCGCCGTCTTGGCCTTGAACGAGCCATCCTTGTTCTGCGCCGGCTGCTTGGTCTTCTTGTCGATCTCGAACATCTCGTCGGCATTGCCATGGTCGGCGGTGATCAGCGCCACACCGCCCAGCGCATCGATCACCGGCAGGATGCGCCCCAAGGCCAGATCGACGGCCTCGATCGACATCGTCGCGGCGCGGAAATTGCCGGTATGCCCGACCATGTCGCCGTTGGCAAAGTTGCAGCGCAGCGTGCGGTACTTGCCACTCTTCAGCGCTTCGATCATCGCATCGGCGATCTCGGCGGATTTCATCCACGGACGCTGCTCGAACGGAACCACGTCGCTCAGCACTTCCTGATAGGTTTCGCCCTCGAACTTGCCGGAACGGTTGCCGTTCCAGAAATAGGTCACATGACCGTATTTCTGCGTCTCCGAGCAGGCAAACTGCGCGATGCCGGCCTTGGAGAACCATTCGCCCATGGTGTCCTGGATGGCGGGCGGCGGCACCAGGAAGCGCTGCGGCAGCTTCAGGTCGCCGTCGTACTGCAGCATGCCGGCGTAGGTCACCTTCGGCACGCGCACGCGGTCGAACTTGGCGAAATCAGCCTGCTCGAAGGCCAGCGTGATTTCGATCGCCCGGTCGCCGCGGAAGTTGAAAAACACTACTGCATCGCCGTCCTCGACGGTGCCGACCGGCTTGCCATCCTTGGCGACGACGAAGGCCGGCAGATCCTGGTCGATGGTGCCGGGAAACTTGGCGCGCAACCCCCTGACCGCCTCGGCCGCACTGGCGAACTGGTCGCCCTTGCCCAACACGTGGGTGTTCCAGCCTTTCTCGACCATGCTCCAGTTGGCTTCATAGCGATCCATGGTGATTGTCATGCGGCCGCCACCCGAGGCGATCTGTGCGTCGAAGCCGTCGGCGCTGGCTTCGGCCAGGAACGCTTCGAACGGCTCGACGTACTCGAGCGCGCTGGTCTCGGGCACATCGCGCCCGTCCAGCAGGATATGCACACGCACCGTCTGCACCCCTTCCTCCTTGGCGCGCACGATCATTGCCTTGAGGTGGTCGATGTGGCTATGCACGTTGCCATCGGAGAACAGGCCGATGAAATGCAGCGTACCCGGCTTGCCGTTGGCACCGGCCTTGGCGCCCGCGACGATCTGCTGCCAGGCTTCGCCCTGCCAGATAGCCCCGGTGGCGATGGCGTCAGCCACAAGCGAAGCGCCCTGGCTATACACCTGGCCCGCGCCGATGGCGTTGTGCCCGACTTCCGAATTGCCCATGTCTTCATCCGAAGGCATGCCGACTGCCGTGCCGTGGGCACGCAGGGTGATGTTCGGATAATTGGCGAACAGGCGATCGAGGTTGGGCTTTTTTGCCGCGGCAATGGCACTGCCAACGTCGGTCTTCGGAAGTCCGTAGCCGTCCATGATGATGGTGACGACCGGCCCCTTGATGCCGGCAAATGAGGCGAGTTTCTGCAACATGATGATTTCCTGGGGGACGTAAAAAAAGAAATCGGCCGAGCGGCCAAGCCAGCGAATCATAACAAATCCACGCGGCCTCGCGGCCATCGGGTTGCTAGCGTGGCCGTGGCTTGGGGTCGAAACGGATCACCGAGCGCCCGTCGGCGATCGTGCGCGGCTCCGCCTTCCAGGCGTGGCCGTAGACGATTTCGAAGGACGCCGGCAACCGCCCGTCGGCACACAGTTGCTCGTAGCGCTCGCAGGCCAGCCGCCAGGCATGGCGACCCATCAGGCCGCGCCGGCGCTCGTTCATCGCGCAGGCCGCGCCGCTTTGCTTCAATTCGCGGAAAAGCGCATCAAGCGACGGATAAGTCACGGTCAGCCGTTCGACATCCATCACCGGGTCGGCAAAGCCGCATTCGACGAGCATGTCGCCGTAGTCGTGCATGTCGGCAAAACGCTGTGTGTGGGGATAGCCGTCGGTGAAGCAGGCGCGGATCTCCTGCAGCGTATCCGGCCCGAAGGTGGAGAACATGAGCAAGCCTCCGACTTCGAGTACGCGGTGCATTTCGCGCAAGCCGGCCAGCGGATCGGGCAACCAGTGCAGCATGAGATTCGACCACACCAAACCGGCCGAACAGCCCTTCAGCGGCAACGCCTGCGCATCGCCGGCCAACAGCGCTGCACTTTTCGGCCCGCGCTGGAAGGGCAACGACCAACGCAGCCGCGACCGCTGGCGGTTGCCGACACAAAGCATCGGTTCGGACACATCGACACCGGCGATTCTCGCCTGCGGGTATCGCTCGCCGAGCGCCGCCAGGCTGGCACCGGTACCGCAGCCGAGATCCAGCACGCAGCGTGGCTGGATCTTCACGTAATCGAGCCGCGCGAGCATGCGCGAGGCGATCTCGCGCTGCAGGACGGCGACGGCGTCGTAGCCTGCGGCAGCCCGCGCGAAGTTGCGGCGGACCTGGCGCGAATCGACGAACGGCGTCACCGCGAAAAACGCTTCAAACGGCCTTCAATCCGAGCTTGTCGAACAACTGCTGGTCGACGTTGGTCGCCATGTTGCTCGCCGTCAGCAACTTGTCGCAGTAGAAGATCGAATTGGCCCCGGCAAAGAAGCACATCGCCTGCATTTCCGGCGACATCACCTCGCGGCCGGCGGAGAGGCGGACGTAGCTCTTCGGCATGGTGATGCGCGCCGCAGCGATGGTGCGCACGAACTCGAAGCAGTCGATCTTTTCCTCCGCCGCCAGCGGGGTGCCAGGCATGGCGACGAGGTTGTTGATCGGCACCGATTCCGGCGGCGGGTTCATGTTGGCCAGCTGGGCGACCATCGCGGCGCGATTGCGGCGCGACTCGCCGAGCCCGAGGATGCCGCCGGAACAGACCTTGATCCCCGCAGCGCGCACCTGAGAGATCGTATCGAGGCGATCAGCATGCTTGTGGGTGGTGATCACCTTGTCGTAGAACTCGGCGTCGGTATCGACGTTGTGGTTGTAGTAATCGAGGCCGGCGTCCTTGAGCTTCTCCGCCTGCCCGTCCTTGAGCATGCCCAGCGTGACGCAGGTTTCCATGCCCAGTGCCTTGACCTCGCGGATCATCTGCGTGACGACTTCCAGCTCCTTTTCTTTCGGCCCGCGCCAGGCGGCACCCATGCAGAAGCGCGTGGCGCCCTTTTCCTTCGCTTCCTTCGCCGCCGCGACAACATCCTCGACCTGCATCAACGCCTCGCGTTCGGTATCCGTCTTGTAGCGGGCCGACTGCGAGCAGTAGCTGCAGTCCTCCGGACAGCCGCCGGTCTTGATCGACAGCAGCGCCGAACGCTGCACTTCGTTGGGATCGAAATTCTCGCGGTGCACCTGATGCGCGCGGAACAGCAGGTCCATCAACGGCATCTGGTAAAGTGCCTCGACCTGCGAGACGGTCCATTTGCTTGCCGGCGCGTTCGCGGCGGGGGCCAGGGAGGCCACGGGAGATACTGTATTCATGGAGAACCACCGGAGAAGAAAACGTGCCGGAGCCGACTGACGCCGCCCGCCCCGGGCTGTTGATTAAAAAATGGGCATTCTAACGCAAAACCGGCGCCACCCAGGCGGCCTGGCAGACCTTGCCCGCCGTGCCGTTGAGGGCCTGCTGGCGCAGGACTGCCTGCTCTGTGGCCAGACGAGCGGCAGCGAAATTCTCTGCCACGCCTGCCGGGACGACTTGCCACGCCTGCCGCCCGAATGCTGCCCGCGTTGCGCCCTGCCGACGCCGGCGGGCGAGACCTGCGGACGCTGCCTGTCGCGGCCGCCAGACTACGACAGAACACTGGCGCTGTTCAATTACGGCTTTCCGGCAGACAAACTGATCCAGGCCTTCAAGTACGCGCACCGGTTGGCCCTGGCGCCGTATTTCGGAAGGCTTCTCGCCGAGCACGCCCGCAACGTGCGTGCCGACCTGATCGTGCCGTTGCCACTGCACCCGCGACGGCTGCGGGAACGCGGCTTCAACCAGGCGCTGGAACTGGCCCGCCCCGTAGCGGAGGCGCTCCACCGGCCGCTCGACACGAAAATCTGCCGACGAGTCCGGCACACCCCGACACAGGCGGCGCTGCCGTGGCGCGAACGCGAACGCAACATCCGCGGTGCATTCCACTGCACGGGCGATCTCTCCGGCAAGCAAATTCTGTTGATCGACGACGTGATGACTACCGGTGCCTCGCTCAACGAATGCGCCCGGACACTCAAGCTGCACGGCGCGACGGACGTCACGCTGCTGGTCGTGGCGCGTGCGCTTCCATGAGACAGGCGCTTTCGACGAAAATACCGCCCGCCATAGCAAGCGACTTGTTTCCTATCGAATTCCGGAGTTTCATTTGACTGCCGTCGTCCTCTTCCAGCCCGAAATTCCGCCGAACACCGGCAACGTGATCCGCCTGTGCGCCAACACCGGTACCGAACTGCACCTCGTCGAACCACTCGGTTTCAAATGGGAGGATCGCTCGCTGAAGCGCGCCGGCCTCGATTACCACGAGTTCGCCCGGGTATTCCGCCACCCGGACTGGGCGCATTGCCAGGCGGCGCTGGCCGGCAGGCGCCTGTTCGCGATCACCACGCGCGGCCAGGCGCGACCGGATGAGATCGCTATCAAGGAGGACGACGTTTTCGTCTTCGGCCGAGAAACGAGCGGCCTGCCCGCCGAGGTGATGGCTGAATTCCCCCCCGAGCAGCGCCTGCGGTTGCCGATGCTGCCCGGCCAGCGCAGCCTCAACCTCTCGAACGCCGTCGCGGTGACGGTTTTCGAAGCCTGGCGGCAGCGGGGTTTTGCCGGCGGGGTTTAGCCAAACAGGGAGGCG
>Ga0302250_1001074_pt1 | contig 22116 bp, 13 predicted proteins | sample AAG_RA_Asp_MG_FD_193536 | JGI IMG/M metagenome (GOLD analysis project Ga0302250, IMG submission 193536) | Enriched activated sludge microbial communities from anaerobic digester in WTTP, New Holstein, Wisconsin, United States - AAG_RA_Asp | ecosystem: Engineered > Bioreactor > Anaerobic >... | reverse complement strand
AAAAGTCTGCCGGGGGCGAGACCATCATTTACCGCTATGATGTTCAGGACCGGCTCATCCGCGTCGAGAGCGGCTCAGGGATACTGGTTGCGCAATACTATTATGATCCCTTCGGGCGTCGACTCTGGAAGGAAGTGGGGACCGAGAAGACTTACTTCGCCTATGCGGATGAAGGCCTCATCGGCGAATTTGACGGCAACGGCCATCAGCTCAAAGCCTATGGCTACCGCCCCGGCTCCACCTGGACGTCCGATCCGCTGTTTATGAAAGACGGAGGAGAGTACTATTTCTACCAAAACGACCATCTCGGAACGCCGATGCAACTGACAGCGGAGAATGGGGCGGTCGTCTGGTCAGCACAATATGGCTCGTTTGGTCAGTGGAGAGCCAATACGCATGAAGTGAATATAAGCGAACTACGGTTAAGTGGTCAATACTGTGACCGGGAGACGGATTTGAATTATAATTATTTCAGATATTATAATAATACTATAGGTAGGTATACTACTCAAGATCCTTCTAAACTATATAGTATTAATAATCTATATAATTACTGTGAGAATAATCCTATAATATACACAGATTTCTATGGCCTATTCACTGCAAAACCTCATGAAATTATAACTTCGAATGTGTTGGCAGAATATGGAGCTAATGATGATTCAGTCAAGACAATTGTATATTGGAATAATTGGGTTGACAGACCATCGAATCAACTTAACAATGATCAACATGGTTTGAGGAATATAGGTCAAAGCCCCGCAGACGCAGGCTATGCAAACAGGGCATTTTATCGAAACCAACTTAAGCTTGCTATTTCAGCCATGATTGAGTGCAGGACCGAGGACGCGTTTTCGAATCTAGGCCAAGGTTTGCATGCACTGCAGGACAAAGAAGCCCATGATTTGATTGTTTGGATAAGACACGGCCCTGATTATTTATATAGAGACAAATATGTAACAGAAGAGAAGTTGATGAATGCAACTGCTCAATCAAAGCGGTATATTGAGATGTTTATCAATGCGGTTGGATGCAATCCCTTCAAGAACAAGAATGCGGTAATTTCTTCCGATAATCCTTACTATAATAAGTCATGCTGCTGTGACGAATAATAACAGTTAAGAAAGCTGAATAATCACTTCTTTCGTGAACGTTACATAGATATTAATGACAAGGATAGTAGCCTAGGTTAATTTTATGTTAATAATGTCAATAAGAGTTTGTGGAATTGTAATCGCTCTTACAAGTTTGGGTGTTTTCACGAGGGCCTTTTTCCCCGGCGGAGGATTTGAAATCCTAATGTTGTCTTATTGGCTTAGCTCTATTGGGGGTGTTGTTTCAATCATAGGATTGATATTTGACAGAAAAAAACAATATTCGGGGTATTCTCTAATGACATGCTGTATCCCATGGATATTCTTTCTGCTGACTTATTTCTTCAGGAACCATGGAGGGGTTATTTCATTTCTGTTAAACTACTTAGATAGAGTTTATAGCGGTAATTAGAGAAATTGTATTAGTATTAAACACAGATTATTATATGTTCCATATTTAAATTGACGTTCTATTTGTTCCCGTTCTTAATAAGCGTAAAGGCTGTTCTCGACTTATCACGCATTCAACCGATGAACCATGGTGAGTGATAGTGAGGTTGAGGAGATGATGTGGATAAGGAGCAGAAGATGACGACAATGTTCCTGACGCATTTCTGGCAGGTGTTCTGTCTTCTCGGATGGTGCCTTATTCTGCTGTTTCCTTCCCTATCATATTCAGCTGACGACTCTCTCTGTGCTCGGGTGAAGATTGAAATTCGACAGGAAATCACGTTGGAACGGCAGGCGTTTGATGCGCACATGCGGATCAATAACGGGCTGGAGCAACTGAGCCTCGAGATGGTTCGGGTAGAGGTGACCTTCCTGGATGAACATGGTCAGACGGTGAGGGCCACCACGGATCCGGAGGATACGTCGGCGATCTTCTTTTTCAGAGTGAGCTCCCAGGAGAACATCACGGCTATCGATGGCACGGGGATCGTCCCGCCGTCGGCTTCGGCCGACATCCACTGGCTGATCGTCCCGGCTCGGGGAGCTGCCAAAGCCAACGCGCTCCATACCCTCTATTATGTGGGAGCGACTTTGAGCTACACACTGGCGGGTGATGAATACTCAATGGAGGTCGCCCCCGACTTTATTTTTGTCAAACCCATGCCAACCTTCGCCGTGGATTATTTCCTGCCGGCAGAGGTTATTGGCGATGACCCTCTCACCCCGGAAGCCGAAGCTTCGGTGCCATTCTCCCTGGGGGTTCGAGTCAGCAACCATGGCCAAGGCATCGCGCGGAGTTTCAAGATTGATTCAGCGCAACCCGGAATTGTCGATAACAGTCAGGGGCTGCCGCTGGCCTTCAACGTTCTCGGGGCAGAGGTCGGCGGCAGGGAAGTTGCCGCGAGCCTCGTGGTCGATCTTGGAGATATTGTTCCGGAGGAGTCCGCAGTAGCGCGATGGCGGATGGCCTGTTCTTGCTCGGGTCGGTTCGTCGAGTTTTCGGCGGAATTCTCCCATGCCGACGAACTGGGCGGAACGGTCACTTCGCTCATGGATGCGGTGAATACCCACGTGCTGGTGCGGGAGGTGCTGGCGGATCTCCCCGGCCGGGATCGGGTGCGGGATTTTTTGGCAAGAGACGGCGGCGTCTTACGGGTCTATGAATCGGAGGGGCAAGACAGCGAGGTTCTCGATCAGTCGACAGTGTGCAGCTTGACGCCAGGCTCCCAGACGGAACAGACCGCTTCCTACACCCTGGTTTCTCCGGCTACCATCGGCTTCATGCTGGTGCAATTGCCGGACCCCACGGCAGGGACAAAGCCTCTCAAAGAAGTGATCAGATCGGACGGCAAGTGGATCAAACCGGAAAACGTCTGGCTATCCAGAACGCGCAACGGCGATCAGAGCTGGAGCAACCTCTTCAATCTGTTCGATGTCAACAGTACCAGCTCCTATCAGGTTACCTTTGCTGATCCCCAGAGCCAGGGGCAGCCGCCGGTACTCACTCCCGTTCCCGACGTGAATGGCCTCGAAGGCATGAAACTCACCTTCACCGTTTCCGCTGGTGATCCCGATGGGACGACGCCGATTCTTTCCGCATCACCCCTTCCAGCTCTGGCCTCTTTTTCCGACCGGGAAGATGGCACCGCCATCTTCGACTGGACTCCCGCCATCGGACAGGCCGGTCACTACGAGATAAGTTTCCAGGCATCAGACGGGATCTTCTCTGCCTGGCAGCGGGCGGGTCTCCGAATCTGCACGGTGGTGGATACTGACTGTGACGGTGTCGCCGACGAGTGGGAAATCCGCTACTTTGGGACCCTGGACCGCGATGGTCTGGGCGATTTTGATCGAGACGGGGTCGCCGATCGAGACGAATTTCTTAAAGACACCGATCCAACCAAGAAAAACAGTCCCAGCGTGCCGCTCATTGCCTCACCCACGGACAGGACCGAAACCACCGAGCTTCAGCCGGACCTCACCGTCTATAACAGCACCGACCCGGATGGGGATGCCATAACCTACGGCTTTGAACTATTTGCCGATGCCGGTATGACCATACCCGTTGCCAGCGAGCCACGCCTCTTTGCCGGGATCGACACGACGTCCTGGACGGTCCCCGTCGAGCTGAACGACAATGCCTGGTACCGCTGGAGAGTCCGGGCCTCCGACGGCAAGGGGGTGAGTGAGTGGGCCAACGGCAGTTTTTTTGTGAACACGGCCAACGATCCGCCCGGGCAGCCGACGCTGAACGGCCCTTCCGACGGTTCGGAGGTGGACCGCCTCAATCCCGCTCTCTCCGTTACGGCCGCCCGGGATGAGGATGAAGACCCGGTCACCTACATTTTTGAAGTCTATGGGGACGAAAACCTCAATTCCCTGGTGGCCTCGTCGCCAGCCGTTGCGGAGGGAACCGCCGGGGTGGTTTCGTGGACGGTCAACACCCCGCTCAATGACAATACCCGCTATTGGTGGCGCGTTAGTGCCGTCGACAGTCATGGCTCAGCGACCGCGACCCCGGCGTCCTCGTTTTTCGTCAATACGGGCAACGACGCTCCTCTACCACCGGTCATCATTTTCCCCCTGCCGGGTTTCGAAATCGGCGAGCCATCAGTCGAACTGGTAGTCGAGAACGCGGTTGATATCGACGGGGATGAGCTCACGTACACCTTCGAGCTCGACACGGTAAACACCTTCAGCAATCCGGCCAGGAATATCTCCGGGAGCCTGCCGGAGGGTGCCGCGGAGACGCGCTGGACAGTGTCGGCGCTATCGGACAATACGCACTACTATTTCCGGGTCCGCGCCAGCGATGGTGCGGCGGAGAGCCCGTGGGTTTCGGGCAGTTACTTCGTGAATAGGGCGAATGATCCACCGTCTCTGCCGACCGTCAGGAACCCTGGGCAGGGGGCCTGGGTGCAGAGCCTGACGCCCGCGCTCGAGGTCGCGGCCGCGGAAGATGTGGATTTGGATTCCATCTCCTATGAATTCGAGCTGTATGAGAGTGGGGACCTCTCCAGCCTCATTGCCCAAAGCATATTGGCTGAGCCCCGCTGGGTGGTTCCTTTTGAACTGGCCAACGATGTCTGGTATTGGTGGCGGGCGCAAGCGGTGGATGAACACGGCGCGGCGAGCGGCTGGGTTTCGGCGTCCTTTTTTACTGACAGCAACGGGGTGAACGACCCGCCGGAAATCGTACTCAAAGCTCCGGCTGCAGCGCTCTACAGTCGCGGCGGTCCGGTCCTCATCAGCTGGGAGGACCAAGACCCCGACAACAACGCCGAGATCAGCCTGACCAGCAGCTCAGATGAGACCGCGAGCGCGCTCGCCATCGCCAACCTCCCAGAAGACACTGACGGTCCCGACGACACCTTCCTGTGGGATACCGCGGATCTGGCCGAAGGGACCTACCTTATCAGCGCCATCATCACCGATGGGCTGTCTTCCATGACGAGTACGGCTCGGGGAGTCGTGGTCGTGGATCGGACCGCCCCGACGGTTGCAGCTGCGCCGGGGGGCGGGAGCTATAATGCCCCGCAGAGCGTTGCGCTCTCAGCCAGTGAAACGGCCATCATCTACTACAGCATTGACGGCTCCGACCCATCCCCGTCGTCGCCCCAATACGGGTCTCCCCTTTTCATTGCCACTGCCACCACCCTCAAATTCATGGCGGTCGACCGTGCCGGCAATCCCAGCCCAGTAGCCACGGCGCGCTATGACTTCCAGGATTCGGACTGGAAAGCCATCATCGCAGCCGGTGAAAATCGCCCCGTGAATGCCACTGACAGGGCTCGCTTCAGTCTGGCTTACTTCAATACCTCCCGTCCCTGGGGGATTCTTACCTACTCCTTCCAGGGCCGTGTCAAAACCGACCAGGGTAATCGGAGACTTTCTCTCAATCTCATCAGCACCGCTACAATCACCGTCTCGGTATCGGCCAATACGGCCGTCATCGTCGGCTCCGGCCGGATGGGCGGTTCCCCGTGCTTCTTTACGGCTTCACTGAGCGACGCGTCTCCGGACGCCTTTGGGATGGTCATCACCGACAGTCGAGGAAAACTGGTCTTTTCCAGCAGCCCTGCGCCGCTCATCCGCGGTCGAATCGATATTCGGCGATAGACTTCGACTGCCGGTTCAATCAGTTGGGTGTTGCATCTCTTCCTCGGTCTGGATATCCGCCTCGTGCCACGATCGAACCCCGGGCACGGGTTGGGACGCAGGTACGACGCCGGAGTCCCTCCCGACCGTCATTTCCGCAAACCCCTCTTCCACAGCCTGCGCGGCAGACTCCGGTACAGCGCGGCGAAAGTTCGGCACCCTTGCACATGTTGCGTTTCGCTCCTCTCAACGCAACCTACCATCCTCCCGAAGCCAGGTCCTGAGACCGGGGCCGGATTTCTCCTTCAATGAGTCCGCATCGATGTGCCGAAAAAGAGAGATTTTGATTGAATATGGGAAAATATCGTATACTGTACAAGATTTTTTTCGGGCTCCTACTGGTCGTTATGGCGGCAGGGCGAAGAGTTCAAATGGTTTACTGGGAGAGGAGGTGAATCGAAGGTAATGAAGGAACCCGGCGGATGGCAGTGATCCTTTTAGGAATATTGGGATTGCGGGGAAAGGAAGAAACGGTTTCTTAAAAACGGGCTTTGTAGATCAAGATCATTGAGAAGGAGAGAGTGATGAATGCAGCCATTCTTATGCTCGTGGGCGCTGCCTTTTTCTGTTTAGCCTATCGTCTTTACGGACGGTACATTTCCAAGGTATTTGATCAGGATGATAACCGTCCCACCCCGTCCTGTACCATGAGGGACGACTGTGATTATGTGCCCACCAAGCCGATTGTGCTTTTTGGGCACCATTTTTCGAGCATCGCCGGCGGCGGGCCGATCATCGGGCCGACGGTGGCGCTGATGTTCGGCTTCATCCCGGTATGGCTGTGGGCGGTGATAGGGAGTATCTTCATTGGCGCGGTGCATGACATGACGACCCTGTTTGCCAGTGTCCGGGAGAAGGGCCATTCGGTAGCCGAGATCGCCAAGTCGACCCTGGGAAATACGGGATTTTTTCTCTTCATCTCGTTTACCATCGTCATGCTGCTGCTGGTGACCTCGGCCTTTCTGGGGCTGACCGCAACGGCGCTGACTTCCCTCTTGCCCCTGGACGTCCTCAAGCTGGATCCCTCGCAAACGGTGGTGAAGACTATCGAGGCCGGAGGCGTGGTTAAGGCCCAGATCGGCGGCATTGCCTCGACCTCGGTCATCATCATCACCGCCTTTGCCCCGCTTCTCGGCTTCCTGGTGTATAAGAAGGGGATCAATGCCTATCTGGCCTCCTTGATCGCCATCGTGGTGTGCATCTTTTCGGTTTTCGTGGGCATGGAGTATCCCATTTCCATCGCCTCCAACACCTGGATGATCATCCTCTGCTTCTACACCTTGTTCGCAGCTGGCATTCCGGTTTGGATCATTTTGCAGCCGCGGGACTTCACCAACTCATTCCTGCTCTACGCCGGCGTAGCGGCACTGTTTATTGCCAGTATTGCGGCAGGCCTCAAGGGGGTCACCTTCAACGCCCCCGTGAGCGACCTTGCTGGAGGCACCGCCAAGCTGGGTCCCATCTGGCCGTTCCTGTTCATCACCGTGGCGTGCGGCGCCATTTCGGGCTTTCATTGCCTCGTAGCCGGGGGTACCTCCTCCAAACAGATTGCCAAAGAGTCGGACATCATCAAGGTCGGCTACGGCGGAATGCTCTTGGAAGGTCTGCTGGCCATCGGCGTCCTGGTTGCCGTCGGTTGTGGCATCATGTTTCAGGACTACGTCAATATCGTGTTCCCAACGGCCGCGGGGGCCAAGTCAAACCCGATCCTGGCCTTTGCCGCAGGTGCCGGTGGACTGCTCGACAAGGGGTTGGGGCTGGCACCGGTCTACGGAACCATTTTCGGCATCCTGCTGGTAGAAGGATTTGTGGTGACAACTCTGGATACCGCCGTGCGGCTCAACCGGTACTTGTGGGAAGAGCTCTGGCAGGTCATGTTCACCAATGTTCCGAAGGTCATGCAGGGATATCTCTTCAACTCCGCGCTCAGCGTGATCTGCATGTACCTGCTGGCCTATAACAATGCGTTTCTGGCCCTCTGGCCCGCGTTCGGTTCGGCCAATCAGCTGCTTGCCTCACTGGCGCTGATCGCGGTTTCCGTGTGGCTGGTGAACAAGGGAAAGAATGCCGTGTTCACCGTCATCCCGGCAATCTTCATGATGATAACCACGTTGTACTCTCTCGTTATTCTGTTGATCGAGAAGTATCTTCCCAAGGGGAATTACACGTTGGCTGTTTTTGCGGTGCTGTTGATAGTTCTTTCGATCGGTGTCATTGCTTTGTCATTCAAGAAGTGGAGAGAAATAAGAAGGAACGGCCTGGTAGCCCCAAGTGTGGCATGATGTGCCGATAGCAACCGGTGAGCGGTAGCGCATCTTACGTTGGAGGGACGGCCCGGTCGGCCGCCCCTCTTTTTTTACGCTCCGCAGTTAACGAACGACAAGGAGGTTATTGACTTTCCGCACCCCGTCAACCCCTTGGGCCAGGTCCGTCGCCCGCTTCCTGGCAAAGTCCGATTCTACCGCCCCCGTGAGAGTGACTTCGCCCTGGAAGGTGTCAACCGACACGGCAAAACCGCTCATATAGGGATCGTTGAAAATCCGGCTCTTCACCACCGTGGTGATGTTCATATCATCGATCACCTGACCGGCGCTCCGCCCCGCTGCGGTGCGGCACGCACCCAGACTGCAAAGCAACACCAGGCAGAGCAGGAGCCCCAAAATTCGCTTCCCTTTTTGCATCGCGCAACCTCCTGTAGGACGTGGGCAAAGTATCCCCTTACAATGTTGGCTTTGAGCATCCATGCGGAGCCAAGCCGTCGACACCCTTGCCATCATCCGGTGTGATCCCGCAATCGATCTCATTGCCTGTTGATTTGTTTCGGCAATTCCTGAATAATGCACCATAAAACGATGATTTTGCAAATGAGGATTTATCTTGCCGCAGCCAAAGAAGGTCACCAGAGCCGAACGAGGTCGAAGCAAGTCCATCCCGATCAGGCTGCTGGTCGCCGTTGTGCTGCTGGTTCTGCTTGTGCCCACGGGTCTTCTCGTGGCTCTGCACATCCCGGCTGTCCAGGACTTCCTCCTGCAAAAGGCCATTCGGAAGCTCGAAACCAGCGCCGAACTGCAGATTGAACTCGCCTCCAGCCGCTGGCAGCCGTTCCATGAATTGCGCCTCTTCGATCTGAAGGTGAAGGCTTCGGGCCAGGATATCCTGGAATGCGGGGAGGCAAGTCTCGCGTACCAGCTTTCCTGGAAATGGCCCTACGTGCATCCTCTGGCTGTCGTACTCGACAGGCCTTCCCTTCATCTCGATCGCGACGCGGAGGGTCAGTGGCGGTTGCCGGTGAGAGCCGGGGCGCCCGAGAAATCCTCTCAGAGCCGTGACCCCTTTCCCTGGTCCCGTTTTCCCTGGCCTCAGGTGCGCATTGTTTCGGGAACCATCGCCGCCACCCAGAACGGCCAGGTGGTGCTCTCCATCGGTGACGTGAACGCTACCATTTCGGTTCAGGAGGCGGCAGGGAGCGATGCCCCCGGCCTCAAGATCGACTTCGGCCAGTGGCAGGGTGAGGTGCAGGTCCCTCCCTGGGGCCGGTGGCAATTGAGCGGGGCGGCTGAAATCAGAAACGAAATGCTGCTCGTCTCGGGGCTGGAGCTGGCGGTGCCGGGAGTGGCACACCTGCACAGTCAGGGACGATGGCAGCTCGCCCCCCCCCATGATGGCAACCTCGAGCTGCAGATCAAGGAATGCTCGCTGCAGACCGTGCCTTTCCTGCCGCCAACCCTTTCCAAGCTGAAAGAGATGGCGGGCACCGTCAGCTTCGCCCGGCACGCTGGCAGATGGTCACTCGATCACGACCTGCAAACCAACCTGGGAGGTCTGAAGGGAACCCTCCAGCTCGATCCCGGCGCTCCCGAAGGCCTGCTCGTCCAACTCACGACACGCTTTCGCGACCTGCAGGTGGCCTTCGCTCATCAGCCTCCCACGGCTCATCTTTCCGGCCAGGTGGACCTTACCGTAAAGGGGAAAGAGCTGGAGACAGCGCAGGCAAGCCTGCACGCTCTCATTGAAAATTCCCGGTGGGGAGACCAGACCATTGAGCGCGGGGAACTCACCGCCTCTTATGAACTCGGTGTCCTCGAGCTCAAACCGGCCAGCATACAGAGCTCCGTGGGGCATTTCGACTTCTCGGCGGTGGCGGATGTGCGGGGGCTGTGGGATCTCAACCACGCCGGGAGCGTGAAGGTGGAACTCGATGCGGACCAGGCCAGCCTGGATCGCGTCTTTGGCGTGAGCTCCCGGCGGGTTGGCGGTCGCATCGTTTATCGCGGGCGCTACGAAGCCGGAAATTTTCTCAGGTGGGAACAATGGCAGGGGGAGATGGAAGCCGGCATGATGCTGCCTCACCTTCTGACCCTGAAGGCTGCGGGCACTCAACAGCATGGCCTTCTCAACCTTGACTACGAGGCAGAAATCGATGATCTGCAAACAGTCACCGGGATTTTCCCCGCGTTGCGGGGGAAAGGGGAGGTCAAATCGCGGGGGAATATCAGAGGCAGCTATCCCGATTTGCTCTGGGATGGCATGCTGACCTCATCGGAACTTCAGATCGGTCCCGTCCGGGGTGAAAAGGTGGCCGTCGTGGGCAAAGGCCGCCTTATCGGCAGAGAGGGTCAGCGCGAGTTGTCCCTTAAGGCTGAAAACCTTGCCATCGAAGGCCGCAGACTGGGGGCTGTCCATCTGGAGGTGAAACAGGAGGCCGACATTTGCCGGTTCAACCTCAAGGGTGAAGGTCTGGGAGGCCACGGCGGCCTCAGGCTTGCCGGACGACTCGAACGATTATGGGGACCCGTCAGGACCCTGCTGATCACTCAGAGCAGCGTCAACTGGGGAAAGCAGAGTGCCTCGCTGGACGGCAGGGTGGATGCCGGACGGGAGGGAGTCCGGGTGCACTCGCTGGCGATCCAGCACGAACACGGGAAGGTGCAGCTGGCCGGTGAGGTCCTGTTTGCTGCGAAGACCGACCTCAAGCTCACTTTCGACGGCATCAATCTTGGCAAGTGGTTGCAGGTTTTAGCCCCGGAAATTCCGATTTCGGGGGTGGTGTCGGGACAGTTGGCCGTGAAAGGGCGTGCCGACCAACCGGAAGCGTCGCTGAATCTCCAGATGGTCAATGGCATCATCATGATCCCACCCGAGGCGGGGGCTGCTGCAGGGGCTCCGAAAACGAGCGGCAGTCAGAGGCGGGATCAGCTGATCGACCGATTGCAGCTCCAGGGTGCTCTGGCCGGGGACCTCCTCAGTATCCAGGGGAGTCTCCAGAGCCCGGCCGTGCAGACCCCACTCCACTTCACGGCCAAGGTGCCTTTGCAGCTAAGCATTTATCCACCGCGACTGAGCCTGAAGAGCGGTGAAGCAGTGGCCTCTGCCGCCAAGGTGAGCGCGCTCCAGGCTGAGAAGATCCTGCCTTACCTGGATTTCCTGGATCGGCTTGGAGGCCGGGTCGACCTGGACGTCCAGGTTGGAGGAACACTCGCGCAGCCCACCGTGCTCGGAGTCGGGTCGTGGCAGAACGGTTCCTTCCGGGTTGCCAAATGGCCCAATCCCATCGAGAATATCGAGGTGGACTTCCGGGCCGATGCCCGGGAGATCGTCATCAACCAAAGCAGCATGAACCTCCTGGGCGGGGACGTCCGGGTAAAAGGCCAGATCGGCTACCCTCGGTTCTATGAAATGGACTTTGAGGCTGAAGGCAATGACCTCGAAGTGAGAGATATTTACGGTACCAAAGGGAAGGTTTCAGGCCACGCCCGGCTGCTCCAGACTCCTTCTGTGACGCGGCTTACCGGGATTCTGAACCTGAGCAATGGAGAGATGAACCTCGGTGATCTGGAAACCGATGTCGCTCGAAACATCTCGGTCGTTGATGGAACCGCCAAGAGTGAGACCATTGAAGTCAGTAAGGACACCATGAAACCTAACAGCTTCGGCCACAGGCTGGAAATGGATCTCACCATAAACCTCCCTCCTGCGGGGACCTGGGTCCGTGGCAAAGGGCTGGAAGCTGAAATCACGGGCGCCCTCAAGATCGAGAAGCGACCGTTTGCGGGAGTGAAACTGCGCGGGGGCTTTCAGACCCTCCGTGGTGAATACCGGCTGCAGGATTACAAACTCAAGATCGTCGATGGGGAAGTGATCTTTCCTGAAGGGCCCGAGCCCGACCCTCAGCTGAAAATCGTTTGCCAAAAGGAGGTCAGGGATGCCATCATCCAGGTGCAGGTCACGGGCCCCCTGAAACAGCCGAAACTGATCATGAGCAGCATCCCGGCCATGAACCAGGTTGACATTCTCTCCTACCTGGTCTTTGATCGGCCGGCAGGAGACCTGAGCTCCCAGGAGAGCCTGCAGCTCCAGGATAAGGCAGCATCCTGGATGGGCACCCAGACTTCGATCCTGCTCAAACAAGTGCTCGGAGACAGGCTTTTCACGCCGGATACCATCGAATATCGCAAGAGCTCGAGCAGCTCCAGGTTGACTTCCAGTTCACAAAGCCGGACGGACAGTACGGTAGTGGCAATCGGCAAGCACATCACCCCGGATCTTTACGTCAACTTCGAGAAGGGCGTCACGGGTGAAGAGGGCGACCAGATAACGGTGGAATACCGAGTCAACCGGCACCTTTCCGTCCAGACCGAATTTGCGGGAACCGACCAGAGTGGTATCGATGTCTTTTGGCGCTATGATTTTGGAAAGTAGAGAGAGGTTGGATTTCGGATGTGACAGGTTTGCTGTGGCAGGTGGGGTGATTGAGTCGGCGTCTTAGGGGAAATTAAGAATAACGATTGAGGAGGAGCGTCATGAAGATGCAGGAGGTTCGTCAGATGGCCAAGAGGCTGGGGATCAATTCTTTTGGCAAGACCAAGACCGATCTGATTCGGGAGATTCAACGTACCGAAGGCAACTTCGACTGTTACGGGACGGCCCTGGGTGATTGCGACCAGGAGGGATGTCTCTTTAGACCATCATGTCTTGAGAAATCCCCAGGCAAGTAATAGCCGGGCCCTTGGTCGGGTGGTTGATCTTTGTCCTTGAGCTCGCAATCGCAGCGAGGGACATGATTGGAACGGAAACGGCCAGGCGAGGGACCCTTGTGGCACTGTCGGCTTGCCATCGGCAAGAAAGATGGTCTGCTCTGCATTCTGCTCGGGAGCGCCCAAGAGCTGCTCGCTGGATGGCTCTTCGTTGATGCACCGTAAGGAAAAATTTGATGAGCAATACTCTCCTCCCAGACGATCCGAATGTTCTCCTCACAATCCAGAACACCAGCAACCCCGCCCAGGGGATCTTTCTGGTTATCGATGAATCCCGGGAATTCCTGAAAACTCAAGGGCTGAAACCGCTGTTTGGATTGAAGGAAATCCGCCTCAAGACCCAGGATGTGCTCGAGGATCTCCAGCAGTATGCCCAGGTCCTGGCTTTCATCCTCGACACCATAGCGACGGCCGACAAGCTGGGTCTTCCCTACAGCTACCAGAACGAATTTCAGTTCGATGATGTCGATTATACCCTTTTCGAGGATGGAGAATACCGTTCTTTGATGAAGGCATGAGGCTGGAAGCCGGTGCCGCAACTCAGGACAACTTGGTTAAGGGGTCGCCGGTCCGAATTTGAACGGAGTTCACCTGCTGATCTTGGACAAGGAGCAATCATGAGTCTGGTGACGATCATGCCGTGCCTGGATATGAGAGAAGGCCGGGTTGTGAAGGGGATTCATTTCGTTGATTTGAAGGATGCCGGGGACCCGGTCGAGAATGCCGCGTTTTATCAGCGGGAAGGGGCCGATGAGCTGGCCATGCTTGATATTGCGGCAACCCTGGAGAACCGCAAGACCCGGCTTGCCTGGGTGAAAAACGTCTCTTCCGTAATCGACATTCCCCTGACGGTAGGCGGTGGTATTGCCACCCTGGCCGATATTGAAGTGGTTCTCGAAGCCGGTGCCGACAAGATCTCGATGAACAGTGCCGCGGTGAAGGACCCTGATCTGGTCAGGCAGGCAGCCTCGCAATTTGGCTCTGAGCGGGTGACCATAGCGATCGATGCCAGGAGGAATCCGGGCATGCCCTCAGGTTTCGAACTGGTGGTTGCCGGGGGGACCAAACCGATCGGCCGGGATGCCGTGGTCTGGGCCAGGGAATGTGAACAGCTCGGGGCTGGGGCGATCCTCCCCACCAGCATGGACGGGGACGGCACTCAGGCCGGCTACGATCTGGAATTCACGCGAGCCATGGCCGATGCCGTGGGCCTGCCGGTGATCGCTTCGGGCGGAGCGGGAACCCTCGATCATTTCTATGACGCGGTGGTGCGGGGAGGCGCCCAGATTCTCCTGGCTGCTTCAGTCTTCCACTATCGCCTCCTGAGCATACCGCAGGTGAAGCAATACTTGCGAGGCAGAGGGCTGGAAGTGAAACTGTGAGGTTTAGTCATCAGGTGGCGCAAAACCCCGGCGGAGGGTGTTTTCCACGATATTCCGGGGTGTCATGAACTGCAGCAGATAATCCGGTCCACCGGCTTTGGAACCGATTCCCGAAAATCTGAAACCGCCGAAGGGGTGGCGCTCGACCAGGGCGCCGGTGCATCCGCGATTGAGGTAGAGATTCCCAACCCGGAATTCCCTTCGCGCCCTGGCAATGTTTTCCGGGCTGCGAGAAAAGACCGCACCGGTCAGGGCATAGCCGGTGCTGTTGGCCACCGCTAGGGCTTCATCGAAATCTTTCACCTTCATAACGGCCAGTATCGGTCCAAAGATCTCCTCCTGGGCCAGGCGATGGTCGGGTCGGATGCCGGTGAAAATGGCGAGGGGGACGAAAAAGCCTTCGGGGTGCGGGGTGTCGAAACCGGGGGGATGATCTTCCTGGTTTTCGGGGGGTGGCTGGGGGGTGACGGTGCGCTGCAAGAGGAGAGTCCCTTCCTGCTTGCCGATGGCGAGGTAATCCAGAACCTTCCGCCGGGCTGCCGGGTCGATCACGGCCCCAAGGAAGTTTTTCGGGTCCTCCACGGGACCCATAGGCAGGCTTTCAGCCGCCGCACACAGCCTCTCCAGAACGTGGTCGTAGTTTTCCTCCAGGACAATCAGGCGCGAACAGGCGGAGCATTTCTGCCCCTGGTAGCCGAAGGCCGACTGCAGTACGTTGACGATGGCCTCGTCGAGATCGGCATCGGCGTCAAGGATGATGGCGTTCTTGCCGCCCATTTCGGCGATTACGGTTTTTACCCCGAGCGCCCGCTCACGGGTCCGGGATGCCAGCTCCATCAGGCGGAGCCCCGTCTCTTTGCTGCCGGTAAAGGCAATGAGCGCTACGTCGGGGTGGGTGACCAAGTGATCGCCAATCTCGCTGCCAGCGCCGGGCAGGAAATTGAGCACTCCCGGCGGCAGGTTCACCTCCTGGAACAGCTCGTAAAGCATGGCTCCCATGACGGGGGACTGGGAGGCAGGTTTGTAAACAACGGTATTACCGCTGACGATGGCTGCAGCCGTCATACCCATGGAAATGGCAAGGGGGAAATTCCAGGGAGCAATAACCACCGCGACCCCTTTTGGTTCATACACAAGCTGGCTGATTTCCCCCGGCGCATGACCCATGCGTGCTGGCGGGCCCAGACGCAGCATTTCGCGACCGTAATATTCGAGAAAATCGATCGCCTCACAGACATCGGCATCGGCTTCCCGCCAAGCTTTACCGACTTCCAGCACTTGCAGTGCAGCCAGTTCGCAGCGGCGTCTGCGGACTTGCCCGGCGGCCTCGAACAGATGCTCGGCGCGGACCCTGAAATCGGTATCCCGCCATCCGGGAAAGGCCTTCTTGGCGGCAGCAATGGCCCGCTCGACCTCGTCGATACCGGCGGCGGCAACGTACCCCAGCACCTCCAGCGGCTGGTTGGGATTGACCGAGATGATCTCCCGCCCGGTCTCTACGGTCTCCCCTCCAATCACGAGCGGGAGTTTTCGCGGAAAGCTTTCACGAATGCCTGTCAGGGCTTCCGCGAATCGTTCGCGATGCTCGGCCAGCGTCCAATCCCACAGCGGTTCATTACGAAACGGACCCCTGCCGCCAAACGCCTCGCGATCCTGTTCAAGGACAGGGGAGCCAGGGCTTTCCTCGAGGATTTCCAGCGGGCTTCGCAGTAATTGGTCAATAGCGAGACCCTGCGCAAATCCCTGCCGGAGGAAGGACTCGTTGGCGGTATTTTCGAGCAGCCGCCGCACCAGGTAGGCCATGCCCTGCAGCATCTCGCCGATGGGAGCGTAAACGCGCACGGGCAGTCCCGCCTGCTGCAGGGCATTGCGAATCGGTTCTCCCATGCCGTAAATGACCTGGTATTCGACCTCTTCGGGAGCGCTACGCCGGTCTTTGGCCGCTTCCACCACATAGGCGATCGCTCGCAGATTGTGGGAGGCACAGGCAAGCCTGGTTTGATCGCGATGTTTGAGGATGATTTGGGCAAGCTTTTCGAAATTGGCATCGGTTTCGGGTTTATTGAGAAAGACCGGGACAGGCCAGCTGTTCTGCCGTGCCCAGATGCCTTCCGAATCCCAGTAGGCCCCCTTGACGAGGCGGACGGTGAACCGGATCTGGTGCTGGCGAGCCCATCGCAGCAGGTCATGGAGATCTCCCTCACTGTCGCGACGGTAGCACTGGATGGCAATCCCGGTGTGGGGGTAGTCGCGAAACCCGGGTTCTTCCATGAGGCTGCGATAGAGCGCCAGGGTGAGATTTTTGAGGCCGTGGTGTTCCATGTCGAGATTGACGAAGGCACCGGTGGTGACGGCTTTCCGGAAGAGCGGCCGCAGCCGCTCCCTGGCCATGGCAACCGAGTGGTCAAAGGCGCAGGCATTCATCTGGGAATACATGGCCGACACCTTGATCGAGATATTGACCTTGGGCGAGTGCCCCCAGTCCAGGTCGCCGGAGCCTTCGCCCAGTGCCGTCCAGTCCTGCTGTGCCTCATGCAGAACCTCAAAAAGAGCCAGATAGCGCTGTAGGTAATCCTCCGCCTCGCGCTCCGACACCACCGCTTCCCCCAGCAGATCGGCCGTGAATGCCACCCCGGATGCTCTCAGCCGCTCCAGGACGGGAACCGCCTCCTCCGGGGTGCTGCCGAGAATGAACTGCCTGGCCATGGCCGCAATATTCTCGGAGAAGCTCTTGGCAACCATCTTCGCCGTAAAAGAGGTCGGGGAAACGAATTTGACACCCCATTGAAGGGCGGACGGGAGCTTCACCTCCGGTCGGCTGAAGTATTCCTGCAGGTGGCGGGCGACAGCCTCCGGGCGGGTGAGGGTTGGGAAGACATCGATGAAGCGAAACATCTCGACGCGGAAAACCTCATCCCGCATGCACCAATCGAGTACCTTGCCAATCCAGAACTGTTTTTGAAAGAGGGTCGGGGACTCTCCTTCAATCAGCTGGTAAAGCCACTTGCCAGTCTCTTTCACACGCCCGTCGAAGGTGGCGGCCATCGGTTTCCTCCCTGCTGGATTTTCACTGTATTATACTGCCTTGCGACCGCCCGCGAAACCTGTTTTCCCGTCCGCCAGGCGCAAAGCAAGATTGACAGTAAAGGGGTCTCCTGCTATTTTTTCGCCCACTTCCAGGGAGAAGTCCGGGGAAACGGTCTGCCGGATTTTGCTGGTCGTCGTCACTTCATATCTCAAAAGGGGAGGGTTCCATGAAAAAGTTGCTCTTTGTTGCGCTGGCGATGTCCTTTTTTATGGGTCAGGCGTATGCCGCCGATACGGTCAAGATCGGGCTCATGGGGCCCATGACCGGCTCGTGGGCGAGCGAGGGACAGGAGATGAAACAGGTTCTGGACCTGCTGGCCGAGGAGTTGAACGCCAAGGGCGGGATCGCCGGCAAGAAGGTGGAAGTGATCAGTGAGGACGACGGCGGCGACCCGCGCACGGCATCGCTGGCGGCTCAACGACTGGCGACCCAGGGAGTGGTGGCGGTGATCGGGACGTACGGCTCGGCCGTGACGGAAGCCACGCAAAACATCTATAATGAAGCCAAGATCATCCAGATTGCCAACGGCTCCACCGCCATCCGGCTGAGTGAAAAGAAACTGCCCTATTTCTTCAGGACCTGCCCGCGGGACGATGAACAGGCCAAAGTGGGCGCCCAGGCCATCCAGAAGCTGGGGGTGAAGAAACTTGCCGTTTTGCATGACAACAGCACTTATGCCAAGGGGCTCGCGGACGAAGCCAAAGCCCTCCTGCAGGGAAAAGTGGATATCGTCTTCTTTGAAGCTTTGACCCCCAAAGAGCAGGACTACACCGCCATTCTCACCAAAATGAAGGCGGCCCAGCCTGATTTCGTGTTTTTTACCGGCTACTACGGCGAAGGCGGGCTGCTCCTGAAACAGAAGAAAGAAATGAACTGGAATGTGCCGTTCATGGGCGGGGATGCCACCAATAATCCGGACTTGGTGAAAATCGCCGGGAAAGACGCCGCAGCCGGCTTCTACTTTCTCAGCGCGCCCCTGCCCAAAGACCTGCCGTTTGAACAGGCCAAGGCTTTCCTGGCCGCTTTTGCGAAAAAGTATGGCAATCCCCCGAGTTCAATCTATGCAGTACTGGCCGGAGACGGATTCCGGGTGGTGGCCACGGCCATCGAGCAGACCAAAGCCACCGACACGGCCAGGATAGCTGACTATCTGCACAAGGAACTGAAGGATTTTCCAGGCCTTACCGGTAAGATCACCTTTAACGAGAAGGGTGACCGGGTTGGTGAAGTCTATAAGGTCTATCAGGTCAATCCGCAGGGTGAGTTCATTCTTCAACCATAATCCGATCATCCACTTCTACCGCAGCGCATGAGGAGGGCGGCTCCCCATGCGCTGCTTCCTTCTCCCGGCAGAAAGGGCGCCAGCCTCAACATGGAACAGTTCTTCCAGCAATTGACCAACGGTTTGGCGGTGGGCGGCATCTATGCCCTGATCGCGCTTGGCTACACCATGGTCTATGGGGTTCTGAAACTCATCAACTTCGCCCACGCGGACCTCTTCACGCTCGGAGCCTATCTCGGTTTGACGCTGCTCCTTGCCATGGCCCTCACCGATCACCTCGGCCCGCTCTGGGGAACCATGGTGCTGGCGCTCATGGTGATGGGTCTCATCGCTCTGGTCGGGGCTCTGCTTGACCGAGTCGCCTACCGGCCTCTGCGCGAATCCCCGCGCCTGTCGGCGGTGGTTTCCGCTCTTGGCGCTTCGATATTCCTCCAGAACACGGTGATGCTCATCTACGGAGCGCGTTTCCAGGTCTACCCCCAAAACATTCTCCCCAAGGCCGCCATCGATCTTTTCGGGCTTTCCATCCCGGTGGTACGCCTGCTGGTGCTTGCGGCCTCTCTGATCATGATGGCGGCCCTGTACCTGTTCATCCAAAAAACCCGCATTGGGACCGCCATCCGGGCTGCAGCCATCGACCAGGGCGCGGCGAAGCTCATGGGGATTGATGTCAACCGGGTGATTCTGATGGTCTTTCTGGTGGGCCCGGCACTGGGCGGCCTGGCCGGCTTGATGGTGGGACTCTACTACGGCCAGATCAACTTTACGATGGGCTGGGTCTATGGCTTGAAAGCGTTTACTGCCGCTATTTTAGGGGGTATCGGCAACATTCCGGGGGCCATGGTTGGAGGCCTCCTGCTGGGTGTTATCGAAGCCCTTGGCGCCGCTTATTTGTCCATTGCCTGGAAGGACGCCATCGCTTTCTGCGTCTTGATCCTGATCCTGATCGTGCGCCCGACGGGACTTCTGGGCGAACGGGTGGCCGAAAAAGTATGAACACACCAAAAACCATCGCCACCCTTGGGCTTGGCATCCTCTTCTGTCTCCTGCCGCTCTTCATCAATACCTACTGGGTTGACGTCCTCAACAACATCGGTCTCTACGCCATTCTCGCCCTCAGCCTGAACCTGATCGTCGGTCATGCGGGCCTCTTCAACCTTGGCCATGCCGCCTTTTATGCCATGGGAGCCTACACCGCCGCCATCGTGAACACTCAGCTGCACATCCCGGTGCTGTGGCTGATTCCTCTGTCCGGGTTCACCTCGGGCCTGTTTGCCCTGCTGGTAGCGCGTCCCATCATCCATCTGCGCGGAGATTATCTATGCATTGTCACCATCGGCGTGGGAGAAATCGTCCGCATCGCTCTTATCAATAACGTCTTCGGAATCACCGGGGGCGCAAACGGGATCTTCGGCATCGCCCGCCCGGACCTTTTCGGGTTTGTATTGCGCACTCCGCAGCATTTCTACTATTTGATCTGGCTTTTTGTGGCGGGGACGATTGTCCTGTTTCATCTGCTTGAATACTCACGCTTTGGGCGGGCTTTGAATTATCTGCGCGAAGATGAAGTGGCCGCCGAGGGCAGCGGCGTGGACACCGCCTATTACAAGCTGGCCGCCTTTGTGGTCGGCGCCGCCTGGGCAGGGATGGCTGGCAACCTCTATGCCGCTAAAATGACAATCATTTCACCGGAATCCTTTACTTTCTGGGAATCGGTCCTGATGTTCGCCATCGTTATCCTCGGCGGGGCAGGAAGTATTCCAGGCGTCCTCCTCGGGTCTTTTCTCATCGTCGGTCTGCCCGAAGCCTTTCGTGAATTTGCCAATGCCCGGATGCTGGTCTTCGGCGCTGCCATGGTGATCATGATGATCTTTCGCACGCAGGGGCTTCTGCCTCCCCAGCCGCGCACCTATGACCTCGAGCGAACGCCGGCAGGGGAGGGCGGGGAGGGCAGGGGATGAGCGTGCTCAGTATTAACCGCCTGACCAAGAATTTTGGCGGCTTGACAGCCGTCAGCAATGTCTCGTTCGACGTTGAAGAAGGCGGGATTGTCGGCCTCATCGGTCCCAATGGAGCCGGAAAGACGACGGTTTTCAACTTGATTGCGGGTATCTATCGTCCGGATCAGGGGGAGATCACCTTCAGCCAGGCGTCCGTGCTGGGTCTGCCCACCCACCGGATTGTTGCCCTGGGGATTGGCAGGACTTTCCAGACCATTCGGCTCTTCCAGAATCTTTCCGCCCTGGAAAACGTCCTGGCGGGTGCGCACTGTCAGATGCGCTCGGGAGTATTCTCATCCCTACTCCATACGCCCCGCCAGAGGCGCGAGGAACAAGACACCCTCGCTGAAGCGCTGCAGGTCCTTGAATTCGTCGGACTCCGCCCCCAGGTGCAACAGCTTGCCAAGAACCTTTCCTACGGCAATCAGCGCCTCCTGGAAATCGCGCGGGCGCTCGCCTCCAAACCCAGGCTGGTGATGCTCGACGAACCGGCGGGGGGTATGAATGAACAGGAAACCACCCAGCTGGTGACCCTCATTCGCAGAATCCAGGAGCAGGGGATCACCATCCTCCTCATCGAACATGATATGAGTTTTGTGATGCGGGTCTGCGAGAAGATTGTGGTGCTCGAATATGGCTCGAAAATCGCTGAAGGCCCCCCCGACCAAATCAAACAGGACCCGAAGGTGATCGAAGCTTACCTGGGTGTTGAGGAAGACTGGTAGCATGGCGATCCTTGAAGTTTCGGACCTGCATGTCAAGTACGGCAACATTGAAGTGCTGCACGGCATCAACCTCCGAGTCGAGGAGGGAGAGATCGTGACCATTCTCGGGGCCAATGGGGCGGGCAAATCGACCACCCTCCTTACCCTGAGCGGGCTGGTCAGAGCGGCGGCCGGCGGAATTGAATTCAGCGGAGTTCCCATTCACAGACTGCCCGCCCACAACATCGTGAAGCTTGGCATTGCGCAGGTTCCGGAAGGCCGACGCATCTTCAATACTCTCACCGTTCAGGAAAATCTGAATCTCGGGGCTTTCGTTGCGAAGGACAAAGCGTTGGTGAAGAGTACCCAGGATTGGATTTACACCCTGCTGCCGATTCTCTCCGAACGCCGCGAACAGCTCGGGGGAACCCTCAGCGGCGGCGAACAGCAGATGCTGGCTATCGGGCGCGCCCTCATGAGCAACCCCAGGATCCTGCTTCTCGATGAACCCAGCCTCGGTCTGGCACCCCTCTTGGTTAAGACCATCTTTCAGGCACTCCGGGAAATCAATGCCACCGGGGTCACCATCATGCTGGTCGAACAGAATGCCCGTGCCGCCCTCAAGCTGGCTCACCGGGCCTATGTCATGGAATTGGGCCGAATCGTCCTGCAAGGACCAGCCGTGGAGCTCATGGCCAATCCTGAAGTCCAGGCAGCTTATCTGGGGACCGGGTAGGTCCGGGGGGCGGCGTAGGGCGTGAGGGGTAAGAAGGGGTGTATCAGAGGCTTCGCTTGTGCCGTTCTTTCCTGCCGTCACGCTTCCAGTCCTGTTTCTTCTTGCCTTGCGGCCTGATCGCTTTTCCAGTTCCGGGCTTCGCCGGAGATTGTCCGTCAAGGTGATGAACGTCTATGAAAAACGAGCCG